>OFGA01001342.1_pt1 | contig 17247 bp, 11 predicted proteins | sample 1521471 | NCBI WGS metagenome assembly OFGA01 (sample SAMEA3504086, study PRJEB24116) | mouse gut metagenome | biome: mouse gut; feature: mouse-associated habitat; material: faeces | place: Denmark | collected 2011
GGTCTCCTCAATGCCGGCGCCCCGCAGGCGGGCCTGACCGGCCACATCGCCCGAGCCGGTGTAAAGGGGGACGGCGGGGAGGACGGTCCCGTCCCTCTGCCGGTGCCGGCCGCAGCACAGCTGGACAAACTGCTCCACAAAGCGCTGGTCCCGGTCGGACTCCGCCCCCCGGAGCCGGTGGTTGTAGTGGGCGGCGGCCAGGCGGAAGCGGAGCTTTTCCCGCAGGCGGTAGAGGATGTGAAGCATGGCCACCGAGTCCGCCCCGCCGGACACGGCGCACAGCACCGTAGCCCCCGGGGGGATCAGGTCCTGCTCCCGGATAAAGCGTTCTATCTGTCTCAGCATAGCGGGGCCTGCCTTTCTGTGCAGGGGCGGCATGCGGCCGCCCGCTGGTCGATGGATACCTGTCAGTCCACAGGTGTGATCTCCGTTATCAGATGAAAATTTGTAGTGTAGCTGATGTGATACCGCCGGGCGTGCCCCAGATTCCAGAGGATGGTCTGGCTCTCCCGGTAGGGGCGCTCCATATCAAGGGAAAACCCCATGGCATCGGGCACAAATACCTCCACCCACTCGCCGCCGGTATCGAAACCCACCACATGATAATTCCAAACCAGGCTCCGGTAGCTGCTCCCCCACGCTCCAGGCAGGCGTCCGGCGTCCACTCTGGGATGGATCCAGACCTCCGCCGTCTCCAGATGGCCGCGCTCCACCTGCTCCAGTTCCGCCCGAAGCTCCGGGATATGGACCTGCGGGGCGACGGGGGCGGAGGATGGGGTATCCTCAAAGAGAACCGTGCCATACCAGGCCAGCACCATCACAGGCAGCGCGATCAGGATAAGCAGACCCATAAACCTGCCCACGGCGACGGCACTAACCTGCTCCAGCTGTTTTTTCACCTCCTGCCGCCGCCTGTCCAAACCGGGGCCGCTGAGGCAGGTGAGGGATATCCACTCACTCTCCAGCTGATCCTCCAGCTTTTTCTCCTCTGGACGGTTTCGGAAAAAGCGGACGACCGTCATAACAATCAGCCGCACCTGGAGCGCGGCTCCCACGCCGTATACCAGGACTACGCCCCAGTAGGAGCGCAGATAGCCGGTGAGAAGGTCATGGGCGGGGGAGACATCCCCCATGGCGGAGGTCCTGAGCAAGTCCACAAAGGGCGGGCAGACGGCCAGCGGAACCAGGAAAAAGCCCAGCAGGCCCCAGCCGATGCCGGCCAGCAGCTCCCGGATGTACCGCCAGGCATAGGACTCAATTTCAGCGCGTTGATTATCTATGGCTCCTCACCCCCAATGGGCGTAATCTCCACCACCAGATGGAAATTTGAGGTATAGCTGACCTGATACCGCTGGACGTTTGCCCAGTTCCAACCCCAGGTCTGACCAACAACACAAAAGCTGTCCGAAACAGGGGTGAAGTCCAGGGCATCGGGAAAGCGGAGGGTCACCCATTCAAAATCAGTGTCCCGCCCGGAGGCGCCCCGGCGGTGAAGAGTCAAATCGTCCGATGGAGCGCCGGGCATATGGTCTGGGACGGATTTTTCATCCAGAAGCAAGGTCATCTGTTCCAGCTCCCCCGCCTCGATCTGCCGGATGTCCGCACTGTATTGAACACAGAGTTTGGGCAGCTCCGCTCTCCACAGCACAACGCCCCAGGCGCCGACCACCACCGAAAGCAGGAGGATTCCGGCGAGTATGGTGAGGGCGGGAATGCTCAGCAGGGCGGTCTTACGGCCCAATTTGCGCCTCCAGACACGGAACCGCCAGACAATTAGGGTCCCGTAGAGAAAGGGGGCCAGCAATGCCAGGGCGCAGGCGATCAGATGTCCGGCGCGGTAGGCCCGCAGCAGCGCCAGCGCGGGGCTGTCCGGTGTGGCGCGCAGGAGGAGCAGGCTGGGGATACCGGTGGAGAGAACCAGCGCGCCCAGTACCGCCAGACAGGAACCGAAGGGAACCCCGATAATCAGGAGCAGGGACTGCGGGGGCAGGACCTCCTGGCTCCAATCGTCCGGATTGAAATACGGGTGCATCTCAATACTCCTCCCGCCGCCATTCCATGTCGGTGAAGGTAGTAAACTCGGGGGTCCATTGCAGGTCCACCTTGCCCGTCTCGCCGTGGCGGTTTTTGGCAATGATGCACTCGGCCAGATTGGGGTTTTCGGTGTCGGCGTTGTAGTAGCCCTCCCGGTAGAGGAACAGCACGATATCGGCGTCCTGCTCGATGGCCCCCGACTCCCGCAGGTCGGACAGCATGGGCCGCTTGTCCTGCCGGGACTCGTTGGCCCGGGACAGCTGGCTCAGGCACAGCACGGGGACGTTCAGGTCCTTGGCCATGATTTTCAGGCTCCGGGAGATGTCGGACACAATCTGCTGCCGGTTCTCCCCCCGATTGCCCGACTTGCCCCCGGCGGACTGCATCAGCTGAAGGTAGTCGATGATAATAAGCCCCAAGTCCTCCACCCGGCGGCACTTGGCCAGAATATCAGCCACGGTAACGCTGGAGTCGTCGTCAATGAGGATGGTGGAGCGGTTGAGGGAGTCGGCGGCGGCGGCCACGCTCTCCCAGTCCTCGTCGGTAAGCTTGCCGGTGACCAGCTTCTTGTTGTCCACAAAGCACTCGCTGGAAATCAGCCGCAGAGCCAGCTGCTCCCGGCTCATTTCCAGGGAGAAAAAGGCCACCTTTTTTCCGGATTTTTTACCCGCGTCCAGCAGGATGTTCAGGGCCATGGAGGTCTTGCCCATGCCGGGCCGGGCGGCCAGCAGAATGAGGTCGGAGTTGTTCAGGCCGGAGATGGCCCGGTCCAGGTCCCGCAGGCCGGTGGACAGCCCCGGGATAGCCCGGTCGCTGGCGGCCAGCTCCTCCAGGCGGTCATATACGTCGATAAGGACCTCAGAGATGGGGGTAAGTCCCCGGGCGGCCCGGCCCTGGCGGATGGAGTAGATACGCTGCTCCGCCGCCTCCAGGATGTCCTGCCCGGTGGCGGTGCCCTCCTGAATCATGGCGGTCAGGTCACCGGCGGCCTCGGCCACCCGGCGCAGGAGGGTCTTGTCCTTGATAATGTCGATGTACTCCCCCACGTTGGCGGCGGTGGGGGTGGCGTCCATGAGCTGCAAAATGTAGCCCCGGGACTGGTTTTCGTCATAATAGCCGTTCTGCTTCATGTTCTCCAGCACCGTCACCGGGTCGATGGTGAGGGAGTAGTTGAACATGGTGTAGATGGTCTCGTAAATTTCCTTGTTCTGGCGGATGTAGAAGTCGTCGGTGCGCAGCTTGTCGATGACCTCGGAGACACACCGGGGGTCAATCAAGATAGAGCCCAGAACCGCGTGCTCCGCCTCCACCGAATGGGGCAGCTGTTTGAGCATCAGCTCATCGGTCTCTGTGGGCAATTTGTCCACCTCCTTGGTACAACATTTACATGCTTGCGGGCCGGGCCAGCCTGCGGAGGACCGTTATTATTATCCTTCCGTCACCAGCACGTTTACCACACCGCTGACCTCATAGCCCAGTTTGGCTTTAATCTGATAGCTGCCGCAGGACTTGATGGGTTCGTCCAGCACCAGTTTCGTCTTGGCAATACGGATAGCGTGCTGAGCGGCCAGAGCTTCCGAAATTTCCTTCCCTGTCACCGCGCCGAACAGCCGTCCGCCCTCGCCGGAGAACGGACAGAAAGGAGCGTATCTTTATCATGCTTTTGATCCGAAACGGACGGGTCTACCTGGGCCGGGGCCGCTATGAGGCGGGCTGGGACGTACTGTGCGACGGCCCGGTGATCCGTGAGGTGGGCCCGGGCCTCCAGGCCCCCGGTGCGGAGGTGGTGGACGCCGCCGGGCGGGACGTCTACCCTGGACTGGTGCTGGGCCTGTGCGCCGTGGGTGCTATGGCCTTCAGCGAGATGGGACAGTGGGATATGGATGAGACCTCCCGCGCCCTAGTGCCCCAGATGGACATCCAGTGGGCCTTTGACCTTCGAGAGCTGAAAAACCAGCGCTTTGCCAGGGCGGGCATCACCTCCTACGGACTCAGCCCCGGCACCCAGGCCCTGCTGGCCGGACAGGCCGCCCTCGTCCACACCAGCGCGGAGCGTACCGAGGACGCCTTCCTGGCCCGGCGCATCGCCCTCAAGGGCAACTACACCGCCGCAGTCAAGCGGACCTTCAAGGCCAAGGAGGGCCCCCAGACCCGCATGGCCATGTACCAGCTCCTGGACGAGGCTTTCCGGTCTGCCCAGGAGTACAGCGAAAAGGAGAAAAAGGACTACGACGAGGGCAAGGAGGTCCTCTGCCGGGTCCTGCGGCGGGAGATCCCTCTGATCATGGCCGCCAACACGGCCCTGGAGGCCGAGAGCGTGGTGAAGCTGGGCCGGCGCTACGGCCTGCGGCTGGTCATCGCCGGAGCCTTCGGCGTGGAGGACTTTGCTCAGGAGATCATGGACCAGGGATGGCACGTGATGCTGGGTGACGGCACCAACATGATGGCTGCCCAGGAGAACCACACCGACCTGCGCCGCCTGCTGGAGCTGTCCCGGAAGGGGCTGGACCTCTCGATCTACTCCTCCGGCGACGAGGGGTACGCCTACGGCTACGAGCAGATTTGGTGGAACGCCGCCCAGATGAGCGCCGCCGGCGCCGCCGGGTGGGAGATCATGGACATGATGACCATCCGGCCCGCCCGGGCCCTTGGCGTGGACGCCCTGGCGGGCTCCCTGGAGCCGGGCAAGCAGGCGGACATCATCCTCTGCCGGGGCTGTCCCGCGGAACGGTTCGACAACTATATCGATCAGACTATCGTGGCCGGCAGGACCGTATTCAAAAGGGAGGCGGACTGATATGCTCCTCATCCGAAACGCTATGCTCTACACCATGGAGGACGGCGCGGTCCCCCAGCAGGGGGACATCCTCATGGACGGCGGGAAAATCCGCGCTGTGGGCCGGGACCTCCCCGCGCAGGGGGCTGAGGTCCTGGACGCCTCGGGCCTCACCGCCACCCCGGGCCTCATCGACGCCCACAGCCACGTGGGCGGCTTCGCCATGGAGGGGGCGGACCTCAACGAGATCACGGACCCCGTCACCGCCCACCTCTGCGCCATCGACGCCATTGACATCCACTGCGACGCCTTCAAAGCCCTCCACACCTTCGGTATCACCGCCGCCTGCTTTGTGCCGGGCAGTGCCAATGTGGTCTGCGGCACCGGCTTCGTGGCCAAGACGGCGGGGGACAACACCGTGGGGGACCTGGCGGTGCTCAATCCTGCTGTTATGAAATGTGCCCTGGGCGGCAACCCCAAGGGCTACGGCAAAAAGGGCAAAACCCCCATGACCCGCATGGGGGTGGCGGACATCTTCCGGGACGCCCTGCGCAAGGCGCGGTCTTACCTGGAGAAAAAGGAGGCCGCCAGGGATGGCCGGGGGGAGATGCCCTCCTATGACGCCAAGTGCGAGGCCCTCATCCCAGTCCTGCGGCGGGAGATTCCCCTGAAGGTCCACTGCGAGCAGTTCGACATGCTGACCACCATCGCCATTGCCAAGGAGTTTGGGTGCGACTACACCATCGAGCACGGCTGGGCCTGCAACCTGTATGTGGACGAGCTGGTAGAGGGCGGCGGGACGGTCTGCTTCGGTCCCGTGGGCATCGCGGAGGGCTACGGCGAACTCACCGGCGGCGACGTGGCCTATGTCCGGGAGCTGGACCAGCGGGGTCTCAACGTCTGCCTCATCACAGACGGCCCCATCTGCGGACCTGCCGCACTGCTGATCTCCGCCGGGGAGGCGGTGCGCTATGGTGTCCCCCACCTGCGGGCACTACGCATGGTAACATGCAACGCTGCCAAAGCTCTTCGGGTGGACGACCGCCTGGGTACGTTGGCGCCGGGCAAGGATGCGGACGTGGTGCTCTGGAGCGCGGTTCCCGCTCTGGAGACCTCAGCACGGGTGCGCTATACCATCATTGATGGAAAGATAATCTACCGAGATACCTAATCAACTTTGGATTGAATTTAGTAAAATGTGTTTTGTGTGAAGTCCACCCCCGCCGCCGGTGATCGGTGGTGGGGGTGTTTTTCGGAACACGCAGGGTACGGAATTCAACTTTTTACAGTTCATTCGATGCTTGAAGAAAGCATCTTGTGAACTGGAATGGACTTTTTAGAAGCACTGTGATAAAATAGAGGCAGTAAGAGGACTGGAGGCTGTCGACTTGGAACGAAAGATCACACCTTTGATGGAACTGCCCTTAAAAAATGACTTCATGTTTGGTCAGGTCATGCGGACGCCGGAGATCTGCCTTGCCAGATGTCCGAAACGGGAATGGCCACAAATAGATACGACCTGCAAAATCAGAAAATCCCCTTGTAATAAAGTGTCAAGTCATGTAGAATATTCTCGATAACAACAAGCAACAGGGGGGGATGCCTGTGCTGCAAGCTGATCTGCTGGAAAAGCTGACAGAGACCAAATATCTCTCGGAGACCAATTATGTGTCCTACCGCGCCATCATGCGCCTGTTTTACCTGGAGCACCAGAAAATGCACTACCAGCTGGACAAAGACACCGTTCTGCAGCTGCTCCGCGACCACCCCATGTTTGCGGAGTACACCGCCGCCCAGCTGACAGTGGATCTGGACCAGCTGACCGCCTGGAAAAATCTGACCACCGTGCAGGACCCCCACCGGCACTACACCATCGCGGACTTCAAAAACCGACGGTTTCAGTACATGATGTCCCCGGCGGCGGTGGAGATCGAGCGGATGACCGTTACGCTGGAGCATTTGTCAGTCAGCAGCGCCAGCCTGTCACCCAGCTCCTTCCGGCGGCTGCAGGACGGCCTTCGCAGGCTGGACAAGCTAAAGGATATGGAGCTGATAGAGGTGCAGAGCTGGTGGCGGGACATACAGGGGGACTTTCAGCGCCTGAGCCAGAATTATCAGGACTATCTGCGGGAATTTTATGGTCCCGGCATGGAAAAACGCATGAATGCCGAGGAATTTGTTATCTATAAGCACCACCTCATCCACTATCTGGAGGGCTACATCCAGGACCTGCAGCACAGCGCCGCACAGATCGGCGCACAGCTGGATGCCTGCTCGCCTGAGCAGATCGCGGAAATGCTGGATCTGGTGGCGCGCAGCGAGCTGGAGGTCGTTCCCCACCCAAGATCCGCGCAGCCCTCCTGGCAGGAAGTGCGCTCCCGGTGCGAGGGCGTCTGGCAGGCGCTGACCACATGGTTCACCGGACAGGAGCCTACGTCAAGACAAGTGTTGGACGTGACCAACAAAGTCATCAGCGATGTGGTACAGAACGCGGCCCTGCTGGTGCAGCTGGAAAATATAGGCGTGAGCAACAAAGCCGGGCTGCATCATCTCCTGACGCTCTTCGCATCCTGCCCCTCTCTGCCGGAAGCGCACAGGCTCTCCGCTATGGCCTTCGGCGCACAGCAGGCCCGGCACTATTCCGTCAACGCCGACCAGGAGCCGGACCGCATCGATCGAAGCACCTACGACGAACCGCCACTGACATATACCGTCCAGCCGCGGCTGCGCACCTATAAACCGCGCATGGAGCGCAAGGGTTTTGCGGATAAAAGCGAGGAAAAGGCCCGTCAGCGGGAGAAGCTCCTGGCGGAAGAACAGGCGTTGAAACAGCAGGTCCTGCACTATATCCGCGACGGACAGCTGGATTTTGCCCTTGTGCGCGACCCGATCCCGCCCTCCGTGCGTACGGTGCTGCTCAGCTGGGTGGCTTCCGCGAACCTCGATCCGGAGCAGCGGGGCCATACGGAGTACGGACAGTCCTACCGGCTGCACGGCCGCGGCAAGGAGTGCCGCGTCCCCTGTACGGACGGGACGCTGACCATGCCGGACTGTGTGCTGATCTTCGAGGAGGGCGGCCATGTATGATTTTCGGGAGCTCCTGAACCGTTTTTGGGTCACCAGAGAGGCGGATAAGGAGCTGTATTTTGCCCTGAAACGCGCTGTGCCGGAGTACCGGAAATTTGCCCGCGAGCAGCTTGGCTGGAACCTGATCGTTGATGAGAAGGCCATCAAGCTGGAAAAGGTGCCGCCAAGGGCCATGCCGTGGATGGGGATCGAGAGCTTTACGGAGACGTTGGACTACTGTCTGCTGTGCGCCCTGCTGCTGTTTTTAGCGGACCTGGACGACGGGGAGCAGTTCCTGCTCTCCACCCTGACCGAAGCCCTGGAGACCTTCCTGCGGGAGGTCAGGCCCGTGGATTGGACGCGCTTCCCCCACCGGAAAGCCCTGGTGCGGGTCCTGCAGTACGCCCAGGAGGTCGGGCTGCTGCTGGTGTTCGACGGGGACAGCGGCGGCTTTGGCAGCGACCGGGAGCAGGAGGTCCTATACGAAAACACCGGCTTGTCCCGGCACTTCCCGGTACATTTCGGGAGGGATATCCTGTCCTGCCGGACGGTCGAGGATTTTGAGGCTTCAGAAGGCGCGGACGCGGAGCGCGGCTGGCAGCGGGTCCGCCGGGTCTACCGGCAGCTGGTGCTGTCCCCCGGCCTCTACTGGTCCGAGGAGAACAGCAGCGACTATGAGTACATCAAAAACCAGCGCAGGCGGGTGGGCAAGACCTTGGAGGAGATCCTGGGCGGAGAGCTCCAGGTCAACAAAAATGGCGCGTATCTCATTTTTGAGCAGAATGACCGGAGCATCCTGACCTATCCGGAGAGCAAGGCGATCACAGACGCCGCGCTGCTCCTGTGCACCCGCCTGCGGGAACAGATCGCGGCGGGCGTCTACCAGCGGGGCTGTGATGATCTGGTGCGGCTCAGCCGCCGGGAGTTCCTGCACGAGGTGGAGCGGTGCCGCACCCTGTGCGGAGACGGCTGGGGGAAGGTGCTGCGGGAGCTGGACCTGGATCGGCTCTGCGAGGAGCTGACCGCCTATATGTCCGCGTGGTCGCTGCTGGAGGAGCAGGGGGACGACCTGCTGCTCTATCCCGCCGTCGGGAAATGGACAGGGGCCTATCCCGCGGACTATCAAGAGAAAAACAGGGAGGGGGATACGGATGGACCGGTGGAGGATGCATAAATTGGGGTTCCTGAACTTCTGGCTGTACGATCAGGAGGAGTTCCTGCTGGAAAACGGCCATATCCTCCTGCGCGGAAACAACGGCGCCGGGAAATCCATCACCACACAGAGCTTCATCCCCTTTATCCTGGACGGCAACCGGCGCCCGGAGCGGCTGGATCCCTTCGGCTCCACGGCGAAAAAGATGGATTTTTATCTGCTGGGGGACAACGAGGACACCAAGGAGGAGACCGGATATCTCTATCTAGAGTTCAAAAAGGAGGGCCTGGAGGAATATCTCACCATCGGGATCGGTATGCGGGCGAAGCGCGGCAGCGGCATCGACCAGTGGGGCTTCTGCCTCAACGACGGGCGGCGGATCGGTCCCGACGGCGTCCGGCTCTATGAAAAAAGGGGCCGGCAGTTGATACCGCTGAGCCGGCAGCAGCTGAAGAGCCTGCTGGATGACGACGAGAACTGGGCGGATAACGCTGAGATGTATAAAGCCCTTGTCAACCGCCGGGTCTTCCGGTTCCGTGATATCCGGCAGTATGAGCAGCTGCTCCAGATGCTGCTGAAGGTGCGCAAGCCCAAGCTGTCCAAGGACGACTTCCGGCCCACGGCGCTTAAGGAGATCCTCAACGACTCCCTGCGGGTGCTGACAGACGAGGACCTGTCCGCAATGGTCAGCACGATGGAGCGGATGGATTCGCTGGAGGGTACGATCCGCGGCTGCCGGGAGGCCATGCAGGACGCCCGCACCATCCGGAACGAGTACACCCGCTATAACCAGTACGTCCTCGGGCGCAAAGGCAGGGCGTACCTGGAGACCCGCAGCGCCGTCCAGCGGCTGACCAACCAGCTGGAGGACCAGCGGGCGCGGTGCGGCGAATTGGAGAAGGAGCTCGCAGCGCAGGAACAGCGTAAGCACACGTCCGCGGAAGCTTACCAGCAGGCAAAGGCCCAGCGGGCCGCAATGGGCGACGACGAGCTGTCCGCCAAACAGAGCCAGCTGTCACAGCTGCTGGCGTCCTGCGAACGTCTGCAGAGCCAGGCGGAGCAGGGGGAGGCGGACCTCCAGCGGCAGAAGGACAGGATCTACCGGAAGGAGATCGATCTCCGGGAGCTGACGCAGCGGCAGAAGGACGCGCAGAACGGCGTCCGGCTGGCGCTGCGGGAGTTGCAGGACGGAAACGGGGTCCTGGAACTGGGGCAGGAGCACGAGGCGTATACCCGGCAGCTCCAGATGGGGCACAGCGAGGCGGACCAGAGGGAGATCCGCACCGCGCTGCGGCTGCGGCGGAAGCAGATCGACCAGGTCCTGCGGGGCCTGGACCGCGCCGGCCAGGCCAGGAAGCTCTATGATGACGCTTGCCGGACGCTGGACGAGAGCGATATGGCTGTCAGGACAGCGGCCAGCACGGTCAAGGACGCGGAATTGCAGGAAAACGGCGAGCGCGACCGCCTGCGGCAGGCATTTGCGACGTGGAAGGAGCGCAACGTCCGGCTGACGCTGTCCGAGGACGGCGCCCATACGGTCTATCAGGCGGTCACTCGCTACAGCTCACGGGCGGACTGGAGCGCTGTCTGCAATTTGATGGACGAGTGCGTCCGCCGTCTGGAGAGCGAGTGGAATGCGCAGAAGCTCCGGCTTCAGAATACGCGGGACAATTTGCAGCAGGAGCGGCAGGCCTGTGACCGGGAGCTGGAACGTCTCAGGAACCAGCCGGAGCCGACGCCGCCCAGGAGCCCGCAGGCCGACGCCACCCGGGTACAGCTGGCCATGCGGGGCGTCCCCTGCGCCCCTTTCTATGAGACCATCGATTTTGCGCCGGAGTTGTCCCAGGATGCCCGGGACCTGTTGGAAGCACAGCTGCGGGATGCCGGACTGCTGGACGCGCTGGTGGTCCCGCCGGAGCATCTGGACGAGCTCCGGGAGCTGCTGGCGGAATATCCGGACCGGTTCCTGCTGCCGGGAGCGCCGGTAAGGGACCCGGTGGCGAATCTGATCCCCGCCGGTGCGGGGACATTCCGGAGCGTGGCGGCGGCATGTCTACAAAGCATCTCCCAAAGCGATCCGGAGGCGGAGACCGCCCTCTTGCCGGACGGCCGTTTCCGCAGCGGCCTGATCCGGGGGCATAGCCGCGGGGAGGGCCCCGCCGGTTATGTGGGTGCCGCCGCCCGCAGGGCTAATCGGGAGCGGCAGCTCCAGGAGCTGGAAGAGAAGCGCGGGGCGCTGACCAAAGAGACCAGCGCCTTGCAGCTGAAGATCGACCACTGTGACGCCTGTCTGCTGGAACTGCGGGAGGAACGGGAGCAGATGCCCACGGCGGTGGACCTGGATCAGGCGCTGGAGATGACGGCCCAGGCCCGCCGGACGCTGGACGAGGCGGAAGCGGAGCGGGAACGCCGTCTGCTGCAAATGCGCACTGCCAGGCAAAGCCTGAACGACCTGGAGAAGGAGGTCCGCGCAGCCAGCGCGGGACTGCCCTACATGCTGACGGTCCCCGCCTATGAGGAGGCCAGGGATGCGGCGGAGGAGTACCAGGAGCTACTGGAGCAGCTGGAGAGCCAGTGCAAGGAGCTGCGCTATGCCGCCGGGGCGGTCCAGAACATGGAGGACACGATTGAAGGCGAACGGGAGCAGGCTGACACCGCGCAGCGGCTTAGCCGTGCGCTCCAAATGGAGCTGGAGACGAACCGTGCCGCCGCCGGGGAGCTGCGGGCATTTCTTGGCAGGCCGGAAAATCAGGCCAGAGCGAGGCGGCTGGAAGAATTGGACCGGGAGATCGAACATCAGGACAGAGAAAACCGGGATGCGGAGCGGGAATGCGTCCGGCTGGCAGAGCAGCTGAATACGGCAAAAGAGGCGGTGCAGGGGAAGCGACAGCGGCTTTTGGAGGCCACATTGAACGAGCATGACCTTGAGGCCTACTTTTCCGAGGACCTGGCGCTGGGATTTTCCGGGCTGGACGGCGATCAGGGCCTGGAAGCGTGTGCGCGGGAAGCCGTGAACAGGATGCAGGCGTCCGACCAGGACCGCTCCCATGAGCAGGTGCAGGACGCGCTGCGGAAAAATTATGAGCAGCACAACAGCAGCGTTTTGAGGTACCGCCCGGAGCTCAAGCTGGTTTTCGATGCGCCGGAGCAGCCCAATGTGCTCCGCCAGCGGTACTGCATCACGCTGAATTGGAAGGGCAAGGATATCTCACTGTATGAGTTCATCCAGGCGCTGCAGGCAGAGATCGAACTGACGGAGACGCTCCTGGAGGAGCAGGACCGGGAGCTGTTTGAGAATATTTTAACGGAGACCATCAGCTTGAGCCTGCGGGGCCGGATCGAAGAGAGCCGGAAGTGGACGGAGAGCATGACAGCCCTGATGTCCACCTTGGACACCTCTATGGGTCTGACCTTCAGCCTGGACTGGAAGGCGAAAAAGGCGGAGGGCGGCGGGGAAATGGACACCGCCCAGCTGGTGACGCTGCTGAACAAGGACCGGGCGCTGCTCAGTCGGGAGGACAGCCAGCGGGTCTCCTCCCATTTCCGGATAAAAGTAAAAAAGGCCAGGGAAGAGGCGTATACTCAGGGCTTGTCCCCCAATTACGCGGATCTGATCCGTACAGTGCTGGACTATCGGAACTGGTATGAGTTCCGCCTGTTCTACCAGCGGGAGGGGGAGGAGAAAAAAGAGCTGACGGACCGGGTATTCAACCGGTTCAGCGGCGGGGAAAAGGCGATGGCGATGTATGTGCCGCTGTTTGCCTCCGTGTCCGCCCAGTACCAGAAGAGCGAGGCACCGGTGACCTGTCCCAGGCTGCTGGCCCTGGACGAGGCCTTCGCGGGGGTGGACGAAAAAAATATCGCCGCCATGTTTGAGCTGGTACACCGGCTGGATTTTGACTATATCATGAACTCACAGGCGCTGTGGGGCTGCTATGCGTGTGTGGACGGTCTGGCGATCGCCGATCTGCACCGTCCCGCAAACGCCTCCGTGGTCACGATCCTGCGGTACCGGTGGAATGGACAGGCCAGGGAGGAGGCGCCATGACGGAGTCCGCGGTCTTTTGGACGGCATACTTCCGGGAGCGGCCCGCGTACAGCCGGATCTTGCAGGAGCTGCGGCAGAAATACCGGAGGTATGGGCATCCGGCGGGGACGGTCCGCCTGGAGGACGCCAGTGAAGAGGAGTGCCGCGCACTGCGCAATATTTTTGGAGAGCCATTTTCTCCGCCGGTCCGGTTCCGAGCGGAGCGGTTTGAAGCCGCGATGCGGCAGCTGAAGTTCCCGGAGGTCTGCCTCAAGGAGGTGCTGGAGCTCTATTTTGATGAAAAGCTTGTAACGAACCGGGAGCGCCGCCAGGCACGGGACAGCCGGTTTTGCCAGATGCTCCGCGCAGCGGCGGAGGAAGCGGAGAGCGAGGCCTGCCACCAGTGGCTCCAAGGCTTGGAGGAAAAACAGGGGGGCGGGGCTCTCCTGCTCTACCGGGAGGCGGAACGGGATCTGGACGGGGCGCGGGAGGCACTGGACCGGGCCTGCCGGAGTCTGGCGTGGCTGGAGCAGAACGCCGGACGGCAGGTACGGCTTGCCGTGCTCAGCGCCCAGGCGGCCGGGGACCCCCATGCTCTGGACAGCTCCGCGTTGGGCGGGAAGCTGTTCCTCCATCTGCTGGCGGCGCGGGGCGGGCAGGCCGTCCCGGAAAACGCGGAGCAACGGGACGCGCTGTATTTCCGCTGCGGCATCCTCTGCGACAGCATTTCCAGTACGGTCACCCAGGTGGGACTGGTCCTTATGCTGGGAAACACAGAGCATCCCGCCTATGGAGCGCTGCGCGGAAGTCATGAGATCTGTACGCTGACCCTGGCCACCTTATCCCGCCTGACCGGGGCGCACAGCCCGTCCGGAAGAGCCTACCTGGTGGAGAATGAGATGGTGTTCTCTCAGCTCTGCGACCAGGCGGGGCGGTTCCACTCCCCGCTGGTTTGTACATCCGGGCAGCCGTCGGTGGCGGCGCTGCGCCTGCTGGATCTGCTGGCGGAGAGCGGTACGGAGCTGTATTACGCGGGAGATTTTGACGGAAAGGGCCTGTCCATTGCCGTGCAACTGCTCTCGCGCTATCCGGAACAGCTGAAGCCGTGGCGTATGACGCCGGAGGACTATGCGGTATGTGTTTGCGATACACCACTGAGCGATGCCAGCGCGGCGCTGCTGCGGGGATGCGCTGGGACCGCCCTGGAGGAGACCGCACGGGCCATAGCGAGAGCGCAGCGCGCCGGTTATCAGGAGTTTTTGCTGGGGCAGCTGGAGGCGGATTTGACAGAAACGCCGTAGAATGCAAATAGTTCACACGTGGCATTTTTGACAGGCGCAGATGAGAGCAGTATGTCGACCTCGCCGCACATAGCGGCATACAGAGCGGCGGTAAGGCCGCCCTGGGGGAAGGCGGCAGCTTTGGCGGCACGGACGGATGCGCCTGCCACTGTATCAGGCGCAGTGATTTCGCGGGAGAGCCTCTGCATCTCTGCCGGTGTGGTGCCATATATCCAGATCCGCATTTCGATACAACCTTTCCGGGAGAATAAAGGACATATCTATATTCTACTGTGCTTGCGGAAAAATATGCATGGCCCGGCGGTGAGGGCATACCAGCGCTGTGGGGAAAAGTCCAGCAAACCTCTTTTCATTAGTAGTTCTCAATGCCGGCCTGGGAGATATGCCTCTTGGCCTCCAGATGGAGGGCTTTCAGGTAATTGCCGCCTACGAGAGGATATATTATTTCCGAGCTTAAAGCTCGGAAATAATACATTTGATGCAAGCCGTTTTGCTCGCCGCTGTAAACAGCGGCAACCGCAAAACATGGCAAATATTACTTCCGACCTTTCGGTTCGGAAGTAATAAAAGCGCGGGAGATTCATGAAGCCAATATAGACGCGCCAGTCTCTCCGTTCCAACCGTATGAGATTAGTTCATGTATGCTTCCCGAGGCCGATCTGCTGGCAGCGCAACTGCAGCCGTCACAGTTTTTGCCCCCATCTACGGGAATCGTTCCTACAGAAATCCACACAATGATATCTGCGATTTTTTGAGGGCGCTGGACGTATGTCGCCCGAAGGCCATCTTTCTGGCAACAGGCGTATCCTCAGCGAAAAGCCAACAGTTCGATTCCATTCTGCAAAAGATTGCCGATAGAGGTTTTCAGCTCGCATACAAGGTCGTTGATGTGGCTGAGACCACCGGAATACCAACTGCGGAGCGTAACACCTTCATCATAGGGTACAGAGTGGGTGTAAACGCTAGTCTCAATTTCCCGGAGCTGGAGCGCCTGCCCTCAATTCCGCTGGAGAGGTTCTTGCATTCAGATGAGCGGGTCGATTCCTGGTATTTCACCGGCGTTGATCCAGTCAATATCCCGATTGATAGAAATAGCAGCCGCGTTTACTGCTGGAAAAACGACCATTACGCCGGAACAATCCGTATGACGTGGAACTACTGGAAAATCCCGCTGATAGACACTGGCAAAAACCTCCGTAAAATGACCCATCGTGAAATTGCGAACTTAAAAGGCGTCCCGAGCAGTTATGTGCTGCCTGAGCACAAGAGCAGATCAGGGCTGTATAAAAAGCTCATGTTTGCAGTGAATGTGCCGGTTATTGAAAAGTTGGCCATAGGAATTGCCCGCAACCTGCCAACAAATCGATCCTGTTGGAACAGAGAGGTCTGGCTTGAGGACATGCTCCTCCGTTATCTGCTGAAGCTTGCAAGCACGAGGGATACACTAACCGTCAGGCGTGTGGTGGGCCGATTTGATTTTGCACTCGAAGTGTTGGACCAGCGCTTCTTTTTTGACTTAAAGTATTATAGCAATAAGCGCATTCCAACGGGGATGGTCAGAAAGCTCTGCGAACAGTTGACTTGCCCCAAGACAGGAGGACTGATCTTGGTCCTTACCAGCGAGGTGCCCATGCGGACCAAGCGGGAATGCCGGGACCAGTTCGGTATCAGCATTTGGGATGTCGGAGATCTACTGTGGCTGTTCAGCGAAGTTGAAGAGATCAAAAGCGAGTTCATCGCACTGCTGGATTATGCGATCGGGGACATCAAGCCCACGCCGCCAGCGTTTCCCGTTATATTGAAAGAGATCCCGATCGGACCGCCAGCCACTCCGGCAGCAGCCGGCGAGCCCCGCATTGATGCGGCCCGGGAAGGCGAGACGGAAACGCGGAGTGAGGCGTCAGTCTGGGAGCAGCGGCTGGCGGATATCCCTGCGGGACAAGAACAATTTCAGAAATATGAATCGTTCTGTACGGATATCCTGCAATATGTTTTGGGCGACTACCTGTCCCTCTGGGAGGCGCAGGGCCGGACGGATGATGGTCTGCATCGCTTCGACCTGTGCTGCAAAATCAAAAGCGGCGTGAACCAAGACTTTTTTGATACGGTCAGGCAGTACTTCAATACAAAGTACATAGTTTTTAACACAAAAGTCAACCTAATTTTGTAAATGAGATTTGGCTCCATGTAATGGTTGAATAAAAGCAACAATAGTTTGGGGAGAAAATTGCACCTGTCAAGTAATTCAAAGTCTCTATTTCTTTGCTTTCTGTTATGCAAAATTTGATTGGGCATCCGTCGCAAATAAGCAGAAAAAACTGTGCGCTCCACGCGGAATGGAACGCACAGCTTGCAATTTTATGGGTTTCCTACTTTACACATTAATTATCCATGGAGTGACTGATCTATAGACAATGACGCCGTTGGGTGTTGCGAAGAAGATGCAGTAATAGGTCTTGTTGTTATGCCGTGTCACATAGTTTGGCAGCTGCCATTTCTCGGTACATGAACAGCAAAAACAGCAAAAAAAGTCCCCAGGGTAGTTAAGATAATTTGATGTACCGCAAGCCAGCCTGGAACATGAAATGCTGGGTCTAATTTTTCAACAGTCAACGGAAATTGAGAGAAGAAACCGCTCAATGAAAAATTGATTGCCGGGGGCAGGGGCAACGCAGTCAATAAAATTACTGCCGCCATAAGAGCGTAGATCAGAGTATGGTCGATGCGGCTCAACATCATACCTGCCCCCAAGCAGAAGACAATGGGCGGGATCAGAGTCAATAGGGCAGGCAGAACCAGTTCTCCATAATCCACCCGCCCAAACAGCGGCACATAGAATCCAACCGCCAGGGCTGCAACGCATAGGCAGAGGACAAGAGCAGCTGTCAGC
>OFGA01001343.1_pt1 | contig 17246 bp, 10 predicted proteins | sample 1521471 | NCBI WGS metagenome assembly OFGA01 (sample SAMEA3504086, study PRJEB24116) | mouse gut metagenome | biome: mouse gut; feature: mouse-associated habitat; material: faeces | place: Denmark | collected 2011
TTTGCCATGAAGATAGGAAGAAGATGGGCGACAGACCTGCAGTACGGAAAACATCTGATTCGTACTATGACGAAATATGACCTGTATCGACTGGATGATTTGACGTTGAACGAATTCAGCGATATGATAGGAGATTTTGCCAACCCGTGTCCGGGCGGTGCGATTACCAGCTTGTTTGGAAGGAGAACGGCTCCAATTAAGGGGGCGACTACTTACCATAGAGGACTTGATTTGGGAACCGGCGCGTACAATATACCGACATACGCGGTGAAAGCAGGAACCGTTGTATTTGCGGGAGAAGCAGGAGCCTGCGGGAATTTGATTACGATCGACCACGGAGACGGAATGGTGACCAAATACATGCACCATTCGGAAATCTATGTGGAAGAAGGTCAAGAAGTGGAGAAAGGCCAGCAGATCGGCCTGTCGGGAACTACCGGAAATTCTACCGGAAATCATCTGCATTTCCAGGTGGAAGAGAACGGAAGAGCCGTAGACCCATTGATTTATCTGCAGGATAATTCAGACGATGCGAAAGGAAGGAAGGCGGAAGGCTGGAAAATCCGCAAAGCTGAATGCAGGAAAAGCGTAAGAATCATGAATCAGAAAATCAGAGAAGGATTTAGACAGGCGGAAAGCAAAGAAGAGAAATAACTGAGAAAAGTATTGCAATGTATAAAACAATATCCCGGAAGCCGAAAATGGTTTCCGGGATATTGTCTGTATCAGGTCATTTGGTAAACAGCGGGTTGAATCAGGAGCAGGTCTCTAAGCAGACAATTCAGGAGTGCTTTTCATGGAATTGAAATAGCAGCTTATGCAGACTTAGACGCGAAGGCTTTCCTGAGCGGCTTAGTCTGCGTTAGCTGATCGTTCAATGGAATGTTACTCCGTCTGCTTAGAGACCTGCTCCTGATTCAGCCCGCGTCCGGCAGGTGATCTGTAAATAGTAACAGGGCATCTGCCCATGGTTTATAGGAGCCGGGCGGGTAAATTGCGCCGGAAACAGAAGTATGATACTATGATAAGAAAGAGACAAGAAAAATATTGGAAAAAGAAAGCGGAAAAGAGATTGGAAAGAATATAAAAGCTTGGCGGAGGAGAGGGTATGTCTGGGATATTATTTTTATGTGCAACGCCGATTGGAAATCTGGAGGATATGACTTTTCGGGCGGTGAGGATTTTGAAAGAGGCGGATTTGATTGCGGCGGAAGATACACGCAACAGTATGAAGCTCTTAAATCATTTTGGGATTAAGACGCCGATGACCAGTTATCATGAATATAACAAGAGAGAGAAGGGAAAAAAGCTAATATCGGTTCTTACGGAGGGAAAGAACGTTGCGTTGATTACAGATGCGGGAACGCCCGGTATATCCGATCCAGGGGAAGAATTGGTGCGGATGTGCCATGAAGCGGGAATTTCGGTTACGTCTGTTCCAGGGGCGTCGGCGTGTATTACCGCGTTGACGGTTTCCGGACTTTCTACCAGAAGATTTGCATTTGAAGCGTTTCTTCCGGCAGATAAGAAGGAACGGGCGGAGATTCTGTCGGAGTTAGAGAAGGAAACCCGGACGCTGGTGATTTACGAAGCGCCCCACAGGTTGGTGAAGACGCTGGAAGAGCTTCGGGAGGCGGTAGGAGACCGCCGGCTTACGGTATGCAGGGAACTGACGAAGAAACATGAGACCCAGTGGCAGACAAGCATTCAGGAAGCCGCGGACTACTATAAGGAATCCGCGCCGAAGGGAGAATGCGTGTTGGTAATAGAGGGGAAGAGCAGGCAGGCTCTTAAGGAAGAGAAACAGGCGGAGTGGCTGGAACTTTCCCTGGAAGAACATATGGAGTATTATCTGTCCCGGGGGTTTGATCGGAAGGCGGCCATGAAACAGACGGCGAAGGACCGCGGGGTCGGTAAACGGGATATTTACAGACAGCTTCTGGATAAGGAATAAGCCGGGAATCGTTGGAATGGGAGAGAACTTGGTCAACTTGACGAAATCTTTTAGAAAAAATTGTTCAAGTTGGGTATGGCGAAACGCTGGTCTTTCCGTTATACTAAACCTATAGCATTTTTGAAAAAATGATGTGAATCAGGAGGAGCAAAACAATGGCAAGTTTATCTTTAAAACACATTAACAAGACCTATCCAAACGGATTTGAGGCTGTTAAGGATTTCAATCTTGAGATTGCAGATAAGGAATTTATTATTTTCGTAGGACCTTCAGGATGTGGTAAGTCTACCACCCTTCGTATGGTTGCCGGTTTGGAGGACATTTCTTCCGGTGAATTATATATTGGCGACAAGCTGGTGAATGATGTAGAGCCGAAGGACAGAGATATCGCGATGGTATTCCAGAACTACGCTCTTTATCCTCATATGACAGTATATGATAACATGGCGTTCGGTCTTAAGCTGAGAAAAGTACCGAAGGACGAGATTGACAAGATGGTGCGCGAGGCAGCCAGAATCCTTGATCTGGAAGCGCTGCTTGAGCGTAAGCCGAAGGCTCTTTCCGGCGGACAGAGACAGCGTGTTGCTATGGGACGTGCTATTGTGCGTAATCCAAAGGTATTCCTTATGGATGAGCCGCTTTCTAACCTGGACGCTAAACTTCGCGGACAGATGCGTGTTGAGATTTCCAGACTTCACCAGAGACTGGGAACAACGATTATTTATGTAACACATGACCAGACAGAGGCTATGACGCTTGGTACCAGAATCGTAGTTATGAGCGCTGGTGTTGTTCAGCAGGTAGATACTCCTCAGACATTGTATGATCGTCCGTGTAACCTGTTCGTTGCCGGATTTATCGGATCACCTCAGATGAACTTTGTAGACGCTAAGTGTAAGGTTGAAGGCAAGAAGGTATCTCTGGTTGCCGGACCTGCATCTATCGAACTTCCGGAAGCTAAGGCTAAGAAGCTGATCGACGGCGGATACAACGGCAAGACTGTTGTACTTGGTATCCGTCCTGAGGATGTACATGATGAGCCAGACTTCCTTGCTAAGTCTCCTAACACGATCATTGAAGCTACGATCCGTGTATACGAGATGCTTGGTGCAGAAGTTTACCTGCACTTCGATTACGAAGGATCTACTATGACAGCAAGAGTTGATCCAAGAACTACAGCAAGAACAGGCGATACAGTTAAGTTCGCATTGGATGCTGACAGAATCCATGTATTTGACAAAGAGACAGAGAACACAATTACGAACTAATTCGGTGATAAATTAGATATCTGTTAAGTGATAAGAACGGCAGCCTTTTAGGTTGCCGTTCTTATATGTATGTGTGCTTTATATTTAAGAATTTCTTTATTATGCAAAACAGCGTATACTCTTGTCGGCAGACGGTATTGTGTGATAGAATAGAGCATGTACGTTACAAAATAAGGAGGTAATCGAATGTTATCAAATCAGATACTACATAAGGCAGTACAGGATATTAAGAGAATTACCGGGTTAGAATGTGCCGTATGGGATATGAAGGGGATCTGTCTTGTCATGACGAATGAGAGGATGACTGCTCTTGACCAGTTGGTAACGGAATTTAGCGAGGCAGCGCCGAATGTGCCGGCAGAGGAGCTTCTTTTTCGGATAGAGAAGGATGTGGGGATGTTTCTTGTGCATGACGACGAGGATCCATGCTACAGCCTTGTGCTGAAGGGCGGCGGCCCGCAGATGGAGATGGCGGGAAGGCTTGGAGTCAGTCAGTTGGAGAATCTGCTGTTCGCATACAAAGAGAAGATGGATAAGAACCGCTTCATACAGAATTTGATACTTGATAACATGCTGTTGGTTGACGTATATAATCAGGCTAAGAAGATGAAGATACCGGTGGAGCTTAGAAGGACTGTATTCCTGATCGAAGCGAGGAATGAGGCGGAGAACCTGATCCTCGAGACGCTGAAGGGATTGTATGCCACCGGAACGAAGGATTTTGTAACGGCGGTGGACGAAAGACATGTGATCCTCGTGAAGGCGCTGGAGAATACGGATGATTATCCGCAGCTGGAACAGATTGCCCGCGAACTTGTAGACACGCTGAATATGGAAGCGATGGTCAGCGTCAGGATCGCATACGGAACCATCATAAGCGAGCTGAAAGATGTGTCAAAGTCATACAAAGAAGCGGATATGGCGCTGGAAGTGGGGAGGGTATTTTATGCGGATAAGAATATCCTTGCTTATAATGAGCTTGGGATCGGAAGGCTGATCCATCAGCTCCCGGCTTCTCTGTGTTCGATGTTTCTGAATGAGGTGTTTGAGGGAAATACGGCGGATCAGTTTGAAGAAGAGGAATTGATCACAGTCTATACGTTTTTCGATAATAACCTGAATATCTCGGAGACGGCCAGACAGCTCTATGTGCACCGGAATACGCTGGTGTACCGGCTTGAAAAGATACAGAAGAGGACGGGGCTTGACGTCAGAGTGTTCGAGGATGCGCTGACATTCAAGATCGCGATGATGGTGGCGGATCATATGAAGTATATAGGCGGCTAGTGTGCATTATATCTGGTGAAATTCCGAGGAATAAATTTTCATCAGCAAGGCGGACGAATGAGGCATTTACAAGAAGAACATACAGAAAGAACAGGAGAAGACAGAGTATGGTAAAGTTATATGATAAAGGTGTTTATCTGTTAAACGGAACAGAGATTGCAGAGGATATGCAGGAGGTCAGAGCGAAGACCGGGAAAGAGGTTTCACAGGCTGAGGCCGCGAAGGAGACGATGGCATATCGGATTCTGGCTGATCATAATACGTCGGGAGATATGGAACGGCTGCAGATCAAGTTTGATAAACTGACATCCCATGATATTACATTTGTGGGGATCATCCAGACGGCGAGAGCATCGGGGCTTGAAAAGTTTCCGATTCCGTATGTGCTGACGAACTGTCATAATTCTCTGTGTGCGGTGGGCGGAACGATCAATGAGGATGATCATATGTTCGGACTTACCTGTGCAAAGAAGTACGGCGGCGTATATGTACCGCCGCATCAGGCGGTAATCCACCAGTATGCAAGAGAGATGCTTGCGGGCGGGGGCAAGATGATCCTTGGTTCGGACAGCCATACGCGGTACGGCGCTCTTGGAACCATGGCAATGGGTGAAGGCGGACCGGAGCTTGTGAAGCAGTTATTGAATAAGACGTATGATATCAAGATGCCGGGCGTAGTGGCAGTCTACCTTGACGGGGAGCCGATCAAGGGGGTAGGGCCGCAGGATGTGGCGCTTGCCATTATCGGGGCAACATTCGGCAACGGTTATGTGAATAACAAGGTGATGGAGTTCGTAGGACCGGGTGTGGAGAAGTTAAGCGCGGATTTCCGTATCGGAATCGATGTTATGACTACAGAGACAACCTGTCTGTCTTCTATCTGGAAGACGGATGAGACGATCCGGGAATTCTATGAGATCCACGGAAGAGAAGAGGATTATAAGGAGCTGAAGCCGGGAGATACGGCATATTATGACGGTATGGTATACGTGAACTTAAGCGATATCAGGCCGATGATCGCGATGCCGTTCCATCCGTCGAATGTCTATACGATCGACGAGGTCAATGCAAATCTTGGGGATGTGCTTCACGATGTGGAAGAGAAGGCGAAGGTAAGCCTTGACGGAGCTGTAGATTATACGCTGCAGGATAAGATCGTAGACGGCAGATTATATGTGGAACAGGGAATAATCGCCGGATGTGCGGGCGGCGGATTCGAGAATATCTGTGCGGCGGCGGATATCATCCGGGGACGTTATATCGGTGCGGATGAATTTACATTCAGCGTGTATCCGGCCAGTACGCCGATCTATATGGAGTTGGTGAAGAATGGCGCGGCAGCGGATCTGATGCAGGCGGGAACTATTGTGAAGACGGCCTTCTGCGGACCTTGCTTCGGCGCAGGGGACACACCGGCGAACAATGCCTTCTCCATCCGGCATTCAACGAGGAATTTCCCGAACCGCGAGGGCTCTAAGCTGCAGAGCGGACAGATCGCGTCCGTGGCGCTTATGGACGCACGTTCTATCGCGGCGACGGCGGCGAACAAGGGCTTCCTGACTCCGGCTACGGATATAGATGCAGAGTATAAGGGACGGAAGTATTATTTTGACCGGAAGATCTATGCCAACCGAGTATTTGACAGCAAGGGAGAGGCAGATCCGTCTGTGGAGATCAAGTTCGGACCGAATATCAAGGATTGGCCGAAGATGGCGGCACTGCCGGAGAACCTGCTTCTGAAGGTGGTGTCCGAGATCCACGATCCGGTTACGACGACGGACGAGCTGATTCCTTCAGGGGAGACGTCTTCTTACCGGTCCAATCCTCTGGGACTTGCTGAGTTCGCGCTGTCCAGGAAGGATCCTGCCTATGTGGGCCGTGCGAAGGAGGTACAGAAGGCACAGAAGGCTATCGAGGCCGGACAGTGTCCGCTGGAGGTATTGGCTGAGCTTAAGCCGGTTATGGTGAAGATCCATGAGACTTATCCAGAGGTCGGAAGCGGGAATCTTGGGATCGGCAGCACGATATTCGCAGTGAAGCCGGGAGACGGCTCCGCAAGAGAACAGGCTGCGTCATGCCAGAAGGTGCTTGGCGGATGGGCGAATATCGCCAACGAGTACGCGACCAAGAGATACCGCTCGAACCTGATCAACTGGGGTATGCTTCCGTTTATTACGGAGGAAGGACACGAGAGCTTAAGCTTCCGGAATGGAGATTATATCTTTGTACCGGATATCAGAAAAGCAGTTGAGGAAAAACGTTCAGAGATCAGGGCGTATGCAGTGGGTGCAGGGAACGACTGGAAGGAGATACTTCTTAAGACCGGCGATATGACGGATGCGGAGCGTGAGATCATATTAAAAGGATGTCTGATCAATTATTACAGAGGATAAATTTTTAGGGGGAGGCTGCAACAGCAGCCCCCTTTTTTGACTCTTATATATAGTAGGATGAGACAGTGCGGATTGGTAACTGACGGAGGAGAAGATATGAGATGCGATGCGAAGACATTTGCGCAGATGTATAAGACGGTCTATGTGGATCTGTATCGGTTTGCCTTGTGTATGATGCAGAATCAGCAGGAAGCAGAGGATGCTGTCAGCGAGGCGGTGGTAGCTGCCTATGAGAATATAGGGAAACTCAGGAATTCAGAAGCGTTCAAGAGCTGGATATTCACGATAGTGTCAAACATTTGCAAGAAAAGACTGAAAAAGGAAACGGTCTGGCGGAGTTATTTCGGTGAGGAAGAATATATGCAGGCAGCTTATGAGGAGCCTGATATAGGATTGGCCGTGGATGTGAGGAAGGCTTTCTTCCTTCTGGAAGAAGAGGAGCAGACGATCGTAGGATTGTCTGTCTTCGGCGGATATAACAGCAATGAGATCGGAGATGCTTTGAAGATGAACCCCAATACGGTGCGTTCTAAGAGAAGCCGCGCACTGCAGAAGATGGAATGTGTATTGCGATAAGGCAGGCAAAAAGGAGGTGGCTGTATGGATAAGAGAGAACAGGATGTGCTGAAGCAGGTGAAGCAGAAGACGGCGGACATACAAGTCCCGGAGAAGCTTAAGCCCGATAATATCCGCCGGATGCTGGAGGATAAAGAGCCGGAGAAGAGGAGCAAGTGGGGCGCCCGTCAGACCGGCGCCTTGATAGCGGCATGTATGGCGGTCGTGATCGGTGTCGCGGCATGGAAGGCTTCGGGAGCGGACAGCATGATCAGGACAGATAGCAGCAATCGGGCGTCGGGGCCGAAGGTCAGGGAAGATCATATAGACGGCAGCCGTATGATTGCGCAGGCAGAGAGTTATGACCAGGTCTATGGTTATCTGGAGGAATATCAGCGGCAGCAGAGAGAGCGGTCGGATTCTGTTGTAAAGCAGGAGTCCTATGATATGATAGCAGAGTCGGCTGACGGAGGTATGAAAGAGGAATTCGCAATGACGGAGAACGCAGAGCAGGACAGAGCATTGGAAGACAATGCATCGGCAGGTGCGGCACAGAGCATGGATGCATCTGAAGGAGGCGGATACTCGGAGACGAATGTCAGACAAGAGGGCGTTGACGAAGGGGATATTGTGAAGACGGACGGAGCCTACCTGTATGTTCTGGAGGATGAAGAGGATAAGATTGCCGTTATTGACGCTAAAGGGCAGGATATGAAGAAGGTGGCTGAGATCGAGGTTGGCAGCGGATGTTATATTCAGGAGTTCTATGTGCAGCCGGAGCAGAAGAAGCTTGTTGCGGTGTGCAGCCGGGGAGATTCCATGATGCTCTATTCGTCAGATCCTTCTTATGGCGGTGATGAGAACCCGGCAGTCGTGGCTGTGACTTATGATATCGAAGATCCCGAGAATCCGGCTGAGGAAGGAAGGGTAAGCCAGAGCGGGAGTTATAATTCATCCAGAATGGCGGACGGATATCTGTACCTGTTCAGCGAGTACCATATCTGGTACGAGGTAAGCCTGCATGAACCAAGGGAATTCGTGCCGCTGATCAACGAAAATGTTATGAGCGCAGACGATATCTATCTCCCGCAGATCTCGCAGGCGAATATGTATGAAGTTATTACGGCGGTAGATCTGAAGAAGCCGGATAAGGCGAAGGACAGCAAGGCGATTATGTCAAAGGGAGGAAGCCTGTATGTGAGCGGCGGGAATATCTATTTCTACGAAGAGGAATGGGGTTATTCGGGCAGCGGATGCGTTACGACCATCCGAAAGGTTGCATACAAGGACGGACAGCTGAAGGCGAAGGCCCAGGGACAGTTTGACGGGTATCTGAAGGATTCCTTCTGTATCGATGAATATGAGGGGAATCTCAGGGTGGTCACTACCAAGAATGATTCGAGAGGAGCAGATTCGAATTCCGTATATATTCTGGATGAAGAATTAGAGCAGATCGGTTCTATCGAAGAGCTTGCGAAGGATGAGAGAGTCTACTCGGCAAGGTTCATGGGAGATACGGGATACTTCGTGACCTTCCGTGAGACAGATCCTCTGTTCAGCGTGGATCTGACCGATCCGAAGAAGCCGAAGATCGTCGGGGAGCTTAAGATTCCCGGATTCTCAGAATACCTTCACTTCTACGGGGAAGACAGACTTCTCGGGATCGGTATGAATGTGGACGAGGAGACCCTGGTGACAGACGGCGTTAAGCTTACGATGTTCGACATATCCGACAAGACGGATGTGAAAGAGGCGGATACCCATGTGCTGAAGAACGTGTACGACACAGCGGTATCTTATGATTATAAAGCGGCATTGATCAGCCCGGAACGGAATATCATAGGATTCCCTGGGAATTCCGAGGGCGGCCAGAAATATTTCCTCTTCGAATACGATGATGACGGCGGATTTTCCTGTAATATGGAAGAGAAGATCAATGGAAATGCAATGAGGAATTCCAGGGGCCTCTATATAGAAGATACGCTGTATGTCGTACAGGGGAACATTATAGAGGCTTACAGCCTGAAAGATTATCAGAAGACGGACGATCTGATCTTGTAGAGTGGGAGAAGGCCCGCAGACGATGATATAATAAAACAGGCTGAAGCATTAGACGGTATGAATGCTTCAGCCTGTTTGTCACTGGAGACATTGCAGCCGGGCTTTCAATATGGGGCCGATGATGACGGCGAGAATGATCTTGACCGCATCGCCGGGAAGATAGGGGAATACACCGATGGAGAGAGCCGCTGCAAACGTCGTCTCCATCTGGAGAGCGAGCCACGCCGTACCGAAGGCATAGGCAATGAAGGTTGCGAGAACCATTCCGATAACAATAATAAAACGTTTGTCAGAGAACCGCTCGACGAAGATCCCTGCAAGTATGGTCATGAAGATAAATCCGAGAAGATATCCCCCGGTCGGTCCGGCGATCTTGCCAAGCCCTCCGGCAAACCCGGAGAATACAGGCAGGCCGACGGCGCCCAGCAGCAGATATACGAAATAACTGATGGCAGCGTCCTTCCACCCGAGTATGTAGACGCTGATCAGCAGAACCAGATTCGTAAGAGAGATCGGAACAGGGCTTACCGGGATCGGAACGGCGAAAGGAGCCAGGATACAGGTAACAGCGGTGATCAGTGCGATCAGGACCAAACGCCGTGTGGACAGGCGGCTTGTTGTAGCATTTTTCATGGTATTGTAGATTTCCTTTCTTGAGATTTAGATGTGATACCGGAATTCCTTCTGCGCTTGGTATCATGATACAAGTATAGAAGAGAGTTGCAAGAATGTCAACTTAAATTATAAAGTGGTTAACAAACAAGTGTATAGTATTGCGTGAATTGTTGAAAAAGAATATAATAATCAGAATATTTCTATATAATTCTATTGTTATAAATTTATATGAATAAAATATAGAAATAGTGTTGACAAATATGGCGAAGCGTGATATCATATATTCAATCCAAAAGAAATACGAAAGGAGGCTTATTCCATTGGACAATGTAAAAGATTCAACAACTCAATATGTTAGTGGTATGGCAAATAGAAGTTCCCGTAGACTAAGCCTTAACCATAGAGAGATAAGCCGGTAATTTGAATGAGAAGAAGAGTCGGAGATGAAGAGACCGGATAATATAGAAGAGATAGATAAGGATTTGCAGACATATTGAGAACGATACCACAACAGATTCGGGATGATTAGACGATGTACAGGGGATTATAACATTACCTAACAGACCGAATCATTATCAGCTAAGAGGGAAGCTGATGAGTTGCACAAGCCGTAGCGGGCATCCATAAGAATTTATAGAAGGGATAACGATCTATACCAGTGAGGGGCAAGTTTATTCCGTACATTTTACCTTGGAAGCGATGTATGGAATGACAGGACAGGTATAAGATAAAAAGGGCAGAAGGGAACGTCTTAATCTAAGTAGAATCCTCCGATTTATATGAGAATATGATAAAACTTAATATAGAAAATTAACGGAGCATTGTGTAATAACTATAGTATAGTTAAGAAGCAGTGCTCCTTTTTTGGCCAATTAAGACGCGCTGCAGTGCAGGCTGTTTAAAAATTGCTGGTGTCGTATGGAGGATTCTGGCATATCTTATATAAAGATATTTGGCATTTTTCATCGTATATTTTGACATTACACATGGCGTATGATAGAATTATATTCGTAAAAGTGTAGAATAATGCAGTTTTAACAAATTTTTTGAGGTGAGAAGTTTGGATAAATATGAATATAGGGTGAAAACAGAGCAGATGCAGGAGTACATGGAGAAGAAGCAGTACAAGAAAGCGATGGAGATCGCGGATACGATTGACTGGCGGAGAGTCAAGAATGTCGCAACTCTGAATTCTGTAAGCGAGATCTATGAGTATAACGGTGAATATCAGAAGAGCCGTGATATTTTGTTTGTAGCGTTCGATCGTTCTCCGGGGAGCAGGAAGATAGCGTATCGATTAGGGCTGCTTGCGTTGAAGATTAATGATGTTGAGGAAGCGGCGGATTGTTATGAGGAGTTCGTGAAGCTTGCGCCGAAGGACCCGAATCAGTACATATTAAAATACCGGATATTAAGTGCACAGGGAGCGCCTCTCAGTGAGCAGATCGCCGCCCTGGAGGATTTTAAGAAATCAGAATACATTGAAAAATGGGCGTTTGAGCTGGCGAAGCTGTATCATGATGCAGGGATGACGGCGGAATGCCTGGAGGAGTGCGACGATCTGATCCTTTGGTTCAGCGAGGGCAAATATGTCTATCAGGCCATGGAGCTTAAGATGCAGTATAAGCCGCTTACCCCTCTTCAGCAGGAGAAGTATGACGCGTGGCCGGGATCATCTAAGAAGCCGCGCCCTTTGAAGCGCAATACGTCTGCGAAGATGCCGGTCATGCCTAATGAACAGAACAAGGAGAGTGCGCCTGCCGGTGAGGAAGAACAGCAGGAATCTGCCGGCGCTGCAGAGAGGGAGACTGCAGATCTGAAAGCGGACGAGGAAGCGGCGGCAGCGCAGAATTCCTCTATTAAGAAGGTTGTGAAGGGCGCGACTCTGCAGGAGGCGCTTGCCAACGGAATGGCATTTGCAAGCGGAATGCGAAGTGTGGAGAAGACTGTGGCCAGGGTAAAAGAAGGGATCCGTCAGGTTACCGGCCAGATACATATGGAAGCGCTGATCAATAGTAAGAAAGAAGAAGAGAAGACAGAGGAAGCGGCTTCGGCTCCTGCCGAAGAAACTCTGGAGATAGAAGAGCCGGAGACACCGCAGGTGAAGGAACCGGTACGTGAAGAGAAGCCGGTAAGGATAAAGACAGACAAGAAGACGAGCGCGCTCCGTGCGACGGGACAGATGCGTATCGAAGAGATCCTGCAGGAATGGGAGTCGAAACAGAGAGCGAATGCTGAGGCTATAGAGAGACAGAGAGAAGAAGATGACGAGAGGCTTCGCAGGGAGCGTGATGAGATCGGCTTACAGAGAGAGCTGGAGCGAAGAGAGGCGGAGAGAAGAGCCAGAGGAGAAGGAGAGTCCCGTGAAGAGGACGGAGAAGATGCGGTAAAGAAGCTTGCTGAGAAGGAAGCTCTGCGTAAAGCGGCAGAACGTAAGGCGGCCGAGGAGAAAGCGGCAGAAGAGAGGGCGGCATTGAAGGCAGCCGAGGCGCGCAAGGCAGCCGCAGAGGAGGCCGCACGCAAGGCAGAGGAAGCAGCGCTCGCCAGGAAGGCAGCGGCGGAAGAGGCGGCACGCAAAGCGGAAGAGGAAGCAGCCGCCAGGAAGGCGGCCGCAGAAGAGGCGGTGCGCAAGGCGGAAGAGGAAGCGCGTAAGATTACAGAAGAGGCATTGCGCAAAGCAGGGCAGATTGCCGCGCGCAAGGCGGCCGGGGAAGCCTCCGGCAAGTCAGCAGAAGACAGTGAGGCGGAAGAGAAGACGGACGCTTCTGCAGAAGAAGCAGCGGATCTGGCTGACCTGATGGATGGGATACCGGATATAGATCTGATGGTAGAGGGCGAATCCGAAAGTCTGGATATAGAGACAGAGATTAAGAAGGAGAAGCCTAAGGTAAAACAGACGACGAAGAAGACAGTTGCGGCGGACCGGGCTGAGGAGAAGCAGAATCCAGTCGACGGTAAGACGCAGAGGATACCGGATGATATTGTCAGGCTTATGGAAGAACTGGGAGAAGACGCTTCGGAGCCTGAGGAGGATGTCAGCGTCGAGGAGATCGACGAGAAGCTGTTAAGCGGGATCGTTGAGGACGCAGCCAAGAACCGCGGCTTTGATGAAGGGGCTCTTGCGATCGATGATCTGAAAGGGAAAGATCTCGGAAAGGATGCGGAAGGCAGATTAAAAGAGGAGTCTGACGGGGAACTTGAAGAGGATTTTGAGGAATCTGACGGGGAATTTGAAGAGTCTGACGAAGAGTTTGAAGAAGAGGACTTTGAGGAAGAATCTGGAGAGGACTTTGAGGAAGAGTTTGAAGAGGAAGGCTTTGAGGAAGAATCTGACGAGGAGCTTGGAGAAGGCTTTGAGGAGTCTGACGAGGAGCTTGGAGAAGACTTTGAAGAGTCTGACGATGAGTTTGAAGAAGACTTTGAGGAGTCTGACGGGGAATTTGGAGAAGACTTTGAGGAGTCTGACGAGGAATTTGAAGAGGAAGATTTTGAGGAAGAGTCCGGCGAGGAATTTGGAGAAGACTTTGAGGAGTCTGACGATGAGTTTGAAGAAGACTTTGAGGAATCTGACGACGGATTTGAAGAAGAGGACTTTGAAGAGGAGTCTGACGACGGATTTGAAGAAGAGGACTTTGAGGAGGAATCTGAGGAAGAGTTTGAAGAGGAAGACTTTGAGGAGGATGAGTTTGAAGAAGATTCTGAGGACGGATTTGAGGAAGAGGATTTAGAAGAAGACGAATTCGAGGAAGAGGATTTTGAGGAGGAATCTGACGAGGATCTGGAAGAAGGTTACGAGGATGATTCTGAGGACGAATTTGAAGAGGACTCAGACGAGGACTTCGAAGAGGATTATATAGAAGACGAATTTGAAGAGGAAGGCTTCGGAGAGGAAGATTTTGAAGAAGAGGATTTCGAGGATGAAGATTTAGAGGAATCTGAGGAAGAGGACTTCGAGGAGGCTGACGAAGACGAATTCGAGAGCGAAGACTTTGAAGAAGAGCTTGAGATCGAGGAACCGTCTGAGGAAGAGATTCAGGCGCGGATCAAGAAGGCGAAAGGCAGCGGAGTTCCTTTTGATACGGGATTTGTCGTTACCGGGCGGTATGATCTGAGCGCGACCAGTGAGATCGGTCTGAAGGCGGGACTTACCGAGGAGCAGAAGAAGCTGTTTTCATATTTTGTACCGGTAAGGGGAATGAGTGAACAGATCGTGGAGGTGCTGGATAACGACAGGAGAGCCCGTAAGGAAGGAACCTCTAAGACCGGCAATCTTCTGGTGATCGGCCGCAAGGGTTCCGGTAAGACGGTGCTGGCAGTGGACATTGTAAAAGCGATCCAGAAGCAGAGGAATCTGAAGCAAGGAAAGGTTGCAATCGTGACAGGCGAATCGCTGAATAAGAAGGAACTGACGAATATTATCCAGAAGCTGCGCGGCGGAGCCATTATCGTTGAGAAGGCCGGTAAACTGAATTCCCGAACGATCAAGGAACTGAACCGCCTGATGGAGAGGAAGACGGGAGAGATGCTCTTTGTGCTGGAGGATCAGAGGAAGCCGCTTGAACGTATTCTGACGGCGAACCCGGAATTTAAGAAGAAGTTCAATTCTAAGCTGGAGCTTCCGGTATTTGTCAATGACGAGTTGGTTACCTTCGGACAGACGTACGCGAAGGAGAACGGCTATAAGCTGGATGAGATGGGTATCCTTGCACTGTACAGCAGGATCGATGTAATGCAGAGGGAAGACCATGCAGTATCGGTTGCGGAGGTCAAAGATATCATGGATGAGGCGATCGAGCATTCACAGAAGGCGAATGTGAAGCATCTGGCGAGAAGAGTGTTCGGAAGAGGTACGGATGAATCTGACAGGATCATCCTGAAGGAAGAAGATTTTAAGATCTGAGCACATTTCCGGCAGTGATTTTAGATGGATTTTAGCATGCAGCAGGGCAGTTTTCTGAAGTGTTGCAAATAAAGAGGGTTTTGACTGTTAAGATTGGTCAAAACCCTTTCTTTTTATGCCAGTCTAAAGTATAATAGACATATATATCGCAACAGAATGTGAGGGATGATTATATGGCACAAAGAAAAGCAAAACCATATGAAGTCGGAGAACTGGATCATTATCTTTTTGGACAGGGCAATCATTATGAGATCTATAAGAAGCTTGGAGCTCATAAGGTCAAGAAGGGAAAAAAGGAAGGCGTATACTTCGCGGTGTGGGCGCCGCATGCGCGTTCAGTATCCGTTGTGGGCGATTTCAATGAATGGAATATGGAGGCGAATCCGATGGAGAGAGGAGAACCTCTTGGCATATATACCTGTTTTATTCCAGATGTGAAAGAGTATGATCTGTATAAGTTCTGTGTGGAGACTTATCAGGGGGAATTTGTATTCAAGGCAGATCCTTTTGGTACTTATGCGGAGCTGAGACCAGGTACGGCATCCAGAGTCGCAGATCTTACGAAGATCAAGTGGACGGATAATGTATGGATGGAGAATCGTAAGGCCTGGAAACATACGGAACAGCCGATGTCGATCTATGAGGCGCATATCGGATCATGGAAGCGCCATCCGGGAAGGGAAGACGAAGGATTCTACAATTATCGGGAATTTGCGAAGGAGATCGCAGTATATCTTAAGAATATGGGATATACACATGTGGAATTGATCGGTATTGCGGAGCATCCTTTTGACGGGTCCTGGGGATATCAGGTAATCGGATATTTTGCGCCTACTTCGAGATATGGAACGCCGGAGGATTTCGCGTGGATGATCAACTATCTCCATAGAAATAAGATCGGCGTTATTCTGGACTGGGTACCGGCTCATTTCCCAAGAGACATCCATGGCCTTGCAGATTTTGACGGAACACCTACTTATGAATATGCAGATCCGAAGAAGGGAGAGCATCCTGACTGGGGAACGAAGATATTCGACTACGGCAAGAGCGAGGTGCGTAATTTCCTGATCTCCAATGCCCTGTACTGGATCGAGCAGTTCCATGTGGATGGACTTCGTGTGGATGCGGTGGCGTCCATGTTATATCTGGATTACGGCAAGCAGGACGGCCAGTGGGTTGCCAATAAGTATGGCGGGAATAAGAATCTGGAGGCGATTGATTTCTTCAAGCATCTGAATTCTGTTGTTCTTGGCAGGAATCCAGGGGCGGTCATGATTGCGGAGGAGTCGACGGCCTGGCCGATGGTGACCGGCAGTGTGGAGGATGACGGTCTTGGGTTCAGCCTGAAGTGGAATATGGGCTGGATGCATGATTTTACGGAATACATGAAGCTTGATCCGTATTTCAGGAAGGATCATCACAATCAGATGACATTTGCCATGAGTTATGCGCACAGCGAGCATTATATCCTGGTATTGTCGCATGATGAGGTGGTTCATCTGAAGTGCTCTATGCTGAATAAGATGCCTGGACTGGGCTTTGACAAGTATGCGAACCTTAAGGTCGGCTATGCGTTTATGATGGGACATGCCGGCAAGAAGCTGTTGTTCATGGGACAGGAATTCGCACAGCTTCGGGAATGGAGCGAGGAGAGAGAGCTTGACTGGTTCCTCCTGGCGGAAGACGAACATCAGCAGATCCAGAACTGGGTGAGAGATCTGCTTCATCTGTATAAGCGCAACCGGGCGATGTACGAGATGGACGACAGTTGGGAAGGCTTCGAATGGATCAATGCGGATGATGCGAGCAGGAGTATCTTCAGCTTTGTAAGGCATTCGAAGGGAAAGAAGAAGAACCTGCTGTTCGTGTGCAACTTCACACCGATGCCGAGGGACGATTACAGGGTAGGCGTGCCGCGCAAGAAGCAGTATAAGCTGATCTTGAATAGCGATGATGTGAAGTACGGAGGAAAAGGAGAAGAGAGACCGGTTATCTATAAGGCTGTGAAGCAGGAGTGCGATGGAAGGCCGTTTTCATTCGCTTACAAGCTGCCGCCGTATGGAGTTGCTGTTTTTGAATTTTAATAAGCTGCATGCCTGAGAAAGGCATGCGGCTTTTTTCTAGTACACCGAAAAATAAGTTCCTAGCCATATAACGTAGAATGATTTTTTATATGCAAGGCGGAGGAATGAGGCGTAGTGGGCGCTACGCCG
>OFGA01001346.1_pt1 | contig 17230 bp, 20 predicted proteins | sample 1521471 | NCBI WGS metagenome assembly OFGA01 (sample SAMEA3504086, study PRJEB24116) | mouse gut metagenome | biome: mouse gut; feature: mouse-associated habitat; material: faeces | place: Denmark | collected 2011
CGGCCACAGATGCACTGTCCGTACCTGTGGTCATGATCTCTTCCTGTGTAATCTTGGTGCCGGCAAAGTTCAAATACCCTGCAACCGCAATCATAATCGCCAGCGCCGTAATCATGATCTGATTCTTTTTCACCATATTTTTCAAGCCCGTATCTCCTTTACGATGGTATCATTTTAACTATAATAATCTTATGTGCTTCCAGTCCAAATAATGCCTGAATTGCTTTGGTAATCTTCTGCACGATGGCAGCATTTTCTCCCCCCTGTGCCGACACCACCACCCCCGCCACTTTCGGATACTTAACCTGCCTGACAAAGGGGGTATCGCCGTCTTTTGCTTTCCTATAAACTGTAGCTTCCGTCTCCGATAAGTCCGTAGTATTCCTGCTGCCTCCGGAATCCACTTCCGTGGTGCCTTCCCGGACCGTCACCAGATCTTTTTCCACAAAGGTTTCCCCTCCGTCCTCTAAGGTCACCATCACCTGCACCTTCCCCACCCCGTCAACGGTAGACAAAAACTGCTCCAGTGCATCCTCCAGATAGGCGGCATATTCCGGCCTGTACCAGGATTCCGATCCCCCTTCATACAGAACGTGTGTTTGCTGTTTTGTCTGTATATCCAGCATATCATTTTCACTGTCCAATTGAACGGACTCTGATAACTTTTTTTCATCTTTTACAGGCCAGGCGATGACCAAAAGGAGTACCCCCATCAGCGCAAGTACCAAAAAATTTTCTTTTGTAAGCTTTCCCTTCCATTTTCCTTCTGCCAGCTTATCTTTTAACACCTGATCACCTCTTTCCCTGATCCTGTTCCTTTTCCAGTTCTTCTTTTAACTCTTCTTCAATGCTGCTGTAAACTTCCAGCCTCTGACCTTCCAGTTCTACTTCCCATTCCCGGACCTTAAGTTCTTCCTGCAACGCCATAGCCCTTCTTTGTATTTCCATTTTGGCCTCTCCATCCATAAAAAAGCCCAAAACTGGTTCCGTGATCCTAAGGATCATCAAAATCCCAATCAGTATCTTGATATACTTCTCATAAGAGCCTCCGGGTGCAAAATACATTACCGCCTGTACAATGATCATAAAAATGCAAATATCCTTTATTGCCGAAACCATATCCATCCTCCATGCCGCTATCTGCTTATTTGGTCCTTTACCAGGAAGGCACTGTATAAGCCACTACGGCAATCACGATCATAAAAAGCAGCAGCGCCGTAGACACGCAGCGAAACAGTAAAAAGCATCCTTCCCCCACCCGGTCTGTGCAGCCCGAAATCCTTTTATCACTTACAATGCCCGCAATTGCTGCCCCCAGTTTGACTGTTCCCGCGATCAAAAGCAGTTTGATCAGGGGAATCAGTGCGCTTACCGCTAAAAGCAGTAAAAATAAAACTCCCATGCTGTTTTTTATCAACACCGCCGACCCTAAGACCAGCTCTGTCACCCCTTCCGCAACACCTCCAATCCCCGGGATGGAAGCTGCCGCTTTCCGGAGCACCGATATCTTCAGCCTGTCCGCCACCGGCACCACAACAGACTGCACCAGGCTGAATCCCGTAACCGCACCCATAGAAATTTTCAGCGCTGCCCCGATCACCTTTTTCAAAAAATCCAATAACAGGGAAAGTTTTTCCTCCGCCCAAATTCCATTTAAAATGGCAAGAAGTACATAGCTGTAAACAAAAGGAAGCAAGACCCCGCTTAAAAAGCTTTCCACCAGATAAGCGATCACCAGCATAAGCTGATAATAACATACAGCGGTGACCGTGCCCTGGGCTGTTCCCACCGCAGTAAAATAGGTCGGTATAAACAGCTTGACAAACAAAACGATCTCGCTGATCGTGGCCTGTGCAGTCTGCGACATGACCCAAAACACCCTGACCAAAATTGCAGATAGAAATAAATATAAAAAGTAAAACCCTGCCTGCGCAATCTGCTGCCCTGCAAACAGATCAGAAAATCCGGAAAACAACGAAGACATGACTCCCAAGATCAATATGTATAAAAAGACCTTGCGGAAATTGGAAAGCTCTCCTTTAAGGATTTCCGCAACCTGGCCAAGCAGCTCCCGGCCCGCTTCCCCAATCTTCCCTTCCATGATCATCTGCAGGGATTCTTCCAGGTCAATGTGAAACTGCGGAAACAGTTCTTCCATCCCCCGGTCCAGTTCATCCAGCTCCATGGAAGACAGCCATTTATCCACGTAGACCCATTCCTCCTCTTTTTCGCTTTCCGCCACAAGGGATTCTCGCCCATATTCCTTTTCCGCCGATGCGTATGCCGGTAATCCCCAAAGGGAAAAAAACAATGCCAGATAAAACAGCAGACGGATCCAGTCTCTATGTCTCATAACGCAAACGCATTGATGTTTTCCACCACTGCAACCAAGACCGGGATCCCCATAAGCAAGACCGAAAGCTTCCCAAAAATCTCAATCTGGCCTGCCACCGCCCCATAACCTGCGTCTTTACAGATAGAAGCACAAAACTCGCATACATAGGTAATCCCCACCGCCTTTAACAAAAATCCAAGATAGCTCCCGCTCCCTTTCAGATATTCCTCCAGCTCCTGCACTTTTAAGAGAAGCGCCCCCAATCCTCTCACGGAAAAAACAAAAATGATCAGACAAACCGCCGCTCCCAAATACAGCCCATATTCCGGTTTGCCGGACTTAAACTGCAATGCCATCATCACACCGGCAACACCTAAAATCCCGATTTTCACAATTTCCATCCGCTTCCTTACCTCCGCCTATATATTAAATAAATCCTGTATCATTATAAACAGGTCGTATATATAAGGTAAAATCCACGTAAGCACTAAAACAAGCCCTGCCAGGCTGATCAAAAAGGCATGTTCTTCCCTTCCGCTGTGCTTTAAGATCTGATTTAAAATAGTAACCAGAATACCAACCGCTGCAATTTTAAAAATCAGGCTTATCTCCATATTTCCTCCCTGTTTAGAAATTACAAAAGCAGAATCGATACCAACACTCCGCCGGCAATCCCCAGGCTCATCACCATTTTATTTTTATTTTTCTGTTCCATGGAAAGTTCCTCGATACAATTTACTGTCTGCCTTTGTAATTCCTCCAGCGCCCCCGTCTGGGCGCCCCCTTCCATATACCCAAGGCAGGAAGGAAAGTTAAGTAAAAGCTTTTTTTCCTTCTCATTCAAAGTTGTGTGCGCTAACGCTTTGCCGATCTGACTCTCCCAGGTTTCCGGAAAGTTTCCCGCCCCATTATGTACGGTCTCATAAATTTCGTAGAACTCCCCCGAAAACAGCATCCTTTCTTTTTCCGACAGCCTAAGAAGGGTCTCCGGAACCGTTAGCTTCTGATAAGAAATGTAGTACTTAAATTCTTCATAAATATCCCGGATCACCATAAGCGTATCAAGCCTGCTGTTATAATCCCTGCATATCACCGCCGCAATCCCCGCGCAGCCTGCAATAATAAGGACACAGCCTGTCAGCTGCAGCATAATAACTCCTCCCCCTTCTTCCTCAGCCGGTTCCCTCTTTGGTCTAACATCTCACGAATCCGGCAGTTTCCCCTTTTTTTCTCTAAAAATACATACCTCTCAAAATGATCTTCCGGCTGGAACAAAACATGTCCATCAGCCGTTCCGGCACTTAAATGCCTGCGCACGTCTTCCATGGAATTACCGTGCATGGTCGCCAGCACACTGCTCCCACACTGCAGCACCTGATAGACCGCCTTCATGTCCTCCTGTCCGCCAATCTCATCCACCGCGACCACCGATGGCGCCATAGAGCGCATTAAAAGCATCATCCCCTGTACTTTAGGACAGCCGTCCAGCACATCTGTGCGGATTCCCACGTCATTTTGCGGAATCCCCATAAAGCATCCGGCAATTTCGGAACGTTCGTCCACCACTCCTACTTGTCTTCCTGCCCCGTATAAATTCCCGGAAGATACCTGCCTTACGATATCCCTTAAGAGGGTTGTCTTCCCACAGCCCGGCGGAGATACCAGCAGGGTGTTTAAAAACCGGCCATTATCGTACAACTGCTCCATAACTTCATCCGCCGCTCCAATCACCTGATGGGATACCCGGATATTCAAAAAGCGGATATGGGATATGTTTCTGACCGTGCCGTTTCCATTGAGCACAACCTGGCCTGCCACGCCAATCCTGTGCCCGCCGGGAATCGTCAGAAACCCCTGCCGGATCTCGTTTTCAAATGCATACATAGAATAATGGCATACATTTCTCATAATCTCATCCAGTTCCCGTTCCGTCACGTGCCATGCATCCTGCATTCCCTTGCTGATACATCCCCTGCACGATAAAAAAAATTCTTCCCCCGCCGCCAAAAGCCGCACCGGCCGCCCGATTCCAAGCCGGATCTCCTCCAGTTTCTCCGCCCTTAGCAGGGGCTTTTCCCACCTTTCCTTCATATAATCCGGAAAGATCCTTAATATCTCATCCTGCTTTGCCATTTCATTCACCTCTTATCCAAATATATGTGGATTTGGACAGGTTATTCCTATTTTATAATAACAAAACACCCACGGGGGTTACCCCCGTGGGTGTGAACATATCTTCTCAGTATTTTATTACTCCTTAAAACTGCTGTGCCACATCCTTCATGGAGAAGCTCATTCTGCCCATCTTATCCTTTCCAAGGCAGACTACCGTTACCTTATCGCCAAGGGTCAGTACATCTTCCACATGATTGATCCGCTCCTTGGCAATCTTGGAAATGTGAACCATTCCTTCCTTGCCCGGTGCAAACTCAATAAATGCGCCAAATTCTTTAATACTGACTACAATCCCCTGGAAAATCTGGCCTTCCTGATAGTCTGTCACGATGGTTTTGATATACTCAACAGCCTTCGCCATCATATCAGGATCCGTTCCGCATACGGACACCTTTCCATCATCGGTAATGTCAATCTTCACGTCTGTACGTGAAATGATCTCATTGATGGTCTTTCCGCGCTGACCAACCACATCCCCGATCTTCTCCGGATCGATCTGCAGGGAAATGATCTTGGGTGCATAAGGACCAACTTCCGGTCTCGGTGCGGAAATTGCCGGCTTCATACAGTTATCCATGATAAACAGCCTTGCTTCCCGGCACCGGGCAATCGCTCCCTCCACGATGGGCCTTGTAAGCCCGTGGATCTTAATGTCCATCTGGATTGCCGTGATACCTTCCGTGGTACCGGTCACCTTAAAATCCATATCCCCAAAGAAATCTTCCAGTCCCTGGATATCGGTTAAAAGAACAAAATCATCATCTGTTTCCCCGGTTACCAGGCCGCAGGAAATGCCTGCAACCATCTTTTTGATCGGTACGCCTGCCGCCATCAGTGACATACAGGATGCGCAAGTAGATGCCATGGACGTGGACCCGTTAGACTCAAACGTCTCGGACACCGTGCGGATTGCGTAAGGGAACTCTTCCTCGGAAGGAAGCACCGGGATCAGGGCGCGCTCTGCCAATGCCCCATGTCCGATTTCCCTTCTTCCGGGGCCCCTTGAAGGCTTGGTCTCCCCTACGGAATAGGAAGGGAAATTGTAGTGGTGCATATAACGCTTGCTCACTTCATTTTCATCCAGCCCGTCAATTTTCTGCTGGTCTGATAAAGGCGCCAGCGTACATACGTTACAGATCTGTGTCTGCCCGCGGGTAAACATAGCGGAACCATGTACCCTGGGAATAATATCCACTTCCGCTGCAAGAGGGCGGATCTGCGTAATTTCACGTCCATCCGGACGCTTATGATCTTTCAGGATCATCTTGCGCACCGTTTTCTTTTCGTACTGATAGATTGCCTCGCCCAATACCGCCATCCACTCTTCATTTTCCGCAAATGCCTCTTCCAGCTTTTCGGTAATCTTCCTGATGTTTTCTTCCCTTACCTGCTTTTCATCCGTAAAAACTGCCTCTTCCAGCTCTGCCGGGGGAACAATCTCCTTGATGGCCGTAAACAGTTCCTCCGGAACTGCACAACTGGTATATTCATGCTTCGGCTTGCCTACCTCTGCCACGATCCCATTGATAAACGCAATGATCGTCTGATTGATCTCATGTGCTTTATAGATTGCATCGATCATGACTGCTTCCGGAATCTCGTTTGCTCCGGCTTCGATCATGATCACTTTCTGTGCCGTAGACGCCACTGTCAGGTTCAAATCTCCATTTTTCCACTGTTCCTGGGAAGGATTGACGATCAAACGTCCATCGATCATCCCCATCTGGGTCATAGCGCAGGGCCCTTCAAAAGGAATATCCGAAATACTGGTTGCAATGGCAGCCCCCAGCATAGCCACCAGTTCCGGCCTGCAGGCAGGGTCAACGCTCATGACCATATTGTTTAAGGTAACATCATTTCTGTAGTCCTTGGGAAATAAGGGGCGCATAGGCCTGTCGATCACACGGCTTGTAAGAATCGCATTTTCGGATGCCTTCCCCTCTCTTTTGTTAAAACCGCCGGGGATCTTTCCTACCGCGTACAGCTTTTCCTCATATTCCACGCTTAAAGGAAAAAAATCAATTCCTTCCCTTGGCTTGTCCGAAGCGGTTGCCGTTGATAGAACCGTGGTATCCCCATAGTGCATAAACGCACATCCGTTTGCCTGCTTACCTACCCTGTTTACGTCAACATTTAACGTACGTCCCGCAAGCTCCATTGAAAATGTCTTATACATATTCTTCTCTCCTTTTCTTCCTGTCCGTATAAACAAGATTCCCCTATATAAGACTCTCCGCAAAGATGTCCTATATAGGTATAAAGGCGGAGCCCGAATCCCTCGGCCTGCTCCGCCTTAAATTACTGATTATCTTCTAAGTCCAAGCTTTTCAATCAGGGCACGATATCTTTCAATATCTTTATCCTTAAGATAGTTGAGAAGACCACGTCTCTGGCCTACCATCTTAAACATACCTCTCCTTGAATGATTATCCTTGGGATGCGTCTTCAAATGCTCTGTAAGCTCCTGAATCCTTGCTGATAACACTGCAACCTGTACTTCCGGTGAACCTGTGTCACCTTCACATCTTGCATACTCTTGCATAATTGCGGTTTTCTTTTCTTTCGAAATCATGATATTTCCTCCTGTTTTTCTAATCGCCTGATGCTAAGAAACGGTCGGAGACTCCTTACTTCCGAGCAACGGCTGAATTTCATACCTAAAGATGATAGCACAATTCCTATCTCCTGTAAAGGGTAATTTTAATCATTTAATATCCGTACCATCTTATGAGGTGTCCTGTAATTGTACGCTGAAATCTTGATCCCTGTCTTCGGGCTGCTTGCATGGATCACCTGCCCGCCTCCAATATAGATCGCAACATGGTTGATGGTTCCGCCTTTTGCATAAAAGACCAAATCTCCGGGCTTTAACTCTGACGCGTTTATTTTCGTTCCGTGATTAGCCTGTGCCCTGGAAGAGTGTGGCAGAGAAACGCCATACTTTGCAAAAACACTTAACACGAAACCGGAACAATCCGCTCCCTTCGTCAGGCTTGTCCCACCCCAGACATAGGGATTCCCCAAAAACTGTTTTGCGTACTGGCAAAGATCCACCCGCACGTCAGACACCCCTTGTCCGTACATCAGCTCTGTCATGGTGATCGCCGTAGCCAGATCAGATTTCACTTCAACAAACTCTTCCGAAACATAGACCTCTTCATCATCAAGATATACTTTTACCCAGCCGTCCTTCCGGATCTCCACAATATCCAGCGCTTCCCCGGAAGCCACCTGCGTGACCACCTCCGCCTCCGTATTAGGCTGCTCCCTGATGTTTAGACCGTCCGCTACGGATACCGCCTGCATGGAGGCTAACTGCTCGCCTTTTTTCTTAGCCTCATAACCGGTAAGGAGATATTCTGCCTTCACATACCCGTCCACCTTTCCGGATTTCACATACGCCCAGCCATCCTCATTGCTTACGATCTCACACGCGGCGTTCTTCGGAAGTTTTCCAACTAAGGAACCGGATTCATTTGGCTCTTTACGGATGTTTAAGTTATTTTCCTCCACATTGCAGATTCCAAGCTCCGTATATCCCCATAAAGCGCCTTCCGCTTTTTTGGCGATCTCCCGATATTCTTCCTCGGAAAGCACCGTTGCAAACAGATCGCCAACCCCTGCCGTCAATAGTTCTTCTCCATCATCCATCCAGTTTTGCATACCGGCCTCGGATGCCCTTGCAGATAACGGCGCAGACAAGACCGCACCTGCCATAAGTACCATAAATAATTTATTCACTCTGTATTTTTTCAATTTAAGCCTCCGCATTTATTACAAAATTGTTACAATCAGCATTGTCATTATAACAATTAATCCAGAAGCTGTCAATTTATTTCGAAGATGCTTTTTGGTGGTAAATCCTCCCTTCTTCTATGTCTTTTCCCATCTGTAAGCGCAATGCGTCCAAATGCTCAAACTTTTGTTCCGGCCGCTTAAAATGTAATAATTCTGTCACAATTTCTTTGCCATACATATCCTTATCAAAATCATACAGATAAGTTTCCACACTGATCAAGTCCGAATCGTTTACCGTGGGCTTTTTTCCGATATTGGTGATCCCCGGGTAAGTGCACCCCTCATAAAGCAGCCGGGAATAGTACACACCTTTCGGCGGCAGGAGCTTTTCCGGGCAAGGATAAAGATTCATAGTAGGCATTCCAAGCCTCCTGCCTAACCGGTTTCCCCGTTCTACCTTTCCCTCAAAGCTATAATATCTGCCAAGCAGGTTTCTGACCATATGCATATCGCCCTGTTCCACCATCTCCCTGACATAAGTGGAGCTGATCTCCTTTTCTCCATAAAATACCTTATCAATGATCTTCGTCTGAAAACCAAGTTCTTTTCCCATTTCCAGCAAAAGTCGGCTGTTGCCTTTCCCGCCGCAGCCAAAAGACACGTCATTCCCTGCGGCAATAAAGCCGGTGCGCATCTTCCCTGCAAGGATCTCCTCCACAAACTCCCGGGGAGGCGTCTTTGCCGTCTCATGATTTAATGGAAACTCGATCAAAACATCAATCCCCATTTTTTCAAAGAAACTGCGCTTTTCTCCTCTGGTCGTCAATTCTCCGCCCTGCCATAGCCCGAAAAAGGACGCCGCGGAAGGGTGGAAGGTAAATACCACTGCTTTCATCCCCTCTTTTTTCTTTCCAAGGATACAGGAAAGAAGGCGTTCATGCCCTAAGTGAATGCCGTCAAATTTCCCTAATGCAACTGCCGACCTTCCCTCAATTTGAAATTCGGTTGTACCTTGTATAATCTGCATCCCGCTCTCCCTTTTATCCGGTTTCGCATTCAAAGAAAAGCTTTACCGGAAAGAATAAATTCCTTTCTTTCCTATATTCATAAATACCATAAAACTGATTTCGGAAACTATATGCCCGAAACCGCCCACCCTCCGCTAACTCTTCTTCTATCAGGTTCCCCTGCAAAGTAATTTCCGAAGGCTTTAGCTGATTGCCATTCCTGAGGGCTTTATCCCCTTCTTCTTTCACAATAAGAGCCGGAAGGGCATCAAACATCCTCTCCACCGGACAGATTGCTTCCGCAAGTCTTCCCTGGTCTGAAAGCGTTTGCAGTTCGGCAAGTTTACAGGCATTTTCTATCTCAAATTCTCCTGCCCTGGTCCGTACAAGGCTTACCATTACCCCGCCGCAGCCCAAGGCCTGTCCGATGTCGTGGCACAACGTCCGTATATAAGTTCCTTTGGAACACCCGACCCGGATCGTATACTCCGGGTGGGATTCGTCCAGGATCTGAAGTTCATTTATCTTAACCGGCCTTGCAGGGCGCTCCACTTCTTTTCCCTGGCGGGCCAGCTCATAAAGCTTTTTCCCGTTGACCTTCAAGGCGGAATACATGGGAGGGATCTGCATGGAATCTCCCACAAAACCCATGATCACCTTTTCCACCTCTTCTTTGGAGACATCCACACTTTTTTCCTGCAAAACCTTCCCCGAAATATCCTGCGTATCCGTGGTCACCCCCAGACGCAAAACGGCGATATATTCCTTAGACCGGTCGGAAAGCATATCACATAACTTTGTTCCGTTCCCTAAACAGACAGGAAGAACCCCCACCGCATCCGGGTCAAGGGTTCCTGTGTGTCCGATCTTTTTTTGTTTACAGATTCCACGCAGCTTGGCTACCACATCATGAGATGTGTAGCCAGCCTCCTTGTATACGTTAATAATTCCATGGTACATTGTTACACCCGTGCCTTTCCCTTTGCACCTTAATCTTCTGCCTGTTTACCGATCTCTTTTAACTGGGCATCAATATGAGCGGAAAGGTTGTTCACGATATCGTGGAAGGTTCCCTGCATAGTCACTCCTGCCGCACGTTTATGTCCGCCGCCGCCAAAGAAAGACGCTATCTTTGCCACATCCACTTTCCCCCCTGACCGCAGGCTTACCTTGTACTCTAACGTATCAAGCTGGTACATGAATATTGCGCATTCCACCTCTTTAATGTTCCTAAGCTGGCTGACAATGCCCTCCAAGTCATAAGGCTGCGCCTTATAAAACTTCATGGTCTTTTTATCAACCATGCTGACAACGCATTTCCCATTCATAAACAAAATGCTCTCTAACAATGCCCTGCCAAGGATCTGGGTCTGCACATAAGTTTTTTCATAAAATGTTTCCTCGATCAGCTTAGAGAAATCAAAGCCATAGGCAACAAGCTCCGCCGCTATTTTTAAAGTTGCCGGCGATGTGTTGGAATACTGGAAAACCCCGGTATCATGAATGATACCTATGTAAAGCGCCTTTGCAATCTCTTCGTCAATCAGTGACTTATCCCCTATCATTTCATAGACAAGCTCACTGGTAGAGCTTGCCTTTGGCCTGATATGATCCACATCCCCACAGCCGCTGTTGCTAACGTGATGGTCAATATTGATTCTTTTTTTGGCATGTTCAAAATATCCCCGGGCTTCCCCCAGCCGTTCCTTTGACGTATCTAATGCAATAAAGACATCAAACTGTTCTACCTCGGTGGCAAAATCCGTATGGATCTGGTCAATTTTGCTGATACAGGAAAAGACATCTGCAGGCTTTTCCAAAAAGATCTCCACTTTCGCTTCCGGGCAGGCCTTTATTAAATACAGATACAGCCCCATCGAAGCTCCAATACAGTCCCCATCCGGCCTTAAATGGCCGCCGATCCCAATGGTTGATGCTCCTTTAATCTCTTCTAAAATATTCATTCCTCTATCCCTGTTTCCTTTCGATTGACCTCATCAATCAGTTTAGACATTTTAACACCATATGCAATAGACTGATCCACAATAAAACGGATTTCCGGCGTATTGCGCAGATTTACTCTCCTCGCCAGCTCCCTGCGGATATAGCCTTCTGCACTTTTTAACCCTTCCAGCGTGTCCTTGCGTTCCTGTTCCTCACCATAAACACTGATCCACGCCTTACAGGTCTTTAAATCCGGCGCAACCTCGACAGAAACTACCGAGGTCAGAGGGCTGATCCTGGGATCCTTGATATCTGCCCTGATAATCTCTGCCAATGTCCTTTGCACCTCCCCGTTGATACGGGTATTTTTCATACTGTTTTTTCTCACCTGGGAACCTCCACCATGATATAAGCTTCCACAATATCAAGCTCCTGCATCTGGTCAAATCCATCAAACACCAATCCGCATTCAAATCCTGCCCTTACTTCCTTTACATCATCCTTAAACCGCTTTAAGGATGCAAGCTGGCCTTCGTAGATCTGTTCGCCTTCCCTGCTGATTCGGACCTTGCAGTCACGGGTGAAGTTACCGTCTAACACATAAGACCCTGCAATATTTCCTACCGCAGATGCCCGGAAGATCTGTCTTACTTCCGCATGACCGATCACTTTTTCCTCGAAGACCGGATCTAACATTCCCTTCATGGCTGCTTCAATATCTTCAATTGCCTGATAAATGACTTTGTAAAGCCTGATATCCACGCCCTCTCTTTCCGCAATGGCTTTCGCCATGGCATCAGGACGGACGTTAAATCCTATAATGATCGCTGATGATGCCGATGCAAGCGACACATCAGATTCGTTGATCGCACCTACTCCGCCGTGGATGCATTTCACCACGACTTCTTCATTGGAAAGCTTCATAAGGCTCTGTTTTACTGCCTCCACGCTTCCTTGTACGTCCGCTTTCACAATGATGTTCAATTCTTTCAGATTACCTGCCTGAATCTGCATGAAAAGATCGTCCAGAGACATTTTCGCCCTGGTCTCTTCCAGCATCTTCTCCTTGTTCTGTGCCAGATAAGTCTCTGCGTAAGACTTGGCAGTCTTATCATTCTCATGGGAAATAAATACCTCCCCTGCACTTGGCACGTCAGAAAGCCCTAAAATCTCTACCGGAGTGGAAGGGATTGCCTCCTTCACCCTTCTTCCCTTATCATCGATCATGGCCCTGACCTTACCATGGCTGGCGCCTGCGGAAATAAAATCACCTACATGGAGCGTACCCTTTTGGACAAGTACGGTAGCCACAGGCCCTCTTCCTTTATCCAATTCCGCTTCAATCACAAGACCTCTTGCCTTCCTGTCAGGATTTGCCTTTAATTCCAGTATTTCTGCCGTAAGCAGGATGGTCTCTAACAGATCCTCGATCCCTTCTCCCGATTTTGCGGATACCGGAACAAATTCCGTGCTCCCGCCCCAATCAACGGGGATCAGTTCATATTCTGTCATTTCCTGCTTTACCCGGTCAATGTTTGCCCCTGGCTTATCAATCTTATTGACTGCCACGATAATTTCAATCCCTGCCGCTTTTGCATGGTTGATCGCTTCTACCGTCTGAGGCATTACGCCGTCGTCCGCCGCAACCACCAGGATTGCAATATCAGTGGCATTTGCGCCGCGCATACGCATAGCCGTAAAAGCTTCATGCCCCGGCGTATCCAGGAAGGTGATGGACTGGCCGTTAATATTTACAGTATACGCACCTATGTGCTGTGTGATACCTCCTGCTTCCTTATCTGTAACATTTGTTTTTCTTATCGCATCCAGCAGGGAAGTTTTCCCATGATCGACATGACCCATAACGCAGATGACAGGCGGCCTTGCAGCCATTTTTTCTTCCGCTTCTTCATCCTCTTTAAGCAGCTCTTCGATCACATCCACCTTCACTTCCCTTTCACAGATGATCTCGTATTCAATCGCGATATTTTCTGCGTCTTCAAAGGAAATCTCAGAGTTCACCGTCACGATCTGCCCCTGTAAGAACAGCTTCTTGATGATAACGGAAGGCTGCATCTTCATCTTATCCGCAAGCTCTTTTAACGTAAGAGAATCCGGGATCGTAATGACCTTGATCTTCTCTTCCGCCGCTTCCTCCGCTTTCTTTTCCGGTTTAATGAATCTGCCTGCTTTATTTTTATTTTTTACCGCTGCCTCATCCTCTTCGTAGATGAAGTCTTTTTTAGAACGCTTATCCTTCTCCTGATTTGTTCTGCGCTTTTCCTCATCCCTGCGCTTTTCATCCTTAACCGGGGTTTCCGGAACGAAACTCTTACCCGGCTTTTCGCCCCGCTTAAATCGATTGTCCTGTCCTTTGTCGCTTCTCTCGCCGCGTCCGCTATTGTTATCAGGTCTGTTATTATTCCGATTGCCGCCGTTACCGCGGAAATCAGTCCTGTTACCCTGATTACCTGAACGATTAGCTCCTTCAGATCTGAAATTGTTAGTTCTGCCAGACCTTTCTCCCTGGCCCTGCGCAGCATTTCCCTGAGTCTTATCATTTCTCTGATTCCTATCATCTCTTCCCTGAGAAGGCCGGGTACCGCCATCCCTCACATTATTCCTTCTGTTTTCATTATCCCTGAAATTATTGTTCCGGCTGCCATGATCTCTGGTACTGTTATTCCTGTTGCCGTTATCCCTGTTTCCGCCGTCTCTGTTTCCGTTATCCCTTGCAACAGGCGCAGGTCTTTGAGCTGTTTCACCGGATGCCGATGGAGCTGGTGCGGACGGGGCCGGGGGGGTTGAAGCTGCGGCTGCCATAGCTGCCTGCCTTAATTCCCGCTCCCTTGCATTCTTTGCAAGCCTCTCATTTTCCAGTTTTTGCGCGTTTTTCTTAAAGTCTACCTGCATGGTCTCAGGCATGGTAGGCGCCGTGAGAGGCTTGATGATCTTGTGGGCTCTTTTCCCTGCCCCTGCTGGCGGTTTCCGTTCCCGCCGCTCTTCTGGCTTTGTGCCGGCCTTTTATCATTATTTTTTTGACGCTGGCCGGAAATGCTGCTGTTATGTGGATTACTCACAAAAATAATCTTCTTTTTCTTTTTCGGCTGCTCCGTTTTTTCTTCCGCCCTTGCTTCTGGTATCTTTTTTTCTATTTTATCTTCTTTTTCCATCTGTACTGACTTTTCCTCTGCTTTTCCTGTATTTTGGTTTGGAACCGTACCGGCGCTTTTGACAGGCGCTGCTCCAAATTCCTTCCTGACCATGGAAACCGCATCCTCCTCTAAAGAACTCTGGGCGGCCTTCACTTCAATTCCTTTATCCTGTAGAAAGGCAATGACATCCTTACTTTGCTTTCCTATTTCCTTTGCTAATTCATGCACTTTCATTTTGGCCATTCTATTACCTCCGTCCTATCCTATGATTCTTCCAAAAGTTTCATGATACTGGCTGCCAACCCCGTATCCATCACTGCCACCGACGCTCTCATTTCCTTGCCGATCGCGCGTCCTAATTCTTCCTTGGTGCCGTAAAAATATATCGGGGTTTCATAAAAGGCACATTTGTTTGTAAACATTTCCCTTGTATTATCAGAGGCTTCCCTGCTCACGACCACCAGCTCCGCTTTCCCTTCCTTAATTGCCTTTTCGGTAGAGAACTCCCCGCTGACCAGGTTCCTGCCTCTGGCCGCCAACCCCAGGAGTGATAAAATCCTGTCATTCATTTGTCTTGTCAAATTCTCCTTCCAGATTATCATAAACCTCACTTGGAATACTCATTTTAAAAGACCGTTCCAACCCTTTACTCTTCCTCGCTTTCAAAAGGCATTCTCTCTGCTTACAAAGATATGCGCCTCTTCCGTTCTTTTTTCCGGTCATATCCAATACAATCTCATCTTCCGGCGTTTTTAAGATACGCATCATCTCCTTCTTGCTTTTCATTTCCCCGCACCCGATGCATTGTCTTAAAGGAACTTTTTTTGCCATTCAACCTCTCCTATTCTATTTCTTCCGCATCCTCCGGCAGGTCGTCATATGCTTCCTCCAAAGGCTCTCCATCCTCTTCTAAAGGCTCTGTGTACTCATCCGTCTCCACATATTCCTCTTCGTAGCCTTCCTCGTACTCTTCTTCGTATTCCTCATCATAATCATCAAAATCATCCATATAATCTTCATATCGGAAGCCCGGTGCGTCTTTCGCCTGTGTTTCGCTCTTGATATCAATCTTATATCCGGTAAGCCTTGCCGCAAGCCTTGCGTTCTGTCCTTCCTTACCAATAGCTAAGGAAAGCTGATAATCAGGCACTACGACTTTCGCTGTTTTTTCATCAGGATCTGCAAAAACCGCAACGATCTTTGCCGGTGATAACGCATTCTGGATCAGGTTGCCCGGATTTTCATCCCAGTTGATGATATCGATCTTTTCACCCCTTAACTCATCTACAATGGAATTTACCCTTGCGCCGTTTAATCCAACGCAGGCGCCCACGGCGTCAACATTGGGATTGTTTGACCTTACGGCCATCTTCGTCCTGCTTCCGGCCTCCCTTGCAATGCTCATGATCTCCACCGTGCCGTCGCGGATTTCTGTAACTTCCGCTTCAAACAGCCTCTTTACCAGCTCCGGATGGGTACGGCTCACTAAGATCCTTGGCCCTTTTGGCGTATTTTTTACTTCCAGGATATAAACCTTGATCCTCTCCGTGGGGCTGAAATTTTCACCTTTTACCTGCTCGCTTTCATTCAAGATACCGTCCGCCTTGCCAAGGTTAATGCTGATGTTCCTTCCGATATAACGCTGCACGATCCCGGTCACGATGTCTTTTTCTTTTTCAAAGTACTGATTATAGATTACACTTCTTTCTTCCTCGCGGATTTTCTGCAGAATCACATTTTTGGCATTCTGTGTGGCAATACGTCCAAACTCTTTTGATTTGATTTCTATATTTACGACATCCCCCAGCTCATATCTGCTGTTTACCATTTTTGCATTCGCAAGGCTGATCTCCGTTACCGGATCTTCCACTGCCTCTACGACTGTCTTAGCCTGGAATACATGATATTCGCATGTCTCTGGATTCATATCCACCCTGACATTCTCGGACTTGCCGAAATGATTTTTGCACGCAGTAATCAGTGACGTTTCGATCGCCTCAATCAGCGTATCTTTACTGATATTTTTCTCTTTTTCTAATATATTCAATGCCTCTAATACTTCATTGTTCATTTTCCGCTCCTCCTAAATCTATGTGTACTGCCGCACTAAAAATCCAATGCCTGACGGATCAGGGCAATGTCTTTTTTCTCAAATGCCAATTCCACATCTTCTTCGGTGACAATCGTGACCGTCTTATCGTCATATGCCCTAAGGCTCCCAAGAAATTCTTTCTTGTGTTCAATCGGGCGATACGTCCGAATTTCCACATTTTTCCCAAGATTTCTGATATAATCTTTCTCTTTTTTTAACGGCCTGCCGAGTCCCGGAGAACTGATTTCGAAGGTGTACGAACCATCAATATAATCCAGCTCATCCAATATCGGATTCATTTCCCTTGCGACTTTTTCGCAGTCATCTACGGTGATTCCGCCTTCCTTATCTATATAAGCCCGCAGAAACCAACCGCTCCCCTCTTTCACATATTCCACATCTACCAATTCATAATGATATTTTTCCAATATTGGCAAAAGCAGTCCTTCCGTTTTCTGTTCATATTCCTCTCTTCTAGACATCTCTACACCTCCTTATGCCGAACTCCGGCGCTGCGCCAAACGCATTTGAACATACAGCATCCGCACAGAATTCTGATTTCTGTTCAGATGAAGTGCATTTTTGCAGTACAACGCGAATTGAGAGTGGACCGAAATCCACTCTCAATTAATAGTTTCTATATTCTTATTTATTAAGATAGCACTTTCCATTGGAAAATGCAAGCAAATACCGAAAAAAACTGATACTATTTGTAAAAGTTCAGACAAGCTGCCCTGTATTTCATGTGGAATCGGGGCAGTCTCTTTGCGCAATCAGTATTTTA
>OFGA01001349.1_pt1 | contig 17173 bp, 15 predicted proteins | sample 1521471 | NCBI WGS metagenome assembly OFGA01 (sample SAMEA3504086, study PRJEB24116) | mouse gut metagenome | biome: mouse gut; feature: mouse-associated habitat; material: faeces | place: Denmark | collected 2011
ACGACGGGCGGCGTAACGGCCAGCTTTGCCATGCTGGGCGATATTATTCTGGCGGAGCCGGGTGCCCTGATTGGCTTTGCCGGGCCGCGGGTGATTGAGCAGACCATCGGGGAAAAGCTGCCGGAAGGCTTCCAGCGGGCGGAATTCCAGCTCGAGCACGGCTTTGCAGATGCGGTTGTAGAGCGAAAGGACTTAAAGCAGACGCTTGCGCGGATTTTAAAATACCACCACAGCAGCCAGAGCTTTCATGCCTTTACGGTAGCCGGAAGCGTGGATGCCGTGCCGGATGAGCGCTGCCGGGAACGGATGGCCCAGGCAGAAAGCAAATCCGCCTGGGAAAAGGTCAAGGCGGCAAGGCAGGTAACGCGTCCGTCTGCAATGGATTATATCAGCCGGATTTTTGACGGGTTTATCGAGTTTCACGGCGACAGGCAGTTTCGGGACGACCCTGCGGTTGTGGGCGGCGTGGCGCTGCTGGACGGCCAGCCGGTGACGGTTATCGGCATTCAGAAGGGCACGACGATTGAGGAGTGCAAGCAGCGCAATTTTGGCATGTCTTCCCCGGAAGGGTACCGCAAGGCGCTGCGCCTGATGAAGCAGGCGGAGAAATTCCATCGTCCTGTCGTGACGTTTGTCAATACGTCAGGGGCTTTCTGCGGAATGGAAGCAGAGGAGCTCGGCCAGGGCGAGGCGATTGCCAGAAACCTGTATGAGATGTCTGCATTAAAGGTGCCGGTTATCTGCATGATGACCGGGGAAGGCGGCAGCGGCGGGGCACTTGCGCTCGCAGTCGGCAACCAGGTATGGATGATGGAGCATGCGACGTATTCGGTGCTGTCGCCGGAAGGCTTTGCGTCCATTCTGTGGAAGGATGCCAGCCGCGCGGAAGAAGCGGCAGGCGTGATGAAAATAACGGCGCAGGATTTGTACAGCCTGCAGGTGGTTGAGCAGATAATCCCGGAATACGGCGGTGCAGACGAGGTTACGGTAGATACGATTTCAAAGTACATGAAAAAGCAGCTCAAGGAATACCTGTCTTCCCAGGCAGAAAAAAGCGGTGAAGATTTTGCAAGGGAACGCTATGAGCGGTTTCGCAAATTTTAAAAGTGAGGAAAAAATATGAGAGCAAGAATCGCTGGAACAGGAAGCAGCCTGCCGGCCCTGCGTGTGACAAATGACGACCTGAGCAGAATCATGGACACATCGGATGAATGGATTCGCAGCCGTACCGGAATCGGCGTCAGGCATGCTGCGGTAGAAGAAACGACACGGAGCATGTCTGTGGATGCAGCAAGGCAGGCACTCGAAGAAGCCGGAATCCAGCCGGAAGAACTCGACCTGATTATTGCTGCCACGATTTCCCCGGACCATGTTTTGCCGCCGCTTTCCTGTGAAATCCAAAGCGGGCTGGGTGCGGTCAACGCTGCCGCTTATGATTTGTGTGCCGCCTGTTCAGGCTTTGTTTTTGCGCTCAATGCCGCGCAGGCTTATATCCAGAGCGGCATGTACCGCACAATCCTGATTGCGGGCGCGGAAACACTGTCCAAAATGCTGGACTGGTCAGACCGCTCGACCTGTGTGCTGTTTGGAGACGGTGCCGGCGCAGCCGTAGTCTGTGCAGATGAAAAAGACGGGCTGCTTGCGGGCGTGCAGGGGTCTGACGGAGCAAAGGGCATGGTGCTCTCCTGCGCCGGCCGGCCGCTTCAGAGCCCTTTCGCAAACAAGGAGCCGGAAAATCCGTATGTCCAGATGAACGGGCAGGAAGTATATAAGTTTGCCGTGCGCACGGTTCCTAAATGCATCAGCCAGGTGCTGGATGCGGCCGGAGTACGTCCGGAAGAAGTTTCGCTGTTTTTACTGCATCAGGCAAACCAGCGCATTCTGGATGCGGTTGCAAAACGGTTAAAGCAGCCGGCAGAAAAATTCCCGGCGTGCCTGGAAGAATGCGGCAATATTTCCGCAGCCAGCATTCCGGTGCTGTTAGACAGGGTAAACAAAGAAGGCAGAATCAGGCGCGGAGACAAAATCGTGCTTGCAGGCTTTGGCGCGGGCCTGACCTGGGGAGCGGCGGTGCTGTCCTGGTGATAAAAACGCAGGAAATTTCCCTTATCCGGCGCAGAAAGGAAAGCAGCAGAATGGAGCAGACACTGAACAGGCTCCTGGTACAGTTTTTTAAGTACATCATGGAAATTGAGGAAAAGAAGCTGATTACAGAGGAGTTTGCGGACATTACCTATAATGATATGCATGTGATAGAAGCCATTGGCTTAGACGAGCCGAAAAAGATGACAGAAATTGCAAAAGCCATGTCCGTAACGACCGGGACACTGACCAAAGCAATGAATTCCCTGGAAAAAAAGGGCTATGTGCAGCGTCAGCGCAGTGAGCAGGATAAGCGGGTCGTCCATATCACGCTGACCGGGCGCGGCATGCAGGCGTTCCGGCATCATGAAAAGTTTCATCAGGATATGATTGCATTTATTCTCTGTAATATCAGCAGCCAGGAGAGCCGGGTGCTGCGGAAGGCACTGGAAAGGCTGATGGCATATTTTAAGCAGAAATATGATTTCAAGCCGTAAACGTGCTGTTTTTAAATTTCTTTCAGGAACCAGGATGGTACTGCAGGCAGTGCCATTCTGGTTTTTTCATGTCCGCCCGAATGAGCAGGGCCTGGAGTGTGTTTGAAAAATGCTTTTCGTAAGATGTGCTTCACAGTTTGTGGAAATGATTTTTCAAACATGCTCTAGAGCAGCTCCAGTGTTTTCTGGTCTTTGTTTCCATGAAAAAATTTATCCAGTACTTTCTGGAAGATATCCTGCTGCGGACAGGCTTCGGCAAATAATGTCATGGAAGATTTCAGCTTCATATCATCCGGAAATCCGAATATTCTGCTGGCATCCGCCGATTCCAGGCTTAATAACGCCTCGCATATTTTCATCATATTCGCATGCAGGATGGGTTCTTCCATATATGCTTTTGCTTCTTCCAGGCTTGAAATCGCATAATACGAAGATATTTCCGTCCTGCCAAGCCCGGCAATCTGCGGAAATATGTACCACATCCAGTGGCTTAGCTTGCGGCCGCCTTTGATTTCTGCCAGTGCAGCCGGAAAATCCCTTAAATGTGCGTCAAGAAAGCGCTGTAAATGAAATGGTTCCAATGATATTTACCTCCTTTGCAAAATCACAAAATTCCGCCGGCTGGAAATGGCCGGCTTTTATCGATTACAGTTTAAAGGAAAAGGGGGAAAAATGCAATGGGGAATGAGGTTTTCTTCTTCTGTTTCTGGCCTGGCGGGAATTCCGTCAGGAAATTTCTGTACTTTTTTCGGCAAAGATGTTATACTATACAAAAGGTTTGACTTTTCAGTATTCCTCTTGAACATAAATCAAGGCAGTTGTCTGGAAAATCAGGTACATCAGGTAAAATCAGGAGCAGGAAAATTCCGTATGACGTGCAATTATTTCTGAATATGGCATCCGGTTTTGGAAAGAAGGAAATGGCAGCCACATATGATTTATATTTTTACGGCGCTGTACTGTGAAGCGCAGATTTTTATCAGGCAGTATCATTTGAAAAAAGCAGCGGAACAGACCCGGTTCCAGCAGTTTGCGGATGAAAACGGACAAATGCGCCTGACGGTCACGGGAGCTGGCGAAATTGCGGCAGCGGCGGCAGTCAGCAGCGTCCTGACGCAGCACGCACCGGGAGAAGGGGATTTTCTGCTGAATGCGGGCATCTGCGCAGGCATTACACGAAAGGACGGCATATTTGTGGCGCATAAGCTGGAAGCACAGGCATCGGGAAAAACATTTTATCCGGATATGCTGTTTCGGCATGCATTTGAGGAAGCCAGCCTTCTGACAGGCAGCCGGCCATGGACGGGCGGGCCGGAGCCCGGGACGCTGGAAACCGATTTGTATGATATGGAAGCGGCTGCGGTGTATCAGGCAGGGGCATATTTTCTGGCACCGCATCAGATGCTGTTTTTAAAAGCCGTTTCTGACTGCGGGGAAGGAATCAGGATGTCAGCAGAAATGGCTGCACAGTGTATGGAACGGCATGCACGAGAAATATTCAGGCTTGTCGGACAGCTGGTGCGTATCGGACGCAGCTTCGGCTGGAAGGATGAAAAAAGCCTGCACAGGGAGAAAGCCGTACAGCGGTGGTGCCAGAGGCTGTGTGCGGACCTGCACTGTTCGAAGACAATGGAGCATGAGCTGCGCCAGCATCTTCGGTATGCGGCGCTGGCAGGAATTGATTATGAAAGCATCATCGGGGAGCTTTGCAGGGAAAACCGTATTCCATGCAGGGATAAAAGAGAAGGGAAGCGGTGTTTTGAAGAATTCAGGCAAAGGCTGTTTTCAGCCGTTTTTTTCACACATTTATGTGGAAAAAAGGGTGGCGGGCCATCCACGGACGAAGGAGATTCTTGCGAAATTCCCATCCGCAGCCGTGATTGAAATCAGCCATTATAAAGATGTTTTCTGCAGGAGCGGGCAGAACTGCACCCTGCAGCACCGCTCGCAGAAGCTGATTCTGGCGAAGAAGGAAGGAAGCCTGCTTTACCGGGGCTCTCCGGTATGCCAGAGCTTTGGCAATGAAAATTTTTATTATGCATCCTGTATCATGAACTGCATTTACGACTGCGAATACTGTTATTTAAAGGGCATGTATCCGTCTGCGAACCTTGTGGTTTTTGTCAATCTCGAGGATATGCTTGCGCAGGCAGAGCGGATGCTGGAAAGCCAGTCCCTGTATCTGTGCGTGTCATACGATACGGATTTGCTGGCACTGGAAGCGGCTGCGGGATATGCAAAAGCATGGTGCCGTTTTGCAGAAAGGCATCCGGACAGGCTGAAAATAGAAATACGGACAAAGTGTGCGAATGATTCGTTTTTTGAAACATGTAAGGTGCCGGAAAATGTGGTTTTTGCGTTTACGCTTTCCCCGCAGGCAGCCGTGGAGCAGTCGGAGCATGGAACCCCGCCGCTTTCTGCAAGGATTTCCTGTGCGGGACGGGCAGTCCGGGCCGGTGCATCCGTGCGCCTGTGCTTTGACCCGGTTTTGTATGTTCCCGGATGGAAGGCGCATTATGATGCAATGCTGGAGGAAGTGTTCCGGTGCATGGAAATGGAAAAGCTGGCGGACGTCAGCGTCGGAACCTTCCGCATAGCACGCGATTATCTGAAAAAAATGAGAAAACAGGCACCGGATTCACCGGCTGCATGGTTTCCGTACCAGCTGGAGAACGGGTTTTACCAGTACCCGGACGGGCTGAGGCAGGAAATGGAGCAGTATCTGGTGGAAAAACTGAAAACGGAACTGCCGGAAGACAAAATATTTTTATGGAAAGAATCATGAATAAAAGTGACAGCAGCCAGAATGGGAAAACAGCCATCGTAACCGGGGCATCTTCGGGCATCGGGCTGGAAATCAGCCGCAGGCTGGGCGTCATGGGGTATCAGGTATATGGGTTTGGCAGGGATTTTGCAGGAAATCCCCTGTGGGAACAGGACGGGTACCATGCCATTGCCTGTGACCTGCTCGATACAGAGCGGATGTGTGCCCATGTGAAGCAGATTGCGGCTGCCGGGGGATTATCGGTGCTGGTCAACAATGCCGGTGCAGGGTATTACGGGCTGCACGAGGAGCTGAATCCGCAGAAGATAAAAGAAATGGTGCGCGTAAATCTGGAAGCACCGATGATTCTCGCCCAGCAGCTGCTGCGGGAGTTTAAGAAAAACAAAGGATATATTATCAATATTGTATCGGTGACGGCAAAACAGTCAAATCCGCATGGATGTGCCTATGGGGCGGTAAAGGCCGGACTGGCCGGATTTTCGGCAAGCCTTTTTGACGAGGTGCGCAAATACGGCGTGAAGGTGGCATCCATTTTCCCGGATATGACGAAAACCAATCTTTACCGCAATGCGGATTTTTGCCAGGGCGATGAGGAAGAATCGTATTTAATGCCGCAGGAAACCGCGGATGCAGTGGAATATATTTTAAACCAGCGGGAAGGAATGGTTATTACAGACATTACGCTGAAACCGCAGCTGCACCGGATAAAAAGGGCCAGGCGCCAGAACGGACAGGCTGCGGGCAGGAGCACGGGGGACAGAAGATTATAAAAGCCGGAAACTCCCATCGTGAAGCGGTTTTCAATGGATTTTGCAAGTAACAGGCCAGCTTGTCTGAACGGTTACGAATATCCGGAAACGGCCGGCAGCCGAAAGAAGCAGGATGCGGGGTTTTCACAAAGGGGAGGGGGCAGAGCGGATATGTACCATATCGCTGTAGTTGAAGATGAATTAGAATGTTCCAGGGAAATTCAGGCGTTTTTAGCCCGTTTTCAGGAAGAAAACAGTGTCCGTTTCCGGGTGACTGTTTTTGAGGACGGGACGCAGATACTGGAAAATTACCGGCCGGTCTATGACATGATACTGATGGATATCGACATGCCGGGCATCAATGGCATGGACGCGGCAGACCGCATACGCCAGACAGACCAGGAGGTAGTGCTTGTATTTATTACCAATATTGCAAGCTATGCGATTCGCGGATATGAGGTCGGGGCACTGGATTATGTGCTTAAGCCGCTGAATTATTATAATTTTTCGATGCGCCTTGCAAAGGCGTTAAAAAGAAGCCATGCCCGTGAAACGAAGCATATCCTGCTGACGCTTCCGGACGGCGTGAAAAGGCTGGAAACCGGGCAGATTTATTATGTAGAGGTACAAAACCGGATGCTGTATTACCATACGGAAGAAGGGACGTTTTCGATACGCGGGACGCTGCACAGCGTGGAACCGGTGCTGGAAGCAGCGTCCTTTGCCAAATGCAATCACTGGTATATGGTAAACCTGCGGCACGTAACAGAAGTAAAAAAGAACATGGCTGTGGTCGGCGGCTATGAGCTGGAAATCAGCAGGCGGTGCCGGACGCCGTTTCTGAAAGCACTGGCTGAGTATATGGGGGGATTCCGCTGATGAGTGGGGCATCGGAATGGTTTTTTGAGTGCAACCTGTTAGGATGCGGGCTTGTATATGCGCATGCGGCTGAAAAAAAGCCGGAAAATGGAAAGCTGGTTCTGCTGAATATTGCCTGCTTCCTTTTGTTCTGCGCAGCCATAAATCATTATGCAGCCGGCGGCACGCTGTGGGCGAAGGCTGTTTCCGGATGCGTGGCATTCCTGTTTTTGGTGCATCTGTTTTATACGGGCAGCAAGGCGGCGATGGCAGCTTCTATATATTATACCATCTGGGCGTTTTGTACCTGGCAGCTGATGTATGAGTGGTGCATGATTGGCCGCGCAGCCGGCGGGAATTTCTGGACAGGCAGGCAGCATATGCTCTGGGTGATGGATATTCTGGTGTTTGCAGCGGGGTATCTGTTTGTATGGCTGGCGCTTGGAAAAGTCATTACAGACCATGGGCGCAAAAAAATCGGGCCGCGCCAGTTAAGCCTTGCGGTTGTGACGTTTGTTATATTCCAGACCATGGTATTGATGCCGGGTAACAGGAAGGACGGCTTTCAGGACCAGCGGTGGATGATTATTTACATTACGCAGATTCTGCTGTGCGTGGTGCTGTATCTGCAAAATGAGATGTTTGTAAAAAGCGAGCTTCGCAAAGAGCTGGAGATTATGGGGCTGCTCTGGGAAAAGGAAGAAGAACAGTACCAGCTGTCCAAAGAAAATATTGCTCTGCTCAGTCAGAGCGTGCATGATTTAAAGCATCAGATGCACGCAATCCGCAGCGCCAGCCAGAGCGAGCTGGAACAGTATCTGGAAGAAATGGAAGGAAGAATCCGGACCTATGAAGCGATTGTGAGAACCGGGTGTGCGGCGCTGGACACGATTCTGACCGAAAAGAGCCTTTACTGCAAAGACCATGGCATTACGATTTCCTGCATGGCGGACGGGAGCCAGATGGGATTTTTAAATACCGTCGATTTGTACGCCATTCTTGGCAATGCGCTGGATAATGCGGTTGAGGAAGTGGAGAAATTTCCGGAAAAAGAGCGCAGGCAGATTGATGTGCTGATTTACCGCCGCGAGCAGTTTCTGGCCATAGAGATTACAAATCCCATGGAAGGCGGGCTTGTTTATGAGGACGGCCTGCCACTGACAACGAAGGGCAGCCGGCGGGTGCACGGCTTCGGCCTTCGCAGCATCCGGTATATGCTGAAAAAATACGGCGGGTATTTTTCCATTCAGGCAGATAACGGATGCTTTACTTTGCTGATGCTGATTCCGATACCGGTATATTAGAAAAGGAGGGATGTTATGGAAAGCTTTTTGAGAGATACAAAAGTCCAGAAAAAAAAGTTTAAGCGGGCGAAACGCAGGGCGATAGGGCCGTGGAAAATACTGGCCATTATCAGCGCGCCGGTGACGCTTATTCTGACCGCGCTGGCAGTGTTCTGTACGACGTTTGACAATTCGCTGTCTGTTTTTGTCGGCGGCACGTTCAATGATATCAAAAACCGGGACGAAAGTGCGGTATATTATGACATGGATTTTGATTCCGCAGAAGAAATGGTGCAGTATGGCAATGAGCTGTGCAGGCAGGTGGAAGCGGAAGGCGCGGCACTGTTAATGAACGAAAATGAGACGCTGCCGCTTGACGAAGGCTCTAAGGTAAGCTGTTTTTCCACCTCGTCGGTCAATCTCGTTTATGGCGGGACAGGCTCTGGCAATATTGATGCATCTGAGGCAGATACCTTAAAAAGCGCGCTGGAAACGGCTGGCTTTGAGGTAAATCAGGCGCTCTGGGATTTTTACCTGGAAGATGCGGCCGAATATAAGCGCAAAAAGGGAAGCGTGATTGCAACGGAGTCTGCGGCTGTATCGGAATGCCCATGGGATGTATACACGGATGAAGCAAAGGAGTCTGTGAGCGCTTACGGGGATGCTGCGATTGTCGTTCTTTCACGCGTCGGCGGGGAAGGGGCAGACCTGGCGCACCGGGATGTCAATTACCTTGCCCTGGATGAAAACGAGAAAAAAATGCTGGAAAACATCGCTTCGATGAAGGCTGGCGGCACGGTTCAGAAAATCATTGTGCTGATTAACTCGGCCAATGCGCTGCAGGTGGATTTTTTGAAAGAAAACCAGTATGACATTGATGCATGCCTGTGGATTGGGGATGTCGGCATTTCCGGCATCCATGCGGTTGCTGAGATTCTTTCCGGCAGGGTCAATCCGTCCGGAAGCCTTGTGGACACATACTGCTATAATAATTTTTCTGCCCCGGCAATGGCCAATTTTACGCCGGTGACGTATGAGGGCTATAAAAAAGGCGTTGTCCCGGAGCATGCAGCCACCTATATGATTTATCAGGAAGGCATTTATGTCGGCTATAAATATTATGAGACGCGTTATGAAGACTTTGTGATGGAAACCGGAAATGCAGGCGGGTACAGCTATCAGGACGACGTTGCGTTTCCGTTTGGCTATGGCTTAAGCTATACGGACTTTAAATACAAGGATTTTTCTGTGAAATATAAAAAAAGCACAGACCAGTTTGTCATATCCGTAACGGTAAAAAATACGGGCGAGGTGTATGCCGGAAAAGAAACGGTACAGATATATGCGCAGTCCCCTTATACGGCTTATGATGTGAAAAACGGCGTGGAAAAACCGGCTGTGTTTCTCTGCGGGTTTGGAAAAACCGGAAAACTGGAGCCGGGGGCGTCTGAAACACTCAAAATCAGGGTCAGTAAAAGAGACCTGGCATCCTATGATGCGTATGGCGCGGGCACTTATATGCTGGACAAAGGCGATTACTATTTTACCGCAGCGACAGATGCGCACAATGCAGTCAATAATATTCTGGCGGCAAAGGGATATAAAATGGCAGACGGGCGCATGGATGCGAAAGGGAATCAGAAGCTGGTATTTAAATGGAAGAATAAAAAACGGGACACCAAAACGTATGCGGTATCTGCAAACGGAACCGAAATCAAAAACCAGCTGTCCGGATCGGATATTAATTTAAGCGAAGACCTGGGCGGCAGGGAAATCACCTATCTGTCACGCAGCGACTGGGAAGGCACATTTCCGTCCGTGCCGCTGAGACTGATGCTGACCGATGTGCTGGCCAAAAAGCTGCAGGATGTCCAGTATGAGGCGCAGGAGGGTGCAAAAGCACAAATGCCGGTGCTTGGGGAAGATAACGGCAGGAAGCTGGTGGAAATGATGGGGCTTTCCTTTGATGACCCGCAATGGGAAGAACTGTTAAACCAGCTGTCCTTTGATGATATGGTATCGTTAATCGGGGATTCGTTCCACTGGACAATGCCCGTCGAATCGGTACAGGCTCCGGGCACGCGTGATGAAAACGGGCCGCAGGGACTGACCGCATCGCTGTTCCGTGCAGGGGAAAATAAAGGAAAAACAGCCCTGACGGCTACGGCGTTTACATCTGAAGACGTGATGGCGGCGACCTTTAATACGCAGCTGATGTATGAAATCGGCAGGGTCATTGCAAATAACTGCATTGCGGCAGAGATTGCATGCCTGTACGGCCCTGGCAGCAATATCCACCGGACGCCGTATGGCGGGCGCAATTTCGAATATTATTCCGAGGATGCGTTTCTTTCCGGGATGATGGCGAAGCATGAAGTGCAGGCAATGACAGAACGCGGGATATTTGTCGTAATGAAGCATTTTGCACTCAACGACTGCGAACAGGACCGGATTGGGCTGGGCGTATGGCTGAACGAACAGGCAGCCAGGGAAATTTACCTGAAAGCATTCCAGGCGGCCGTGGAAGAATCCAATGCAGGGCTGATGGTCGCTTATACCCGCTGGGGCGCTGTCTGGTCCGGCGCAAATAAAGGGCTGATGAACAATATCCTGCGAGGGGAATGGGGCAAAAAGGGACTGATTATTACCGACAATGTGCTGACGACGTATGTCAATGGCGTGGACGGCGTGCTGGCAGGCGGCGTATCGACGTTTGATGCCATGCTGCCGTATGTGACAAGGCAGCTTCCAAAATATAAAAATGACCCTGCTGTGGTGGCAGCCATGAAAGAAGCCTGCCACCACAACCTGTATTCGATTGCGAATTCGGCCGGCATGAACGGCATTGGGCCGGGGACCGTGATTAAAAAGAGAAATATAGTAATTGTGACAGGACTGTGGGCTGCAAGCATCGCGGCCTGGCTGCTGCTTGCGGTATCGGCGGTGCTTTGGATTATCAGAAAGCAGAAATTCAAGCAGACCGAGGTTTACCGGAATTACTGGGCTTATCAGGAGCTGAATAAATAAAAGGACGGGGCACGGAGGATGAAAAAAGAAGACTGGAAACAAATTTTTTATAAGTCACTGACCGGATTTATGTCGCTGGCGATGGCAATTGTGCTGTTTTTTGCGATTCAGGGGTTTGGCCAGATACGCGAGTCGTTTCACTGGCTGATGGGAATCTTAAAGCCGGTTATATATGGCGGCGTCATGGCGTACCTGCTGAAAACGCCATGCAATTTTCTGGAAAAAAGGATAGAGGCCCTGCTGCCCCAAAAGCACAAAAAACGCGCGAACGGCCTGACCGTAGTGCTCGTGCTGGTCCTGACATTTCTGATTATCTATCTGCTGCTTAGCATGGTAATCCCGGAAATGGCAGAAAGCATCCTGATTCTGGTCAATGCTGTGCCAAAGAAGCTGGATGAGCTGGCAGAATGGATGACCGGCATGCTGGATGGCAATACGGTTTTGCAGACTTATGTGAATACAGCAATTTCCGGCATGGAAGATAAACTGCAAAACTGGGCAAAGACAGACCTTCTGCCGGCGATGCAGGGAATGATGGGGGGATTTGCAAACACGGTCGGTTCGGTATTCGGAGTTATTTATAACCTGGTTATCGGAATCATTATCTGCATCTACCTGCTGCTTGGCCGCAAAACGTTCGCACGCCAGGGAAGGGCAGTGCTTTATGCAGCATTCAAAAGCGAACGCGCGGATGCCATTTTAAAAGAGCTTTCTTTTATCGATAAGACATTCGTAGGATTTTTTGGCGGAAAAATATTAGACAGTGCCATAGTCGGTCTCATCTGCTATGTGTTCTGCATGATTATGACCTTTACCATGGGCTTTCCAAATGCCATGTTAATCAGCGTCATTGTTGGTGTCACAAATGTGATACCATACTTTGGCCCATACATCGGGGCCGTTCCGTCAGCCCTTCTGGTTCTGATTTCCGGCCCGGTAAACTGCGTGATATTTATTGTATTTATTATCGTATTGCAGCAGTTTGACGGAAATATCCTGGGCCCTGCCCTTCTGGCAGACAGCGTGGGCCTGACAGGATTCTGGGTGCTGTTTTCCATTACGCTGTTTCAGGGATTTTTTGGATTCGCCGGCATCCTTGTGGGCGTTCCGGTGTTTGCCGTCATTTATGACTTTGCAAGGCGTCTGGTAGTAAAGGGGCTTGAAAAGCACGGAAAGGCCGGGATGCTGCCGGAAAAAGAGCAGGAAGAAAACGTGTGAGGATGAAACAGGACATGCGGGACAGCTTTGCCAGGTTCTTTTGATAATTACATGACGATGATTGATAATTAGTTCTGTGCCAAACACAAGAGGATGTTCGTTGTTATCCGCTATTTTAGCATCCAAATATAGCTGTATCAGCGGGCAGGCATGTGCGGTACACTTGCCGAAAGGTGCTTTTGAAATGGACACTTTGCTTAAATTTACAGCATATTCAAAAATATAAGTATTGCGGCTCTTATTATCAGTGTGCTGCCCTTTGCAACGCTGATTCCGATATTTCTGCAAATTGTATTGCCCGATGGATTGCGTACAGTTTGGGGCGGTGTCAATATTGTCTGTGTCATCATGGGGCTGTGTCTGTCTGTCATCTGTGTTAAAAATAATGAAAGCCGGAGCCTGATAAATATTATCTCTGCAATTATCAGCGCCTTGCTGCTGATGCTGGTTATCGGGATTATTATTCTGGCTTTGTTTTTATCTTTTCTTTAATAGGCTGATTATAGACAATTTCATACTTTATACCGTCCAAATCTTTGAAAAATGTTGCATAGTAATTAGAACCATGTTCCGGGAAAATCTGTGGCGGGTGAACTATTACTGCCCCGATAGCTTTGATTTTTAGATATAATTCATCAACTTCTTGTCTTGAAGTAGCACGAAAGGCTAAATGATGAAAAGCTCCGGGTTTGCGCCTATGAACTATATCATTTCTAAATGCTGTTCGTGGGGAACAGATTGCAAAGTCAAAGTTATCGTTCAAATACTCAACAACATATAAATCATGTTCTTGTATGATCGCGCTAACTTTTTGGGAAATATCAAATCCTATAATTGCTAAAAATTTGTCATAAAAAGGCTCTGCTTGTGCCATATTTTTTACTGTAATTTGTATATGGTCTATAAGTGGCTGCATAATTCCTCCTTTATTCTGTCAACCAATATTTTGAACCATCCTGAGTACGTTCCATAAATCCATACATAATCAGATAGCGTCTAAGGGATATATGATCATCAAAAATTGGTTGTAAAAGTTGATTGACTTCTTTCTCGTTGTATATTTTACCTTTTTCAAATTGCTCGGCTATTTTAGTGAGAATAACTACCTTTTTCTTTTCTTTTGGTGAAAAGGACTTCAAAACAAGCGGAGTTAAGCTACTAAAAGAAGTTTCTAAAATGTGCTGTCGTTCTTGTTCTGTTATCAAGTATCGGTCATCAACATAAATAGCGTTGTTGTGAATTGGTATGATAGCATTTTCCGAATGTGCTTTTTTCTCAAATACTTGTTCATATATTGCTAAATAATATTTTGCTTGTTTTCCTTTCTCACGAAATGTAAAACGCTGACGCCGGATTGTAGCTTCTGTAACCCCTAATTTTTTTGCCATTTCCTTATCAGACATACCAGAAGCAAAAAGTGTTATTAAATCTTTTTGGTTTTGTGTTAGTGTATTATATTTTGTATCAGAGGAAATTAGTTGTGACAAATTACCTCCATGCACCATTTGAATATGTTTTGAAATAGCGTGTTCAGCCGTATAAAGGTTGTTACCGATTGAAAAAATCTGTCCAACTTCAAAATATTGCCCACAATAATTGCAGATATAAGCATTATTATCTTTGTTATATCTATATCCTTTCTTTAGCTCGTCTAATGTAACTTTACTGTAATCCATGCTTTTTCTCCTTTCATTTTCTTATTTTACAAACTTATTATATATTTGTTTATCAAATTTGTCAACGCGATTTGATGAACAAATATATACAGGTGTAATTTTCGTCAAATTGTACAATAAACTATTGAGATTATAGAGTATTTTTCGCTCTGTCAACATGGCTCGCGAAAGTGTTTCCGGATCAGGTTGACAAAACTTTCACGGACCGGTACAATAAGGAGCGAAAAAACGAACGGGGGGCGATCTCATGGAACAGGCTGCGCCGCGTGTCCTGCTGACCGGCGTCAGCAGCGGGTGCGGGAAGACCACCGTTACCTGCGCGGTCCTTCAGGCTCTGGTGGACAGGGGCCTGCGGGTGGGGGCCTTCAAATGCGGTCCGGACTATATCGATCCCATGTTCCACAGCCGGATCATCGGGGCGAAGAGCGGCAATCTGGATTTGTTCTTCTTCCGGGAGAACACCCTGCGGTATCTGCTGGCGCGAAACAGCCGGGACCGGGACGTGTCTGTCATCGAAGGGGTTATGGGCTACTACGATGGGGCCGGTCTGGCCAGCACCCTTGCCAGCAGCTGGGAGACCGCCCGGGCGGCGGAGGCTCCCGCTGTTCTGGTGGTCCCGGCGAAGGGCGCGGCGCTGTCCATCCTGGCGGTGATCCAGGGATTCCTGGATTTCCAGCCGGACAGCCGCATCCGGGGAGTCATCCTCAACCGGTGTACCGCCATGACCTGCCAGGGGCTGGCGGAAGCTATCCGGGAGCGGTTCGGGGGCAGGGTGAAGCCTCTGGGATTCCTGCCGGAGCTGCCGGAGTGCGCCCTGGAGAGCCGCCACCTGGGCCTGGTCACCGCCGCCGAGGTGGAGGGATTGCGGGAGAAGCTCCACATCCTGGCCCGGCAGGCGGAGGAGACCATCGACATGGACGGTCTGCTGGCCCTGGCGGAGAGCGCGCCGCCTCTGGTTTTCGAGCCGGTGGCGCTTCCGCGGCATGAGCCGGTGCGGATCGCCGTCGCCCGGGACCGGGCTTTCTGCTTCTACTATGAGGACAGCCTGGAGGCGCTGGAGGAGATGGGGGCCGAGCTGGTACCCTTCAGCCCTCTCTCTGACCGGACGCTGCCGGAGGATATCCATGGATTCTACCTGGGTGGCGGCTACCCGGAGCTTTACGCAAAAGAGCTGTCCCGGAACGAGTCCATGCGCGCCGCCGTCCGGGAGGCGCTGGAGGGGGGATTGCCCTGCATTGCCGAGTGCGGCGGATTCATGTATCTGACCCAGGCCATCGGGGAGGAACCCATGGCGGGGTTCCTGCCGGGGAAGTGCCGGGACAACGGCAGGCTGACCCGGTTCGGGTATGTGACGCTCCGGGCAAAAAAGGACAACCTTCTGTGCCGCGCGGGGGAGGAGATCCCTGCCCACGAGTTCCACCACTGGGACGCCGGGGACCCCGGAGGGGATTTCACCGCCGGAAAGCTGAACGGACGGCGCTGGGACTGCGTCTTTGCCACGGACCGGCTGTACGCCGGGTATCCCCATTTCCATTTTTACGCCAACCCGGCCTTTGGGGAACATTTTTATCAAGCCTGTATAAGGGAGAAGAAACGTCATGCTGGAAACGATGAAGCCCATGGATATTGAGAAACGCAGCTTCGAGATCATCACCGGGCTGCTGGAAGGCCGGGTCCTGGACCCGGAGAACGAGCTGGTCGTCAAGCGGGTGATCCACACCACCGCAGATTTTGACTACGCGGACAACCTCTGCTTTTCGGAACACGCCGTGACCGGGGGCGTCGAGGCCTTACGGGGCGGCTGTGATATTGTGACGGATACCCAGATGGCCAAGGCGGGGATCAATAAGACCGTGCTGGCCCGGCTGGGGGGCCAGGTCCACTGCTTCATGTCCGATCAGGACGTGGCGGAGGAGGCCAGGGAGCGGGGCGTTACCCGGGCGGCGGTCTCCATGGAGCGGGCGGCGGGGCTGGACCCGTTTGAGAAGGCGGACCACATGCTGTCCTACGTGGCGCAGGTTACGGGCGCGGAAGTGGACGGGACGGTGCGGGAGAAGGCGGACGGGTACGCGGCGCGGCTGGAGGGGATCGAGTCCAACATCATCCCATACTACCTGGCGGCGTATTACCTGGACGGGGGCCGGGTGGAAGAGGGGCTGGAGCAGGCGCGGCGGTATGTGACGTATGTGGCGGCCAACAAGGAGACGTGGGAGAGGACGTTCGCGCTGCTGGAGGAGTATGAGCAGGGGACGCGGGAGTACCGGAACGGGGTGCTGGAGGTCGCGGGGCTGCTGGAGGAGTGGAACAGGGCGAACATGGGGCGGATTGAGCTGGACGCGGGGACGCAGGCGTTTATCGCAAGGGTGCGCGGGGAAGACGGCGTGGAATGAGAGAGGGCAGGCATGATTAAAGAGAACCAACAATTGCTGAACCGGCTGCACGTGCTGAGCGACGGGGTGGTGGTATACCTGTCGCTGCCGGCGGCGTTCTGGATCCGGTTCCATGTGCTGCGGGGCGGTACGGTGACGGTGCCGCTGGAGCGGTACCTGGCGCTGGGGGTGGTGCTGACGGGGGCGCAGCTGTTTGTGTACGCGGCGCTGGGTCTGTACCAGTCCCAGCGCAAGGCGCGGCTGGTGTGGGAGCTGGAGCGGCTGTGGCTGGCCGGGGGGCTGGTGATGGGCGCGCTGCTGAGCTTCCTGTTTGTGCAGCGGTATGTGGACTACTCGCGCCTGACGCTGGTGGTGTGGTTTTTGCTGAGCGGGGGCGTGCTGAGCTGCAAGCGGGTGGCGCTGCGGCGGGGGCTGCGGTACTTCCGGCAGAAGGGGTACAACCAGAAGCACGTGGTGCTGATCGGCAGCGGGGAGATGGCGCGGGCGTACTGGGAGACGGTGGGCAGGGAGCTGGAGCTGGGGTACACGGCGGTGGGCTATGTGTCCGGGCGCCGGGAAAAGGGGCTGGAGGGGCTGAAATGGCTGGGGGGGGATGGGAAGCTGGGGGG
>OFGA01001351.1_pt1 | contig 17152 bp, 16 predicted proteins | sample 1521471 | NCBI WGS metagenome assembly OFGA01 (sample SAMEA3504086, study PRJEB24116) | mouse gut metagenome | biome: mouse gut; feature: mouse-associated habitat; material: faeces | place: Denmark | collected 2011
CACTTTCAATTAGCGATATGAACCGCACAACCTCTTTTTCCGGCAGTTCCTGCCCGCCGTCTTCCGCCAGCACTGTATACGAAAATAACAGCTTCATCCCGATTTCAGGCTCGCGGATGCCCATTGCTTTTAACACACGCGTTCCCAGCATGATTTCATTTTCGTTCTGCGGATAACTGCCCTCATAGCTTTCCAGGGCGGGCACCGTCTGTTTTTCCCAGCAGGTTTCATCCAGCCAGTAAAGCTTTGTTTTATCCAGCTGCAGGTCTCCATACTGCTCTAAGACAGCACATTTCACAGCAAGCCCCGCATGCCGGACCAAATCCAGGGCACGGACTGCTTCTGCCTGTTCTTCCTTCGGCTCGCTCAGTTCTATGTCATAATCCATTCCCTGCATCCGCACCTGGCGCTGCGACAGCGTGCCAAAATAGCCCGTACCGACGGCAAGCACGGACGCAATCAGAAATGACGTCAGCACAATGGCCAAAACAGCATAAAAATTCCGCTTTTTTTCCGCCTTATACGCAGTCCAGGCTATCTGCAGGATAACTTTTTGATTTTTTACTTTCAGCATCGTTTCCCTCCATATTCTTACACAAAAATGACAATGCCGGCAGATTTACGGCAGCCTGTCCAGCTGAAATGCCATGGGATGCCGTGACATGTACAGCTGCATCACGGTGCCCTTTCCGGCTTCTGATTTCACCTTTGCATATCCGCCCTGCTTTGCGAGTACTTCCCGCACCAGATACAGTCCGATGCCAAATCCCGGCCTGCTGCTGACAGCCTTCGAACGGTAAAACCGCTCGAACACCAGCCCCTGTTCTTCCTCGGAAATGCCGATTCCCTCGTCCTGCACCTGGATGCAGGCAAAGGTTTCATATACAATAACGCGCACAGTAACCTGCGAATGCTCCGGCGAATATTTCACTGCATTATCCAGAACATTATAGAGCGCCTCAATCGTCCATTTTTTATCCGCATAGCACACAGCATCCGTTTCATCCTTCACAATGTCAATATTCTTTTTTAAAGCAGACAGCTCCGCCATCTGGCAGGCTGTATTCATAATTTCTTCTACGCCTGTCATCTGCGGGTGCAGCGCAATCAGTTCCCGTTCTGCATAGGATGATTTTACCAGCTCTTTCATAAAAAAATCCAGCTTTTCGGACTGCTTTCCGATTTTATCCGCAAGCAGCGCGGTATCTGCATCCAGCGCCTGCTCGTGCAGCAGCCCGGCATACAGCATAATCCCGGACAGCGGCGTCCTGACCTGATGGGAAATATCCGAAATCAGGGACTTTATGGTATCTCTTTCCCGCTCTGCCTTTTCCTGGTGCATCCTGGATATGCGCACGACCCGGTTCAGGCGCTCCGTGACTGCGGCATCCATCGATTCATCATACGCCGTTTCCTGTATCTGCCCGCCCATTGCCCGGTCGAGCCGGGTAAGCAGCTGCTGGTACGTCTTCTCCATTTTTTTCCTGCTGCTGCGGCGCAGATACAGAAACAGGAAGCACGCCGCACAAAAGGATGCGCCGGCTCCTGCAAGCAGGCCGCTGCCAAACGTTAACAGCTCTCCCACAGATAACCCTTTCCATACACAGTCTTAATGTAAACCGGCTTTGACGGCACATCCTCCAGTTTATCGCGCAGCCGCCGGATGCCTACTGACAGGGCATTGTCTTCCACATATTCCGTGCCGTCCGGCCAGACCCATTCCAAAAGCCGCTCCCTTGTCAGAATCCGCCCGGCATTAAACACAAGCAGATACAAAATCCGCTGTTCTGTCCTGCTTAATTCCACAGGCCTTCCTTCTTTATAAAACTCCATCGTATCAAAGAAGAACCGGAACACCCCGTTACTGTATTCCGATTTCCGGTTTCCCGGATTGCGCCTGAGCAGCGCACGGATTCTGGCACGCAGCACCATCAGGCTGAAAGGCTTTGTAATGTAATCATCCGCGCCGCACTCTAAGCCCTTTACAATATCCAGCTCCATATCCCTGGCTGTCAGCAGTGCAATCGGCACCCTGTCAGACTCCCGTATTTCCCTGCAGTATTCCAGGCCGCTCCCGTCAGGAAGGTTGATATCCAAAACGAGCAAATCAAACACCCTCTCGCGCATCCGCTCCCTTGCCTGTGATATCGTGCTGCACAGCACAATTTCCAAATCCCCGCCGGCCAGAGACATGCTGATTCCTTCTGCCAGGTCTTCATCGTCTTCCAGTATCAGAATTGTCTGTTTATGATTATAATTCATTTTCTGCATGACAGGCTCCTTTTCCAGTACCGTGTACAATTATTTCCGTTTTCTGATACCGTAACTTTATCACGTTTTGAGGGATGTGTCAAAGCGCAGGCGTTATTTTAAAAACTCTGCAAACGGCTGTGTGCCGCGGTATTCCATCCCGTTTGATGCCTGGGCCTGATTTGTGATTTTCGCGTAAAAATATACACCTTCATATTTAAAATACAAAACCGGGTAATCGTATTTCAGGATTCTGGAAGCTTTTGCCGGTTCTGTAACGGAAATGGTTTTCGTCTTTCCGGCTGGAATGGTCACTTTTTTTGCAATCCAGCGGGCAGGCGTAACGTCTTCCTTCGATGGTTCTTTTTCCCCCTCATACCGGATTTTCGCTTTTCCGATATCTGCAGCTTCCACGGTTATATCCGAATCGGTGCTGTTTTTATAGGTTACGGCCAGCGTGGTTTTGCCGCCAGATACCCTGACAGACTTTTTCACGGCAGAAAGCTTCAGTGCCGGCAGAATCTGTACCCTGATAGTTCCAGTCTGGCTGCCCCGCTTATAGGCCAGCCCGGTTTTTCCGGCTTTTTTCCCGCTGACATACCATCCCGAGCCCTTGTGCAGCTGGATTACATCCATTTTCTTTTCATCTTCCGGTACAAGCGTGCCGTTTTCCTGCTGCTTATCCGAAGTATACACGCTTACGCTGCACCCCTGCGGCATGCACACCTTATCAATCGGGTACGGCTTTCTTCCTTCAAACTGTTCCACACCCGCGGTTCCAGCATAAAAGCTGACACTGCTTTTTGCAAAGGCCTGCGCCGCCGGCAGCATGGCCTGTCCGGCTGCGGATGCCGCAAATACGGCGGTTAACAGAACTGGCAGTAATTTTTTCTGAAACATCATGAAATCCTCCTTGCGTTGTTTTGTTACGAAGCTGTATTATAAAGCAGGATTCTTACTGAAATCTTTCCCAAAGATGACAGTTTTGACAGGTTGTAAAAATATCTGCCGGTTCTGCAATCTTTCAGATATGTCATCATTGGGAAAGATTTCAGTAAGAATATTCTGCTAACATACAGTCCAGGCAGGGCAGTCTGTCCTGTACAGAATAGCCAAAAGAGGTGTATATATGAATATTTTAAAAACAGAAAACCTGAAAAAATACTATGGCAGCGGCAGTACCGAAGTAAAAGCCCTGGACGGCATCAGCCTTTCGGTGGAAGCCGGGGAATTCCTGGCAATAGTCGGAACCTCCGGGAGCGGGAAATCCACGCTGCTGCATATGCTGGGCGGGCTGGATGTGCCGACCAGCGGCAGGGTTCTTGTCGGCGGCAGGGATATTTCCCAGATGAAAAAAGACGAGCTGACCATTTTCCGCCGCAGGAATATCGGATTTGTATTTCAGAATTATAATCTGCTGCCGCTGATGAACGTATGGGAAAATGTCGTGCTGCCGCTCCGGCTCGACGGCATCCGCCCGGACCGGGAATTTGTGGACGGGCTGCTCTCCTTTCTCGGCCTGGAATCCAAAAAATACGCCATGCCAAACCAGCTTTCCGGCGGCCAGCAGCAGCGGGTCGCGCTCGCAAGGGCATTAGCCGCAAAGCCGGCCATGATTCTCGCGGATGAACCGACTGGAAACCTGGACAGCCGGACCGGGCAGGATGTCATCGGCCTGATTCGCACAAGCAGCGAAAAGCTGTCCCAGACCGTCGTTATGATTACGCATAATGAAGAAATCGCGCAGATGGCCGGCCGGATTCTGCGGTTAGAAGACGGCAGGCTGTGCAATGCCGAAAGCTTCCTGAAAAAATCCGCCGCCAAATCACAGCACCTGCAGGATAACAGCAGCTGGATGCATCCTGTCATGGACAAAGCTTCCCGCATATACGGAGGTGCCTGACATGATGCATGTAAACAGCCGACAGGTAATCCGGGAAATTGCATGGAATACTTATAAAGCCGAAGCCAGGCGCAATCTTTTATCCATATCCGCCATCTGCATGGCATCGTTTTTTATTGCCATGATGTCCGCGATTGGCTCAAGCTACTGGCATACATTAACCGAACGCCAGCTGCGGATGCAGGGCATTGATTATGACATCGAATTAAGCGAGCCGAGCCCGGAGCAGGCAGAGATACTGCGCGCCGATGAAAAAATAAAATATGCAGGGCTTGCAGTCGCCTGCATGTCCGTGGAACAGTACAAAGACCGGGCTGTAGATTATGCGAAGCTCTACTGGCTGGATGATACCTGCTGGGAGAAGCAGACCGTCCCGGCGCTTGCGTCGTACACCGGGCATTATCCTGTCCGGGAAAACGAGCTTTTCTTAAGCGAAGCCCTGCTGCGCGCGATGCATATCGAAAACCCGCAGGCCGGCATGAAGCTGCCGCTGTCCTATCAGGTTCTGGCCAAAAGCGAAACAGACACGCCGCTTTTTGGAGAATTTATTTTATGCGGCTGGTACAAAGATTACAGCGGCAGTGAAACCGGCTATGTTTCCAAAGCCTTTTACGATTCCACCGGCGTAAAGCAGACAGATTTCGGGCTCGGCTCCCTGAAAATTTCACTGGTAAATCCGCTGTATTCTGCAAAGGACATTGCCAGGCTGAATGAAGCCGCAGGGATTCACGGAAGCCAGCGTATCAGCGCCGATGATTATGCCGTCCCGCACTTTATCCAGGTTATGCTTGCAGTTGCGGGCCTGTTTGTCATGGTGATTGCCAGTGCATACCTGTTTATTTTTAATACCATGTATATTTCGATTTGCAGGCATATACGCTGGTACGGGCAGCTCAAAACAGTCGGCATGACAAGCGCCCAGCTGCGGGGCGTCGTCTACCGCCAGGCCTTTTTAAACGCCGCAGCCGGAATCCCCGCAGGGCTGGCCGCAGCTGCATTCGTTTCCAAAACCGCCGTGCCCCGGATTCTTCTTATGGTAAACGGAGCCTATGAGGAATCGCTGGTTGTGCCTGTCCAGCCGTGGGTCTTTCTGGCATCCGGCCTGTTTGTCCTGTGCGTGAATTCTGCCAGCTGCCGCAGGCCTGCCAAAATAGCCGGAAGCTGCTCCCCTGTGGAAGCGCTGCGCTATACGCCGGCCCCTGTGCGCAGAATGACACGCCCGCGGGAAAAAGCTGCCATTTCGGACATGGCCTGGCAGAATATTTTCCGTGATAAAAAACAGGCCGCTGTCATACTTTTATCTTCCACGATTGCGCTGTCCATCTTTTTTACGGTAAACGTCATTCTTCTGGGCAATGATGCAAAACATGTCCTGAACCAGAGGGATATGTACGATATGCAGTATATCAACCAGACGGTTCCAAAACAGGCAAAACAGGTATTCAGCGAAGATAAGCTGGCACAGTTAAAATCCATCGGCGGCGTAAAGACCGTCCGCCAGGTGACTTCTGCATTTGCCGATATTCCCTGCCAGGAAAATGTATTCGGGGAACTTTACCGCGCCCTGTATGCATCCAGATACAGCCCGGGCAATTATGAGGACGACATGGAAAAATACAGGCAGGACACAGACCACGCCTGGACACAGACATATTTCGGGACACGCCTTGTGGGCGTGGACGAAGAAGGCTTTGTTCTGTTAAACAAAAGCGTCGGAAATACCTTAGATAAAGAAGCGTTTGAAAATGGCGAGGATGCCGTCGTGCTGGAATCCGCCATGGTTGCGGGTGATTTCGGAATGGCAGGAAAAACCGTGCGTTTCCGCCTGCCGGACGGATTATATCCGGATGAAGAATACAGCATCCGGATTGCAGCCGTCAGCAGCAGGCAGGTCAATTATTTTGGAAGCGGCTCAACCCCGTTTCTCGCAGTCAGTGAAAACCTGATGAAAAAGCTCTTAGGCAGAACAATCATCGAACTGATTGAGATTGATTACAGGAAACCTTATTCCAGGGAAACCGAAGCTGCTGTAAAGGCTGTCTTCGCAGACGAAAAACGCGTGACGAACGACTCGAAGCTGGAACGGTACGATTCCATGCTGGATGCGGAAAAGCAGGTCAGGCTGCTCGGCTGCTGCATCGGCTTTCTGACTGCCGCGCTGGCCCTTCTTAATTACATGAATACCATGGCGGCTGCCATCCAGAACCGCGAAAAGGAATTTGCCGTTCTGGAAAGCATCGGCATGACGCGCCGGCAGATGCGCCGCATGGCCTGCATGGAAGGACTCGGCTACGGCGTCATTTCCATAGCCTGTTCCCTCGTGCCGGGCACAGCATGCAGCTATGCCGTGTTTGATGCCCTGGCTTTCAGTTCTTCCTATGCAGTACCGTGGGGCAGCATGCTTATGCTCTACGCCGCAGCCCTTATGCTGTGCACGGCAGCCCCGGCTGTGCTGCTCGGGCTGTCACGCCGTGGAAGCATAATCGAGTAGCAGAAAAACCCATTGCTTTTCCCTGAAAAATGGTCTAAAATAAGAAAATAGACTTAGGAGGAAAAACAATGAAGAAACGAATCTGCTGTATTTTACTCTGCCTGGTGCCGCTGCCAGTGACCATTCTCCTGCAGCTGCTTGCCAGTGTGCCTGTCTTTGGAGTGACAACGATTGCATCTGTTGTAAACAGCTATTATCAGGGCATGCCTTACCAGGCAGCGCTTGACGAACTGTTTTCTGTCTGGTCTTCGAGTACCTTTATCGTTGCTGCTTCCATGACTTATGCGGTTGCAGCGCTGCTTTTATTCGGCGTGTGGTACTGGAAGAAGCTGGCGGTTGGGCAGGAATTTGTCCCGGCTTCATCTGCTTTTAACTGGCAGATTGTGGCTTCGTTTATTCTGCTGGCTGTCGGGCTGCAGTATATCGTTCAATACCTGATGAGCTTTATCGGGACACTGCGCCCGGACTGGATGCATGCATATGCAGAGCTTGCTGATTCAGCCGGGTTCGGCACCCTTTCGCCGCTGCTGCTGTTGTATTCCTGCATCATTGCGCCGGTATCAGAAGAACTGATTTTCCGCGGAGTTGCTTTTGGATATGCGAAAAAAGCAATGCCCCTGTGCCTGGCCATCTGCCTGCAGGCTGTGCTGTTCGGCATTTTTCACATGAATATCATCCAGGGAATCTATGCTGCTTTCCTGGGGCTGTTTTTAGGCTATGTGTGTGAAGAAAGCGGCACGATTGCAGCAGCCATACTGTTTCATGCTGTTTTTAACCTCTGCGGCACGTTTTTTAATCCGTATATGTATTACCATATGGAACAGCCGTTTTTCTTCCTGCTCTGGCTGACCGTGGGCGTGCTGCTGACGTATGCAGGAATTTTCCTGTTCCAGCATGGGACAGCAGTGCGGGATATGGAATAACTGCAGGGCCTGTTTCAGGCCTTTCTTCCAATCCCGCAGGAGAGTCAGAATCCTGCAATAACTGCTTATCTTTCTGTTATCTGTTCTATCATTTTATTGTACAAAAATCCCGGCTGTTTGTATATGCAGCCGGAACTTTAAAAAAATATTTCCTTCTTTAATGAATTTTCAGCCTTTCTTTTCTTTCACATGAATCAATGACAAATTTTTATCAGCCGTTTAAAAGTGAATTTAAATAGTTTTTAATATTGTATATATTAGAAAAACTTATATTATATTTTTGTGAAATATCTTTATAGTATGAAAATATACTTTTTTTATCTATTATTGTATTACATGATTTCCCTTCTGCACATCCTTTTCTTGCATCTATATATGGTTTTTCACGATGACATATTTCCTCTAATGCTTTTGCAGTATATATATCATAGTAATAACTTTTTACAGCATTTAAAATTTTCAGATTATTATTTTCAAATTCAGGTGCTTTTTCCACTTTGGGCAGCGGCCTGTACTTAAATTGCTTAAAAAAGAAATACACCTTTGGATAAACCGCTCCATGAGCCCATGCCTGACAGTCATCATCAAAAAATTCTTCACCTGACAAGACCATACTCCAGCTTTGCGTAAAATATAATAATTTTTGCAATGCCAGATGAGTAATCGGCGTATCGTCCGAAGATTGTGCTAAAAACCAATTAACTGTGTCAAAAATTTTTCCCTGTGTTTCTTTTAGTTCCTTTAATTGAACAATCATGCTATTTTCTGCTTTTTTTAACGATTTCTCCTCATATCTGCCTTCATGCTCTGCATAATAATTTTGCAGCAGCATTTGAAACACATAAGGATTCTTTAATTCTTTCAATCTGCTGCTATTAAAATGATTGGGCGTATAATTTCCCGAGATATATCTTGTAAGGGTAATTTTCCCCCCCATCCCAATAATTTGCTCAAAAATTTTTGGCTGACATGATATGTCTCTAAAATTTCTAAAATTTCTTCACGGGTTATGATTTCCCGTTGTTCTCGTATTTTTTTATTTGCTATCTGGACTATATTTTTTTCCAATTCTTCATCGTATATAGGAGCGCCACATTTTTTACAAAATGGCAGGCTGACTGGAAGTTCAAAATGGTAACCATCTCCTTCGTATTCTCTAATCATATTTCTAAATTCATATGTATCTTTTGTTCCGCATTCCATGCATATTCTATTTTCCATTTTGCCGCTCCTTTCTTTTTTCTTTTCATTAGTATTGTTGTGTCTTCCGGTTTTTCCGGATGAAATGACATTATCAGCAGCATTTCTTCTTGAAAAATACGAATTTTTAATTTGATGTACAAATCTTCATCCTTATCAATGATTGTTTTTGTAATACCAAATATCCAGACTTGTTCATCTTTATAGTTTACATTTTTATCATCAGCAGTGTAACTATAATTAGAAAGCTGAAGTTCATAAATTACTTTTTCAATATCTTTTTGAGTAATTTGTGTTTCTGCCATATAAGCCAGTGTCTTATTAACCTTATTTCCGCTCCATGGCACATTATTAATTGCAATATTTTTTCCATTTGATATGATAGATTTTACATCATTCAGAAAACTCTCAACTTCTTCTTTCGCTTTCTGGTATTTTGCCATATCATACAGCGCCTCCTCTCTTGTGTACACCTATCGCAGGCGTCAACGAAAGTATCATTGATACTTTTATTATAACTTTTTTCTTTTTTTGTCAAGATATTTTAGTATCAATGATAACACGCTCTCCCCAGCTCCTCCAAGCCACTCATTGCCCGAAGCTCTGCGGGTGCTGCATCGTGCATCTGCATGTCATGAATAGATGCCCGATTCCCGTCCGCCTGCGTTAAGCATTTTCTAAGAACTACCGATAAACCTCATAGAAACAGCTGAACGAAGGAGGTTTGAGTTTATGATTATTTCTTCAAGTGCTGTGAAAATGAATTCACAGCGGAATTACCGTTCCATGCTGTCTGTCGGCGGCGGAATCGGCACCCAGTTTATCGGACAGCTTTCCCAGTCCGCCGTGTCCAAGCGGAATACCCTGAACCAGAAATCCGGCAATGGCAAAAAACAAAACAATATGGCCAGCTCCGGCGACGACCTGATGGCCCGTTTCTCCCAGAGCCGCAGCATCCGTGCCACGGGCCTGGAAAGCGGCCGGGGACTGCGCTCCCTGCACCAGATACGCAGGCAGTCGATTGGCTATTTCCTGCACCAGCTGTTCTGGCGGGGCAGCCAGGGAAGCCAGCCAGCAGACCCGATTTCGGCGCTTCTGGGCGATTATTCCGGCCGGGGACAGTTCCAGGCTTTTTTCGGCCATCAGTATTACGAGTCTGAACAGACCAGCTTTGCCACGGAAGGCAGGGTTGTGACTGCTTCCGGAAAAGAAATCTCTTTTAACGTAGAAGTCTCCATGTCCAGGACTTTTTACGAAGAAACCGCTGCGGTAGTGGATTTAAGCGTGCCAAAGCTGACAGACCCGCTGGTTATCAATCTGGACACGGAAGTGGCTTCTGTTTCAGACCAGAAGTTTTATTTTGACCTCGATGCAGACGGACACCAGGAACAGATTTCCCGCCTGAATGCCGGAAGCGGCTATCTGGCACTGGACAAAAACGGGGACGGTATCATCAATGACGGCAGCGAGCTGTTTGGCACAGCCAGCGGCAATGGTTTTGCAGACCTCGCCCAGTATGACCAGGACGGCAATGGATGGATTGATGAAGCAGACGAGATTTTTAACAAGCTGTTAATCTGGCAGAAAGACGAAAATGGAAACGATGTCCTGCGCGGACTTGGAGAAGCCGGCGTAGGCGCAATTTATCTTGGAAATGTCAATACCGAATTTTCGCTGAACTCAGAACAGGACAACAAAACGAATGCCGTTGTAAGGCAGACGGGCATGTTTTTGTATGAAAACGGAAATGCGGGAACGATGCAGCAGATTGACCTGGCACAGTAAAAAACGGTGCCCGGGCAGAAAATACTTTCCCTTCCTGCCCGGGCACCAGATTCCTGCAGGTCTTTACAGCTCTTTCAGCACTTGCACGGCTGTTTCCAGATACGGGTGCTCCTGTTCATAAAAAGCTCCCCGGTCTGCTGCGCGTGCCATCTGCGGGTCAAGCGGCAGCCTGGCAAGCACCGGAATGCCCAGCTCTGCTGCTGCCTCAGCGATATGGCTCTCTCCAAACAGCTCGATTTGCGTGCCGCAGTCCGGACACTGGAAATAGCTGAAATTTTCTACCACGCCGAGTATCGGAATCTGCATCATCTGAGCCATGCGGAATGCTTTTTTTACAATCATCTGTACAAGCTCCTGCGGTGACGTCACAACAATAATCCCGTCTACCGGAAGCGACTGGAATACCGTCAGCGGCACATCCCCGGTTCCAGGCGGCATATCCACAAACAGATAATCCAGCTCTCCCCAGATTACATCTGTCCAGAACTGCCGGACTGCCCCGCCGATAACCGGCCCGCGCCAGATTACCGGGTCTTGCGGATTTTCCATTAACAGGCTGATGGAAATCAGCTTTATTCCGTCTTTTGTTTCTACCGGAATTATCATGCCCTCGGCATTGCCGTATGCTTCCTGTGTCACGCCAAACATTTTCGGAATGGAAGGGCCTGTAATATCCGCATCCATAATGCCTGCCGCATAGCCGGCTTTTTTCATGACCGCCGCCAGGGATGCTGTTACAAAGGACTTGCCGACACCGCCTTTTCCGCTGACAACGCCTATTACCTTTTTAATCTTCGAATATTTGTTGGCTGGTTCCAGCATGGACTGCTGTCCCTGCCCCGAGCTGCAGTTTTCCCGCTGCTCTGCTGAACAGCTGGATGCACTCGGACATCCGCTGCACTGGCTTTCACTCATAATCATCCTCCTTATCTTTGTGCCGTCCGCACAGGCATGCACCTTACGGCAGTATTCCTGCCTTTACACAATCGTGCCACCGCCCAGCACATACCCGTCTTCATAAAATACCACAGCCTGCCCGGGAGTCACGGCCCGCACCGGACGGTCGAACTGCAGGCAGATGCTGCTTCCATCCGCAGACACCTCTGTCACCGTGCAGTCTTCCCCTGCATGGGAATACCGGATTTTTGCCATCATCCGCTGTCCCGGTTCCAGGCGCTCCCTGGCCATATAGCAGACCTGCTGCGCCTGCAGGTGAACGGTCATCAGGTCTTCGTGCGGCCCCAGCACGACTTCATTTGCTGCCGCTTTTATCTGTGTCACGAATACAGGCTTTCCAAATGCAAGGCCCAGCCCTTTGCGCTGCCCGACCGTATAATGGGAAATCCCTTTATGCTGCCCTAACACCGTGCCGTCCGCGGACACAAAGCAGCCCGGCTGTTCTGCCCTGCCGGTTTCCCGGCTGATAAATCCTGCATAATCGTTATCCGGCACAAAACAGATTTCCTGGCTGTCCGGTTTTGCGGCGACCTTAAGACCCGCCTGTGCTGCAATCTGGCGTATCTGTTCTTTGGTATAGGCACCAGCCGGGAACAGCGTATGGCGCAGCTGCTCCTGCGTCAGGCTGTACAGCGCATAGGTCTGGTCTTTTTTGACAGCCGCAGACTGGCGCACGGCATACCGGCCATCCGGCAGCCTTGCAATCTGCGCATAATGCCCGGTTGCAATATAATCCGCGCCAATGCTCAGGCTGCGCTGCAGCAGCGCTTCCCATTTTACATAACGGTTGCACGCGATACATGGATTCGGCGTCCGGCCGCTGCAGTATTCGGACACAAAATAATCAATTACATGCTTTTGAAAATCCTGCCGGAAATTCATCACATAATACGGAATATCCAGCTGTGCTGCCACCCGGCGCGCGTCATCAATAGCACTCAGCCCGCAGCAGCCGCCCTCGCGCGCCCCGGCCGTATCATCTGCCTGCCATATCTGCATCGTCACGCCGATGACTTCATACCCCTGTTCCTTTAACAGGTATGCCGCCACGGAAGAATCCACTCCGCCCGACATGCCGACGACTGCTTTTTTCTTCATAACCTGTTCTCCTGTATTTCCTCAGCAGGCACGGCCTTTTTCAAGCACCGCGCTTTACGCTGCCTTCTGCCAGCCGTCATGTTTCCTGCATTTGCTGTTATTCTTCTTCCACCGGTTCCTCGGAAATATCTTCCTTCGGCGGCTCCAGACCTTCGATGACCAGATTGTTTTTCTGTGCATAATCCCATAAAGCCGCATGAATGGCTTCCTCGGCTAACAGGGAGCAGTGCACCTTTACCGGCGGAAGCCCGTCTAACGCTTCCATAACTGCCTTATTGGTAATCTGCAGCGCATCGTAAATCGTCTTCCCTTTTACAAGCTCGGTTGCCATGCTGCTTGTGGCAACCGCGGCACCGCAGCCAAATGTCTTGAATTTACATTCTTTAATAACCTTTGTTTCTTCGTCAATATCCAGGTAAATGCGCATAATATCGCCGCATTTTGCATTGCCGACCGTGCCCACGCCGCTGGCATTTTCAATTTCGCCGACATTTCTTGGATTATTAAAATGGTCCATTACTTTTTCACTGTACATAATATGCCCCTTTCACTGAGAAATTTTTTCAGATTTCCTTCTGGTTTTTTACAAAATCCTCGTATAACGGGGACATGCTCCGCAGACGCTCTACAATTGTTTTCAGGCAGTCTGCTGTATAATCTGCTTCTTCCATGGTATTTTCTTCGGACAGCGAAAGGCGCAGCGAGCCGTGCGCAATTTCATGCGGCAGCCCGATAGCCAGCAGCACATGCGACGGGTCTAAAGAACCGGACGTGCACGCCGAGCCGCTCGAAGCACAGATGCCCTTTTGGTCAAGCATAATCAGAAGCGACTCCCCTTCAATAAACCGGAAACAGAAATTGACATTATTGGCAAGCCGCTGCTCGCGGTGTCCGTTCAGGCGTGAAAACGGAATCTCGTTTAACACGCGTTCTATCAGATGATTTCTGATTTCCGAAATCTTACGGCTGTTTTCTTCCATATCCCGGACGGCCAGCCGGGCTGCTTCTGCCATTCCGACAATGCCCGGCACGTTGCTTGTACCGGCCCTGCGCGCGCGTTCCTGCGCACCGCCGTGAATCAGTGTCGCCGGTTTTACCCCGTTGCGGATATATAAAAAACCGACCCCCTTCGGCCCATGGAATTTATGGGCGCTCGCACTGAGCATGTCAATATTCATCTCATCCACATTTAAAGGCAGATGCCCGAATGCCTGCACCGCATCCGTATGGAACGGAATGCCGTGTTTTTTTGCAATGGCACCGATTTCGCGGACTGGCTCAACTGTGCCGATTTCGTTGTTCGCAAACATAATGCTGATTAATACCGTGTCCGGCCGGATAGCCTGCTCCAGCTCATCCAGCCTGACCATTCCGTATTCATCCACATCCAGGTACGTTACCTCACAGCCCTTTTTCTCCAGGTATTCGCATGTATGCAGCAGCGCATGGTGCTCGATTTTTGTCGTAATCATGTGCTTTCCTTTGGAAGCAGACGCCTCCGCGATTCCTTTGACCGCCCAGTTATCGCTTTCGCTGCCGCCCCCGGTAAAATAAATCTCATTCGCTTTCGCCCCAATCAGCGCTGCGATGGCTTCCCTGGCTTCATCCAATGCTTTTTTTCCCTGCTGGGCAAACGTATAGACGCTGTTTGGATTGCTGTAATTTTCCAGAAAATAAGGCTTCATCGCCTCAAACACTTCCGGCTTTACAGCTGTCGTCGCTGCATTGTCCAGATATATCAGCTTTTCCATTCCTGCTGTTCCTCCTGATTTTATTTCATAGTATTCCCGTAGGAATATAGTAGTAAATTCCGATAGAAAAACAGGAAAACGCATGCGCTGCACGTTTCCCCTGTTTTTCTAATTTATAACACTTCGCATCCAATTCATAGTATTTCCATAGGACACACTCATTATAACGCATTCTTTGGAAAAGTCAATTGTTTTCTTGCAATGATTTATCTGGCTTCCGGCATGACCGAGCGCAGCACTGCTGCCACATGATTGATTGGCATCGTCTGCAGGTATACCTTTCCCGGCCCGTTTACAACCGTGTTAAACAGCCCTTCGCCGCCAAACAGCGCATTTTTCACGCCCGGAACACTCTTGATTTCCATTGAACAGGTCGCATCCATAGCGGCAAGGTAGCCGGTGTCTACGACAATGGACTGCTCTTTGTTCAGCTCATACTCAATGACATGCCCGTCAAATTCCAGAAAGGCCATTCCCTGCCCGGACAGCTTCTGCATAATAAAGCCTTCGCCGCCAAACAGCCCGGAGCCTAATTTTTTCTGGAAAAACACAGACATCTCCACGCCCGTCTCGCTTGCTAAAAATCCGCTTTTCTGCACAATCAGCTCCCTGCCCGGCCCAATTTCCACGGCGCGGATGCAGCCTGGAAAGCTGGATGCAAATGCAATCATGCCGCTGCCGCCCTGCGCCGTATAGCGGTTCTGGAACATGGCTTCGCCGGTAAACATCCGCCCGAACGCCTTTCCGATGCCGCCGTTTGACGTCGTCTCCATTTTCATGTTTGGCGACATCCAGCTCATGCCGCCGCTTTCGGTAATCATGCTTTCCCCATCCTCTAACGTACAGATAACTGCCGGCAGGTTTCCGCCTTCGATTTTATACTTCATGTTATTTTCCTCCTAAAATTTTCTCAATGCTGGCCAGCCGGACACAGACGGTAAAGACCTGTGCCGCCTGCTTCATTTCTTCCAAATCCGGGAATGTCGGCGCAATGCGGATAACCGAATCCTTCGGGTCTGTTCCATACGGAAACGGCGCTCCGGCTGCGGTCAGCTCGATTCCTGCTTCCTTTGCCTTTGCCACAATCGCCTTTGCGCATCCTTCCAGCGCTTCAAAGCAGATAAAATAACCGCCCTTTGGCTTTATCCACGTTCCGACGCCGCGCGGGCTGATTTCTTCCGACAGGATGCTGTGTACCGTTTCAAATTTGGGCCGTACAATCGCAGCATGCTTCGCCATATGCGCCCGCACCCCGTCCATATCCTTTAAATATCTCGTATGTGTCCACTGCTTGATTTTATCATGGCCAATGGTCTGAATGGCCATCTGTTTAAGCATGTCGTTCCGGTTTGTCTCAGACATCCCCATTGCAGAGATTCCGGCTCCCGAAAACGTCACCTTGGATGTCGAGCAGAACTCATACACCATATCCGGGTTTCCTGCCTTTGCGCACTCCTTCATAATTGGAAGCAGCTCATCCCGGTCATTTTCATACAGGTCGTGCACGGCATAGGCATTGTCCCAGAAAATGCGGAAATCCCCGGCTGCCGGCTTTAACGCCGCAAAACGGCGCACCGTCTCATCCGAATAGGTAATTCCCTGCGGATTGGAATATTTCGGCACGCACCAGATGCCCTTGACCGCTGCATCCCCGTTCACCAGCTGCTCCACCATGTCCATGTCCGGCCCGTCTTTGTATACCGGAATATTTATCATTTCAATGCCAAAATGCTCCGTGATTGCAAAATGCCTGTCATATCCCGGCACCGGGCACAGAAATTTTACGCTGTCCAGCCTGCACCATGGCGTATGCCCTAAAACGCCGTGCGTCATGGACCTCGATATCGTATCATACATAATGCTCAGACTGGCATTGCCATGGACGATAACCTGCTGCGGATCACAGTCCATAAATCCTGCCATCAGCCTTTTTGCTTCTTCGATTCCGTCCAGCCCGCCATAGTTGCGGCAGTCCGTGCCATCCTCCGCAATCAGCCTGGCCCCCGAATAAATCAGGTCATACATATCCATGGACAGATCCAGCTGAGACGGAGACGGCTTGCCTCTTGTCAGATTCAGATCCAGTCCAAGCTCCTTGATTTTTTGATACTCCTTTTCCAGCCCCGCTTTTTCTTCCAGCAACTGTTCACGGGACATCTCTGCATATGGTTTCATCCTGTCCTCCTGCCGGCATTCCTGCCATTGTTTATCTTAATGCCAATTCCATATTTATCAATATAAATCCTGCCTGATCCTTTATCTATGCTTCTCGTCATTTGTGCAAAGCTTCATTTGTGCAATGCTTCATTTGTGCAATGCTTCATTTGTGCAATGCTTCATTTATGCAATGCTTCATTTGCGCAATGCTTCATTTGTGCTTTGTATCATGACATTCTTCACGTCATTCCCGAAAACATCATTGATGCTTTCCGTCATTTTTCCAGGCACGCACATTTTCAAGGTATGCGCTGATCTGCTTTTCATAACCATTGTCCGTCGGCTTATAAAATACTGCCTCTGCCAGCTCATCCGGCAGATACTGCTGGGATACATAATGATCCGGGTAGTCATGTGCGTACAGATATCCGACGCCGTGCCCCAGCCTGGCGCTGGACTTGTAATGTGCATCCTTTAAATGCACCGGCACCTGCGGTGTCTGCATAGACTTCACCGCCTCGAGCGCCTCAAACACTGCCATGCATGCCGCATTGCTCTTTGGCGCGCCTGCTACATAGCTTACTGCCTGCGATAATACAATCTGTGCCTCCGGCATTCCCAGCCGTTCTGCCGCCAG
>OFGA01001354.1_pt1 | contig 17094 bp, 14 predicted proteins | sample 1521471 | NCBI WGS metagenome assembly OFGA01 (sample SAMEA3504086, study PRJEB24116) | mouse gut metagenome | biome: mouse gut; feature: mouse-associated habitat; material: faeces | place: Denmark | collected 2011
CTTCCCTTCTATTTTACCATACTTTCCGGGCGGGGGGGATTAAATCAGTGGTTCCTTAAAATTTTCATCGGTGCTGATTTGTTCATCATTTTCTGTCCACGCGATGAAACGATACCCGTTTGCGGGTATGGCGGTAAGCGTTACGGAACTCCCTTGCTCATATTCGCCCTCACCGCTGACGGTTCCTCCTTCGGTGGTAGATACGTTGATGGTATAGGTAGGCTTGGAAATCGGTTTGAAATTAGCGACAAGCGATAGGTCACGCTCTACTATGATAGTGATACTTTCATCGACGCTGACCTGTTCCCCATTTTCTGTCCACCCTGCAAAAAGATACCCGCTATCAGGGATGGCCGTACATGTCATAGAACTTCCCTTCAAAAATTCTCCTCCAAAACCACCGCTGGTTCCTTCTGCGGTAGTACCTGTACTAATAGTCCCACCTACTGTAGCACCTATACTGATGGTACAAGTAGGCACGAAGTAAGCAATGATTGTTCGGTCACGATCCGCTATGAAAGTATAACTTTCATCAGAGCTAATCTGTTCGTTGCTCTCTGTCCACGCGATGAAACGATACCCGTTTTCGGGTGTGGCGGTAAGCGTTACGGAACTTCCTTGCTCATATTCACCCCCACCGCTGGCGGTCCCTCCTTCGGCGGCAGATACGTTGATGGTATAGGTATGCTTGGGAGTAGGCCCAGGGGCAGGCTCGGAGATGGGTTCAAAAATTGCTGTCAGCGTTCGGTCGCTAGTCACTGTAAATGTTAAGTTGGCCGCTGTACTGATCTGTGTGCCGGCTTCTGCCCACTCCAGGAAACGGAAGCCCTCATTGGCAACGGCAGTAACCGTTGCGGTGGCACCTTCCTCATATTGCCCGCTGCCGCTGACTGTGCCTCCCTCCGTGGGGCTGACACTGATGCTAATAGAGTAGGTTGTTGCTGGCACCTCTTGAACAGTTACGAGGCATGATGCGGACGCTCCTCCAACCGTTGCCGTAGCAATAATTGAGGTTGTCCCTGCTGAGTGCGCAATTATAAGCCCGCTCTCGGTAACGCTGGCAACAGAGGGATCACTGCTTGTCCATTGAATACTGCTGTTTGTACCTTCAGGGTAGAGCGTGGCCGTCAATGTGTCTGCCTCACCGACGTAAAGGGTCAGCTCTGATTGATCCAGCGTTATAGAAGCGGGTGAAGGCGGGGGCGAAGGTTCGTTATCTGCAAAACTCATTGAGAAGATCATATCTGCACGCATGTAATCTGTCCCAAGGTTATTATCATAGTGGCTATCCACAGTCCACCTGTTAGGAACCACCCCGTCAGGCTTATACAACTCTACCAAGGCGGCGTAGTTGTCTGCTAGGGACAAAAGGCTTGTGTAGTCCTTTGTAATATCGTCTGCGACACCGTTTGCTGTATTGCCATAAATCTTACATCCACTGATATATAGCTCCCCTCCTTCAAGATAAATACCACCGCCCATCGTTCCTGCGGCATTGCCAGAAATGGTGCATCCAGACAGTTCGGTCCGTCCTTGTGTACGCATATAAACTGGGCCTCTGTCGCTGGCAAATCCATCTGTAAACGTACACCCCCAAATGTGCGCACTACGACAACCGAGTCGTATATGTGACCCAGATGTCCCGGTATTATTAGCAAAATTGCAGAGCTGAATATTAGTATCGCAATTATAATCAATTTCTAATGCAGCACCTCCAATGCAGTTGATAAAGTTACAGTCTGTAATAAATTGTGAAGGACTACTGACGAAGAGGATAGGGGAGTATGATTGAACCCCCGCACCATCAAACGTGATATTTTGTACTATGACATCCTCTACCTCTAAGCTCCCGAGAGATAAGCGGGCCTCAGATGTAGTGCGACGAAGCGTTACCGGGCAATCAGCACGACCGAGTACCAGGTTAGAGCCAGAATATGCCTGGATACTAGCGTCAAATTCAATCACATCGTTCGCGTTGGCATTGGCAATGGCATCAAGCAATTCTTCAAGGGTTGATACGGGACCAAGGGTCGGTTCAGTGGCACCAACTTCGTCAATAAACGTGCCATTTTCATCAGCGGGATTTTCAAGCCAATCGGGTGTGCTTTCGCTCACCGCTGTTTCCGCAGCAAAGGCGGGAAGGGTTAAGAGCATCACCATGACCGCAACAAATAAAGCGGTCAAAAGATGATTCCTGTGGGGTTGCCTGTTCTGCGATCCTCGCTTGCAATTTGTGGTGTTCATGTTTGTACCTCCTGTGTTGTTTCACCCGCAGTTTACGGGCGAGTATTAGATTTCACATTATGACAGAATATCACGGCAAAATACATCTACACAGAGGGGTTATAGGGCAATTTTATTGAAATTATAGAAAGGATGTCGAAACTATGAGTCATGAGTGGGGAAACTACCCCGAGAACTTCACCCCGAAGATGTACTGGGGTGCCAGGGCCATCCTTGAACGGGATAGTGGCGGTCCCGGAAAGGCACTGTACCTTCTGCCGGATCGCCAGAGCTTTGAGCGGCTGGATGGGAGTCAGAAGGACCAGGATGCGTTCTTTGATTGGATCAACACAAAGGCCCTGCCCGAACTGAGACGCCTTGCCAGAGAAAACCGCTTTTATGAGTGGAACGATCTGGTGACGATCCAATCCGAGGACGGAGCCTTTATGTGTCAGGCCACGCCGAAGGGCAGTTATAGGGAATATCTCTACATTGGCTGTTGGGAGGTAAATTCGGAAAAATGAAATACTACAGTACACAGCGTCCCGTTGCGCCGGGTACGTTCCCGAAGCCGGATGGCAACAAGGTTATCGGAATCGTCAACTTTGATAAGCGGCAGTATTGTAGGGAGGCTGGCCGTGACTGCTGGGGCTACGTTGAATATGAACACCCCTTGAGTGAGAAACAGGCTGCGGACTACGAACTTGTCCGGGAGCAGCTTCTGGATTTCAAGCAGAGGTATATGGTGGGTGCGGGAACATCGGTTCTCCGCACCTTTGCTACGGCTGCTGAACTCAACGAGTGGTTCGATGCGCAGGTTGTAGAGGATCGTCACTTCTGCCGCCTCTATGACCGGGTAAGAATGGTGCATATCCTTGGCTGCCGCTATATGTGGCTCAAACCGGAGGAACGGTGGACAGACGATCCGCAGAGCAATTTTCCTTGTTCATCGTTGCTTTCCAGAGAAGAACCTTGGAACTGAATAGGGGGTGTAGGCATGATTGAGTTTATAGAGAAGGAACGGTATTACGATGACTCGGCTTTTACGGGCCAATGTTGGATGTACCCTACGTTCATGGTGAAAGACGGTATTGAATATTTCATGTGGAATCGTCGGGAGCCGGATGATAGCTGGAAGATCAAAGAACGGGAGGGCCAGAAAGCGGAGCTGCTTGCCAATGACGGGGCGTATTTCCATTTCCACGGTATCTATGCAGACCCGTTCGATATGCTGACCGAGATGGAGCAGCGAGGCCACACGTTCACAGAACCGGATAATCTCTTTGTCGATTGTTGTGAGAATCCGAAGCGCGGAGGTGGTTTTGTGGATTTCCACGGGAACCGAAACGAGGTGTCGGCAGCTTTCCATTACCGTATCTATGATATGGCCTTGATAGAGAGAATCCGCACGGCTGTAACACGAATCATCGAAAGGAGCAGGGAGAACAGCATATTGACAAAGCAGGAGTTAAGGGTGCAGCTCCAACAGGGCCATACGCTCAATGATCTTCTGGCATTTGGCCCCGGCCAGGACTGCGAGATATTTAAGGCTGACAAATTCTACCCTGGGGATGTGGTGGTCTATATTCCTGATGTGGCCTTGAATCATATTCCCCTGGATCGCCAGATTAAAGACCCGGAGGAATTGGAAGAAGTTTTGAGCCAGTGCTATACAGGCCAGGACTTCATCGACGAGTGCCACGGTGATACAGAGAAAGCCGAGCGCCTATTTTGCTACTGCAACTGGCAACATCCATCCTCTGCGGTGGACGAATTAGCCGATGACGGGGAGGAATCCTAAATGAAGTACACGCTTATTGATGAAAACGGGCAGTATGCGCTTATCCTGCGTGGGGAGAGTATGACCCAGTATGCCGTTGTAAGCGGCCTGGACAAGAAAGCTGGAAGCTGGGACTGGACCTGCTGCTACTACGATTTCGGCAAGTTCTCTGGTCTGACGAAAGCTGAGGCTCTTTTCAGGGCGGTGGACTACTACCTGATGCGGACGAACGAAAAACATATCCCCTGGGCCAGAATGAGCGAAATCGCTACGGTTCTGAAGGATGGGCTGATCGAAGATGGCGAGGAAGAAGCCTACCGCTACATGGTTGATGTTGCCGAATTGTCGGACACCGAGGCTGGATACTTTGGGCTGAATATGGAGCGGTATAGGGATTCCACAGGTGAAGATGCCGATAGCCTCACAGCTCCGTCCAGCATAGGCGGCGATTACGGCCCGGCCCATCCGTGGGATGCACCTGGAATGAGTGTGTCCGATTTCATTTAGGCGTCATGCTGGAGTATCCCATAAACGGTCGTTATTGAGACTAATTTTCTGGAAACGAGATACCCCTCGAAATCGAGTGATTTTGAGGGGTATTTTGTCCCAAAACTCGTTTCAAAATCTACGTTCCATATCTCATACGATATTGGGACGATTGGAGGTACTATGAAGAACTATACTTTCGGATACGCCCGTGTCAGCACCGAGCAGCAGAATCTTGACCGCCAGCTTGACGCTCTCAGGAAATACGGAGTGGATATAATCTACAATGAGAAGATGACCGGAACCAAGCGTGACCGCCCAGAGTTGACCAAGCTGCTTGACCGCATGACCGAGGGGGATACTGTGGTAATTGAATCCTTATCCCGGCTGGGACGCAGCACCAAAGATTTGATTGAATTGACAGAACTGTTTCAATCGAAGGGCGTTCATCTTGTCAGTCTGAAGGAAAGCATCGACACCAGCACCAGCACAGGCAAGCTCCTGTTCACGCTCATGTCAGCTATTGCCCAGTTTGAGAGAGACGTGATCGCTGACCGTACCCGTGAAGGATTGAAGTCAGCCAGGGCCAGAGGACGTACAGGCGGCAGGCCCAAGACAGATCCCGATGCTGTAAGGAAAGCTGTTAAGCTCTACAATACACGACAGTATTCCATCGTAGAAATTGAAGAGCTGACCGGGGTTAAGAAATCAACCTTATATCGAAACTTGGCGAAGTAACTTCAAAGCAGATGCTATCGCTGATCTCGTACCAGGAAGCAAAGTGTTCCCAGCTGGGGTTGGCTAAGTCTGTGCGGTTTAGATGAAGGGCGGTTTAGTACGCCCTTCATTTTTTGTAATTTATTTTTCAAATTCGCCTCCACAGGGAAATAAAAATCCCAAAAGGAGTTGAAATTATGGATCAATTCAGAGTTAGTGTCAACAAGATTCAAAGCAAACAAGCATCTTCCCCGGAACAGCTAAAGGCGTTGGAAACCATAGTTGTTGACCATCCAGAAACAGTAAGCAGTAAAAATGTCAAATCGTTCGTAGAACGAGTAGGCTCGAAAGGCTGCACGTTCTGCCCATCCACTTTCAAGGGAAGCAGTAAAAGTATGGAGACATTTGAGCAATCGCAACTACTAGCACTTTCCTTTGATAGTTTTGATGGCGTAAATAATCGTAATCTTACATTTGAAAAGATTAAAGAACGGGCCGAAAAATATAATCTTCCAATTCTGCTTGCGTACGATTCCTTTTCCGTTGCACAACGAAAAAAATTCGGTATTGTGTTTCTGAACAGCACTCCTCTTTCTTCTTTTAGGGAGGCTGAGGTGGTACAGAAAGCCCTGATGGAGATTTTTCCTGAAGCAGAGAACAACTGTAGTGTTCTCAAACTGTACTCAGGAGGAAATAAGGTCTTACATTTCGATGAAACATTGCCTGAAATAGATACTTATTCCTTGCTCATGAACACCTGCCTTCACTGGAAAAATCGCTATGGAGCGACTAACTACAAAAGAAAATCTGCTGAGTTTTCCAGAGAAACAGGTATTGCATTAAATGAGAGGAATCTTCCTCATATTTCTGTTAATGATCGACACGCTGAGCATTTCAGAGATAATTCAGATGATAAAAACATGACAAAATGTATTATAGAGTATGATCTTGTCAAGAAATTATCATCTCTGAATTATGAGATTCATTTCACAGATGAAGAGAAATCTAGTGAAGTACCATCAGATCATGAAGGATCATCTTCATTTAACTCATTTCGTGCTAAAGATTTGCAAACGCTCGGCTCTGCTTGCAAACTTTATCAAGAGTTCATAACAGGAAAAAAGAAGTTGACTTATCGGGAGCTGCTCGGCGTAGCCACGAACACCGTTCAGATCAGAGGTGGAGCTACAAAGTTCAGTGATACTCTCAAAACAAAATCGTACTTTGATGATTGCATCGAAAAATATGATAACTGGGTCTACTACTTGAAGTACATTAAATCGGATGGACCTCAGCCCTGTAGTTCCTTTTGCCCCTATCATGGAATTTGTCCTCATGGAGAAAATATTCTCTCTACACTGAAACCCCCAAAACATACAATAGAGCAAATCGCTAATGCAGGTAAGCCTTTAGTGGAATTGAGTGAGGCTTGGGATGATTTTATGGGAAATTTTCAAGAGGCTATATCGTCTAATGAACCTATATGGCACGTCATCAAATCTCAGACTGCTCTTGGTAAGACTCAGGCTATTCTGGAATTACTCAAGCGCACTAATTTGAGGATTCTGATAGTTGTCCCTACTAACAAACTGAAGCGTGAAGTGTGGGAAAGAGCAAGAGAACTGGGGATTGAGATTATTGTATCCCCTTCATTGCACGAAATCAAAGATGAAATCCCTGACCATGTTTGGTGTGAAATACAGGCTCTATATGATGAAGGAAAATCGCCAATGCCAGTATTAAAGAAAGCAATAGCCGAAGGTGATGTTGAGTGTACCCAGCAATTTAAGCGATTTATGAGGGAACTCGAAGAGTTTAACAATTCGGAAGGTCACGCTGTAACCACACATCGTCGCTTGTCGAACATTGACGTGAGCAAGTATGATCTTGTCATCGTAGATGAGGATATCATCTATAGTACCGTGATTCCCAGTAGAGAAACTATTCCGATTTCTAGGCTAAGAAAAATAAACAGAAAATTAGCCGCCAACGATCCGTTGGCAGCCAAAATCAGAAAAATTTTCAAAAAGATTGACCGTTCAGATTACTTCACCATGAATGAGATTGACTATAGCAAAACATACGCCGATATGAAGATGGCGGTCAACATATCAGCGTTATGTTCCGCTAAATTTTTCTGCTATCGTTCCGCTTCAGAGCAAGAGAGTAACTTGGAAGAGGATAGCGTCACCTTTATCAACCCTGTTCAGTTCCAAGAGAATGTTAAGTATATCATGCTCTCAGCAACAGCGGACAGAGATATTTGTGAAGCCTATTTCGGTGCGGATAATGTAAAATTTTATGAGTGCAAGGAGGCGGCAATTACAGGTAGACTAAACCAATACGGGGATAAGGCAATGGGTCGAAGTTCGATGCGAAAAAATTCTGATATTATAGAGAAAATTAAGAAATGGACAGGCTTTGAAAACACCATTTCATTCAAGGAATTTCACAAGTTCTATATGGGCGATCTGCATTTTGGAAACTGTGCGGGCTGTGACATATTGAAGGGGGAAAATATTGACGTGATTGGAACGCCGCATCAGCCGGAATGGATATATAAACTATTTGCCTATTCTCTAGGATATGATGTTGATGACCGTCTGAAGCCCAACACCCAGGTCGAACATAATGGGTTTCGGTTTTATTTCATGACATACACCGATAAACTATTGAGGGCCATCCAGTTCTATATCATCGAGTCAGAGCTGGAACAAGCTGTTGGTAGGGCGCGGTTGCTACGATGCGATTGCGTAGTCAATTTATTTTCTGATTTTCCTCTTCGACAAGCTACACTGAAAGAAGCTAAATACGACACAGAATAAGAGGATAATTCATACTAACGGTGCAGCCAAATGACTGCACCGTTTCTCATTAAAAACTGCATCATTAGTTGCAATCCAGAATTACAGATCCCAATACTCGCTGTAGATCAGTGGTAGAAACATTATGCACTTATACTCTGCATCTGTTCAAATGGAAAATCCTACCGAACGCAACTCTTTTGTAAAAAGATTTTGTATTAGGGGGCATTTGAAATGAAGTTAAATCCAATTTTTGAACTGTCAATGGTGTTAGACACTGAAAAATTCCAAAAGATATTCGACATGGCATACAATAAGACCGGGTACTTGAAAGAGCTTGACGATGAATACCTCGATACATCCCTCATGGAGAAGGGGATCACCGTTATCTACCGAGACAGTCAGTACAAAAAAAGGATTCGCTTACTTATCAATTTATCGTTAGTCGTGGATGATCCATCTGATACGGATAAACTGCTCCGAAAACTCGATAAGAGGATTGGCAAATATTTCAATTTCAAGTTTAGTATAAATGATTTTACGTTGTCAGGCTTGAATTTAATTACCGATATTGACGTTGGAAGTTGGGAGAATGTGGCGGCCTACTTGAAGGTCTTGCAACGGGTCAGCAAAATAAAGGGATTCTCCCCCGCAAGCTATGATGGCATAGATGAAAACAGCAGTTTTTGTCTATCTGGAAACAGTAACGCAATCGACTTTCTGCTATATGACTTGGAGCAATCATTTGCAGATCAACTTCGAGATAGCGGCATGGACCATAAGAAAATAAAGTCTGCGAGTAGTTATACGCAGGGTATCCTTCGGGCAGAAGTGAAGCTGACAAAGCCCAAGGCGGTTCGGGCCTATACCAATGCGGAGGATACTGCTGGACAGATTGTGGAACTGATAACGGATCGACAGCAAATATTCTTGGACACTTTCGCACGGATCGTTCCCTTTGGCGACTTTTATAAAAAGGATGCCGCCGTTGAAATCATTTGGAAGGAAGTCAAGGACGCTATCATGCGGCGGAAGATGTTGCGGTTCCTGACCTTAATCCCGGAAAAGAAGTCTCTGTTGCTCGCGCAAAAGGCCATGAACTGTCGAGAAGTGGAGAAGGTCATGATCGCCTTTGCAAAGATCAATTTGTCACCAGTTACACTCAGTAAGCGGAGCGACATAAAAAAATTAGGAAATCTCTACTCTTATCTCATGTGATTTGCAATTTCCTTTTGTGTCACCCGTTGTCAAACAGAGAGCAGGTCACCCCTGAAAAATATTTAGAAAGATTCTGGACTTCCTTGGGAAAGGTATGTATAATCACAGCAGAAACTACCGGAGGAGGACTATCCATGGCAACTGAGTTTGATAGGGCCATACTCAACCCGTTTGGTTCAGAACCACAGATGAAAGTCATAGCCATAAGCCCGGAAGTGTTAAAGCCATTTGCCAACCACCCCTTCAAGCTATACGAGGGACAGCGGTTAAACGATTTTATCCAAGACATTGAGGAACATGGGATTTTATCACCTGTCCTTGTCCGTAAGATTGACGATGAAAAGTATCACTATGAGATACTTGCTGGGCACAACCGGGTCAATGCCGCATTGGAACTTGGATTGAGTACAGTGCCAGCTATTATCTGTATTCCTAAAAATGATGAAGAGGCCATGGAAATTGTCATAAAGACAAATTTCGATCAGCGATCTATTAAGGATTTCAAAGCCAGTGAACTTGCGAACTCGCTCCATATGCTAAATGAGGCAATGAAGAAGAAGCCAGGGTATCGTACAGATTTGCAGCAATCGGAGGATGGTTCTCAATCTGATAACAGGTCACGGACAATGCACGTTATCGGCGAGAAATACGGTCTATCACAAGCTACGATTGCTCGGTATATCCGTGTTGCGAAGTTGTCTAAAGGTCTATTGGAGTGCTTGGACAACAAGCTAATAGGGCTGGGTGTTGCGGAGCATTTGTCCTATCTACGGTCAAGTGAGCAGGAAATCGTTAAAAAGCTAGTCGAAGGGAAAGTTAAGGTGGACACACAGCAAGCCCAGGAATTAAAGAAACAATCATCTGACCATGAGCTTGACGAAGAAGAAATCAAGCAAGTCATTACACCAAAGGCTCCTCCTCCCAAAAGAAAAGCTATCAAAATCAAGGAAAGCCTTCTCGCAAAGTATTTCCCTGATAATCAGTCACCAGAGGAAATTGAGGCTACCATTGAGAAAGCCTTAGAACTCTTCAGACAACAAAATCCTATAGGACAGCAATAAAAGGTATAGGACGCATCAAAGCGTCCTATACCTTCTTGCTTTCAAACTCCTTCTGGCATTATCTGTAGGAATGTGATATACTGCCAATAAGGGCAAGGGCATACCTTTGAAGTTAGTTGAACTCCTGTTGAATGGTGTTAGGAGCCATGCAGTATTGAGTTGATTTCTTCGCCGTATGTGATTTGTTGGTCTTTTATAATTAGGCTATTCACAAATCACAAATCGTTGCAATAATAGATTGAGGAGATTTTGAGAATGATTTCAAATGATAACTTTCGTATTTTAACGCCAGAAGAAGAATCTCAATATAAATTCCCATTTTGCCGTCATTGCGAATTTTATCCCTGCGAACTTGTTGGGGAATGTGGTTCTGTTAATGAAATACCCGAGATTCACGAATCACAAATCCCTATACTTCGAGGGCGCATAGTTGCCACCTCTACAGAGCAATCAAAAAATACCGAAAAAATATACATGGCAAAGGCTGTTTCTCCAGTACATGATAAGTACGATGGAGATACTATCGCAGATACATCTCATAGTCATTCCACCAGTCCGGATGCTCATAGGGCAATACGATTGTCATACGACCAAGAGGAATTTAAGACTGATTGTATCATGAGCAGCCTCCATGTTTGTCAAATTGAATGTGGCCAGAAACGGGTTTCCGAGGGAATCGGCGAACATTTCAAAATAGAGACAGATTATGATGGCACAATAAGGGCAAATGTTGACGGCAAATGGGAGCCATTGCAACCCGTATTTATTTCAGCCCAGACCGGGCAGGGTAAAAATTATTTTGTCGAGAATGTCTTGGTTCCATATGTGAGAGAGTTGAACTACAGGAAGAACACTAAGCAGCGCGTTCTTATCCTCAGCAATCGGTTGGCCCTACGGCAACAGATTAAAAATCGTCTGAAAGGAACCGAGGACTCAGACGAAGAAGAAGCTAAATTTTACCCATATAGAGACTGCGCGGATGTAATGACATACCAAAGTATATTACATTGCGAGCAGATGCTAAAGAAAAGGCAATCGAAAGCTCAGTCCAGATACATCTACATTATTTGTGACGAGGCCCACTTCTTTACTTCCGATGCTATGTTCAACCCCCATACTTCTAAAATCCTGGAGGCTATCGTCAGGCTATTCCAGGATGCTGTCAGGGTGTACATGAGTGCCACGCCGTATGAGTGTTTAGAGTACATAATTAAGTACGAACGCGAGTACCACTCACGGTTGAATTTCAACAGGCCCCAGGAAAAAGATAAGAGTATCCCGATGGCGTTTTACCATTTCCAACGCGACTATAGCTACTTGGATGTTAAGGTGTACTCCGCCATTGGCGAACTATATGGACAGATGATTGAGAGCGTCAATCAAAAGCGAGAGAAGTGGTTAGTTTTCATTGATGACATAGAGAAGTGTAGGGCTGTAAAAAAGGATCTCGAAGGGTACGCTGAGGGAAAAGGTAGCCCTCTGGTTGTTGTAGATGGAGATTCAAAAACAGAGAAAGTCTTTGCTGTAGATGCGTCAAGTAAAGCGAATCCTTCCTACTGCTCAATGGTGCTGAATGAGCGCCTTGATAAAAATACCTTTGTTCTAATCACAACATCTGTCCTTGATAACGGGGTAAACCTGACTGGTATCAACAACATCGTTGTGTCTGACATGGAAAGGGTTAAATGTCTACAGATGCTCGGAAGAGCCAGAGTAAGCGATGCTGATGACAGAAAGACTTTGTATGTGCAGAGGTTTGACTGCCCTTACGTGCAGAAGCGCATAGATAGTTTTCAAACGCAGAAAACAGCATACCACAATTACCGGTTGGCCTATGGCGAGTTGCCCGATACGCTTCAATCGAGAGGTTATGATGAATACCGGTTCCTAGATAAATATTATAATGGAGGTACGCTGGACTGGATAAATGCAAAGCACTGGTTCGGCAGACCTATGGACAAGCCAACAGAGTTGTACCTAAATGAAATAGCTAAGTCCCTGTTGGACAGGCGCACTCGTCAGTATCAGCTTATTCTTGATGAAATGATTGAGGAAAGCCCGCAGGCTGGCATGGAGCAACAGGAGAAGAAACGTGTTGGACAGAAGTACCTAGAGTATCAGCTCTTTTGGTTTGGCAAGGTCTACTGTGTGGATGATGATATAACCTTTGCTGATAAGGACAAGGCAAAGAAGACTTTCGTGGCCTTCCTAGAATCATATGCTGACAATGTAACTCAAATAGTAGGTGAGGCGGGAAAGACCAAGTTCAGCCGTGAATTTACCCAGCTATACGATGCAGCCTTTGGGAGAGCAGATCGAAATAAGAACCGTATTTACAGCATAACAAAAATGAAATCATTGCTTGAGGATGCCCATATAAACTATACAGTGGTCAGTTATTCATCATACTGGATAGTCCAAGAGCATGACTGGGAAACAGAAGAAGAGTAGGGCCATACACCTTAGCTTCTGAGGCCCGACAGAAAATTTTGTGTAAAAGTAGGAACGCATCAGTTGTTTCGCGTCAAAGGATTCGGAGGAAATACTGCCTGAATCCGTCAGGGACGGAGTTTGTCTTAACCAGGCTTACCTACCTGTGTTCCGGGATGAGGGACGGTATGCACGCGCAGCGTGAATGCCGTCTCTCGTCCCGGAAATGCTAAGGTGAAGCCGGGTTCAGGCAGTCTGGCGGTTCTGGAACATAAGCTGGAGCTGGGCTAAAACCATATCCCAATTTCGACATCGGGACGTCCAGTGCTCGACAATTTTCCTGCTGGCCAGGTAGAGCATTTTGCGCAGGGAATCATCGCTGGTAAAGCTGGGCTTGTTTTTGGTGATCTGGCGGAACTGGCGGTTGAGCCCCTCAATGATATTAGTCGTATATATGATTTTCCGAATCTCGGGGGGATATGCGAAAAAGGTGCTCAAAATATCCCAATTGTCCTCCCAGCTTTTGACACAGGAGGGATACTGTTTCCCCCAATTTTCTTTGAATGTCATGAGATGCTCCAAGGCTTCGTCCTCAGTGACGGCGGTGTAGACCTTCTTCAAATCAGCCATCAGCGGCTTGATGTCCTTATAACTCACAAAGCGGGTGGAGGAACGGATTTGATGGACGATGCACCGCTGCACCTGGCTGTGGGGATAGACCGCGCCAATGGCCTCCACAAAACCCTTTAAGCCATCCACACAGAACAGATAGACGTCCAAAACTCCCCTGCTTTTGAGGTCGTTCAGCACATTCAGCCAGAATTTGCTGCTCTCGTGCTCCCCAATCCACACGCCCAGGATGTCCTTTGTGCCATCCATCGTAACACCCAGAACCACATACGCTGCCTTCGTCTGATACTGATGATCCTGCTTCACCTTGTAATGGATGGCATCCAGAAATACGAACGGATATACCGTCTCCAAGGGCCGGTTCTGCCACGCTGTAACCTCTGGCATGATCTTCTCGCTGATCTTACTTACCAGCTCCGGTGAGATGTCTACATCATACAGGCTCTTGATCTGCTCCGAGATGTCCCGCTGGCTCATTCCGCAGGCATACAGCCCCAGAATTTTCTCTTCCATCCCATCTGCATTCCGGCTGTACTTGCTAATGATCTGCGGTTCATATGCTCCGTTTCGATCCCGCGGAACCTTCACTTCCACCGCTCCCAACTGGGTTTTTACCGTCTTTTTTGAGTGCCCGTTGCGATAATTCCGGGGGGACTTTTCGACAGCGGTATCTGACATACGCTGACTTTTTTCGTACCCCAGCTCCGCATCCAACTCGCTCTCCATCACCTGCTGCAAAACGTCCCGGAACATTTCCTTCATCGCATCCATAATCTCCGTCGTGCTGTTGAACTTCTGGCTGTCCACATAGGCCTTCAGCATTTCCTTCGGCGTCTTCTCCATAATATTACTTCTGAAAAACAATCTAGAAAAAAGATGCAGAAAGTGGTAAAATAGACAGCATGGAACACGTAGATTTACGAAAATTGAATAGCGGAGAACTCACACAGGTACGCCGTCAGGTCGTACGCCTCAAAAAGATGGGGAAACCCGGGAAAGAGATTGAGGAAATAACCGGAGTACGGCAGAATCGCATTAGCGAAATATGGACGGCGTATCAGCGAGAGGGAGACGGTTCCCTGGAACCGAAGAAACGTGGCTTCCAGAAAGGGACACATCTGCGGCTGACACCGGAGGAGCAGGCAGAAATACGAGAAGCGGTCATAACACGCCATCCAGAGGAATTTGGGATCCCCGGCAGTCTGTGGACGCTGAAGAGAGTGTGCGCATACGTCTGGAAAAAGTATCGGAAAAAGATATCAGACGGCAGTGTGTCGGATTATATGCGGCGCTGGGAATTGACCTGCCAGCGCCCGGTGAAACGCGCCCGGAAGCAGGATCCTTCTCGCATCTAAAGGTGGCAGGAGGAGGAATATCCAGCCATTGCCCAGCGAGCCAGGGCGGAAAATGCCGTGATTTACTGGGGAGACGAGACTGGGATCGACAATTGCTCAAACTGTGAGCGCGGGTTTGCACCCAAAGGGCAGCCCCCGGTTCTGCCAGTGGAGACGAAAAGGGAGCGGCTGAATATGCTTTCCGCCCTGAGCAGGCAGGGGAACGTACGCTTTATGCTGTATGAGGATTCCATGAATCAGCAGCGCCTGATCCAATTTATGGACCGGCTGATTCGGACCTCCAACCAAAAGGTCTTCCTGATTTTGGACAATCTAAAGGTACATCATGGGAAAAAGACCGCAGCCTGGCTGGACAGGCGCCAGGATAAAATCGAACTGTTCTTTTTGCCGCCCTATGCCCCGGAGAGCAATCCGGATGAATATCTCAACCACGCGCTCAAGCTCTCGGTCCATTCTGGCAGCTTGCCTCAGACCAAACGCGATATCCGCCATAAAACAGCTTCTTTTATGCGATCCTTACAACATTGCCCTGATAAGGTCTCCGCTTTCTTTCAACATAGCCAGATTTCCTATGTTCTAATTCGGGAGTAATATCCTGCCCGCACCACACACCATTCTCCAGCAATTCCCTCATATTGACATACCCGATAAATTTGTAGTAAATATCTATCTCTTGACTTTTGATTCCGTCCTCGTCTATCTGTTTCTCATGCACCACAATTTTCTCAATCAGCTCATTGAGGATGTGGGCGTTCAGCTCTGTAATATCCATGTACTTTTGGATGAGTGGCAGGAAGCGCTCTACATTTTTGTAGACCTCCTCGCCTTGAGTGATCTCCGTCAAAAGGGCCTCACGCTGGCCTTTTAAGGCCTCCTGCTCCTGTTCATAGCTGGCAGCCATGGACTGATACCGCTCCTCGCTGATCCGCTCCAGTGCGGCGTCCTCGTAGAGCTTGTTCAGTATCTTTTCCAACTCGCCCAGGCGTTTCTCCACCTTTTTTAGCTCCCGCTTACAGCGATTGATCTCCTGGGACTTTTTCTCTGTTTTCATGGACACCAGCATATTCATATAGTCCTCCGCTGCCAGGCTTGCCACCTGAGCATTGCGGCGGATGTCCTCCAGCACCAGTTGATTCAGTGTCTTCCACCCGATGGCGTGGGAGGTACACCGCTCCTTGCCGTAGTTCTTATACACCCAGCAGGAGAAGCCGGTGTACCGCCCACGCTTTTTATCGTAGCTGACATTCAGGGAGGAGCCGCAGTCGGCGCATTTTACAAGCCCTGTGAAGTACTGGACCTCGCCGCTGGAGTTCTCTCGCCGCTTAGCTTTCATCATCTGGTGGACGGTATCCCACAACTCCTGACAGATCAGCGGCTCATGGGCATTCTCGGTGACGATCCACGCCTCCTCTGGTGTCTCTACCCGGCGCTTATCAAAGAAGCCCTTGGTCTTGCTGCGGCCAAAGACTACCTTGCCCCAATATACCGGGTTATTCAGAATGACCCGAATGGAGGTGGCGTGCCAGTCGTAGGGCTTGCGCCAGTAGTCGCTGTTCTTGTAGTAGTCTGGGTTGTTCTGATTGAAGTATGCCTGGGGATTCAGCACACCCCTTGACCGTAAAATCTTGGTCATCCGCACATAGCCCACGCCGTCAGCGGACATCTGGAAAATCTCCCGTACCACTTCGGCGGCAGGCGGATCTACAATCAGATGGTGGCGGTCGTTGGGGTCTTTCGCATATCCGAAGGGAGCATGGCTGCCCAGATACATCCCAGACTTGGCACGGGCCTGGTGTGCGGCTTTGGTTTTGCTGGACGCCTGCCGGGCATAGAAGGAATTGATCACATTGGTGAAGGGCAGTACCAGATTGTCAATCCCGTTCTTTGAGTCGATATTTTCCGCTACCGAGATGAACCGCACCCCCTTCTCCTCAAAGTAGTGCTCGATGTACATTCCCATCTGGGCGTACTCTCTCCCGAACCGGGAGAGGTCTTTCACGATGACTATGTTGACCTTGTCCAGCTCAATATCGTCGATCATTCGCTTGAAATTCGGGCGGTCGAAGTTGGTACCGCTCCATCCGTCATCACAGTAACAGTCACCAATTTTAATACGGTGTTCCTTGCAGTACTGGGTGAGCAGGGTTTTCTGAGATGTAATGTATAAAGGGTGGTTTCACCAGACCACTACATTACATTGACTGAGGTTCGTTTGTGGCAAAATGACGCAGGCTGGAGGGGCGGTGATTGACCAGCAGAAGAGGACCGAAGCGGGAGCGTCTGGGGATGACCTGGGCGCTCCGTTCTCTTTGCCGACCCTCTCGAAGAGCGCACTTACCCACCACCCGCAAGCGGGTGGTGGTACTGCCTGCGGCAGTCGTGCGCTCTCC
>OFGA01001358.1_pt1 | contig 17043 bp, 16 predicted proteins | sample 1521471 | NCBI WGS metagenome assembly OFGA01 (sample SAMEA3504086, study PRJEB24116) | mouse gut metagenome | biome: mouse gut; feature: mouse-associated habitat; material: faeces | place: Denmark | collected 2011
ATGTTTTATTTACCAGCCGTTTGACAACGAGGAGTCCATGAAGGTCTGGGGCATGCAGGCCGTGGTGGCCCAGACAGGCTTTGGAGCGGCTCTTGGAATTGAGCTTCTCGGAAAAGGAATCTGGAAGGCTTCGGGCGTATTCTCGCCGGAATACTTTCCTTCGAAGCCGTATATGGATTTGATGAAGGAAGCCGGGTTGGAGTACCGGATTGAAGAACGGTAAAAATTTAAAAATATTTACAAAAACCATTGACGCCCCCCGCACTTTTATATATAATGCAAAGTGCGAGGGAGCGTTAAATAAAAAGAGCCTCGCCTAATATGGTGGTTTCATCCGGCAGCGGGTGGAGTTCATTGGTTAGAAGCACATAGGACGGGAAAGTCAGTAAAGCTTTCTGCGGTCCTATTTTTTTATGCATTAGCACATTTTACGGAGCTGAAACAGGAGGACGATGTGATGAAAAGAAACATAATTGCGCTGTTTGTGACAGCGGTACTTTTGACAACATTATTTTCCGGATGCGGAAAGAAGGAAAGCGGAGAAAAGCTGTATCTGTATAACTGGACGGAATACATCCCGCAGGAGGTGTATGACGCCTTCGAGGAAGAGACCGGGATTAAGGTTATAGAATCCACATTTTCCTCCAACGAGGAGATGCTGGCCAAGCTGACGGCCGGCGGTTCCGATCAGTATGATCTGGTGATGGCAAGCAATTATGTGGTGGAGGCGATGATCAAGCAGGAATTGATTCAGCCCATTCACAAGGAAAAACTTGAAAATCTGGGCAATATCAGTTCCACGGCCATGAATCAGGACTTTGATCCGGACAACCAATACTCAATTCCCTTTATGAGCACGATTACTGTAATTGCGGTAAACAGGGAAAAATGCAAAGACCTTGGCATAGAGATTCACACTTTTAATGACCTTTTAAATCCGGCGCTGGAAAATAATATCGTAGCCGTAGATGATGTCCGTGAGATTGTGGGAATTGCACTGAAGGCTCAGGGACAGGATTCCAATACCTGTGATCAGGCCGTTGTCGAGGCATCCCTTTCCTGGCTCCTGGAGCTGCAGCCCAATATTAAGGCATACGACAGCGACAGCCCCAAGACCCTGCTTGCGGCAAATGATGTGGCAGTCGGTATTGTCTACAATACGGATGCCGGAATGGCAATCAAGGAGAATCCGGATATCGATGTGATATTTACGGAAGAGCCCTGCCAGATTTCTATGGACAACTATGTGATGTCGGCCAATGCAAAGAATGTGGAAAACGCAGAGAAATTCCTGGACTTTATACACAGGCCCGAGATCTACAAAATGATGCTGGATGAATTCCCCAGTGTGTGCCTCAATGATGCGGCGCTGGCGATTATGGACGGTGAATATCTGGACAATCCGGGAAGCAACGTAGACGCTTCCGAGATTGCCCGGGCCACGCTGATTGAGGAAGTAGGCGATGCGGTTGTGTGGTATGATGAAGTATTTACAAAGATGAAAACAAATTAAAAGGCGGTGGCTGTTATGAAAAAGATTGAGATTATCACAAGACCGGACAAACTGGATACCATTAAGAAAATTCTGGCAAGGAATGAATACTCCGGGATGACGGTGACGGCGGCCATGGGCTGCGGCCGGCAGAAGGCGGATGCAAAGGACTTTGAGGAGCTGAATCTTGATATGAATCTGCTTCCCAAGATTCACGTTATGACGGTGGTCTGGGACGAGGATTTGGAGGAGATTCTCTGTGAGCTGCAGCAGAAGCTGACTACAGGAAGTGTGGGAGACGGCAAGATATTTATTTCAACCATTGACGATGTGATGCGGATCCGCACGGGGGAGCGCGGATACAAGACCCTGTAGTATGAAGGGATTGCGTATGTATAAGAGGATTGTGGGACCGGAATAGGAGAAATGGATGGAACGGACGAGAGATAAGGTGATTATCAGTCTAAAGGATGTGGATAAAAGCTTTGAGGACGAGCGCGTGGTGAAGCGGCTGAACCTTGAGGTGGAGGAGGGAGAGTTTCTTACCATGCTCGGCCCCTCCGGCTGCGGCAAGACCACAACTCTGCGGATGATAGCAGGCTTTGAATACCCCACCTCGGGCCAGATTTTTCTGGAGGGTGTGGACGTGGAGAGCAAAAAGCCCAATGAAAGGGACGTAAATACGGTATTTCAGAATTATGCCCTGTTCCCTCATATGAATGTATTCGACAATATCGCTTTCGGACTGGTGGAGAAAAAGGTGAAAAAGGACGAGATTCGCCGCCGGGTGGAAGAGATGATAAAGCTGGTGCGTCTGGACGGCCTGGAAAAAAGAATGCCTTCCCAGATGTCCGGCGGACAGAAGCAGCGTGTGGCTATTGCAAGAGCGCTTGTAAACCGTCCCCGCGTGCTTCTCCTTGACGAGCCTTTAGGAGCTCTGGATCTGAAGCTTCGCAAGCAAATGCAGGTAGAGCTGAAGCATTTGCAGAGACAGCTTGGCATTACCTTTATCTATGTGACCCATGATCAGGAGGAGGCGCTGACCATGAGCGACCGGATTGCGGTAATGAACCGGGGGAATCTGGAGCAGGTGGGAACGCCGGAGGATATTTATAATCATCCTGAAACAAAGTTTGTGGCGGACTTTATCGGAGAGTCCAACATCATTGAAGGTTATATTGAAGAAATGGATGAGGATGCCATCTGGGTGACCATGGAATCGGGAAAGGCCCGGATCGGTGAAACAGGCTACCGCCTGGAGGAGATGGTTTATCTCTGCGTGCGGCCGGAGAATCTGAAGCTTTCCACAGAGCCCGTAGATGGTTTTCGCTTCCGGGGGCAGGTGAGGGAGCATATATTTGTGGGTTCAATCAACAAAACTCTGATAGAGCTGCCTAACGGCCAGATGTTAAAAGCGGAGACACCTGCGGAGGATGAGCTGATTCCGGTGGGAACCGTAGTGAATGTTTACTGGAATCCGGGCAAGGTGGTGGTCATGCGGACCACTGAGGAGCAGATCTACAATGTAATTGAGCAGTCCGTGGAGATAGAGGGAATGACCAATGATCAAATCTTTTAAAAAACGTCTGGGGATTTTGGGAACCGTGGGTCCCACGGTGCTTTGGCTTGCCGCGTTTCTGTTGATCCCGCTGATCTATGTCATAGGAATCAGCTTTCTGACAAAGAATGCTTACGGGGGAGTGGATTTTACCGTGACCCTCTCCAATTATGCCAGCCTGTTTCAGAGCGAATACGGAAAGGTATTTGCCGATTCCCTGTGGCTTTCTTTGGAGACTACGGTAATCTGTCTACTGATTGGCTATCCCTTTGCTTATATTATTGCAAATGCGCCGAAAAAGTGGAAGCCTTTTCTGGTTTTGCTCCTGATGCTTCCTTTTTGGACCAATTCTCTGATTCGGACTTATGGGTGGAATACCCTTCTTCGGACAGAGGGAATTATCAATCATTTTCTACAGTGGATTGGTGTGGCGGATCATCCTCTGGAAATGCTCTATACGGACGGGGCGGTGCTGCTTGGCATGGTGTATGCTCTTCTGCCTTTTACGGTGCTGCCGCTTCATACCTCCATAGAAAAACTGGATCCCTCTCTTCTGGAGGCGGCCGGAGATCTGGGAGCAGGCCGGGTGCATGTATTTACCAGAGTGATTCTTCCTTTGACCATGCCGGGGATTTTTGCAGGATCTATTCAGACCTTTATTCCGTCTCTGGGATTTTTCTTTATCTCCGATATGATGGGCGGCGCCAAGACCATGTATATAGGCAATTTGATTAAAAATCAGTTTTTGTCAGCCAGGAACTGGCCCCTGGGAGCGGTGCTTTCCATTGTGCTGATTGTGATCACGCTGATTTTGATGCGGCTTTACACCAAAGTGGGAAGCCTGGAGGATATGGCATAGCTATGAGCCGCGGGGGATTGCGCCGGCATGCGGCGGAGTAAATTTAGCAGGAGGACAAGACATGAAAAAGCGGAGAAAGGTACGTGAATTCAAGCCGGGCAGCGTATTTTACGCCTGTCTGATTTATTTGTTTTTATATCTGCCGATTTTTGTGGTGATCGCATTTTCCTTCAATACCTCCAAGATGAATATTACCTTCGAAGGCTTCACTCTGGAATGGTACGGAAGGATGTTTGAGAACCGGCAGTTAATGCAGTCCTTTTTTAACACTGTCATTGTGGCAGGAGTGAGCACGGTTCTTTCGGTAATCATCGGAACTCTGTGCGCCCTTGGCCTGTACAAATTCGAGTTTAAGCTGAAAAATGTGCTGAGCAGCTCCCTTTATATTCCCATCGTGATTCCGGAGCTGGTATTTGCCATCGCCCTGCTGATTTTCTTTACATCCTTAAATATCAGCATGAGTATGGCAACGCTGATTATTGCCCATGTAACCTTTTCTATGCCCTTTGTGGTCATTACCGTCCGAGCCAGACTAGCGGGTTTTGATCATTCCATTGAAGAAGCGGCCAGGGACTTGGGGGCAAATGAGCTTCATACGTTTTGGCGTGTGACGCTGCCTATGATTTCTCCGGGAGTGCTCTCGGGCGGCATGCTTGCCCTTACCATGTCCCTGGATGATGTAGTAGTCAGCTTCTTTACGGCAGGACCGGAAAGCACCACCTTACCTTTGAAGATTCTGGGCATGGTCCGCAAAGGAGTGTCCCCGGATGTAAATGCGCTGTCAACCCTGATGATTGTGGGAACCATTGTAATTCTTCTGACATCAACGGTGATTCAGGGCAGACTGGAGAGGAAGATGTAAAAGCGGATGCTTATGAAAATGAAAGGAGAGGACAGAAGCAATGTTTCATATAGAAAGAATGCAGGAGTATATGCGCGGTGAAGTGCTGCCTATGGTAATGGAATTCTATCACAGCGATGCGGTCAGCCATCCGGTGGAAGTATCCGTTTTGGAGCGGACCTTTGCGGATGCGGTCAGCAACGAGGCCGTACTGGAAGGACAGGTACTGATGGAGGATGATCACATTGTGGGCTTTGGCTATACAACCATCTATTATGCCTGCGAGGTAGGCGGCAGATGCATGATGTTTGAGGAGCTTTTTCTAAAGGAGGAAGCAAGAGGAAAAGGATACGGAAGCCGCTATTTCTTGGAGATTATGGAGCAGCACCCGGAGGTGATGCGTTTCCGTCTGGAGGTAACGAGAAGCAACGAGGCGGCAGTGCGTTTGTATGAGCGTCTGGGTTTTTCTTTTTTAGAATATGATCAAATGGTCTTGGATCGGTAAACGATTTCCAGACACACGTATCTGTAACTGGAAATTGATTTTATATGGATGTATAGTAAGAGAAACTATTAAATGTAAAATACCAATAACAGAAGGAGAACATTATGGATTACAAAGAGCTGATGAAACAGGCAATTGAGATCAGAGAAAGGGCATACACCCCATATTCAAATTATCAGGTGGGAGCGGCTTTGCTTTCCGAATCCGGAAAGGTATACCGCGGCTGCAATGTGGAAAATGCCGCCTATTCTCCGGGGATTTGTGCGGAGAGAACTGCTTTTGTAAAGGCAGTCAGCGAAGGAGAGAGAGCGTTCCGGGCTATTGCCGTTATCGGAGGAGCGGCAGGCGGCCCGCTGGAGCTTGCACCGCCCTGCGGTATCTGCCGTCAGGTGATGCGGGAGTTCTGCGCTCCCGATACCTTTGAGATTATTCTGGGAACAGGCCCGGAGGATTTTAAGGTTTATACCCTTTCCCAGCTTCTTCCGCTGAGCTTCGGCCCGGAGAATCTGGAAAAGCAGGAAACAGTATGACAGGCGGTTTCAAGAGAAATATTCCAAAAGGGGAGCTGCTTTTATTCCTTTTTATGGCAGGCTTTGGCCTTTTGAAGCAGTTTCTTGTGTATAATCTGCCTATTATGGCAGTGCCAAAGGGGATTCACGACGACTGGATCATGGTGCATCTTGCGGAGACGCTGAGAAACGGACAGTGGCTCGGAGAATACAGCGATCTTACGCTCACGAAGGGGATGTTTTTCCCCCTGTATCTGGCGCTGTGCAATTTTCTTCACCTGTCTTACCTGAATGTGACAGCCCTGTGGTATACCGTGAGCTGCATGCTCTTTGTCTATGGCCTGCGTCCTCTTTTAAAGAAGGCGCAGGCTATGGGTCTTTTGTATCTGGCGCTGCTGTGGAATCCGGTTTCCTATTCGGTGCAGGCGTTTCAGCGTGTGTACCGGAACAGTATTTCCTATATTCAGGTGCTTCTGATCTTCGGCGGATTTCTGGCGCTCTATCTGCGGAGAAAGGAGCCTCTGAAAAAGCAGATACTCTGGGTGCTGACAGCAGCTCTGGGAACGGTGAGTTTTTTTTATACCCGGGAGGATGCCATCTGGGTGGCGCCCTTCCTGTTTGTATTTCTGGCGGTTTATCTGGGAAATGTCATCTGTCTTTTTAAACAGACAGGGGAGAGGCGGTATATTGGAAAAGGGCTTCTGGTTCTGGCGCCCTTTTTGTGCCTGTGGCTGACAGGGCAGCTGATAGCCGCCCAAAATGAAGCGCATTACGGAATCCGTACCGCCAATGAACTGCAGGACAGCGGCTTTGCCGAAATGTACAAAAGTATGATGGCGGTAAAGCCCGAGGAAGATATTCCGGGCGTAACCCTGACCAGGGAAAAAATTGCCCGCATGTGCGATGCCTGTCCTACATTAAAGAAACTGGAGCCTTACTTTGACAGCAGCAGGGAGTATTGGGCCGGGCCGGAAGGAGACGCGGATACCTGGGAGGTCCGGGACGGATGGGTGTTCTGGATTGTGCGGACGGCTCTTGCGCAGGCCGGATATTATGAAAACGGCGCGGCGGCCAATGACATCTGCCTGCAGATTCGCGATGAACTGGAAGAGGCTATGGATAAGGGGCTTTTGGAGCGGCAGGCGACAATGCCCTCCACCTATATGTCGCCCTGGCGGGAGGGATATCTGGGGGATTTGTTCGGCGCTCTGGGAAAAGCCATTGCCTATACTTCCACCTATGAGGAAATGGAAACCCTTGTGTATCTTTACAGCGAGCCGGATGAGAACGGAGGAAATCTGCTTTTTGAGCGGATAACCGGGGATAAGACGGTATGGCATGAGTCCAATCTGATAGAACTGGCAGGCTGGTATGCGGTTTACGAGGGAATGGAGCATGTGACCCTGCAGGCTGAAACGGCAGAGGGCGAGGTCATAGAAAGAGCGGAATTTCTGGAGAGCGGGGATATTGCCGCTTATCTGGAGGGGCAGGGAAAAACGGTGCCGGGAGCGGAGAAGTGCCGTTTTCACCTGAAGCTGTATGTGGAGGACAAGGCTCAGCCGGTTTATCTGAAATCCTACCGGGATGGGAGGCTTCTGGATACCTATGAATTGGGGACAACCACGGAGGGCTTTGAGACAGAGAGCGCCCGTCTGAATCTGGACTGGTACTGGGATGTACCGGAGCGGCACGGATTGCTGGCGGACATTGCCTATAAAGGTGTTATTTTAAATGGAATTCGTCAGATTTATCATTACAGCGGAGGGGTGCTTGCGGTTCTTGGCTTTGGAGCCTGGCTGTTTTTGAGCGCAGGGCTCTTGAAAGGCGTATGGCTCGGCGTGTTTCGGAAAAAGAAAGTGGCAACCGGGCAGTCCATAGATGAGTGGCTTGTGCTTACATCCCTGCTGTTCAGTTATCTGGTGCTGCTTGGAGGGATTTCTTATTCGGAGATCTCTGGGTGGAATGCTATTTTGTACTGGTATCTGTCAGGAGCTTATCCGGTGATGATTGCCTTTGAGGTTTTGGCGGTAATGTTTGGAGCAAGGAGACTGAGATAGGAGAAAACTATGATTGATTTACATCTGCATTTTGACGGTTCCCTGCTTCCCCGAACCATTCTGGAGCTGGCAGGAGAACAGCAGCTTTCCCTTCCGGCAGAAGAGCCGGATGAGCTGAAGCTGTTTTTGACGGCGCCAGAGGATTGCGGAAGCTTAAATGAATATCTGGAAAAGTTTGATTTGCCCTTGCTGGTACTTCAGACAAAGGAAGGGATTCGTAAGGCAATGTATACGCTGCTCAGTTCTTTGAAGGAACAGGGAATGCTGTATGCGGAGCTGCGCTTTGCGCCCCAGTCCCATCTTCGGAAAGGATTAACGCAGGAGGATGCGGTGAAAGCGGCGATTTTGGGAATGCAGGAGGCCGCCGCAGGCTCGTTCTTTATGGCAAAGCTGATTCTCTGCTGTATGCGGGGGGCGGATAATAAGGAAGCCAACAAAAGGACGGTTGAGACGGCGGCAAAGTTCCTGGGACGCGGTGTGGCGGCGGTGGATCTGGCGGGGGCCGAAGCGCTTTTTCCCACGGCAGATTATGAAGAGCTGTTTGCATATGCAAAAAAACTGGGTGTTTCCTATACCATTCATGCGGGGGAAGCTGACGGACCGGAGAGTATAGAGGCCGCATTGAGGTTTGGGGCGGCCCGCATCGGGCATGGGGTCCGGGCAAATGAGGATGCGGGACTGTTAGAACAGCTAAAGGAGAGGCAGATTCCTCTGGAAATGTGCCCGACCAGTAATGTTCAGACAAAAGCCGTGAAGAGCTTCTCGGAGCATCCGATTCTTGCATATCTGCGTTCGGGGCTGAAGGTGACGGTGAATACGGATAATATGACAGTTTCGGATACTACCATAGAGAGGGAGTACCGAAGACTTGAAGAAGAACTGGGGATGACAAAGGAAGAGAAAAAGCTTTTGCTCTTCAATGCCGCAGATGCAGCCTTTCTGACAGAGGAAGAGCGTGGGCGGATGAAAGATGTAATTGGACGGATTCTGTAAAGAGTTCAGATTCGGACAGGGAGCTGCCGCAATAAGGATTAGGGATACAGGATATAGCAGTATTTATTATCAGGCAAATACTACTATATCCTGTATCCATTTTCTTAGTGCGGCAGCCCCCTGTTTTTTGTATGAAAAAGTTCCTTCAACGGCATAAAGATTTTACTGGGAATGTATCACATCCGTAACGGACATCCGCCGGATCTGCCTGGCCGGGCCCAGAATGGCCGCCCCGGAAGCCAGTGTCACCACAAGGAGAATGAGAGCCAAAGCTCCGTAAGGAACCGTCCAGGGAGTTCCCCAGCGTGCGGTCACCAGCCGGCCGTACAGGAACCGGTGGATTGGCAGGCCGAAAGCACATCCAAGCATGCAGCCAAAGAGTGCATAGGCGGCAGCCTCCGCGCCGAGCATTTTTGTAAGCTGTCCGCAGCTCATTCCAATGGCCCTCATAGCCCCATACTGCCGCATCCGCGCGGAGGTGTTCATGGAAATGCTGTTGACGATATGAAGGCAGGCAATAAGCACAATTACCGTGAGAAAGCCGTATAAGAATAAAGCAAAGGCCCAGTAAGCGCCCCGGGAATCCCGGTTGCTGAGACGCTGATCCGAAAACAGCACCTCATCACCGGCCAGCTTTCGAATGTAGTTCACATCCGCATCATCGGCACGGCGGGTTAGCTGGATGTCAAGGATCGTGTACCCGTTTTCACCGGTCAGCCGCCGAAAGGTGTCTTCGGAGCAGATCAGTCTCTCGGCATCCGCTGCCCCGTCAAAGGGGCAGTGGGACAAGAGCCCCGCTACGGTCACGTCTCCCAGAGAGGTGTGAACAACCTCGCCGACCTCTAAGGACGGTCCGGCAGCGTCATGTACGGCCAGTACATAATTTCCGTCCTCTGTGATTTTGGACAGATCTCCCTCCAGAAGATAATGGGATTCCTCCGCCCAGTTAAGCTGCTGGAGATCATAAGAGAGCAGCATGGCCTGTTTCCTCTCATTTTGGCTCTCCACAGGTACGTCGTAAGAAAAGGCTCTTCCGTAGACACGCTTCACACCGGGACATCCGGCAATCCTATCCGCAAGCCGGGCATCCAGAGAGCAGGAGGAATCCGGGCTTACGACGGACAGATCCGGCGTGTAGGGACGCAGGGGTGTGATGGCGTGATTCATAAAAGCCGTGGCCGCAAAAAATGAAAGAAAGAGAATGATACTTAAGGCAAAGGAAAAGGACATCAGAAGAAAATTCTTTTTCCGGTGGAGGGCATGCCAGACTCCCAGAAATGTTTCCACATGGAGGGACGGAATGTTTCCCTGCCTGTAGGACCTGCCGGCAAGCCGGCCGCCCTGCCTTCTCTTGAACCAAAAACCCGCGATCGGCGTTTCCCCATTGCCTGTAACTGCCGTGACCGGGGACACCCCTGCGGCCTTTTTTGCCGGGGAACGGGCAGCAAGAAGTACGGTAACCAGTCCCACAAGAGTGCCGGCCAGGATGCCGGGCAGACTGATGCCGAAGACAGGCATATCGGAGAAATACATGGAGCTCAGGTATCTGAGAGCTCCGCAAAGTCCCCAGATAGTGACAACAGAGAGAAGAACTCCTGCTGGAATGGCGGTTTTGCACCAATTCAGAGCTTCCAGGCGTACAAAGCGGCGGATCTGCCGGCTGTCCGCTCCCAGACAGCGGAGAAGGCCGAAAAATTCCGTCCTCTGGGCGATATTGCTGTTCATGCTGCTGGCAACCATAAGAACGCCGGCAGTCAGAACCAGGAGAAACAAAACGCCTGCAACCAGATACAGTCCGGTCATATAGGAGTCATTACTGAAGCCCATAAGACCCAGAAGTGCCGTGTTTTCGCTTATTTGTTCTTCTGACAGCCTGAACTGCGCCTGAATATCCTTTATGGCATTCCGGATATTGCAGCGCCCGGAGAATTGGATGTAGTAGACCATATCCGCATCCTCTGCCGTATCATGGATGGAGTGATACAGGGATTGGAAGGAGGAAAGGGGAAGAAAGGCAATGACAGCATCGGCCTTCATAGCCGCCTCGTTATCCATTCCAAAGCCTGATATCCGATAGGACAGGGAATCCCCCTCCGGGGTTTGGAGGGTAATGGAGTCTCCCAGCTCTGCACCCAGCATTTCTTTGGAAGCATTGGTCAGGATGATTTGCTGTTCCGTTTCCGGAAATGCTCCTTCTGTTAAATCATATTCCATCAGGGTGAGCATAGAGGGCTCGATTCCGCATACGGCGGTTCGCTTTCCGCTGATGAAATAGTCCTCCTTCAGCCGGTAATTCAGCACATTGTACCAAGAGGAAACGGCCACATCCGGACGCCGGGCGATGATGGCGGCATCCTCATCCGAAAGATCCTTTATCTGGATGTGCCAGTTGCCGTAACGGGTGATGGCCTGGAGCCTTTGGCTGCGAAGCTCCATATCTGCCATTCCGAAGACAGCGGTTACCAGAAAGACGGAAAATATGATGCATAGAAGGGTCATGCGGTTTTGCTTTCTGTGAACCCTTGCATAGGCGGGAATCAGACTAAGATAGCTTTTCATCAGGACGCCCTCCCAAATCTGTTAAATTGCCGTCAGATACCCGGAGAACCCGATCCGCATAAGCGGTGAGTCCCGTGTTGTGAGTTATCATCAGAACGGTCTGCCGGTAGTGGTGGGCAGCCCGGGTCAGGAGCTCCATAACCTCCTGGCTGCTTTTGGAATCCAGATTGCCCGTGGGCTCGTCCGCCAGTATCAGGGCCGGCTTGGTAATCAGCGCCCGGGCAATGGCCGCCCTCTGCTGCTGGCCGCCGGAAAGCTTATTGGGTTTTCTATCCAATTTCCCTTCCAGTCCGAGTACAGATACGATATTACTCAAATACTGTCGGTCCGCACTCCTCCCGTCCAGCTCCACCGGAAGAACAATGTTATCATAAATGTTCAGATTCGGAATCAGATTATAGTTCTGGAAAATAAATCCGATCTTTCTTCTGCGGAAAATCGTCAGCTCGCTCCGGCTCATGTTGCCAAGGCTCTGCCCGTCTACCACAACGCTTCCCCCGGTCGGCGTATCTAAGCCCCCCATCATATGAAGCAAGGTGCTTTTCCCGGAACCGGACGTTCCCACGATTGCCGTAAAGCTTCCCTGTTCAATCTGAAGGGTAATCCCGTCCAGAGCCTTCACAACCAATGGCTCTTCCCCATAATACTTCGTAAGATTCTCTGTCTGTAAGATATCCATGCGTCATCTCTCCTTCCCGATCATAGTTCTATTCTAAAAGGAGATTCTATCAATCCTGTTTCAAATGCTGAAAAAATATTATCAAAACTGAAACAATTTCCAGCTGAAACAATTTTAACCCTGCCTTGGAAGAAATACGGAAAAACAGGAGCCCTGCCCCGGCGCAGAATGTACCATAATATATCCCCTCTGAAGCGTAATAATATTTCTGGCAATATACAGGCCAAGACCAAGCCCTTCCTCTTCAGAAACCGAGCTTTCCCTGTAAAACCGTTTGAATATATCGTTATAATGTCCAGAAGCAATTCCCTTTCCCGTATCCCGAATTTGAATCTTCGTGTACATCTCTCCCGGACTGACGTCGATAGAAATATTCCCTCCCTCCGGCGTATATTTCACCGCATTATCCAGAATGTTGCCGATCGCCTCCGCCGTCCACTTCACATCACAGACTGCAGTCATATCCTGCCCGCACCGGATCGACAGTTCCATCTCTTTTCTGTCCGCCTTATGGACAACATCATTTACCGCCAGTTCCAAAACATGGAAAATATTGACCTTTCCCATATTCAGCTTAATCATATCACTCTCCAGACGGGAAGACTTGATCAGCGAATCAATCAGAAATTCCAGCTTCTCAAGCTGCCGCCCTATAATTTCCTTAAACTTCTCTGCCTCATCAAAAGAAATATCCGGATCCGAAAGCATATCATGATACATGCAGATATTCGACAGAGGCGTCTTTACCTGATGGGCAATTTCAGAAATCGTCTTCTGCAGCTTCTCCTTCTCCTGCTCGCTCTTAAGCATCCGGTTTCTGAGTATCTCTTCCGTCTTTTCAAGCTCCATAACCACCTTGGAAGTAAGAGTCTCCCTGTTATATTCCCGGTACAAAGACCAGTCCTTTTCATTCCCCATGATACGTCTGGTATTCCAAAGTATTTCTTCGGAATACCTCACAAATTTTCTTCGGAAATGCAGATAATATCCAAGATTCAAAACACAAAAAAGAAACAGGAGCATCAACGCTTTCATACTCCCGCCTCCCCTGCTCCGATCCACCGGTATCCCATTCCATAAATGGTCTTGATATAATCAAACTGATCGTCGGCTATTTTGTTCCGCAGACGGCTGATATTCAAGGACAGCGTATGTTCGCTGACAAAGCGCCTTCTGTTGTCCCATATATTTTCCAGAAGGATATCCTTCGTCAATATCTTTCTCCGATTCTTACAGAAAAACTGAAGAAGGTCAAATTCCGTCGGCGTAAGCTCTAACAGTTCCCCGTTCTTCCTGACAATTCTTTTTTCGAAATCAATATCAAGATTACCGCACGAATAACAGGGTTCCTCATGCCTTCCCCCACACCTTCTAAGAACTGCCTGTATCTTCTCCATAGCGATCTGAATCCGGAAGGGCTTCGTAATATAATCCTCCGCGCCCATGTGATAACCGCCGATAATCTCATCCTCCAGATTGTGAGCCGTCAGGAAAATAAACGGTATCTCATAAAGAGCGGCGATATCCTGCGCAAACGCAAATCCGCTGCCGTCCGGCAGATTCACATCCAGCACGATCAAATCATACGCTTCCTTTGAAAGAAGTCCCTTTGCCTCTTCTAAGGTGTAAACAGCAAAAGGGGTGAGCCCCCTTTTCTGCAGGTTATAACACAATCCCCCATTTAGGATCTCATCATCTTCAATCACCAATACTCTGCTCATACTGCCCCCCTCCGATTCAGAATAATTACAATACATCTTTGTTTTCCACATTGCAGATTGACAATACGGCAAACCCGAAAGATACAGCCGTCAGGACAAGGGTGAATACTGCGTTATCTGCCATGGTAAAATCACCCACATTTGCCTGTGTAAGAAATATCAGCAAAAATGAAGTAATAATGGCTGCTTTCGAGGATTTCACCGCCATCCCTGCAAACAGTGCGATAAAACTCATGCTTACAGTGACAAAGGATTTCAGGAACAGCTGGATATAAAAGGATAAACTGCCCATATCAAAATCAATTGCAAAGGATGACCGCATATACTTTGAACCCACAAATATACACAGATAGATTACCAGCTTTGACAATACTAATGCCGCGAAGTTAAAACTCCACACTGCCGTCATCTGGGATGCCAGTATTTTCTGCCGTTTCACCGGGTAAGTAAACATCAGGTTCATGGTTTTATTTTTATAAGCGCTCACGATAAAGGACGCCAGCATGACACTTGTAAAAATGAGAAACGCCATGCCGCCCTGACACAAACCCTCTTTCATTACCATCCAATGCGAATCATCAAATACCATTTACTGTCCCTGGCAATCTCCCATTGCAAGAAGCGGCATAGTATCATGCTACTCCCTGCTTATCGTATCCACCACAGTCATTTTCTTGATCTGCTTCACCGGCCCCATAATCGCCAGACATACGGAACCAAGCATAATGAACACAATCACCAAAAGCTCCCATCCCGGAACGCTCCATTCATCTCCCCATCTGGAAGTCACAAGGTTTTGGAACAGAACCCTATTAAGCGGCAGCCCAATCACACATCCTAAAAGAACACCAAAGACCGTATAGGTCATTGTCTCACCCAATACCATCCTGTTTAACTGCCGCACAGTCATTCCAATCGCCCGCATCGCGCCATACTCCCTCATCCGCGCCGACACGCTCATGGCAATGTTGTTGATGATATTAAAGAAACCAATCAGAGCAATCACTGCCAAAAAACCATAGAGAAATACGGACATCGAATAGCTCGCCCCTTTCGTTTCTTTGTTTCCGATCCGTTTGTCAGAAAATGCAACACTACCGCCACATTCCTGTTCCATTACCTTGCGGATTTCCTGCACCTGTGAATCCGTTGCATCCCGATTAAGCTGTACATCAAGAACCGCATACCCGTCTTCCCCTGTCAGTTTCCGGAACAATTCTTCCGAACAGACTGCCATCCCTGTCATACTGTCTGTATTACCGTCCACTCCATAACTGTACGGAACATCTCCAAGGGTACCGACGATGGAAGCTTCCTGCTCCCTGCCGCCTGCCGATACCGTGACATTGCTGCCTGCTGCAAATGTATTCCCTTCCCGATGTACGGAAAGCATGCCTTTTCCATCTATCGCATCCTGAAGATTTCCCTCAATCAGAGAATCCTTTGCCCACTGAAATTGCTGGTCATCATAAGAAATCACGATAAGCGTGCTCCCTTCCCCTGGAACCGTAAACTCTGCATAACCCCTGCCAAACGCACGCTTCACGCCCGGATACTTTCTGATTACTTCACCAAGCCCTGACGGAATCTGATTAGTATAATCTTCCTTATAAATATAAAGATCAGGAGCGGACGCACGAAGCGGCGTAAGCGCATGATGCATAAAATCAATAGCTGTGCCAAATGCAAGGAACAGGATAATACTGAATGCAAAAGAACCTGTTACCAAAAGGAAATTCTTCTTACTTCCAGAAGCATGATGAACCCCCAACGCCATATCCACTTTAAAAATCCGTGTATTTGCCGTCCTTTTCACTGCCTGCACGGTTCCTGCATTTCCGGAAACTGCTGTTAACGGAGACACTTTCGCAGCACGCTTAGCCGGAGACCTTGCAGCCAGAAGTACAGTAACGAATCCCACGATCATTCCGGCTGCGACCGCTATATAACTGACTCCGAACACCGGCAATCCTTCAAAAAGCCCCGGACTTAGACAACGCAGCATTCCACATAGAACCCATACCATACAAATCCCCGCAATAATGCCCGCTGGAATGGCCGTCCTGCACCAGCTGAGCGCTTCTTTTCGCACAAAACGGATCACTTGCTTTCCGGTTGCCCCAAGGCATCTCATCATACCAAAGAATTCTGTCCGCCGTGCGATATTACTGTTCATACTTGCTGTAATCATAAAGATTCCTGCAATCACGACTAACGCCGCCAAAACTGCCGCCACAAAATATAGCTGCAGGATGTAGGTATCCTGGCTCTGAAACATTAGCATAAGAACCTTTACATTCTGACGCACCTGTCCCTCTTCCAGACCAAACTGCGCGCTGATCTCACGGACTGCTTTCTGGATATTACAAAACTTCCGAAACTCTACATAATAAACCACTTCCTGTGCCGATTTTGTTTCTTCCGGCCGCAATGCAGAAAATCCGTCCGTATTCAGATACATGCCAAACGCGTCATGCTCTGCCTCTAACGCCGTATCTTTCGTAATCCCGGTAATATGATACTGCTTCATCTCCCCCTGAGGAGTTGCCATGCTGACAGTATCTCCCACCCGCACGCCCAGCCGAGTCTTTGCACTCTCATTCAGAACTGCCTCTTCGGTATTTTCCGGAAATGTTCCCTCCGTAAGCTCCGCTGCCGGAAACATTTCCAAAAGCTCTTTGTCAAACCCACAGACTGCCGTTTCAATTCCCTCAATCCGATAACCGTCTCGCAGATGATAATTCAGCACCCCATACCGCGCGATATGTTCCACCTCCGGCCGTGCTTTCAAAAGCGCTCCCTGTTCTTCATCCACCAAAAAACCTGCATGCCAGCTTCCATCACTCTTAACTGCCTGTATCATCTGGGAACGAATCTCCATATCCGCCATCCCAAAGATCACTGTAACCAGAAACACTGCCAGCACGATGCAGAGCCTGGTCATCCGGTTCTGTTTCTTATGCTGTTTCGCCGATATTTGTATCAAATCCAGATAATGCTTCAATCCGACACACCTCCCAGCTCAATAAGCTCACCGTCCGTAACCTGGAACACCCGGTCTGCCTGGGACGTCAGGTTCATATTATGGGTAATCATTAAAACAGTCTGCTGATAATGCCGTGACGCCTTGCACAAAAGATCCATTACATCCTGGCTGCTCTGGGAATCCAGATTCCCGGTCGGCTCGTCCGCCAGAACCAGCACGGGCCTCATAACCCTAAAGTAGGATAATACGTACTAAAAACCTTTTTCAATTGGTCATAACACCCT
>OFGA01001359.1_pt1 | contig 17030 bp, 16 predicted proteins | sample 1521471 | NCBI WGS metagenome assembly OFGA01 (sample SAMEA3504086, study PRJEB24116) | mouse gut metagenome | biome: mouse gut; feature: mouse-associated habitat; material: faeces | place: Denmark | collected 2011
AAACTCCGGCGTATCTTCCTGAATCTCAGGATTCCCCGCCATGCCGTTTGCCAGCACTAAAAGGGTGTCATTGGTGGAAGTATCCCCGTCCACGGAGATCATGTTATAGGTGTCTATAACATCCGCCTTTACCGCTTTTGTCAAAAGTTCCTTGGAGATTACCGCATCCGTCGTGACAAAAGCAAGCATGGTGCACATATTAGGATGGATCATGCCGGAGCCTTTGCACATGCCGCCGATGCGCACCTTCACGCCGCCAATCTCGATTTCTGCCGCCGCCTGTTTGGAACGGGTATCCGTAGTCATGATCGCTTCCGCCGCTTTAGTCCCGGCTTCCTCGGTATCCGCCCTGGCCCCGGCAAGTTTTTCAATCCCTGCCTCGATCCTCTCTATGGGAAGCTGCATCCCGATCACGCCGGTGGAAGCCACCAGCACCGCCTCTGCCGGAATACCCAATACCCCGGCTGCTTTTTGAGCCGTCCGGCTGCAGTACGCAAATCCTTCCTTTCCGGTACAGGCATTGGCAATCCCTGCATTGACGATGACCGCCTGTCCAAAAGGGGATTCCTCCACCACCTTTTTATCCCAAAGCACCGGAGCCGCTTTCACCACATTGCTGGTAAACGTTCCTGCCAAAACACAGGAACTTTGGCTGTAGATCATTGCCATATCCTTCCTATTTTGATATTTGATAGACGCCTCTACGCCTGCTGCCTGAAAACCTTTTGCAGCTGTTACGCCGCCTGTTATCCTCTTCATACCCTGCCTTTTCCTTTCCCATTGCGGTTACTGGTTGTAGTTTACAATATTTTCCCTGTTTAACACAAAGTCATAATAATTCAAGTCTTCCCGCTTTGTCCAGCCTATCCCTTTCCAAAAAGCATTCCCAATATCGTTTTTCATAAAGGCAATTAAGGAAACCTTGCTGATGTGCTCCCGCTCTAAGGCGTCCATACAATACACCACCATGCTTTTTCCGATTCCCTGCATGCGGTAATCCCCGTGGACGCACACATGGTAAAGGCATCCCCGCCTGCCGTCATGACCGCACAGGATACTACCTACAATCTCCCCGTCTTTTACGGCAACCACGCTGATGCCGGGATTTCTTGAAAGAAACCGCTCTACCCCTTCCCTGGCGTCATCAATGCTGCGGATGGCAAAGCCCTTGATCGTCATCCAAAGAGTGTACACGCCGTCGTAATCTTCTATGGTCATGCCTCGTATGGTTATCCCGTCCATCATAAGGAAAGCCCCCGGCTTTCCTCACAGCCAAGCATCAGGTTCAGGCACTGGATTGCCGCCCCGGATGCTCCTTTCCCCAGATTGTCGAACTGGGCATGGAGGGTTACCCGCTCTTCATTCCCCGTCACAAAAATCCTAAGCCCATCCCATCCGGCACAGGCATTCCCTGCCATCATGCCTTTTCCTTCACCGCCAAAAGGCATGACTTTTATAAACGGTTCCCCTTCATAATACTCCTCGAAAAACCGGCAAAGTCTTTCCGGGGAAGGCGAGCCTTTCAAATAATCATTATAAAGAGGTAAGGTTACTACCATCCCACTGTAATAATCCGCAACGATGGGGGAAAATAACGGTTCCCTGTTAAGTCCTGTGACCGCCTTCATTTCCTTTAAATGCTTGTGCTTTTGAGAAAGAGCATACTCCCTGGGAGAATCAAGCTCCGGCAGCCGGCCGCTGCTCTCATATTCCGCGATCATCTTTTTACCGCCCCCCGAATACCCTGTCAGAGAAAAAGCAGATACCGGATAATCACGAGACAGCATCCCCGAGGATACCAGCGGATAGACAAGGGAAATGAATCCTGTAGCATGGCAGCCCGGAACCGCCACCCGCTCTCCTTCCCTGATCTGTTTTCTATGTACCTCGGAAAGCTCCGGGAAACCATACGCCCAGCCTTCACAGGTTCTGTGTGCCGTTGAAGTGTCGATCACCCTCACCTTGTCATTTTCAATCAGACTTACCGATTCTTTTGCCGCATCATCCGGCAGACACAGGAATGTAATATCCGACTGGTTTATAAGGCGGGCCCTTTCTTTTTTTTCTTTCCTAAGCTCTTTAGAGATTGTAAGCAGCTCTATATCATCTCTTCCCGCAAACCGCTCATGAATGCGCAGTCCGGTCGTTCCTTCACTTCCATCAATAAAAATCTTTGCCTTTTCCATAACTGTTCAAATCCTTTCTTATACAATGTTCCATTATAATATGAAAGCCCGTCGTCTGCAAGACAATTAACATCCGCCCTCTTGCAGGCATCACATGATTTCCAATCCATTGCCAACACTGCATAATGATACAATATATATGCATATTATTCAATAGTATATTTAATTTTATGCAAATAAATTAATATAAATCATTATTTATGCAAAAATAGACTTGCATTTTCTTCAGAGATGATGTATATTGTCAAAGAAATAATTAAACCATTGGAGGCTTATCATGAAAGAAAAAGTTGTTTTGGCATATTCAGGCGGGCTGGACACCACGGCGATCATCCCCTGGCTTAGAGAAAATTTTGATTATGAAGTAATCTGTGTCTGCATTGACTGCGGTCAGGGAGAGGAACTTGACGGCCTGGAAGAGCGGGCAAAGTTCTGCGGTGCTGAAAAATTATACATTTTGGATGTGACCGATGAATTTTGTGACGAGTACATAGTTCCCTGCGTGCAGGCACATGCCGTATATGAAAATAAATATCTTTTAGGCACTTCCATGGCAAGGCCGCTGATTGCTAAGAAGCTGGTGGAGATTGCCCGGAAAGAAGGAGCTGCCGCAATCTGCCACGGCGCTACCGGCAAAGGCAATGACCAGATCCGTTTCGAACTTGGCATCAAGGCACTGGCCCCCGACCTTAAGATCATTGCCGCATGGCGAAATGAAAAGTGGACCATGGATTCCCGTGAATCCGAGATTGAATATTGTAAGGCACACGGCATCAATCTGCCTTTTTCCGCAGATTCCAGCTACAGCCGCGACCGCAACTTATGGCATATCAGCCACGAAGGCCTTGAGCTTGAGGATCCTGCAAATGAGCCGAACTTTGAGCATCTCCTTGTCCTTGGCGTGACCCCCGAAAAAGCTCCCGACGAGGGCGAATATGTGACCCTTACCTTTGAAAAAGGTATTCCCACCGCTGTAAACGGTAAACAGATGAAGGTATCGGATATCATCCGCGAATTAAATACCTTAGGCGGCAGACACGGCATCGGCATTGTTGACATCGTGGAAAACCGCGTAGTGGGCATGAAATCAAGGGGCGTTTATGAAACCCCCGGCGGAACCATCCTTTATGAAGCCCACCAGCAGCTTGAGGAACTGATCTTAGACCGCGATACCTATGCGTTAAAGAAAGATCTTGGCAATAAAATGGCGCAGATCGTATACGAAGGCAAGTGGTTCTCCCCTTTACGAGAGGCGGTACAGGCTTTTGTGGAATCCACGCAGCAATACGTAACAGGCGAAGTGAAATTTAAGCTTTATAAAGGGAACATCATCAAGGCGGGAACCACTTCTCCCTATTCCCTGTACAACGAAAGCATCGCTTCCTTTACCACCGGCGACCTTTACGACCATCATGACGCGGAAGGCTTCATCAACCTGTTTGGACTTTCCACCAAGGTACGCGCTATGAAAATGCAGGAGCAGGGAAAATTATAAACCTGATAAGAAAGGGTATTGTATGGATGTGATAACAATGCTGCTGTCCTATTTTGCGGCAGTCAACCTGATCGGGTTCGCCCTGATGGGCATTGATAAATATAAAGCAAAAAAAAGGGCCTTCCGGATTCCGGAAGCAACCCTTTTTATCATTGCGGTTATTGGCGGAAGCATAGGTTCCATTTTGGGGATGTATACCTTCCGCCATAAAACAAGGCACCGTTCCTTCGTGTATGGAATGCCTTTTATTTTGCTTGTCCAGATAGCGCTTATCGTTGCACTTCTCAATGCACCGTTTGAGATTTCGATCATTTAGCGAAACGCCCTTTGTTATACAACTGCTTCAATCAGTATCTTATCCCCAAGGACAATACGTTTTACACCGATTTGTTTGTTTGCATTAAAATTATAGCTGAGCATATACCCTTTATTTAAATGATAGTGGTCCAAATAATCAATAAGCTGCTTCTCCCCCCGCCTATTGTATGCATCCCCTCTCCAGATTTTTAACTCTACTACTGCCTGCTCTCCACCATAATCTATAATCACATCTGTCCTTTCCATATTTCGTGTCCTGGATTCCACATAATAATTTCCACTGCCATTGATAATAGGCCTGAGATATAGCAAAAAATACCGCCTTCCGTCTTCTTCTTTAAACCTGTCTGTGCAATCCCCGTACAAATCGTTAAAATGTACTACATATTTTTCTAAAAGCAAATCTATATTTAATTGCCCGCCACAGACAAATTGGTTTTTATCCTGTATGGAAACTTTATACATATCTGTCTTTTGATTCTCAGAAGAGGATAAAAACAAATTGTAAAATACCGTCTCAAAAATTCTGTTTGCAATAACAACGACGCCATTAACGTTTTTAATAAAACCCAGCATTTCCGCTGTTCCAATTGTCTGATCTAAGGCATTATAAGAATTATCCTTTCCCATAAATAAAATAGAATAAATAATCTCCTTTAGTTCCGGAAAATCATAAAGTTTATTTACCATGGATTCAAACAATGTATTTTTTTCCCCAAGCAAGATCCGCTCAGCCTTTAAAAACCCTGCATATGTCCAAGCTTCTTTTTTTCCGGGAAATTCTTCTGTACCAGCAACTTCTTCGTCAATAAGCTTGCAGATTTTTGAAACTAAAAACGGATACCCGGATGTGTACTCATAAATGATCTCTGATATCCGTGCAATATCCATCCCTGTGGAATGCTCCCCTTCATACTCATTTAACATACCGGCAATTTCCTCTGCCGAAAAGCTCATTTCCACCTTAAATTCCATCGCAATATTCCATGGGCTGTTCATCTTGTGATTTTCATCCGGACGTAACTTGCGCTTCAAATTTCTGATATCATATACACCCGCCAGGATGACCGAATGAAAGGCTGAAGTATTATCCCTGTCAATATAATATCCTCTTAACTGTGCCAAAAAATCAAGAAATACCTGATTATTTGCCGCACTGTCAACCTCATCTATCATCAGGACCATTGGTTTATCTGCTTTTGCACAGATATCACTCAAATATAAGAACAGTTCTACTAATTCTAAATTTTCCTTATCCTCCCGTACAGCCACGCCCAAGCCATTTAATGCTAATTTCATTTCATCCGCAATATTTGAATTAAAATTATCAACTATCCGAAGGAAAGCTTTGGCAAATGCCACAGAAAATACATTTTCATTGCGGAATTTTGCATAACTCATCTGCATTTGAAAATCCATACTGATCACATAATAGTCATCTTTTAAATACTCTTTCAGCGCACGAAGTATTGTGGTTTTTCCATACTGCCGCGCCTTATTTATAGCAAAATATTCTCCTCTGTCCACATATCCCTTTATCTCTGATAAGCGCGAAGTAATGTCAACCATATAATGCAAGTTATGTTTACAAGCTGCTGCCACATTAAAAAATCTTCCCATAAAAACCCCTTTTAGCCCGTGTAAGATATATTCATCATACCCTTTTTCACGGCATTTCACAAGAGCTAGTTCCTGACTTTCTTCCTGCTGTTTTCGCCTAAAGACCGTTGGCGTTATAACGCCAACACCTCCACCACTTTAAAAGCCTGCCGCAAATCTGACAAAATCAATAAACCAGTGCATACCCACCGCCATCTGCAGATTCTTCTTTTTCATCAATACCGCCATAGGCAGGCCGAAAAAAACACAGTTTAATGCACACATCAAAACCGCCTTTCCAGGCGATCTGATAAACATATCCGGATAATGGAGCATTTCCCGGGGAATTATCATCAAGATATAAATGTACGCTTTTGAAAAACGCGTTTCCTTTTTTCCACAAAGCAGATAATAGGCATATGCCAGTAAAAAGAAATGAAACACCACTTCCTCGGCAACTGCAGGCTTCCATGCAAAAACAGCAGAAGCAACTACATTCCCAACGACTATCGGACGGCTCAATGAAAAGTATAATACATTCAAAACCGCCAACGGAATTGAAATAAGCGCACCAAGGACAAAATAACGGATATTTCCCACTAAACCAGCCTGAAGAGAATGGTTTTCCACACCCGCCTGCTCAAACAGCCTGCAGGCGGCATAAAAAGCAGCCATCACACAAACGCCGGTCACAATGACATCCGCAGTCCTTGGATCCCTGAATAAGGTGACCAGACATCCCCCGCCAAGAAGCAGAGCTGCCACTGCCTGTTTCCACCTGAAAATCTTTATTTTTACAATGTAATACACCGCCAGCAGTAAAATCAAAATCTCCGTCCAGCTCCAGATTCTGGACATATAGTTATAATAATGCGGAGTAACTTCTAACGGCAGTAAAATCCCAACCGCATACAATAAGATAAATACCATAAAAGGAGTCAAACTTCCAATCCCCATACCCGCTCTCCTTTCTCTGCAGCAATATATGGCCGGTTCATAAATAATGACAAACGCCTCAGGCTATACCGCCATTTTCAATATAACATATTTGTAAGCTTAGTCAATCTAAAGTGAACCAGAAATTTGTTGGCAACAGACTACAGGAACTTATAATGGAATTACGACAACTGAAAGCTGCAATCATAATCCGCACACTGGAAAACATCATTCCCTGATTATTTCATCTCTGCACCTTTTGTGCTCCATGGCCATTCTTTCAAATTACGCAAGACGGTGTCATTGATGTACATTACATAAAACGTACTCACAGGCAAAAAGATTTTAATGCAGTTAAAGCAGGAGAATTACCTATCCGTCTTACCAAAAATATAGGCAAGGTGACATATGTTTTATATTGGGTACTGGAAAATGAAGAAGCTCATGCAAGAGTATCTAAACTTGGTGTAGAAAAATTTTATAAACGCTGGAATCGTTGCTTAACCACAATGCCTAAAATAATTCTAGGCGAGAATGTCATCTAATTTGCATACCGTTTTGTAAGCAACGTTCACGGAATTCCTTTAGATTATTATTACAAAGCAGCGCAAGGGCTGGTTTATGTGGGTATCTCTGGCTGTAGAGCTTGCGTTTGAGCTGCCGGTATGGTACATCTTTGCAAAGAAAGAAAAGTTTCTCCTTTTCTCTACTTTATTTCATATCCCTTTAACTCCATAAATTTCAGGAAATTTTCATAACTATTGACAAAAGAAATGGAATTCTCCACATCCAAACTGATTTGGTAATTCCATTTAAACGTCTGTAATGTAGGAAATGGCATTTGCAAGGTGCATTGCCATGTATTTGGTATCTCTGGTGTTGAGCAGAATGCCCTTTGGAAGTGCTTCCGTGATTATCTGTGCGACTTCGTTTTCTCCTGCCGCTCTAATATATATTCTTTCCAAATTCGTATGCATGCCTTAAGTAATCTGTTTTGTCAATCTGCAAACTGCCGTTTGTATCTCCACAGCCACCGGATATCTTTCATACCTTCCAAAGGGTAATGCAAAGACAATACAATCCGCAACCTTCTGTATAGGCTATGACTATTTCTTCCAGTTTGCATAAGGATATGAGTTATATTTTTCATAATATTCTATAAGAAACTGTCTTTCTTTCTCTCTCGGTTTTTCACAAGGTTCTATTTCAATCAGCAGCTTTTTATTATTTTTAAGCTGCCAGATTGCACGTCCTCCCCGATGAGGCACACGCTCTCCATATCCATATTTTATAAATTCTGTAATTCTCTTCCGCAGATTATCCGCTTTCCCAATATATAGTATGCCTCCCCTATCTGCTGACCGGATAATCTCCCATTTATCTTCCAGCTTTTGAACCGAGTATAATAAGGTTTTACCTTTATACTCTTTAATAGCATCCGTTTCAGAAGTTATGACTATCTGGAAGTTTTGCGGCATATATATTTTATAGATACCGCACCCCATAGTAATACTATTTATCCTGCCATGCTCATCCAATTCCTCTTTGTATTCCTCAAAAGACTTCATATGCATTAATTCCTTTTTTTAATATTTTTCCTACCTACAGCGGACAATTATATCTGGGTTTGCCTTTACTCTTATTTCCATATTCAATAGCTTCTTTCGGGCATTTACAGATACAAGCCATACAATGGGTACATTGATTTCCCCATACAGGTTTTCCAACTTTTAAACCTATATTATTTAAAGGACAGACCTCAGTACATTTTCCGCACCCGATGCAGGCATCCATTGCGTAAAATTTCTTTGCACTTACACACAAAGGATAAAATAAGGTATTTATCATGCCACTGCTGGCTTTGGCAAAAACATTAACTTTCTTCTCTGGTATCGTGTCATTATGTCTGATAACATCAACAATATTTTTGATAACAACATCAGCATTCTTAACGATTTTAACAGCTTCCGCTCTTTCAGGGGCGTTGAACATTGCTATATAGTTCTCCGGCATGATTACCTCGGCACAGCCCATATAGTTAAAGGCTTTCTGTTCACATAATTCACGCAGATATTTGGTCATATTTCCCATGCTGTCCCCACAGGTCGTTACAAAATAGGCACATTTATTCCCTATAAATCCAGTCTGCCGGATAAAATCCCTGAGGATTCTTGGCATCTGCCACGCATAAGTGGGATAAACAAATACAAACGGTCTGTCCGAATGCATTTCTGAATAGTCATGCTTTTTGATCTTATCAAATAGGTTGATGACTTCATCTTCAATCTGTTCCCTGATTTTTTTCGCCACATATTCACTGTTGCCTGTTCCTGTATAATACAATACCAAAGTGTCTGCCCCCTGCCTGATGTCCATGGACTGACTTTCTTTACTTCTACAGGTTATACTGTCATAACCAGCTCATTTATTAGTCCATTGATTTCTTCCATATATTTAATAAGGTCTATTTTATCACTTTCCTTATACAAATGGGAACTATTATTTTTCACTATCTGGTTGATATTTCCACCAATTTTATTTATCTCATTCATATATCCGAATATAGTTTCCCATACCAAAGAGACCGGTTATTGCCGACTTTGGCAATCGCCGGTCTTATTTTTGTTGTTGACACACATCCCTTATTATGCCACAATTCTTTAGGAAAGTATCAGATTCAGGGCAGACGAAAAGAGCAGCTTTATACAAAAGATAAAACTGCCCTGAATGTGATTCTTTCCGATTGTACCAGACTGCGGACCTTTAGCCAATATGTGTATGGAGGAAGTATTTTTCACAGTTAGTGAAACTGCACAGATTTTGCAGGTACTTCCTGGCATAAGCATCTGTTTTTTGTGTAGATTTACAAATATATCCGATAAAAAGGCATGCTTCGCAAGCCTTCTTGCGGAGGCTTTTAAAAAATTTATTCAGTAAGAAAAAGTTTGTATCAGGGTGAACCATATGTCCTTCCGGCCTGTTGCATCCTGTGGCACCCGCATTCCGGACAAATGCGGATATCAATCTTCCAGACCACAGCCAGCAGCTCTCCTATGGATAGCCCGGCATACCTTTCTTTAAACCGCTGTCCTCCCTGGATTTTGAAGATCAGTTTCAGGTTCCTGCTTTTATACCGGTTATTTAAAAAGCCGTAATAGCGGATCTTCTGAAAACCGGGAGGGAGCACATGCATCAGGTAACGCCGGATGAATTCCGTGTTTTCCAGGGTGATGGTCCTACGCGGATCGCCGGGCCTTTTTCCTCTGGCAGAAAAAGTGGTTTTCTGTTCATCCACATCCAGGATACGGCTGTTTGAAATGGCAATCTTATGGGTGTATCGTCCAAGATATTCCAAGGCATTGCCAAATCTGTTAAAGGTTTCCTTAATGTATGGACACCAGTCCTTTTCGTAAAGGGAATTGCGGAATGCGGCCCATTCATAGGAACCGCGCAGTTCTTCGCGGGAAGCGGAAAACTCCAGGCTGGCGCTTTGATAAAGGGCATCAAGTGCTGCAAGGAATTTTCCCTTGAATTTATTCCTGAGGACTTTTACGGGGAGGAAGAAGCTTTTCTTTGTTTTCCGTATTTTACGGTCCTGGGTGAGCCCGCCGCCAGAGATAATGCAATGCATATGTACATGGTAAAGCATCTCCTGATCCCAGGTATGGAGTACCTGGATGATGCCGGGGACTGCACCTAGGTATTTTTGATCTGCGGACAGTTCCAGGAGTGTTTCGGCGCAGCATTTGTGGAGCAGCCCATAAAGGAGCTGCTGGTTGCAATAAAAGAGGCTGTTTAATTCGTGGGGAGTGGTAAACACCACATGGAAATAGGGCGCGTCGATCACCTCAGCCCTGCGCTTATCCACCCAGATTTCCTTATTAACAGCCTGGCAGCTCGGACAGTTTCTGTTCCGGCAGGAATTATTGCGGACCTCTATATGGCCGCAATCCGGACACTGTGAAATATTTACGCCGAGTCTGCCGGATTTACAGTTTAAAACAGCATAGGATGCTTTACGGTGGACATCAGACTGGAAACTCCCGGAAGAAGTGTACTCCCCGTAAGAGAGCTGCCAGATCCTCTGGATTTGGGAATTACTCATGGGAAACACCTTCCATCCGGTCAAAGGGGCTTATGGCAGTATGTGTACCGTTAGAAGCCAGGTGGACATAAATCGTGGTGGAATTTAAAGATTTATGTCCGAGCAGGGCTTTTATGGTAAGCAGGTCTGTACCGTCCTCATACAGATGGGTGCCAAAGGCGTGGCGCAGGGAATGGCAGGTGATCCGTTCTTCCCAGCCGAGTGAGCGCTCTACAGCATGGATATGCCGGGAAAGGTAAAATGTATCAATGGGTTTATCCGGGCAGGTCTGCTTTGGGAAAAGCCAGCCTCTTGGCCTGCCAAAGGCAAACCAGTAGGAAGTGAGGATATCCAGAGCCCTTTTAGAAAGGATGGCATAACGGTCGGAACGGTTCTTTCCGTGACGGATATGGATACGCATATTTTTGCGTTCAATGTCCTCATACCGTAAATGGCAGACTTCGCCGATGCGCAGACCGGAGGAATACATGAGGGAGACCATAGCCTTCTGCTTGAGGTCGGGCATGGCGTCGATCAGGATGGAAACTTCCTCTTTGGAAGGGACAAAGGGGAGGTATTCATCAAACTTACGCATGGGAAGCTGGGTATCGTCCCATGGCTTATGAAGGACATAAAGGGTAAAAAAACGCAACTGTGAAATGGCACAGTTGACCGTGCGGTCAGAAAGATTTCTGGAACGCTTTAGCCAGCGGATATAAACACGGAGTTCATCCCAGGAAACATCCTCCGGAAGCTTGCGGAGTACGCTGGAGAGATAATCAAGGTAGGCACGGATATAAGTGCAGTAATTTTTAAGTGTGTGGGCGGTAAGGCCGCGAAGGGAGATCATTTCCCTGAAAGAATCTAAATAATTGTCCATAATGGAACCTCCTTGGTGTGATTTTGATAGAGTGAACAGGAAAAATCACAAAAGAGGGGGGCGGGCGGGCAAAAAAATGAAATATAGAGTTGTTGAGTTTGAAAATCCATGATAATATAAACATAGCAGTTTTTGGGGTTATGTTTGCAGTTGTGTGTGGTAACTCAACAATACAACATAAACCAAAAAACTGCTACTTTTATTTTGAGAAAACGAAAAAATTTTGAAAAAGTAGTGGAATCACGTACCTAGGGCTAGCCACCGCGCTAGCGGTTTGGTACAATTATTGTTGTCCGACATCAGGGTTTAAGCGGATGCGGATAACCTGGCCGTCCAAAACATAGTGGGAGAAGTTCGTCTCATCCCCGTTACGCAGGAAATCAACGATCCATCTGCCATCTTCAAAGTGTCCTTCTTCCACAGTGAGAAAGTTCAGCTGGCCCCACTGCCTGGATCCCATATGGATATAACTTTTTTCGTCAGAGACGTTGGGGCTTTTGATAAAGTCAAATGCCACTCCGGCGCCCCCTGCAAAAAATTCGCATCCCCCGGTCTGTATCAGGAATGCTCTGCCCCGTATTTTTGTTTTATCTTTTCCTGTCTTGTCGGTGAGTTCCTGTGTATATCCCAAATGTGCCTGTCCGGTGTGGAGAAAATGAGCGATCACATGGTAATCCTTCAACTTAATATAACGTTTGGTTTCAAATTCTTCCTCTGCAATTGCGTGGATGTTTCCGGTCTTGCGGTAACGGATAAGTAAGGGGGATAAGTTCGCGATTGTCCGCATGGTAACTGCCATATCCCTGCAATTTTCCTTCAAATTTCCGTTTGCGTCAAGGGCGTGCTCCGCACCAAAGCAACAGATGCCGATTGCGCCATAGTCTGCTGCGGCAAGTATTGCGTTCATTGCGTTTGCCTCCCCGAAGAGAGGAGATTCCGGGATAAAAAGAGGATTGTCTTTTCTGTCATAGCGCCGGCAGATCCGCAGGTACTCCCGGCGGTTTTGGTTGTAGATATCCGGGCCGATCATGTCAAGGTCCGGTGCGCCGGCTTTCCAGATATCCAGCATTCTGCCGACGGCAGCTCCGGCGTTATAGCAAAGTCCAGCTTCCTCATATCCGTTTTCCCCTACCATCACGTTTGTAAACAAAGGAAGGTCATAAATTGCTTTTCCTGTTTTGGCAATCTGTCCGATAAATTTTGCGTGATACCATGCGGAAAAAGCCTCGTGAGCATATCTGCCAAACTGCCTCCGCCAAGGGGACAGGTTTTCCGGATTTTTTAATTCTTCGACTCCTGAGTCTTCCAGAACAATGTTTTTCAGGCAGTCTGGGATTTCCTGCATATAAGCTTTTTGAGCTTCTTCCGAATAATCCATATCGGTATTGGCGTACCCAATTTCGTTTTCAATCTGCACCGCAAGGACAGTGCGGGCCTGGCCGTCATATTCTTTCAAAAAAGCCATAAGCGCCCCAAATGCTTTTTCATCCCGGCTTAATGTCTGCATACAATGCGGGGAAAGGGATGCCACCAAAGCTCCATCTGGCCCCTGGGCCACATGGTATGTGCTTGAGTCCGTCTTGATGTATTCCGGTACATAATTGGGATGTCCGTTTTTGCTTGTACCAAACCATAAAATAATCAATTTCAGTCCTGCCTGCCGCACCTCGTCAATAAGCCCCTTTACCAAGGCCATGTCGTATCGATCTTTTTCAGGTTCTAACCGGTACCAGTAGACCGGCGCTTCCAGGCAGTTTCCGCCGTATTCCTTCACAACTTGGATTGCTTTTTGGATAAGCGGCGTTCCGGTGGAAGAGTTGTGTGCCTGCACACCCACCGCCATAAACGGATTGCCGTACTGGTCTTTTAAAAATTCGTTTTTCATAGTGTAACGTCTCCTTTGCTAAAGCTTATCATGGAACGGTGCGTTGTGAAAGGGAGATTTTGGACAAGTTTTAACGTTCATAAATTGACATTTTCTGCTGTGGATCATATTTTTATAAAGTTCTTGACAAGAATATACTTCAATGATAGCATGATGAAAGCAAACAGGATTCATTCGCTGACACGCTTAAGGAGATTATAATGAACCGGAGCATATTTTCAGGCAATTATGATAGCTGCGTATATTATTACGGACGTATTTGCTTGTAACTGGCTGCCACAGGCGCACAGTTATAAGCCGGTAGGTCTTATGTCTGTGCGTGGCTTTAAGTGATGAGGACGTTGAGTCCAATACGAAACCTGCTTTTTTAACGCATCAGACATATGGCGTGTCTGGTGCGTTTTTCTGTGGATTAAAAAAGGAGGAAATGAGATGAACGAAATTGAAAATCAACTTGCCATCATGCTAAAGGGGGTGGCCCAGCACACGGATATCCCGGAAATCAGGCAAAAACTGATAAAGGTAAAGGAGGAAGGAAGGCCTTTGCGGATCAAGTTAGGGCTTGACCCCTCGGCGCCGGATATTCATATTGGACATTCGGTGGTGCTTAGGAAGATCCGCCAATTACAGGATTTAGGGCATGAAGCGGTGATTATCATCGGGGATTACACAGGAATGATCGGGGATCCCACGGGGAAATCCAAGACCAGGAAGCAATTATCGCAGGCGGATGTGGAACGCAACGCCAATACCTACATGGAGCAGATCTTTAAGATCATTGACAGGGAGCGGACCAAAGTCCACTACAATAGCGAGTGGCTTAGTAAGATGAATTTCGGTGATGTGATCGAACTTGCCGCAAAGTGTACGGTTGCCAGGATGTTAGAGAGGGATGATTTCAATAACCGGTATACCAATCACCTGCCTTTGTCTGTCCATGAATTTTTTTATCCTCTGATGCAGGCGTATGATTCTGTTGCAATCAAGGCGGATATAGAATTGGGCGGTACGGATCAGACTTTTAACATCCTTATGGGGAGGAATATCCAGCGGGATTACGGCCAGGAGCCCCAGCTTACCTTGTTTATGCCTTTATTAGAAGGAACCGACGGTGTGGAAAAGATGAGCAAAAGTCTTGGGAATTATATTGGAATCAGTGAAGAACCGGAGGTTATTTTTGAAAAAGTAATGAAAATTCCGGATTCCCTGATCGTCAAATATTATAATTTGTGTACGGACGTACATCCGGAAGAGATTGCAAAGCTTGAAAGGAAATTGGAAGAAGGAACAAACCCCAGGGATATTAAGATGATGCTGGCAGGCGAGATCACAGGGCTTTATCATGGAAAAGAGGCGGCAGACGGGGCCGGGGAGCATTTTAAGACTGTGTTCCAGAAAAGTGAGATTCCCGAAAATGCGCCGGTCCTTTTCCTTGATGCCGGCTTAGAGACGGCATTGGGGGAACAGATTGTAAATGCCCTTGTGGAAAAAGGCTATTATAAATCCAAAAACGAAGTCCGGCGTATGTTTAAGCAGGGCGGGGTCTGCTTTGACGGAAAAAAGGTTATGGACAGCCAGGATATTCCAAAAGAGGGAAGCGGGCATGTCCTGAGGATGGGAAAGGGTAAATTTTTCAGGGTATCTTTATTAAATGCTACAGAGCCTTTTTAACGGAGATTGCTTTCATAGGACACATTTCCTGGCAGCAAAAACAGGAGATACATCCTTTTTTCTTAAAGCGGGCTTTCTTCTTTTTGATGGCAATGACGCCGGCCGGGCAGCTTTCCGCACACTTACCGCAGCCAATACAAAGCTCCCGGTCAAGCTGAGGGTAAGATTTCATGAGCTTTTTGGCAATGGGCAGAAGGAAAGCAGGGATTTTTGCGGAAAAGTCAAGCTTTTTTGTATCAGGCACCTCAAATGGGGTAAGGTTATCCGGAATCTTATCTCCTGTCAGGTTTATGTCATCAGGGGTTGCGAGTCCGGCTTCCACTGCCTGCCGGATCATGACAATGTCCATAGGGGAAAGCCCCATCAGCGTTGCGGCAAAGTAATCCTGGGTATAGAAGTCCTTTGCCGCAAGGAGCATATGGAGAGGGTGGGAAGTGCCGCCGGTAGGGCCGTTCCCTTCCATGGCGTCAATAGCGTCAATGATGGTAAGGTCAGGATTTACGGTCTGTGCAAGCTCTAAAAGCATACGGGAAAAATCTTCAAGATCCGGCCAGCGGTAGTGCATCTGGGGTTTTTCCAGCCCGGGGATCGTTCCGAATAAATTTTTGATTCCTCCGGAGTAGCCGGTCATGGCGTGGGTTTTCAATTTGCAGATGTTTATGATATAATCAGCTTCTGCAATAGGTGTTATGATATGGAAGGAATGGTTTGAAAAAGTTTCCGGGCAATGGACGGTTTTTGCGGAAAAGTCCATGTTTAAGGACAGATCAGGTTCAAGTATGTCCATGCCGCAGGTGCGGTACACATTTTTCATATGCTCTGCGGTGTACAATCCGCCGGAGCTTTCCGCTAAAGTAATGTTGTTTATGCCATGCTCTTTTAGCCAGCGGGTCACGCATTTGACCACCAGGGGATGAGTGGTGGCAGGAAAATCGGGCTTTTTCGCCATCACCAGATTGGGCTTGATGACAACTTTTAAGTCCGGGCGCATATCTTTATGGATGGCAAGCGCATCCATGGATTTGCAGATGGCAGGGTAGATCAGGTCTTCGGTGTATTCATTTACCAGGTATATAGTCTGTATCATAAAATGTTGTTTCCTTAATATCAAGTAGTAATCAGGCGCAGAAAATAAAATGCCTGTCAAAAACAGTTTACAATGATTGGGGCAGATTGGCAATGGGAGGATTTATCATGAAGAAAGAATATGAAAATTATATATTTGATTTATATGGAACGCTTGTGGATATTCAAACAAATGAAAAGAAGGCTTCCCTGTGGAAAAATATGGCGCACATTTATTCCATGACAGGGGCGGTCTACACTGCTTCGGAACTGAGAAAACGTTATCGCGTCCTTTGCGGGCAGGAGACGGCAGCGAAAGCGGCAAAGATGGGGTGTAAGGAAAGCGAAGTGGAGATTTTACTTGACAGGGTATTTGAAAAGTTGTTTACGGATAAGGGCGTTTGCGCGGACAAAGGACAGGTTTATCAGACGATGATCACATTCCGGAGCCTTTCCCTGTGCTATATCAGGCTTTTTGAGGGGGTGCCGGAATTGTTTTTGCGCCTGAAAGAAGCGGGAAAAAAGTGCTATTTACTGTCAAATGCCCAGAGGACATTTACGGAAGCGGAAATGAAGCTTCTGGGGATTTATGGAAGCTTTGACGGAATTTTATATTCATCTGACGCAGGGGTAAAAAAGCCATCGGAGAACTTTTATCATACATTGTTTCAGAAATACTGCCTTAAAAAAGAATCCTCTGTGATGATAGGGAATGAGTACCAGGCAGATGTGCTTGGAGCCTGTGATTACGGGATAGATAGCATCCATGTCCATGTGGACCAGTCAGGCAGGAGGCAGGGGGCGCTGCCGGGGAATTGTGTGGAGATTGAGAAAGTGGGGGAGGTCTTCTAAATTTCCGTTTAGTTGGAGTACGTGGCTAATAATACCGCCCTAATAAGGTGAAAAATCTA
>OFGA01001362.1_pt1 | contig 17007 bp, 29 predicted proteins | sample 1521471 | NCBI WGS metagenome assembly OFGA01 (sample SAMEA3504086, study PRJEB24116) | mouse gut metagenome | biome: mouse gut; feature: mouse-associated habitat; material: faeces | place: Denmark | collected 2011
GGCGCCGCCGGTGCCACAGGGGCTGTGGGTGCCACCGGTCCCACTGGCCCTGCCGGCCCCACCGGCGCCACCAGTCCCGGCCTTACCGCCGCCTTTGCCGTCAACACCCAGGGCAGTCCCATCGCGGTGTCATCGGGCGGCACCCCCATTCCGTTGCCCAACGAGCAGGTTCTGCCCTCCGGTGTCACGGCCAATTCCGGGAACACCGTGTTCACCGTGGCGGAAGCGGGCACCTATCAGATTTCTTACCATGTGAATACCACTCTGGCTCTGTCGATGGGGACCCGGCTGGTGATCAACAGCATCAGCCATGTCGCGTCCACCATCGCCCCGAAAATCAACACCTCCAGATTTGAGAATCAGATCACGGTTTACCTGCCCGCGAACTCCACCATCTCTCTTCAGATGTACCCCATGACTCTTGCCGGAGGCGCCGTCCTGGTCGGCGGCGGGGCAGGCGCCTCTTTGACCATCATCCGGTTGAACGGGTCGAAACCGGCAAACTACCCGGAGCACGATATAGAAGGCGGATGGGATCTCGAAGAAGAATAAACGCAAGACTGTAAAGTCCGACCCATGTGCTCACGCCGGCTTCTGCCGGCGTGAGCGATCTGTGACAGACCCAAAAGAGGGCTGTCATGGTCGGCCCTCGATCCGGCAGCGGGGATATTTTCTGCACCTCCACCAGCCCCTTTGCATAGGATGGCAAAAACAGGAGGTGCTCCCTATGCCTATCATATATTTAAGCCCCAGCACAGAGGAAACTATATTATGAAGATAAAAAAGCGGAAGCAAACACGCTTCCGCTTTTTGTTTTCTACAGCTTACGCATCACATTATCATAGGCTCGGCGGTTCATGACCTGCAACAGATCCATCAGTTCAGTCGCTCCATAGCCTTTCACGATCTTGCTACCTCTTTCAGTTGCTCTATGATGTGGTTGTAAGCCCGGCGGTTCACGGCGGCAAGGCCCTCCAGATGCTTGTTGAAAATGTGGGTCAGCTTCATCATATGGGCTCGGTCGGTGGGAATAGTCATAATGACCCGCTCAAACTCCGTATCGCCGTCCAGTTCGGGGGTTGGGTCCGGCCTGTCCGTGTTTCTGGCGGAGTAGACCTCCGCGTTATCTCCGCCCAGCATGCAAAGTGCTTTGTAAGCCCCACGATACATGCTCAACTTTGCCGCGTTGGCTTCTATCATTTTTTCGTTGCTGAGCTTTTCGATCTCATCACAGAGAATTTCTTTATTTTTCTCGATCTGGCATCTCATGTTTAACACCTCCTATATCGGATTTAATAGCCTCCAGCCGGGAGATGATCTCCCGCTGCCGTCTGTCGTAAATAGTCTGCGTTTTCTCCTGCCGGACGTTGGAATACACATTCCACAGCCCGAAGCAGAAGTTAGCCAGGATGACGATCGTCCCCAGCGGTTCCGGAAGATTGTTTTGCGGATTGCGCTGCATTGGCAGCCACCTTCTTCGCGTTGGAGATCGCGGCCTCCCCCAGCTTGTTCCCCAGCTCCCGGCCCTGGGCGGTAAAGGCCATCGCGCCCAGAGCGAAGCCCAGCAGTACGCCGCCCATCAGATACGCTCCACCACGACGGCCACGTTGGAGACGGTGGCGGCCGCGCCGGACAGGACCAGAGTCAGAGCGGAATCGTCGCCGCAGCAGAACTCTCTTACCAGGGCCGCGATGGACAGCGTCACAGGGTTCCCGGCGGTAGACACGGCGGCGGAGGCAGTTGCCCCAGGGATGGCCACGCCGTTGCGGAACAGAGAGGCCGTGACGGTACCGGCGGCAGTGGGAGCGGCGGTGATGGACGCCTTGACATCGTAGTACCCGGCATCGTTGTAGCCGTTGATGGTGACGCTGTTGCCGTTAAGGTTCAGATCGCAGCCATAGCGCCGGATGATGGAACCCAATGCCAGCGTGCCGCCCACGGGCACAGTCTGGGCGGCGGTGTTGGCGGTAAAAATTGCAGATTTGCAGCTCATAAAATTACTCCTTTCAAAATAAACGCGGGCGGGGCATCCGCCCCGCCCTTATTCCCGGCCAGCAGGGCCTCAAGTCAGATGTTGCGATTTCCGTTGCAGGGGCCGCAGTCACCGCGGAACAACGCAGGGACCAGCTGCCCGTTGCAGGTAGTCGCCACGCCGGAGAGCCGGGGGCTGCTTGAGCATGTCGCACTCAATAGCGTCCAGCCTGCGGTTGAAACCGCAGCAACAGTCGGAGAGCTGCTGAGACAGGCCGGAGACCAGCTCCTTGGTATAGAAGTTGTTCTTCAGGCTCATGTTCTCCATCTTCAGATCGAAGATCTTCTCAGACTGCTGGGCCTCGTAGATGCGGCTGGCCTGACCCATCACCGCGTCACGGCTGTCCCGAATGGCAAGACGGGTGGTCTCACCCTGCTGCTCGGTCAGATACTGGGTGCGGGCGCTGTCGATGATCTCCCGCTTCTCCACCTCGCAGTTGGATACGCGGCTGCAGCCTCCCTCGGGCATGCAGTTGCCGCGATTGCCCCAGAGGCCGTTGCCGCAGCCGCCCAGGCCACCGCCCAGCAGGACCAGCAGGATGACCACGAAAAACAGCACACCCAGCCATGTCATTCCGCTCCTGGATTCCTCCATGTGTGTTCACTCCTTTACAAAAATTATTATTCCAACGGCTTATTTCAGCCGGGGGAATTTTGTCGTGCCCTTCCGGGCGTTCTGAGGGGGCTGGAAGGGCGTTCCGCCGCCGCCCAGTATCTTCTCCGCGTCCGCCTTCAAAGCCTCGGGAGTGGTACCCAGAAGGCCGCAGACGGCGCGTCCCTGCATGGTACCGCCATACTTGCGGTAAATATCATTGACGGCCTGCGGTGTGATGCCAAGCCTGCGAGCGGCGGCGCTGACGCCGTCAAGGCTGTCCGCCGTCCCGCTGATCGCCTCCTGCGCCTTTTGCACCGCCCCGTTTAGGTTCGCGCTTGGAAACATCTTCCCCACAGCTGCAAGTACACTGCTTAGCTCCATTTTCTTTCAGCTCCCTTATCTCGCCGGAAAGCGAGGAAATAATACTGGACATCTCCAGCATAGATCTCTGCATCTCCGCCATCAGCTCCTCCTGAGATTTAGGCGGCACGATTACGCCCAGCTCAACCAGCTTGTCGTAGTACTGGGCAGTGGTCTGCTCCAGCTCGGTGTAGGCGGCAATGGTCTTGCCGATCGGCTGCCGGTTCCCGGCGTAGTCGGTCTGATAGATGTCCGTCCCATCGGTCACGCAGGCCATCACGTTGGAGGCCGTGTAACCGGAAAACGAAAATTGTTCCATACGATCACCTCATAAGCACGGAGGAGAAAAGAAACATTAAGCCGCTGGCGCGCCGGTCCTGCCGGGTGTTCTTTTCTCCTCCTGATGGCCTTATTTTACAGCATTGCAAAAATCCTTGTGTAGCGTTTAGGTGAAAATATGTGAGGATATGGGAAAGTTAAAAGAAGGGGAAGCAACTCACTTCCCCTTCCATTCAGCAGATATTCAGTTTTTGGGCTGTTCGCTCTATCTTGTCGATGATCCGCAACATTCTCTTTGACACTGCGCTTCTGCTTAATCCAACTTCTTCTCCAATGTCAATATGAGCTATCCCATCCACAAGATACAACTCCGCGATCCTGGTATCCTCCACGCCAAGGGCCGCTTCCCGGATCACCAGCTCCCAATCGGAGCGGGTGAAGTCACCGAAACTTCCTGACACGCGTGCCCTTGCTCTTGCCATTTTTCTTAGTTCTGGTTTTGGTCCTTTTGATCCTTGCCATCGTTCAGCTCTTCCAGGATACGGAGTACATCGTCCGGCTCCAGATCAGAGCTGACCACGTTCCCCTCGGAATCCACCAGATTGTATACCCCGGAAAGCTCCGTCGTGCTCTCGTAATCATACTGGCACCACAGCCAGACAAACGCGCCGACAATGATGATAACGGAGACCGCCCAGCAGATACACAGCCTCCACAGCCGCCTGTCCGCCCGGGCCATGTGCATCTCGTGCAATGCCAGAGGGATGGTCTGCTCCTCGCTGTACTCCATATTAACGGAAAGCCTGTCCTTTTTGTTCTCCATATCCCGCACCCCTTTCTATTAGATTTTATCACATCGCGGACAAGTTTGCAACGCTCAATCCAGCTTCCCCAGCCGGTCCAGCACGGTGAGGGTCCGGCACAGATCCTCGGAGACGTTGATCTCCTTGCCGCTGGTGCCCTTCAGGGCGTCCTTGTCCATAGCCTTCTGCACCGCAGCCTTGTACCAGCTGGGCACATCGTTCAGCGTCTTGTAAATAACCATATCGTCCTCCTCTTTTTCTTTGTCGAACACGGGCCGCACGGCCCCTACGATGTACTTTCCGGGGCGGTTCTTCCGGCAGACCATACCGCCGTTGGATTGGCTCCCGGACTGGCTGGTGTTCCCCTCGACGGCCTGCACGCCGTAATCCGGCAGCTCCGTCTCCACGATGCCGCAGTGGTCCGTGGCCGCGCCGCCGGGGAAATCGTAGATCACCACGTCCCCGGGCTTGAAACCGGCAGTCACCCAGCATCCGGCGGCTTTGGCGGCGTTCATCAGCGCGCCGCAGCTGGCCGTCCGGACCGGCAGTTTTACGCCCGCCTGGGCGAACACCCACTGCACGAAGACCATGCACCAGGGGTAGGCGCTGCCCATGACCTCCCGGCCATAGTACCAGGTGTTATAGCGCACGTTGTTGCTGCCGGGCGGGTTCTCGCATATGCCCAGCTGCTTCCGGGCGATGGTCAGGAGTTGGTTAGCCGTTGCCATCACTACCTCCAGCACTTTCTTCGTAGATAATTTCCAGACCATACGCTTTTGCTGCTTCGTGTTCGATCCGGCACCCTCTGGCGTTCTCCCATCCCTTGCAGAAGTAGGCCGCGTGGCACAGGCTCATATTCTCCAGACTTTTTGCCAGGAAGCACAGAGGGATCTGTACTACCCCTCTGGCCGTCATGGCCTCACGGCTATACCATTCGTCCGTGAACAGTGTGTTGATGATCTCATAGCCTCGTCTTTCCAAAGCGGCAACCGCCCTCTCTCTGGTGGCAATAATCTCTGCGTCGGTTTTGCCGTTCATCGGCTGGCTTAACATAGCTTTTTTTGTCATAACTTTCTCCTTTTTAATTCTTGTTTTCCATAACATCCTGCACCTTCTGGGACTGGGTGCCGAAGTAGAACGCGATGATCACGGCGTAGATGGTCATGAAGTCCTGAGAGATGGCCCCCTTCAGCGCCATGACCGCAAACACGCCCGTCAGCACCAGCGTCACCAGGCTCTTGACGCTCAGCAGGTTCCCCAGCCGTTTTTTGATAGTACTCTCATTCATATGTATCCTCCCTTTCCCCAGGCTTGTCCCCGGTCACTACCTTCGATATCTTGATCCCCGCCAGCAGCAGGGCCTCCACGCCGCCCGCGCCCAGGGTGTACTGGATCAGCGTATCCGGCACCGCGCCCTTCACGCAGAAGATTACGGTCATAGCCGCGATGAACGCCAGCAGGAAGAGCCCCATCAGGCCCAGGATCACATTAGACGTCTTCACTTCCCCACCCCCGGCATTCCGGATGCCAGCCAGACCATGAACGCACCGGCCAGCGCGCTGATGATGCAGCCCACAAGGGCCTCCCAGCGCTTGGCGGGCTTGCCTGCAAGGTCTTTTGCGGTGGCGGTCAGCCCGTCCAGCTTTTCGTCTATTCCCTTCAGCTGGGCCTCCAGCGTGGCGCGGTCCTGCTCCAGGGAACCGATGCGGGAAAACATCTGCTCGTGGGTCTTGGAGGAGTTGTCCCGGTAGCGGTCGAACTCTTCCTTCATTGCCTCTACCCGGGCGGATACCGGGCAGTCTTTGGGGTTGCAGGTCTCAGGCATAACTTACCCTCCTTTTTTGATCCTTCTTATTCACGCCCCGGCCTCCAGAAGCGCCTCGACCTCCGCCCGAATGCCCTCCGGGACATCCTCAATGGTCTTCAGCCCCTTCCGGATAAGGGCCGCATAAACTCTTGCCACGTTACACACCTCCCAACATCATTTCGTATACTTCTGCCAGCGCCAGCTGCAGATCGCTCAATTCCCCGGACGATCTCTCAGCCGCAGACCGCAGCGACTCCATGACCATCTCCTGAGACGTCTTTTCCCGGAAGCAGAGATACCATCCGTCCTCCAGCCCGGGTACGCCCTCGTAATGCGCCTGCTGCACCAGCTCCGCGTTGTGCAGGACGATCTCCTCCTCGCCGTCCGTCAGCGTCAGAGTAGAGAGATTGCCTGCGAATACGGACTCCTCAACCTTTTCCGGGCTTACGTAGTTATTGCCGTTCTGACTGAACCCAGTCAGCTCCGTCCCGTCCGCCAGGATCATTTTCCACATAGCAGTATCATTCCTTTCAAAATATAAACTCCGTTTTAATTGACAAGCCTGTCCGCTTGCTGTATAATTCGGGATACAAGGGGGTGCTCAAATGAATAACGAAGATAAGATTCTGGAACTGCTCACCGCGATGCAGGCCAGGCAGGAAAAAAGCGAGGAACTGCTCACCGCGATGCAGGCCAGGCAGGAAAAAAGCGAAGAACTACTGACCGCAATGCAGGCCGGTATGCAGTCCATGCAGTCTGACATCCAGAAAATCAATGGCCGGTTAGACTCCATGGACGAACGATTAGATTCCATGGACGAACGATTAGATTCCATGGATGGCCGGTTGAGCTCTTTGGAGGAAAAGGTGGATGACCTTGCTGAAGGTCAGGACGAACTCCGCACCAGCGTCAACGCTCTGCTGGACTGGTCTGAGCGCGTCAGCTCTATCGAGCAGCTCCGTATCCCGAAAATCGGATAATACATCCCCGCCGCCCCCAGAGGGCGGCTTTTTTCCATCTCCGCCCCACAGGGGGGCGGAGATTTACGATATAGAGAAAGCGGGGCGAACACGGTGGGAGTTGTCGGCGTAGGTCCAGCGGGCATATCCGCTGGCGTGCACGAAGGCAAAGGAGGAGGCGGAGACTACGTCTCGCAGCCAATAGTAGCTTCTTTCCTTTTGGATAAATTCCGGCGCGAGCAAAAACAGCGGGAATTGCGTTCTGTCGTAGGTGTACCAGCTAGGACCTGCGGAACCGTCATTGCATTCAGAAGACATAATGCTCTGCCCGTATACGTTCCGCTCGCTCATAAGGACAACATCCTGCTGCACATGCGTTGACCCTGTAACCTTACCGCTTGCCACGGTATTGGACAGATAGAAATAGTGCGAAAGAACGTGCCCGGAGAACGCGCTGTTGACTTTCGATCTCGCCGTGGCGAGGTTCGTAGTATACATTTTGGATCCAACGTAGCCGCCGGTGGTCGCGCTGGAATCGTTCATTTTTTGAGCATCAAGCCCGGTATCCGGCACAATGACAGCGTGGTGCGTGGCCAGCGCGGTACTGCCGGTCCCTAAGTAGTAATCAAACGCCGCGATCCTCCAGTTAATGCCGTTAATAGTCCAGTAGTCCCCGATGAACAAATCATCAAAGGTCCCCGCCTTGATCGCGGCGTACTGCGCGGCAGTTACGGAGCTGCCGAGGTATTTGCCCCGAAAAATGCTGTTATGCGCCCCGGCGTTGGCGGCGACAATACTGGCTACACGGTCCACATAGCCCTTGTTGGCAGCATCGTGGTCTGTTTGCGGATCAGTAACACCACGGATCCTGGCTTGTGCCGCAATGTCTCCACTCCATGTAGTTAAGGCAGGCATGACCTGAACAAATGGTTCTGCATTAGGCCCAGTTGTAGCCTTAAACATAACGCCGCTATTGATCATTTCAGCAGGATTATCAGCGAAGAACTTTAAGCCTACGTTAAGTTCGGTTTTAAGCCCCGACTGTACTCCAAGCACACCGGTCATCGTCCCGCCCCCCAGCGGCAGCCACGGCCCGGTCCCCATCAGCGCCTGGAAGTCTTCCTCCGTCCCCGTATAGCCGCCGTCCACAGCGTACTGGTAAGCCGTTTTCCCCGTCGGTCCAGGCGGCCCTTGTGCACCATCCGCCCCCGGAGGCCCCTGCGCTCCATCCTGCCCAGCGGCCCCGGGAGACCCGTCTTTCCCATCCGTACCGTCTCTCCCAGCCGGTCCCTCCGGCCCGGGAGGCCCCTGCAGGCTTCCAATATTCTGCCACGCCTGAGTGTCCACATTCCACAGGTAGATGTCGTTGTCCTCCGCGCTGCCCACAGCCCAGGCGTCCCCCTCGCTGCCTGCCGGGTGGGCCGCCTGCAGAGCGTCCAGCGTATCGTATCGCCCCAGGACCGTGAAGGACGTCCCGTCCGCGCCGTTGTAGACGGTAAAGGTGCTTGTGCTGCCGTCCGTCAGGGTGATGGTATAGGTATCGACAGTCCCCGGGGAACCGTCCCCCGCCGTGCGCTCTACGCTCTGAACGCCGACGCCCGTCTCCCCCCGCTCCCCCGTGTCTCCTTTTCCGCCGGGAGTTCCAGGCGCGCCCGTGTCACCCTTCCCGCCTTTTTCCGCCACCAGCATATACTCCGGTCCCGCCGCCGGCGTCACGCCGGTAACGCCGTCCGCCAGCACCAGATAGCTGGAGCCCTCATGCTCCACGATATCCAGCCGGTTATAGACCGCCGAGTCCTCATACGCCCCCCTGGGCACCAGGGACACCCGCCCCAGCCTTGTGCTTGTCTCAGCCATGATCCAATACTACCTCCAAATATCCGTTGACCAGCCGGAACCCCGGCCCGGTATATTCCGCGTCCGTGACCATATACAGGTCTCCGGTGGATATATCCACATAAAACGTGGCGTACATCAGATTTCCCCGGGCCGCCTCGCCGGTGTCCACGTATTCCTTGCGCTCAGCGTCCCACGTCCACCACGTGCCGTCCCGGATGACCGGCGGCTTGCCGGAGTATTCCTTCGCGGACTGGGCGCTGTCCGCCGCGTCGTCCGCGCTTCCGGCAGCGCTCTCCGCCGACTTTGCCGCTGCCGCCGCGCTGGACGCTGCCGCTCTCGCCGCTTCCTCCGCGCCGTCCACATAGCCCGCCACGCTGGCCTGCGCGTACTTCTTCCACTGCCTGCCGGTCATGTGCATGGCCTCCCCCTGCTGCTCCACAGGGAGAAGCGTGTCGTCGTACAGATCCGCGATGCCGGGCAGACTCCCGATGGCTACCTCCTCTACGGCGGGGAGCCCGCCGGGAGTTTTATCCGCCATTCTGCTCCTCCTGCTTTTCCTTGTCCGCCAGCTTGTGGGCGTCCCACAATGCAGACTTGTCACCGGCCATCTCATAGGCCTCCTTGATCCTGAGCCTGGCTGCCGACATCACATCCACGGCGTCTCCGCTGACGGAAATGATAGAGATCATCTTGTGAGCTTCACTGAGCTTTTTCTGGATATCGTTCATGATGCAAACCTCCCTTCCAACCTGGCCACCCGGGCCGTCAATTCCTGTATCCGCGCGATGCACATGGGGATGAACTCCCCCAACCTCAGAGCGTAATCAAACCCACCGTCCTCTCTGGGGGACTTGACGAACCCGCCGAAATCCATCCCGTCCAGCCCCGCCTCCTCCAGCGCCCGCTCCACGTCCTGGGCCCCCAGGCCCAGATGGACCCGCCCGCTCTTCCCGTTCTCCAGCCGGTACCGGATGGGCCGCAGGGCGTCGAAGAACCGGTCATAGGCGGAGAGGTCGTCCGATACGTCCCGCTTTTTCGTCAGGTCGGAGGTCACGATGGCGTCGTTGTCCGCGTACACGTCCGACCAGGGGAAAGCGGAGCTGCCGCAGCTGTACCGCCCGGAAGAATTGGGAATGCAGTCCCCGCCGATGGCGGCGTGGCCATTGCCCAGCTGGAGCGTGGCATAGTACGCGCCGCCTCCGCTGAGGTAAAGGTCTCCCGGCGTTGCGGTGATCTCGATCGCTCCGCTGGAGAACTTCATTTTCTGCCCGTCATAGGAGCTGGACCCGGTAGCGGAGATCATCCCCGCTTCCCGTCCCCGGGCATCGTTGATGTAGATATAATTCCCGTACAGCGAATTCAGCCGCAGGGTGTTGGTATCGATGGCCCCGCCGTCAATGACGGTCCCCCGGTCCCCGCTCAGGTCGTTGAAGGTCACCATCCCGGAAAAGGATATCTCCTCACTCTGTATGGCGATGCCGTTCATGTAGAGGGCGATGGTGCTGGACTCCTGCCCGTTGAACACGCCCAGGCTGATGCTGTCCACCGTCTGGCTGATGGAGGAGTACGCATTGTTCAGCCCGTTGATCTGGGTCTGAATAGAGGCGGCCGTCTGCTCGATCTTGGAGTTCAGTCCGCTTTGGGTGTTGTTGATCTGCGTAGTGAGGCTGGAAGCCGTCTGCTCGATCTTAGAATTGAGCCCGTCCCTGGTGTTTTTGATCTCCGAGGTCAGGCTGGAAGCCGTCAGCTCCAGCTTCCCCTCCAGTCCCTCCACCTCGTTCTCCACCAGCAGCGTGATCCGCTCCGCCGTCTTAGTGATGGAGGACCGTATCCGCGCCAGCTCCCTCTCCGACTGCCGCTGGGAACGGGATTTGTAGGGATATTCGTCCTCCACCTCGTCACCGCCCGGCGCGGCGATGTCCGCCGAATAGAGCCCGTCAAAGGTCACATCCGCCTTGGCCAGCACAGAATATACGCCGCCAGCGGTAACTCCGTCCCCGATCTCCGCCGCCGGGTCCAGCAGCGCGTCCTCGCCGGAGAACGGCAGATATGTCACGCCCTGCAATCGCCTCAGCACGCTCTCCGCCATGGCCTGGGTCGCCCAGGGAAGTCTCTTTTCCACCGTCCGCCCCGTGTCGTCCCCGGCGGTGTATACGTTGTCCCCGTCCACCGCCAGCGAGACCCGGCTGACCCGCTCCGGAGGCGTCCCGGTGTCCAACTTGGACACGCGAGACCCCACAAAAACCTTACCCAACAAGGATCCTCACACCCCCTAACGTGATAGCACTGCCGTACTCATTCACCAGATAATTGGTCTCCGGCGGGATATCCCCCAGCCGCAACAGCAGCAGCTTCCCCTCGTCCGTGATGACCCAGTTCCCGGTGCTGCACACGGCGATGCCCTCCAGTACGTCCTGCATGGCCATATCTCCGTTTTCGTCTACGGGATATGCCACCGGAAAATCGCGGGACAGCACGGTCCGGGGGTCCAGCTCCACCCCTATCTGCCGGGCGATATCCGCCGCAGCTTCCTGCTGGCTCATGGGCCAGTTGGCATAAGGGTCGATGTCCCATACATCCCCGGCCCGCCGCATGGCGTCGAAGCCGTGGATGTCCAGCACGCCCGATACCTTGTCCAGCTTCCGGGTGGAAATAAAGAATACTCCCTTGGGGATCCACTCTGAAACCCTTTCCCCCGCCGCCAGCCGGACGAAAACCCGCATTTCCGCGCTGCGCGGGATGCTCCCCGGCTGCCGCAGGGACAGGTCGATCTGCCGGGAGGCGCAGCACCCGATATCCGGCTCCTTGAACACCCCTCCGGATGTCTCCAGATACAGCAGGGCGTCCTCTCTGTAGTCTATCCCCGCGATATTGACCTTCATCTCCTTCCGGTGCCTTGGGTCCCGCAGGAGCGTCTGATATAGATTGCTTGTCTGGTGCATGTTACTTCTCCTCCAGCTCGAAGCTCCCGCCGGAGAAGTATGTGTGCCCTCCCCGCACAGTCTTTGCCACGGCGGTAGGGCCGGAAACATAGAACAGCCGGACCGTCTCCCCATACCGGTCGTCGATGTACCGCACATCGGCGGGCCGGACACTCAAAGCCTCCACCAGCCGGTACCAGGTCCCGTCCCGCAGCTCTACCAGAGATACGGAAATCCCCCGCTTGACAATCTCCGCGCGGTACTCCGTCCCGTCCAGCGCCGCCACGCTCCGCCCCCGCCGGACGATCTCTGCCTGCTGCAATCCCCCGGAGCGCAGCCAGGGGGTGAAGTCCACGCCGTTGATGATGAGAATGGCCTCCATAGCTCCCCTCCTATACGCCCCAGGCTCGGGCGTTGTTGGCCTGCCAGGCGGTGGTCAGCTCCCCCACCTTACGCTGGTTGAGATAGATGCCCACCCCATCCAGTTCCTTCCGGACAGCTGCGGCAATCAGCGTAGGCAGCTCCGCCAGGGCGCTGCCGCCGCCAGCCTCCTGTGGGCCGGTCACGCCGCCGGACACCTTCACCGTGGCGGTCGCGTTCCCCGCCAGCTCCGCCATGGAGCGGTCGATCCTCCGCTGTACGCCGCTCATTTCCCGACTGAAGCCGTCCCCCAGGCCCTCCGCCATGTATCCGCCGATCCCGGCAAACACCTTCGATGGGGAGTGGATGCCCAGGACGCCCTTGACGGAATCCACGATGCCGCCGAAGAAATCGGATACCTTCTCTTTGATCCAGCTACCCATACCCTTGATGCCCTCCCATACCCCGGTGACGATGTTTTTCCCGATATCCAGTATCTTGGAGTTGTTGGACATAAACCCGTCCACAATGGCGGCGACCAGCTTGGGAACGGACTTTACCAGCTCCGGGATGGCCTTGATGAGCCCCAGCGCCAGGGTGGTGATGATCTTCAGCGCGGACTCCGTGATTTTCGGCAGATTATTTGACAATGCAGTGACGATATTTGCGATGATCTCCGGCACCCGCTCCGCCAGTCTGGGCAGGGCGTTCACCATCCCCTCCGCCAGGGAGACGATGATCTCCAGCGCCGCGTCGATGAGATTGCTCAGGTTGTCCGGGTCCGTCAGGGTCTCCACGATCTGCAGCACCACGTCCACCACGGTGGGAACCAGCTCCGGCAGGGACCCCGCGATACCGGAGGCCAGCGTGGTGATGATCTCCAGCGCCGTACCGGTTATCTGAGGGAGCATCCCCACCACGCCGTTCACAAGCTCCATCAGCACCCCCGCGCCGGATTCGATGACCCGGGGGAGATTCTGTACCACGCCGTCCAGAAGGGACATGACGATGCCGCCGCCCACCTCCAGCACGTCCGGCAGAAGACCGGCGACCGTATCCACCAGCCCCTGCACGGCGGAGGCAAAGGCCTCGTCCGCGCCCTCCGTGCCGTTGAGCATATCGGAAAACGCGCCAGCCGCTGCCGCGATGGAGGGCAGAAATTCCGCCTGCAATCTGCTCTTGACGTTGGAGACCGTCTCCCCCAGCCCGGCCATGGTTTCATCCAGCAGGGCCTGGTTGGTTCTGGCCTGGACGATCGCCTCATTGTTCCGGTAAAAGGCCCCTGCCGCCGTGTCGTAAGCGCCGGACAGCGTCTCCATGATGAGCCTGTTCCGCTCGCTCTCCGTGCCGCAGGCTGCCAGCTTCTCATTGAACTCGTCCTCGCTGATGCTCACCCAGTTGAGCGCGTCCGCCAACGCGCCTGTGACCTGCCCGGCCTTGGCGGTCTCGTTGGCCGCCTCAATGAGCCCGTTGATGGGAAGCGCGTCGCCAAAGGTACCCGCCACCCCGGCGGCGATAGTGGTCCACCGGGACATGTCCTGCTCGCTGTCCGCCAGCTGCGCCAGCAGCTGTGAGGCCTCCGCCGCCGTGTCCGTATCGCCCAGAATTTTATAAAAATCCGAGTATGCCTGCCGGGCCGCTTCGCCGCTGTGCCCCGCCGCCTCAAAGGCGGTGCTCAGCTTCCCCTGGGCCTCCCGGTACTCGCTGGTGCTTTCGTCCAGGTTCCACAGAGCGCTGGCCAGATCCTTCAGGCCGCTCAGGGCTGCCTGGATGCCGGAGGAAATCAGGTTCCCCAGGGCCACCGTGGCGGCTCCGGCACAGCTGCCCAGGCGCTCCGCGCCTCCGGCGGCGCGGTCCGCCGCTTCCCCGAACTCCGCCGTTTCCTCAGAGGCGTCAGACGTGCTTTCCTCAACATCCTGGATGGTGCGCTTATTTTCCGCCAGCTGACGCTCCAGTTTGTTGAGGTCCGCCGTGGCCTTGTTCACCGTCTGCTGCCACCGCTGGGTCTTCTCGTCGTTGTCGCCGTACTTCTCAGCAGAGGCGGCAAGCCCCTCCTGGAGCTTGGCCAGCTTCTCCTTCTGGGCATCGATCTGTTTGACCAGCACCTCGTTCCGGGCCGTCAGGGCGGCGGCGCTCTTGTCGTTGGCATCGTAGGCGGAGGTCACCGCCAGCATTTCCGTGCCCAGGGTCCTGATATTTGTGTTGATGTTGTTGATGGCCTTGCGGAATTCCGCCTCGCCGTCTATGCCGATCCTTGGGCCGATGTCGTAGGCCATATCCTCACCCCCCGTAATACTGTGTCATTTGGCTCATCAAAGAACCCTTGGCTGCCGTCCGTTCCTTCGCGCCGCACTGCACGATCTGATAGCAGGCGATCTGGTCGAACACCCGCCCCAGGGGCAGATGGTCCACCTCGAACCGGGTCAGCCCTGCCCGCGTGCCGTTGTAGTACAGCCACGCAGTTCCTGCGCTGGACTCTGCGCGGCCTCCCCGTTTGGGGGGACGGTCTCCACCTCCCGCTCCGTGTCACCGGCCACGGTGGAGAAGATGGCCTTCACCGCCGCGCCGTCGGTCACGTCGATAAGGTCCGCCGGGGCGCAGGGCAGGGGTTCCGGGACCTCCATGCTGCTGGCGGAGGCGTAGACCCGCCCCGCCTTCAGCAGGATCTCCAGCGCCGTGTTGACGGCCACGGCCTGCCGGGCGATGCCGCCGCCCGTCAGGCGCTCCGACAGCTTGTCCAGCCCGCCGAAGGCCTCCTCCATCTCCGTGGCCGCCGTCAGGGAGAAGCACAGGGGATATTTCTTTCCCAGCAGCTCAATATAGGATACTTTCATTCTGTACCCTCCGGTTTCTCAGTGGGCGGCTCCTTCCCCAGCTCCTGCTTGATGAAGGCAATAGCTGCCGCCTGGGTGGGGAACACCACGGAGCGGTACCAGGGATTCGTCCCGTCCCCCTCCATGCCGGAGACGGCGGCCTCCAGCTCCGGGGTCTGCCATTCGATTTTCTTCTCCCTGGTCTTGGCCTTCTCGCTGGGCATGGAGTAGATGACCTGACGGTAAAGCACCACTTCGTGGCTGTGGGCGTTGTCCTCCTGATTCTCCCGGATGTAGGCCACGCCCACGGGGGCGGACTGTTCCATACCAGTGTAGTCCAGGGACTTCCCCTTGACCTCCTTGCCGTCCACGGTGATAGTGACCTCCTTCACCTCCAGCCCGAACAGGTCCGCCGCTGCCTCCATGGTCAGCCGGTCCAGGGTGGTCTTCAGCGCCCCGCCGGACGCGCCGGACGCGTTGTGCTCCACAGCGCGGTTGTTGGCATAGAGGGGATCGTCGTCGGGGGTGTTGGGAGTGAAATCCGCCGAGATGGCGTTTCCCATCATCTTCACGCCGCCGGTGTAACCGGTGACGCAGCCGTCTTTCAGTACCGCCCTGGCGTAGTACACGCCGTACATGCCAATCTTTGCCATAGTGTTTTATCCTTTCATGATTTTTTCAGTTTCTTCATCAATGACCTGCTGCATTGCCGCCTCAACAGCTTTTTTCGAGGCATCTACCGCCGGACGGACGAAGGGACGCTTCTGAATTTTGCTGGATCCGCTTTCCATGACCCGGGCCTTCAGTTGGTTGGGGACCCCCTTCTCATCATATCCGTCAAATCCGATCTTGGCGTTCCAGACGCCGTCACGATCCTGTATAACAGGAGAAATACCCAGCGATGCCTCCAATGCTCCTGTAGACTGTTCGCTCCCGGATAAATTCGCCTCCAGATTTTCACGGATCTGATCCGTAAGGGTCCCGGCCCCTTCATATATAGCCATTTTGATCGTTTCTTCGCTACGGTCCGCTAACTTTTCTAACCGCAGCATATAATCTTCTCCCAGGTTAAACGTAATCTTAGCCATTCGGCACCTCCCATGCCCATTCGTAATGCGTTAATCCTGTCTCATCCTCGTGTTGTACGGAATTGAGCCTCCAGGCGCACACCTCATCCAGCGCGGCCTGCACGCCCTCGAAGAGGGCGGTATCCTCCGGGTCATCGGTAAAGAGATCCACCGTCCCTGTGATGGCCTGATGCTGCATCCGCCCGTTGGCGAACACCACGTCCCCCGCCCCGTCCTCCGCCCAGACGATGTAGGGCAGCTTCGGCTTGTGGGCGTGGAAGTGGTAGACCTCAGGTGTAACACCCAGCAGGGCATCCCGTATCCTGTCCAGACAAGTCATAGTTCCTCTCCAATCGTTCCAGCGTCAGGTCCATCACGGGCGGTGTCACATCCTCCGGCGCCTGCACCAGCGTGATCCGGTACTGTCGTCCGTCTGCTGTGGGTACCGCCACATCCTGTGCCGACACCGACCGGTGAAAGGGGACCCGCAGCAGCAGGTCCACCTTGGCCCCGGCGTTCAGGGCGGCGTAGTGCCTCTGGATGCCCACCGTCCGCCGCCGGTACCGCAGCACGACCTTCCGGACCAGCCGCTCCACCGGCTTGTCCCCCGGCGCGGCCTGGTTTTCCACACGGTAGACGGTCACCAGCCCGTCATTGAACCCCGTCATACTCCGCCTCCTTCTGGATCACCTCTCCCGCGATATGCAGCCCCAGCAGCTCCGGGGCGAAGTCCCGCCCGAAATCCTGGAGCGCCCCGGCCCGGACGTACCGGACGTAATCCAGTAGCAGCGCCCGGTGGGCGGTCTCCTCGCCGTAGTCCAGCTTCACACCGGCGGCGTGGTCCAGATACCCCATCCCCCGGGCCAGGATGCCCCGGAGCTTCACGTCCCCGTCCGCGTCCTCCCAGGTGATGTCCAGGTAGTTCCTGGCATCCGCCAGCAGGATGTCCGGCACGTCTCTCATGCCCTTACTCCGTCTCGCCGGTCGTGCTGCCCGCGCTCTCCCCTGTGGGGATCTCCGTCACCCTGACCTCCAGGGCCGCGCCCTTCAGGCCGGAGATGTCCAGCAGGACGAAAGCGTTCTCATCCATGGCCCTGCCGTAGCCGTAGAGGAAAATGGCGTAGATCCTCTGCCGCTCCAGGAACTTGTACTCGTCGGAGTACTCGATCTTCC
>OFGA01001366.1_pt1 | contig 16959 bp, 15 predicted proteins | sample 1521471 | NCBI WGS metagenome assembly OFGA01 (sample SAMEA3504086, study PRJEB24116) | mouse gut metagenome | biome: mouse gut; feature: mouse-associated habitat; material: faeces | place: Denmark | collected 2011
TGACCGGGGCCAGGTACACCTGCATCCGCTTGGACGCCTCCACCGGGTCCTCCTCCTTCTGGCCGGGGGACTTTTCCGGCTTCCGGGTGGCAGGCTTTTCGGCCTTGGGCTGCTCAACCTCGCTGTCCGGTTGGCCGGACGCGGCCTTCTCGATGAGCTTCTGGAAGTCGTCATTTTTGGCGCCGGAGGCATCCTTGCCGATATCCGATATCAAGCCCGTCGTGTCGTAGGTCGCTACGCAGGCAGCCAGCATGTTCAGCTTCTGGTAACCTAAACTGTCCATTTTGTTTTCCTCCTTTCTTCTAAAAGATATTTATTTCCAAACGGCGCAAGCCGTTCAGAACAAAATCATGCGCCGATGCCGGCGCGGGCCCGGGCGGAGCTGACAAACTCGTCGATGAGGTTTTCCTCCGCCTTTTTCCGGTAATCCTCCATAACGATTCTTTCCTCTGAGAGCAGTTCATTTACCGCAATTCCCAGGATACCGCATAATTCCAGCATATATGGATACGTCAGGGCAGCTTTTTCCCGTTTCCCATTTTGATACTGCCCTGTTGGCAGCTTCCAGCATTTCAGCCAACTGCATTTGGGTGAGCCCCTTGTCTTTTCGACAGGTTGAAATAAATTTGCCTGTCTCTTTTTGATTCATTTTTCTCGCTTCCCTGCTGTCAGTATCGCATCAGAAAACTCTCTATAAAACGAACCGGCGGTTGATTTTAGCCAATTCAACCGCCGGTTGACCGGAAAATTCCGATTTGCCGTCTTTTTTCCGCCATGACTGCATCCTGCAAAATTCTATGCTGCATCAGCAGAATCGTCATTGTACAGTTGCGTCAATGCCTTCTCCCGTTTCAATTCTCACTGCTCATACCCAACAGACGTATCCAACCCGATTGTCGCCGTACCTTCGTCCCATGTCACGCCCATATCCAGCAGTTTGGCGATATCGCGCAGCTTGAAATAGGTATAATCGTTGATAGTAAACGCGCTGACATTCCTCTGCTGCCCGTCACAGAACAGCTTTGCTGTGGAGGTCACCGCCGCCGCATCGCCATACGCACCTACGCCGGATGTGCCGGGCGCAGCATATGCTGTCCCGCGGATCAGGTCGATGGAAGCTGTTTCCTCGTTCCAGACAGTGTCAAACTGCTTTTCCGTTCCGTTGACTGCGCCCGCAATATCACGCAGTTTGAAATAAGTATAATCGTCAATGGTATATACCTCAAAGTCCACATTTTTCCCGTTGACCGTTACCTTTGCACGCGCCGCATATGCCCGCTTTCTCTCGATTTCCACAGGGCGCGCAGGTTGTTCCGCCGCATTGTTCTGTGTGCTGTTGGTATCCGCCCCCGCGTAATACGTTTTCAACGCGTCCGAACAGCCCTGGCGGTTGCCCAGCAAATCCCGCAGGCTGAAAAAGAAACTGCCGCTCACGTCATATTTCTCATTGACTGCCAGTTCGTCCGCAATCTCTTTCGCCACAACATCCTTATAAATGCCCTGCCCGATATACAGCTTTACGCCGCTCCCTCTTACAACATCGCTCCACCATTTCACAAGCGTTTCATAATCAGCATACTGGTTGCCCTGCTCCCAGTATATCTGCGGCACAATATAATCAACCCAGCCGTTTTCTACCCATGTTTTTGCGTCCCCGAAAACGGAATAATAGCCCTCTGTACCTTTTGTGGCAGAGCCGGTCGGGTCGGAAGTATCGTTTTTCCAGATACCCATAGGACTGATACCGAACTGCACAGCAGACTTTGTGTCATGCACCGTTTCATGCACACGGCGCACCAAATCATTGACATGCCCCAGTCGGACAGATGCCTCCGCGCCGTCACGCCCTTCGCCCTCCGGCAGAGGGTAATTCGATGGATAAAAATAATCATCGAAATGGATTGCGTCCACGTCGTAATTTTTCACGATCTCTTCCACGCTGTCGCAGATATACTGCTTGACTTCCTCCTTTGCCGGATTGTAATACATCGCGCCATTATAAGAAAGAATCCAGTCCGGATGTTTCCGCGCCATATTGTCAGCGGAAAGCTCCGTCAAATCCGTCCCTGATGTAGTGATACGGTAGGGGTTCATCCATGCGTGGAACTCCATGCCCCGCTTATGCGTTTCCTCAATCATAAACGCCATTGTATCATATCCGGGATACTGCCCCTGTGTGCCGGTCAGGACCTCGCTCCAGGGGTTCAGCCCTGATTCGTAAAACGCATCGCCCTTCGGGCGCACCTGCACCGCAACAGCATTCATGCCCATTGCCTTTATTTTATCCAGTTTATCTATAAATTCCTGCTTCTGCGCCTCCGCATCATTCAACGCAGAAGGGTAGTCCGAACTGTATACCGTTGCGATCCATACCGCCCGCATATCCTTTGCACCCGCAAATGCCGTCTGCGTCCAGCCGCCGCAGAGCAGCGTGCCGCAGAGCAGGGCTGCGCTGATTCGTTTTGTCCAATTTTTCATAATTTACCCCCATGCTTTCATCTTTTTCCTGTCTTGGCGTGTTTTTTCCTATTTTAGCATAACACACCCAAAAAAGATATTACGAAAATATTAAAATACACAGGGATTCTTTTCCATCGTCCTGTAAAAACTTCAGAAATCCCGCTCTCAGAGCTGCATCACCATTCCTCTGTCCTGCCCTGCTTTTCCAGCTTTCGGACAGCAGACTGATATACGAGTAGCGGAACAAAAAACAGCACACCAAAAGCCCCCAAAAGCCAGCTTTCCATTACAATGCCGAAAAAACAGACATACCGGATAAAAATGCATATGACTTTTGGCATATTTTATAATACTGCCGGCGGTCCTCAAAGGTCGTATGCAATGCGAAGCCTTTTCCATCGTTTTCCTTTTCCACAATTAACAGTTCCCTGCCGAACGTTGTACCGTTCAACGCCAGCTTTCCGGCATATGTAAGCCGCCAGCCCTTTCCTGCCATTTGATTGAACCGCCTTTCCTGTTACTGCCAGCCGTCCGCCCGTTTTTTCTTCAATAAACTGCATCACAGCATAGCCGTGTTTCGGCGTATACAAGGAAAGCAGGATATAAAATGTGACTTCCGTAAGCGCGCCACCCTTTACGTTATCCCGCATGGCACCTCCTCCTTATTACGTTTACTGTAATAAGTGTATCAGTAAACGTAATAACTATCAAGAAAACTCTCTGAAAACCATTGCGCCGCTCCGCTGTTTATATTACCATAGAAGCAGAAAATATATGATTTGAGGGTGAACATTATGAGATACGGCCTGATCGGCGAAAAGCTGGGGCACAGCTTTTCCAAAACCATACATGAACAGCTGGCAAATTACACCTACGACCTGATTCCTCTTTCACGGGAGGAACTGGACGTTTTTATGAAGGAAAAAAACTTTGCCGCACTGAATGTGACAATCCCTTACAAAGAAACGGTAATTCCCTACTTGGACGAAATCGACCCGCACGCCAAAGCTATCGGCGCAGTCAATACCATTGTTAACCGAAACGGGCGGCTTTGCGGCTACAATACAGATTTTTATGGGTTCCGCTATCTGTTGGAACAAAACAACATATCTGTGCAGGGAAAAAAAACGCTCGTACTCGGCAGGGGCGGCGCGGCAAAGGCAGTAAAAGCCGTACTGCGTGAGATGGGCGCGGCGGAAATTTTAACGGTCTATTACAAACCTGCCGTCGATACCATTTCCTACAAAACGTGTTACGAAATGCACAGCGATGCGCAGATTATCGTCAATGCCACGCCTGTCGGCATGTTTCCCCACACAGAAGAATCGCCCATACTGCTTGAACAGTTTCCCTGTCTGGAAGGCATTGTCGACGTCGTTTACAATCCTCTGCGCACACAGCTTATTCTGGACGCGGAAAGCAGGGAGATTCCCTGCGCGGGCGGGCTGAAAATGCTTATCGCACAGGCGAAATACGCCGTAGAAATTTTTCTGGGCAAAAGCCTTCCGGCTGATTCCATCGAAGCTATCCACAAAAGCCTGCTACAGGAACACCGCAATTAAGGCAGGGAAGGTTCTTTGCAGCATGGAAAAACCCGCCAGAAAACAACAGGAAACTGAGCGGAAACAGGCAATGCCTGGCAAAGGGCGGACAGCGGTTTTCCGCTTCCACCCTTTTCTATGTGAAATAATTCAGCGAACCTTCCCAGGCATCCTCTCATAAAACGGTTTCTGCCCCGCCATTGTTTCCATTTTCCAATCGCCATCGTGGGAGAGAGTTACAATGATACTGCCATCCAAATCCGTACGATAAATATTTTCTGCCACAGTCCCCAGCCGCTCCAGTGTTTCCGGGCTCGGATGTCCGTAAATATTCCCCTGCCCGCAGGAAATGACAGCCGTCTGCGGCGCGGCGCTTTCCAAAAATTCCAGTTCCGACGCGTTTTTTGACCCGTGATGCGGCACCTTCAAAATATCTGCGGAAAGTTCCGTTTCCCGCTCCACCAGAAGCCTTTCGTCCAGACTGCCCAAATCTCCGGTAAACAAAACTTTTGTTCCGCCATATGTATACCGCAGAAGCATAGACCCATGGTTCCCGTCCCCATCGCGAAACGCAACTCCCTCCAATGGATACAGGCATTCCCAGTCCCCGTCCGAAGAAATATCGTCTGCCTTTACAAAATACAGCCTGCTTCCGTTTTCCTCAGCTGCGGTTTTCAGGCTTTCCCATTCCTCCTCCGCAAAGGGATACGCCGACAAGCATACCGCTTGGACCGGCATTTCGTCCATAACCTCTAAAATGCCCGTCATATGGTCAGAATCCGGATGCGAAACAAATGCCGCCGTAACCTCCCGTATCCCCAGAGATCCCAGATAAGGCAGGACAACCGTTGCACCCTTGTTTTCGCCGCGCTCCTTACCGTAGACTCCACCGCCATCTACCAGAAACGCTCTTCCGTCATATGTGGATACGACAGCCGCATCTCCCTGCCCCACGTCCAGAAACATCACAGTATTCTCCCGACGAAACAGCTGATTTTCAAATACCACGCACCAAAGCACTGCACAGAGCACAGCCGCCTTTTTCCAGCTTTTTTCTTCTCTGCCGTACCGGAGAAGGAACAGCAGAAGCGCGTAATACAGCAATATCACAAGCAGGCTGGGGCGTCCTGTCAGAATATAGCCAAACGGCATTGTTGCCAGAACCGTACACACCGCCTTGTAAATCTGCAATATCACATACACACTGCCCGCCGCGAAGATTCCTGCCGGAATACAAAACAGCCCCAAAGCAACGCTCAGTATCCCCGCTCCCAGCAGGATACCGCTCAACGGCAGAATCACAAGGTTTGCCAGAATCCCTGCCAGAGAAATGCCATAAAAATGATATGCAACAACCGGAAAGCTGAACAACGACGCATACAGCGAAAACCTCAGGGCTTCTTTCAGCTTTTCCAGCACACCGCCGCCCGTTCCGGCAGTTTCCCCTGCAATGCACAGTCCCATAACCGTCAGGAAGGACAGCTGAAAACCAGCATTCCAGAGGAACCTTGGCTGGGCCGCCAGTATCAGCATTGCGGCAACGGCAATATCGTTCAGCCTGTCATTCACGCGATAGCAGATGCGTCCCAGCATTACTATCGTTATCATCACAACCGCCCTGACAGATGAAGGCGTCGGCCCGACAAAAATCAGAAATCCCAGAGAAGCGGCAATTGTGACTGCGGCGGCTGTCCTTGCGGTCCTCTTGCAGACATTTTCCATGAAAAAGCTGATATACAATGCCAAAACAGACATATGCAGGCCGGATATGCAGAGAATATGCGTTACGCCTGCTTTTGTATACAATTCACGCACTTCTCCGCTGATATCCTCCCGCTCTCCTGTCAGCATGGCTCTCATGATACTGCTTTCCTCCGGCGGGAGCACCCTTGTCAATACCCCCTGCAAACGGAGCCTTGCCGCCGCCAGCTTTGCAGAAAGCGATTCTTCCCGCCCAATCGTTTCCATTTCCTCCAGAAACAGCTTGCAGGAAAAACGTTTCGTTTCCAGATACGCCTTTTCATCGTACCCTCCAGGAAACGCTGCCACCGAAAACGCCTCTGCCGTCCCCTGTATCCGCACCCTGTCCCCAACGGCCGCACGCGTTTCACCCGTCCAGATGACATACGCCTTTTGCCCTTCCCAGCGTTCTCCTTTCTCCTCCTCCAAATCGCAGAGGAGCGTCAGGCTTTGGTTTCCGCCGGAGGTTGTTCCGATATCCTTCACAATCCCTTCCCCAAAAACTGCCTTTCCCGCTAACCCTTCCGTTTCTCCATGTACCGCAATGCGCCCTGCCAGAAGGAACCCCGCAAGCAGGAGCAGCAGAAATCCGGCATACCAGAAATTCCTCTCGACTATCACAAAACATGAAATTGCAGCCACCGCAAAAAGAAAAGAAGCCAGACACATCATTGCTGATATGCCTAGCCTCATATAAATACCACAAATCATGAATATTACTGCCCATACGACAGGCCGTTTCATTGCCGCACCACCTATTTCGCATCTGCCTGCAATAAGTTCAGAACCGCAGGCTGTTTACTGCTGTAAACGGCGTCACAAAGTCCAGATGTCCGTCATAATCCTTCAGCTTTTCCCCGTTAATCAGGAACTGTACCTTTTCCACCGTTTCCAGCTCGCAAAGTGAATTTACAATAGAATAAACCATCACCAGCTCGCTCGCCGCCCCGCTGTTGTGCTTTGCGACAAACTCCTGACTCAAATCCACATAACATGTCCCATCATTTGTGATTGTCACGTCCCGAATTTTCGTTTCCGCAGGGATTGTTGCGTAGCAGCCTTCCTCCAAAGGCCCGGCAATCAGCTGTTCCAATATGGTCTTTTCCCGCGCCTGGTTGGTATTGACCTCGACCACGCGCTCCTCCACAACAAGGTCCGTTCCGTCCTGATTGGCAAAATAGAGCTTCAAAATAGCGTACTCCGTCGGCTCGGCAAAAATCACCGAATCAATCAGGATATTCTGGCGGTTCATCAGCCCATATTCCTCGCCGGATTTTTTATGCAGCGGCTGGCCGTCCACCAGAATCTTCACATCTTCTACACCCTCGAGAGAGGTCAGCGTCCAGACAATAGACGAACGGCATACCACTTCCCGCACGTTTTCCAGTCTGTAATATCCTCTGGAAACATTCACTATCGCCGTTTTCCCGTCCATTTCGGCAGAAAGGAACTCCACATCTTCCGGTATGGAGGCAGATGCCCCGTCCATCTTTGGCCCGTCCCTGAGCATCGCCAGCGTTTCCTCAAGGGCGTTTTCCGTAAAAGTCACATTCCGTCCCACCGGCTTCATTTTCCCGTCATTCATCATATAATAAAGCTGTATTGTGCTTTCGTCCTTTGTCTGTGAAGTTTCATAAACCAACACAGAGCAGGGGATAAGGATAACCAGCACAATGACAGCCACAACGGCTTTGCGCAGCAGATTCTTTTTTTCCTTCATGCGCATAACCTCCTTTCCTCCGGACGCCCCGCCTATACGTTCTGGGTCTGGCTCTGGCGCAGGGGAACACGCAGAAGTACCGTTGTGCCTTCGTCCTCCCTGCTGTTTACTTTAATGCTCCCGTTATGCATCATCACCGTTGCATGGGTGATGGAAAGTCCAAGGCCCGTTCCTCCGGTTTCCCTGTCGCGCGTTTTGTCCACACGGTAGAAGCGTTCAAAAATGCGCCCGACCTCCGTTTCCGGTATCCCGATACCCGTATCCGATACGCTGATAAAGGCGTGCTGGTGGTCGGAATCCAGCATCACTTTTACACCGCCCTGCTCTGGCGTATACTTAATCGCATTGTCTATCAGGTTGGAAACAGCAAGCGACAGCTTCATTTCATCCACTTCCGCCGTAACCTCCTTCATCTGCTCCCACTGCAGAGCAATTTCCTTCGTATCGGCAAGCGGCTGTAACCGCTTCATGATTCCCGCCATCATTTCATTCAGGTCTGTTTCCCTGAAATTCAGGGGGACTTCCTTCTGATCCAGCTTTACCAGTATCAGCAGGTCATTGATAATTGCCGTCATGCGGTCTACCTCGGAATTGATATCATGCAGAAATTCCACATACATCTCCTTCGGCACGTCCTCCTGAAGCAGTATGGATTCGCTTAGTACCTTTACGGAACTTAACGGTGTTTTCAACTCATGCGAAACGTTGGAAACGAACTGCTGCCTGGAGGATTCCACTTTTTCCAGCTGGTCCGCCATCTGGTTACAGGCGATTGCCAAATCGACAACCTCGTTGTGTATTTTCGTCCGAACAATGGCACGCTGTTCAAAATGCCCCTCAGACATTTTCTGTACAACACGGATGACGCTTTTAACCGGCTCCGTAAACACCTGAGAAACCACGACCATCAGCAAAAACACAATCAGCACCATAACGCCTACCATCAGGTATGCTTTTTGGGCAATGTCGCTTATTTTAGCCTGTATATCCGTCACCGCGTCTGAAATCAGAACAACGCCGTCTACACTGTTGCCCGTTCCCACGATAGACGCCGCCGCATAAACTGTGCCGTTTTCCTGCACCCTTGCCGTATCCTTATTTTCCAATGCCTCAATGATTTCAGGCAGAAGGAAAGTCTTGCCAACCTCCTCATAACCTGTATCATAGATTACCATGCACGCGGAATCCAGCACAAGCACGCGGAAATTGTTATTCTGCCCCGTTTCCAGAATAACCTCCTCCAGCTCCTTTCGGCTTTCCTCATCCGAAAAAAAATTTGAAGAAGCCGCCTGACCGGAAATCACATTCGCCTGACTGAGCAGTTCTTTTTTCCGTTCTTCCAGAAAATACCCCTGCACAGAATGGAGCATTGTACTTGCCATCAAAATCAGCGGCACAATTCCGGTCAGCGCATACGCCGCCAGCAGTATCCACCGCAGGCTGATAAAACGCGCCTGTTTCCCCTTCGTTTCCTCAGTTAAAATAGTAACCAACTCCCCATTTTGTAAAGATATATTTCGGCTCGCTGGGGTTTGCTTCTATTTTTTCACGCAGCCGCCGCACATGCACGTCCACCGTCCGCACATCACCCGGATAATCATAGCCCCAGACGGTATCCAGCAGCTTTTCGCGGCTGTAAACCTTTCCGGGGTTCTCCATGAGCAGCTCCAGCAGGTCAAATTCCTTTGCTGTCAGGTTGACTTCCTTCCCGTTGATAAATACACGGCGGCTGTCAAAGGAAAGTTCCAAATCCCTTGCTTTCAGCGTATTTTTCACAGGTCCCTCCACAGGGGCTTTTTTTACGCTCCGCCGCAGTATGGCCTTGATTCTCGCTTTTAATTCCAGTATGTTAAAGGGCTTTGTGATATAATCGTCCGCACCGTATTCCAGCCCCATGATCTTATCCATGTCCTCGCCTTTTGCCGTTACCATGATGATGGGCACCTGCGAAAATTCGCGTGTCTGCTGGCAGACCTGAAGCCCGTCCATTTTCGGCAGCATGACGTCCAGCACCACAAGGTCAAACGGACGCTCTTTGATATACTGCATGGCCTCCTCTCCGTCATAAGCCGGAGTCACCTCCATGCCGTCCTGCTCCAGAGAAAATTTTATACCCTTTACAATCAATTTTTCATCATCTACAACCAAAATCTGATACGCCATCATCCAACCTCCTGCTTATTCCACACAAATGTCATCTTTTATCTTCTCAAACGTTTTTTCACCGATTCCCGGCACGTCCATAATATCCTCCGCCTGTTGGAACGCACCGTTTTCCGCACGGTAAGCAATGATTGCCCGCGCAGTCTTTTCCCCAATGCCGGAAAGACGTTCCAACTCCTCCCCGTCTGCCGTATTGATGTTGATTTTCCCCAGCAGCTCCTCCCCGAAAAGCGCATCTTCCACAGGCAGGGCCGTCAGTTCCCCTTCCACCCCCATCGAAAAGGCTTCCCCTGAAAAGCCAAAATGCCCGCCGTAAGCAATTCCGCTCAGCAGGAAAAAAGCTGCCACCGCGCCTGCGCGAAGCTGTCCGCGGCTTGGTTTTCCCTTCCGTTCCGCACTCAAATTCTTCAAAACCCCTTTTTCTTTTTTCACGTTTCTGGTATAATTTTCACGCGTATTTCCATAAAACAACCGCGGGAAACCTGTTTCCCCGCAGGCTTTTCATTATCTTACCACACCTTTGCCGATATTTCAATTTGAACCGAGGGAGAAGCGCATGAAAAAAATATCTTTCCTAATATTATCCGTCATAATCTGCCTTTTTCCGGCAGCCCCTGCGTTTGCGGAACCCGCCGCGCCGCCAGAGCCAACCGGACAGGCACAAACCGCGCTGCCGGAAATTTCCGCGGAAGCAGCCATACTGATGGACGCCGCTACGGGTGACATACTTTACGAAAAAAACAGCCGGCAGAAGGAATTCCCTGCCAGCATCACAAAACTGATGACCGTACTGCTCACGCTCGAAAAAGGCTCTTTGACAGACAGCGTCACCGTTTCTCATGAAGCTGTGACAAATGTTGAGCCCGGCAGCGCAAGCGTTGCACTTCAGGAGGGCGAAACGCTTTCGTTGGAGCAAATCCTTCAGGCAATCCTCCTGCGCTCTGCAAACGAAGCCGCCAATGCCGCCGCTGAATTTACAGACGGTACTTTGCAGGCGTTTGCCGCGCATATGAACAGCCGGGCGGCGGAACTGGGCTGTGAAAATACGCATTTTGTCAACCCCAGCGGTCTGCATGATGAAACACATGCCACTACCGCCTACGATATGGCTCTGATTGCCCGCGCGCTCCTGCAAAATGAAACCTTTCGCTCCATCATGGGCAGCACCTATTACGAAATCCCGCCGACCAATAAACAGCCGGAAACCCGCTATCTGCATGGGCAGCACCAGATGCTAAACAGCAATTCTACATATTATTATGAATACGCCACAGGCGGCAAAACCGGCTTTACCGAAGAAGCGCGTAACACACTTGTTACTTACGCAAAAAAAGATGGACGGGAGCTGATTGCCGTTGTGCTGAAATGTGAAGGCGCAGAGCATTATACCGATTCAAAAGCCCTTTTTGAGTATGGCTTTGAAAATTTTGAAATCCGCAAACTGCTTTCCGCCTCTGAATATGTGCAGACGGTATCTGTTACAGAGATTTATAATGATAAACCTGTTGTTTTGGGAACCGTTTCTGCCGCCGCATCAGATATTGAAAAAACAGTCCAAAAAAACACTGATTTTTCCGCGCTCAAGGTTACGGTGGAATGTCCGGAAACTATCGAAGGGCCTGTAACGCGCGGGCAGGTACTCGGTTCCCTTACGGTTTCTTTGGACAAGGAAGTTCTTGCCACCGCGGAACTTCTGGCACAGGCAGACGTCCCTCTCCTGACAGAAGAGCAAAAAGCAGAGCTGGATAAGTCTTCCCGCATGGGTATCCTCAAAAAAATTTTGAAGGTAATCGGGTGTATCGTGCTGGCGTTCTGCGCCCTGCTCTGCATCACCCGTACCATCGGCTATTACCGCTGGAAAAAACGCCGCACAAGACGGCGCAGGCGGCGGTAACGCCCGTTTCCCAACAATAAATAAATACAAAACCAGAAAGAGGGGATATTATGAGCATCATCATAAATCTGTACTATACCGGAACGGGCGGCAACGCCCGCAAATTTGCCGAGGAAATGGAGCACAGCGGGACAGCCGCCCTGATTCGCCGTGAAGCCGGAAACGAACGCTACTCCTATTTCTTCCCAATGGACGACCCCGAAACTGTCCTGCTCATTGATATCTGGAAGGACCAACAGGCGTTGGACCAGCATCATGCTTCTCCTATGGTGGAAAAAATTGTCCGCCTGCGTGAAAAATATGACCTGCACATGCGTGCAGAACGCTACTGCACAGATGAAGGCGGTTTTCCTGCAAGCGATGCAAAGTATATACCTTTGCCTGATAAAGGGATATCCTCTTATCAGGCAAAGGCAAAGCCATGAGAAAAGCCCTGTGGGTATGATTTCCCACAGGGCTTTTCTTGTCTTATTTCTAACAGTTGGCTATTGCCAGCGGCCCTTGCTTTCAAAATTCCCGCCATGTCAGCCAGCCAGCCGCAACCCTCCGCAGACGCTGCCCCAGCGTAAAGCAGGGTGCGTCCGCATCTGCCAGAAGAGGGATTTCCGCCAGGGTTTCTTCTCCCAGCATAAGCCGCGCCGTCCCTAATTCGTCCCCAATGCAGACAGGCGGCTCCATGGTTTCCGGCAGGTCTGCCTCCAAACGCAGGCTTTCCTGCTCCGCCTTTGAAAATAAAGCCTCGTAGTCCTCCCCCAAAATCGTCCCCACCGTTTCCACAGGCGAATCCAGCACATGCACCTCGCCGAACGCAGTCCCCTGTTCCACCGCCCTGTAATTTTCATACTGCGCAAAACCGTAGTCCATCAGCTTTCTGGTATCCGTCCATTTCTTTTCCTTGCCGGAATCGCCCCAGCCGCTGCCCAGCACAGCCGAAACCAGCCGCACGCCGTCCCGCTCCGCCGCGCCGACAAAGCAATGCCCCGCCTTATTGGTATATCCCGTTTTCACACCCATCGCGCCATCATATTCCCGCAAAAAACGGTCCGCGTTCGTGACCGAGATCTGCCGTCCGCCGTTTTTCTCCGCTATATAAATTTCCGGCAGGGCAACGATGCGGCAAAAGTCCTCGTTTTCCAGCGCATAAGCCGCAATCCGCGCCATGTCGCTTGCCGTAGAATGGTGCTGTTCCAGCGGCAGGCTGCTGTCCAGACCGTTCGGCGAACCAAAGACGGTATCCTTCGCCCCAATCTCCGCCGCCTTTGCTGTCATTTCCGCGCAGAATTCCTCCACTGAACCGGAAGTATATTCCGCCAGCGCGACAGCCGCATCGTTATAGGAACGAAGCATCATTGCCGAAAGCAGGTCGCCTACCTTCCATTCCTCCCCCTCCCGCAAATCCATATGTACCTCAGGCTGACGTGCGGCATTCCTGCTGATTTCGACCGTGCCGTCTAAATCCGCATTTTCCAGCACAAGTACAGCCGTCAAGATTTTCGTGGTACTTGCCATTGTCATGGGCGTATCCCCGTCTTTTTCCCAAAGCACGCGGCCAGTGCGGCCATCGACCAATGCCGCGCCCTGTGCAGCGATCTGCGGCGCATTTTCCGCATTGGTTTCCGCCCAGACCGGCGCAGGAGCCAAAGCAAAGCACAAAAAAAGCAGAAGCCAAAGAATCCGTTTCATACACATTCCCCCTTCTGCTATTTTATTCTATTTTTCCGGATTCATGTTAAAGAACAAAAAGAGTTTAGGCCGCAGGGCTCCGCCTGTAAGGCCGCGAGGCTCTGCCCCGCACCCTGCAAAACCGCAGGGCTCCGCCCCCGCACCCCGCCCTCTTTCTTGAAAGAAAGAGGGGCAAAGAACTTTATTGCCAGCCGCATAATATACGGCTGGAGGGGATACACATTTCCCCGCCACATATCATACAGCGGCAAAAGGGCCGAGGGGTGTAATCCCTCGTGGGAGTTTGGCCTTACATCTCCAAATTCTTCCCTTCCAGATATCCTTCAATCTGATGTTTTAGCGGCTGGTGTTCCTCCGCGGTCAACGCCCTGTCGCGCTCCATCAGCTCCGCGACAGCTGTCTGCGCTTCCTTCAGAATTGGCATATCCCGCGAAAGGTTGGCAATCTTCAACTCAGGCAGTCCATGCTGACGCAGTCCGAAAAACTCCCCTGGCCCGCGCAGCTTCAAATCCATCTCCGAAATCTCAAATCCGTCTTCTGATTTTACCATCGTATTCAGCCGCTCTTTTGCCACCTTTGTTTTGGAATCGCTCACCAGAATACAGTAAGACTTTTCGCTCCCACGCCCTACGCGCCCCCGCAGCTGGTGCAGCTGTGCCAGCCCGAACCGCTCCGCGTTTTCAATCAGCATAATCGTTGCGTTTGGTACGTTTATCCCGACTTCGATAACCGTGGTCGAAACCAGCACATCTATCTCTCCCGCCGCAAATGCCTCCATCACCGCCTGTTTCTCCTTCGCCTTCATTTTCCCATGCACACATTCCACCCTGCAGCCCTCCAGCTCCCTTTGCAGTTCCCCCGTATGCTGCAAAACCGCCTGTGCCTCCAGTTTTTCGCTCTCCTCGATCATCGGGCAAATAACGTACGTCTGCCGCCCCTCCGCCTTATGCTTCCTGATAAACGCGTAAATGCGCTTGCGGTAGCTGCTGTTCACCGCGAGCGTGTCAATTTTCTGCCTGCCCGGCGGCAGTTCGTCAATAATGGAAATATCCAAATCCCCGTATAATATCAGCGCGAGCGTCCGGGGAATGGGCGTCGCCGTCATCACCAGCGTATGCACATTTTCCCCCTTATCCGACAGCAGGCTCCTTTGACGTACCCCGAAGCGATGCTGTTCATCGGTCACAGCAAGCCCCAGCTTCGCAAATTCCACACCCGCCTGTATCACCGCATGTGTGCCGACAACCATCATCGCCGCGCCTGATGCCGCTTTCGCCAGAGCCTCCCGTTTTTCCTTTGCCGTCAGGCTGCCCGTCAGCAGTACCGTTTCTATTCCCACCGGCGCGAACAATTCCGTAAAGGTTTCATAATGCTGCCTTGCCAGCACCTCCGTCGGTGCCATAATCGCCGCCTGATAGCCGTTTTGTATCGTCCAGAAAGCCGCCGCCAGCGCGACAGCCGTTTTGCCGCTGCCTACGTCCCCCTGTACCAGCCGATTCATGACCTTTCCGGATGTCATATCCTTCTCGATTTCTTTCAGCACAGTCTTCTGTGCATTTGTCAGCGCAAAGGGCAGTATTGCCGCCTTTTCCCATATCGCTTTTTTCCGCTTCAGGCGGATTCCTTCGCCGCTGTCCTCCAGCGTCTGTTTCAGCCGGAATAACGCCGCCTGCAATAAAAAAAGCTCCTCGAATACCAGCCGCCGCCGCGCATCGTAAAAGCCCTGCTCCGTTTTTGGGAAATGGATATTTTCAATGGCAAAATTCCGTTCCGCAATGCGGTATCCCTTCCGCAGCCAAAGCGGCAGTTCCTCCGGCAGTGTGTCCGCCGTTTCCCGCAGAGCCTGCTCCACCAGCCCGCGCAGCGTTTTCTGAGAAAGCCCCTCTACGGAAGGATACACAGGGATGATACGTCCGCCCGCGAAATTCTCTCCAATCCGCTCACATTCCGGCGAAACCACCTCAAGCTGTCGGCCTTTTTGCTGCACCTTTCCGGTAAAAAGATACCTTTCTCCGATTTCCAGGGAGGATTTCATGTAGGGCTGGTTGAACCACAGCACCGTTACAGAGCCGGTTTCGTCGTAAACCTTCAGCCGCGTAAATACCATGCGTCCGCGCCCGCCATTCTGCCCTTCGCCGCGCACCTGCCCGAGAAAAGTCGCCGTTTCGTTCGGAATCAGCTCGTTGATTTTCATGATCTGGCTGCGGTCCTTGTAATCCCTCGGGTAATGGGTCAAAAGCTGTTCCACCGTAAAAATATTCAGCCTGTGCAGACGTTTTTCCCGCTGTTCCCCAATGCCTTTCAACGTGGAAACCGGGTCGCTTCTTTCCATGTTTATCCTCCTTTCCAGTGCCAAACTCCTGATTGTAAGATAGTACACAAAATACTATTTCAAAATATGCGCTGTTATAATCGTACAGCTGTGTGTATTAACCGTTATCCTGACATTATCCATTTCGCAGTACCAGTTTTTTCCCTTCCGGTGAATCGTGCATCTGCTGTCCATAATGATATTTTTGCAGTGTGCCACAGGATCAGCGCCGCACAGCCCTAAATTTTTTCTGATTCTGCCATACCCCATCGCAGTCGTATGAATCTCGTCCATACGGCGGCAGATTTCTTCTTTATCCGTCCTCATTCTGCTCCCTCATTTCTGCTCCAAGGAAAATGTAATAAACGAAAAAAGGCTGAAAGTATTCCTGTTTCAGCCCTCAAAATCTGAAAAAACATTCTGTCCGCCGCCCGTTTTGCGCGCCGTCAGCTTTTCCTCAATTAGCCAGTATTCCTTTTGCAGGCGTGGAAATTTCCACGTCTGCCGTGCATGCGCAAGCAGGTCTTCCGCTTCGCCATACCGCCCTTCATGCATCGCCGCCAGCATATCCAGCAAAGCGATATTCCCGCCGTAATAGTTGTTTTTGCGGTAACGCGCAAAATCTTTCCCGCCCGTGCGGTAAATTTCCATCGCCTGAGCGTTCCGGTTTGTGCGGAAATAGAACAGGCAGAGGTTCAGCTGATAAACCAGCCGCAGACCGTTGCGCATGGGTTCTTCAGACATATCTTCCAGAATACGAATGGCACTTTCGTACTCCTTCTTAGCGTAATGGCCAACGGAAAGATCGATTTTCAGCGTATTCCGAAGGTTTCTGCCCTTCGCGGTATCAAGCATGGCTTCCAATTTATCCATGTATGTCTGGATTTCGCCCTTTTCATAACACGCAATCGCCTCACGCATACGTTTGGCATATCTTTGGACATACAGGATATAGACCAATGCCGCACCAAGTACAAAGATAACACCCACTGTCCAGTACCAATGCCAAAAAACCGCGTCATCTATATGGAATATTGTCCGCAGTACCGCCGACAGTATCCCGATGCACACACCCAGCCCAATCAGTTTCAAGTAATAATATCCCAAAACACCATCTCCCTGAAAACCTTGACCCATTTGCCGCCATGCAAAAGCATAGCGAAGAAATAAAATACTACCTAAATCAGTTTAATTCCCCAAATCCGCTCCTCGGGAAACAAAGTTTCCCGCAATAAAGTTCTTTGCCCCCTTTCTTTCAAGAAAGGGGCAGGGGTATTGGGGGCAGAGCCCCCAAAGTCTTTTCACTCCACGTCACGGTCAGGATACTGTTCTTCCACTTCTCCCCGAAAATCGCGGAACTCTGTCCCACACCCTAGTAAAACCTTGATGGCCCTGCCCTCAAACTCCCGCAAGCCCTTTGAAAAGGGCTTGACCCTAAACTTTATTG
>OFGA01001369.1_pt1 | contig 16943 bp, 15 predicted proteins | sample 1521471 | NCBI WGS metagenome assembly OFGA01 (sample SAMEA3504086, study PRJEB24116) | mouse gut metagenome | biome: mouse gut; feature: mouse-associated habitat; material: faeces | place: Denmark | collected 2011
GAACGATTATCTGGAGGCTCATCCGGAAGACGCCGAAGCGATCCATATGGATGCCATCGCCGACGAACTGAAGGACATCTTTGTTGTAGACGGCAATACCTACGGCGTTCCTTACGAAGCGAATTCCGTCGTCGTACATATCCGGAAGGACATCTTCGAAGAAGCCAAGATCCCGCTGCCGGACGCAGATTGGACCTGGGATGATTTCAGAGATATCTGCGAACAGCTTAAGAATTCCGGCGTAGACGCATTCCCGTTCGGAGTGCCGACGAACTTCTTCTGCCTGCAGGGATTATTATATTCCGAGAATGGCTCTCCGCTGAACGACGACTGGTCGGAAGCCGCCATCAACTCCCCTCAGTGCAACCGGGTATTCCAGTTCCTTCAGGATTCCATCTGGAAATACGGTTACGCGCCGCAGCCAAGCGATACCATCACAGATACCGAGCTCATCGTACAGGGCAAGACAGCCATGGGCTTCTGGGGAAGATGGGTGTCCGACGACTATAACGCAAGCGACCTGGATGACAAGATCTTCGTACAGACCATGCCAAAGGGCGAAGGCGGCCACAATACCTGCGCCGGAAGCTGCGGATTCGTCGTACTGAACAGCACCAAGCATCCGGAAGAAGCCATGAAGGTTGCCCTCTGGACCGCAGGACAGACCTATTCGGAAGTCTTCATGAAGACCGGATCTCTCCCTGCCAACCCAACCTGGGGTGAAGAGATCTGCGCGACCGACGGCATCATCGACAACTACGAAGTAATGTACGATGTATATAATAAGAACGAATGGCGCAGAAGCCAGGATCCGCCGGAGTATGCCGATCTCGCGAACATCTACTCCAAATATATGGATATCATCTACGCCAATCAGGAACCCGTATCACAGGCGCTTGACGAAGCTGCAGAAGAGATCAACCAATGCTTCAAGAACAGTACCTACAGGGACACCGACGAAGAACAAGCTGTGATAGACAGCCTCTTTAAAAACTAATTGTCGCAAACAGGCGGGGCAGTTGCAATTTGCAGCAGCCCTTTCTGACAAAAGGGGAGATAATCTTACTATGAACGAAAATTTAAAAACAAATATGAAAAGACGCCGCATGATAAAGGAAAACATAACTGCATACCTCTTCTTAACCCCCACGCTGGTCTTCTACATCATATTTACTGCAGTTCCGCTGATCATGACCATATTTATACTGAGCTTTTCCGAATTCAGCCTGTTAAAACCCATCGAATTCGTCGGGCTTGCTAATTTCAGACAGTTATTCGAGGATCCGGATTTCCGCACGGTAATGCTCAATACGGTAAAATTCGTCCTGATCATCGCGCCGGTCCATATCATAGGAGGCATGGTGCTCGCCATCGCGGTAAATTCTATCAGATCCCGCTTTTTTCAGGGTGTGTACCGCATTTTATTTTATTTTCCGCTGGTCGTGACCACCTCGGCGATCGTGATCGTATGGGGATATCTCTTTGATTTTGAATTCGGAGTTTTCAACTGGATGTTCGACGTCCTCGGCATGGACCGTGTCAACTGGCTGGGCGATTCCAAATGGTCGCTTCTGTCCATAGCGATCTTCAGCGCATGGAAATTCATCGGCAATGCCTTCCTGTATTATTTCATCGGACTCCAGAACATTCCGGATACCTACATGGAAGCGGCGCGGGTGGACGGCGCGTCAAGATGGCAGAGCCTGTTCAAGATCCAGATACCGATGCTGACTCCTACCATCTTCTTTGTCGTCGTCACCACACTGATCAATTGCTTCCAGATCTTCGACGAGACCTACTTTCTCACCAAAGGCGGTCCCGGCGTCTCTTCGCAGACAGTGGCAATGCACATCTACCGGAAAGGATTCCAGGAATATCACTTCGGTTACGCTTCGACGCTGGGACTGATCCTATTTGTGATCGTATTGCTGATCACCATCCTCATGTTCCGGTATCAGCAGAAATGGGTTACTTATGACACGGAATAAAGAAAGCAGGGAATCTATGAGACAACAAAATTACAAAAACAAAAGAAAACCTCAGCTCATATCAAATATCATACTCATCTTCTTCGGGATCTTATTCTTGATGCCGTTCTTCTGGGCATTCGCCACTTCTCTGCGGCTGCCCAAGGATTCTTTTGACCTGCCGCCGTCCTTCTTCCCGACCGAATGGATGTGGGGCAATTACAGCCATATATTTAAGAGCTTTGATTTTCTTCAATTCTTCTGGAACAGTACGAAGATCACTTTTCTGATCGTGATCATCGGAACCTTGTTCACCACCATGGCGTCTTTCGCCATTGCAAAACTGAATTTCAAAGGGAAGAACTTCATATTCCTCTTCATCATCGCAGGCTTGCTGATCCCTTTCCAGTCCTACGCCATCGCGCAGTTTCTGGTCATGAACAAGCTGTCCCTGATCGATTCGCACCTGGCGCTGATCCTGCCCTATCTCGCCAATCCCTTCGGCGTATTCCTGATCACACAGAATATGAAAGGGATCCCGGACAGCTATATCGACGCGGCGATCATCGACGGATGCTCAACCTTCCGGGTATATTGGAACGTGGTCTTGCCCATGTGTGTCCCGACCATTATCGTAACATGTTTTATGAAGTTCATTGAGCAGTGGAACAACTTCTTCGCACCGCTCATATATATCAATTCAGAGGAAAAATTCTCCCTGACCATGGGGATGCAGTCTTTGAAAGGCTTCCGCTCCGCGGGCAGCCTTGCGTATATCCTCGCAGGCGTCATGATTTCTCTGATCGTACCAACCATCGTCTATGGATTCGGCCAGAAGTTCCTGACAAAAGGGATCTCTCTGTCCGGCCTGAAAAGTTAGGAGGTTCATATGCTGAAAGGAATCTATTTTATGGGATGGCAGCGGGATATGTGGAATTATCATCCAAGCCTGCCGATGAAGAATATGCAGATGGTAGAAGATATCTGCGATATTCACGGGAACATGCTGATATGGTCTTCTCTTGGAAGCGGCGCCATCGGGCTGCCCTACTTAGACAAGGAGGCGAACGATCCTACTCCGCCCAGGATGCGGCTGTACGGATACATGAACGACCGGGAATTCTGTGAGGAATGCCGCAAGAGAGGCGTCAAGGTATTCTCTGTATTATGGAAGGCGCAGCTCTGGGAATTCGGAGCCGAGTTTAACGAAGACGAGACGGAACTCCTTTCTCTGAACATCCTTCGCGGCGCCTCCGGCAATCACAAATATGTCGGAATGAGTGAATTATCCACGAACCAGTATCCTCATCTCTTTGATCCCATCGAAAAATATTTCCCGGATGGGCTTAAGGATTACAAAGGACGCAAAGTCGGCGACTATCTGGAGGAATTCAAGGCGCGCTCTTTAGAAGGACGTAATATCCTGTCCGCATGGCTGATGGCGCCCGATCACGACCACAAGTGCTATACTCCCTGCTGCTGCAAGGAATCCTATCTCGCCTATATGAAGCGGGATGTAGAGATGATGATCGACGCGGGCGCCGGAGGGCTTCACATCGACGAATACGATACCCAGAAACACGTCCTTCACAACGCCGGCTGTTTCTGCGGCGAATGTATGGACAAGTTCAACCAATACTTGAAGCAGCACGAGATCCCTCTCCCTGACGATGCAGACCCGGATACTTTTAACTACAGGGCTTATCTGCTTGAGAAGGGCTACAAAGACGAGAACCTGCTTGCCTTCAACGGCAATGATCGGTGGGATATCCCGCTTTACCGGCATTTTCTCAATATGCAGATCGGATCCATCGAATGGGTCGTCCGGGAACTCTCCGCCCACGCAAAGGCATACGCCCGCAAGAAGAGAGGCGAAGACTTCCCGGTTACCGCCAACCTGTTCCAGTGCTTCCCGATCTCCTGGGATTGCAAGAAACACTTAGATCTCCTTGCAGGCGAGAAGACGGATATCTCTTTAAGACAGGACGGATGGTACAAATTCGCCTTCGGTTGGCTTAACGGCAAAGACAGCTGTTTCGTGGAGGACCCCAACGCCTATGTCCGGGATATGGTCACGGATATCAAGAACGGCATCAACGACCGCTGTATCTTGTTCCTCTTAGAGCCTCTGGCACACGGGTTCCATATCGCTTTCCCGTATGGTTCCTGGCTGCAGAACCAGGTCAAAGACGCCTTCTGGCCGGATCTTCGGATGCTGAAACGCCTTGGCCCATGGCTTGACGCACACAGCCGCCTGTTTCCGCGCAATCCCCAGGCGGATACGGCAGTGATCTACGACCTTCCCTCCGCTTACGAGAACCTGTGGACAGAACCGTCCGCGAAAGCTTCCATAACCTACAACAAAGTAGAGAAGGTCAATCTGGACGGAGTGGAAGATCTGGGACGCCAGGGCGCTTTCTCCAACGACGGAACCTTCGAAGCATTCTTCGATCTGATCCAGGACATGAGCAGCCGAAAGCTTTTCTACAACGTCATCTATGAAAGCCCTGACGAAGAACTGACGCCCCAACGGCTGGCGCCTTATAAGACAGTCGTCGTACCGGACGCATTTCTCATGGAGGAAAAGACCATAGACGTATTGAACGCTTACCATGCCGCCGGCGGGGAAGTGATCACATACTCCCGGAAACCAGAAGCGCTGAACGCCACAGCCGAATATGCCCTCGAAGAGTCCGGACTGCTGCTTGACAGTCTGGCGAAGAAGCCGCCGCTGATCGCCTTCGACGGCAACCCGTCATACGGAACGGCGCTGCACCGCGGCGAAGACGCCTGGTTCCTGCATATCGTCAACTATAATTTTAATGAAGAAACGCATCGGATCGACGCGATTCCTTCCCTCCGGCTGACCACCGCATTTCCTTTCCGCGGCGTGAAGCTTCATACATTCCCGGATAACCCCGAGATCCGGGCAGATGTCCGGGGACAGGACGCCGTTATCCAAAATGCCGGGATCTATACGGTCATAGAATTTCAAAATATATAATCATGAAGGAGAACCATATGAAAAGGTCAGAACTAAATACGATCATTGAGGAAGCGATTACATTTGTAGAAGAAAAGGGGCTCTGTTTTCCGGCGTTTGCCAAATGGGGGCTCCCCGAATGGAAGGCGATGGGACCGGAATACCAGGAGATCACAGACAACATGCTCGGCTGGGATATCAGCGACTTTGGAAGCGGAGATTTCAATTCCTGCGGGCTTCTGATCTTCACCTTCCGCAACGGCAATTTCCACAATAAAGAGAAGTACCCCAAGCCTTACGCCGAGAAACTGCTTCTTGTGGAAGACGGCCAGGAACTTCCCTTTCATTTTCATTGGAGCAAGATGGAAGACATCATCAACCGCGGAGGCGGCGATCTGGAGGTTACGCTGTACAATTCCGTGGAAGCGGACTTTAAAGACGTAGAGGGCGGACGTGCGGGCAAAAAAGGACAGTTTGCGGAAACGGACGTAACCGTGACCATGGATGGCAGGAAGGTGACAGTTCCGGCAGGCGGCAAGGTTATCTGCAAGCCGGGCAGCAGCATCACCCTGATGCCGGGGCAGTATCATTCCTGGCAGGGGGTTCCGGGAACCGGAGATGTGATGCTGTTTGAGGTGTCCACCACCAATGACGACACCATTGACAATCGCTTCCATACCGCGGGAGAAAGAATTCCCACCATGGAAGAGGATGAGGAGGCAAGATATCTGATGTTTGCGGACTATCCGAAGTATACGGCTTTTGAATTTATTAAGAAATAATGCAGGGAGCGTTGAGGCAGTCATGAGAAATTTATCAAAACGGGATATGGAAGCATATTGTGGAGATCCCTCTCAGCTGTTTTACATAAGGAAATGCCGCCTGGAGGAAGGAAAATCAAAAGGCACCGACGCACTCCGGATTCGCAATGGCCAGGGACTGGATATGCTGGTTCTGCCGGATAAATGCTTTGCTATTCCAGAGTTGACTTTTCAGGGTATTAACGCAGGCTTTATAAGTAAGACGGGAATCTGCGGTCCGCAGTTCTATCAGGAGGAAGGAACAAGAGGCTTCCTCAGAAACTTTGAGGCAGGCTTTCTCACAACCTGCGGCTTAACCTATATGGGAACACCGGGGACAGAGGATGGCCAGGCATACGGACTTCACGGAGTAATCTCCAATACTCCGGCGGAGCATGTGAGCTACGGAGTGTACTGGGAGAACAAAGAAGCGGTAATCCGGTTTGGAGGCGAAGTCAGAGAGGGATATCTTTTCGGGCCGAATATGCGGATTATCCGGGAGTTTGAGGTAAGCACCGTGGAGAATAAGCTGAGAATCCGCGATCGGGTGGAAAACCTGGCTTTTGAACGGGCGCCCCTGATGCTTTTGTATCATTTTAATATCGGTTATCCCATGCTGGACGAGAGCTGCAGGCTCTATACAAATTTCGGGGAGATTGGAAGCAGGGACGGCCTGCCGGAGGAAAAAAAGGCCAAAAGCTGTGAATTCCAAAAGCCGGAGGCGGGCTTTGAGGAGGAGGTCTATTTCCGCACCATGAAGGAGCATACGAAGGAAGGCTTCGCGCTGCTGCATAATCAGGAGCTTGAGAAAGCCGTGGTGCTGAAATTTGATCCGGAGCAGCTTCCCGTACTCAATGAATGGAAAAGCCAGAGAGCAGGGGACTATGCTTTAGGGCTTGAGCCGGGAACCGCCCATGTGGGCGGCCGGATTCGGGCAAAGGAGGAAGGAATCCTCCAGTATCTGGAGGCAGGAGAGAGCCGTACCTTTGAGATAGAGGCGGAGTTCATCGACTGCAGAACACAGGATGAAAAGCGAAAAGCTTTCATTAATACATTATAAAACGGGAGGTTTTAAAAATGAAAAGAAGAGTACTGGCATTACTACTCGCAGCAACAATGACACTTGGCCTGGCAGCATGCGGCTCCAAGGAAGAGGCACCGGCAGACACACCTGCACCTGCGGAAACGACAGATGACGTGGAAGCGCCTGCGGAGGATGCAGAGGCACCGGCAGAGACAGCAGGAGAGGAAATCAAGATTGGCGTTCTTCTGAAACCGGAGTCCAATGAGTACTGGTCTTCCATGAAAGCCGGTATCCTGGAGTGGGCCGAGGGTCAGGACGGAGTGACCGTAGAGGTTCTGTGCGCTGAGTCCGAGGACAACATCACAGGTCAGCTGGAACAGCTGGAGAACATGATTTCCAAGGATTATGATGCTATCTGTGCGGCTCCCCTTTCCTTATCCAATTTGGTAGAGGGCGTTGCAAAGGCATGTGAGGCAGGTATCCCCATCGTCAACATTGACGAGGCGATTGATGCGGATGCCGTGAAGGAAGCCGGCGGCAACATGGTTGGTATGTACACCACGGATAACGTTCTGGTTGGACAGAAGGGTGCGGAGTTTATCACCGAGCAGATTGGTTCCGGCCAGGTAGCAATCATCGAGGGTACCGCAGGAAATGCAACCTCTAATGACAGAACCAAGGGTGCAACCGACTACTTCACCGAGAAGGGCATCGAGGTAGTGGCAAGCCAGCCGGGTGACTGGGATCGTCTGACCTCTATCGATGTTGCCACCAACATTATGCAGGCTAACCCGGATGTAAAGGCATTCTACTGTGCAAATGATACCATGGCTCTTGGCGTATACGAGGCAGTTGTAAATGCAGGCAAGCAGGATTCCATTATCGTAGTCGGTACGGACGCCGTGGCAAATGCGAAAGAGTCCGTTAAGAACGGCGAGATGGCCGCAACCGTAGGACAGGACAACGTTGGTATCGGTATCGCATGCTGCGAGCTGGCCGTAAAGGCTGTAAAGGACGGCTGGACAGCAGATCCTTCCGCAGAAATGCCGATTGAGTACATTGATTCCTTCCTGGTAACAAAGGACAACGTGGATCAGTACCTGAACTAGTAGAAATCAGAAAAGACAGATGAAGTGATTTCCGGGCCTCCGGGTCTGGAAATCACTTTTTAAAAGAGGGAATGCGTATGGAATATTTAGTTGAAATGAAAAATATGACCATGAAATTTCCCGGCGTAGTTGCGCTCAACAAAGTATCCTTTAACTTAAGGCCTGGAGAGGTACATGTGCTTTTAGGGGAAAATGGTGCGGGGAAATCTACACTGGTTAAGATGTTAAGCGGAATCAACAAGCCTACGGAGGGAGAAATCGTCATTGGGGGAAAGACCTACTCCAGCTTGACGCCGAAGGAATCCGCAGAAAACAAAATAGCAATTATTTATCAGGAGCTCAGCGTAGTTGACGAGCTTACCATAGCGGAGAATTTATATGTAGGAAAGCTTCCTTATAAAAAGCTTGCAGGCTTAAAGCTTGTGGATTATAAGTATATGAATGGGGAAGCGAAAAAGTATATGGATGAGATTGGCCTGAAAAAGAGTCCGTCGACTTTGGTTCAGGATATTTCTATTTCTGAAAAGCAGCAGGTGGAGATTGCCAAGGCACTGGCTGCCAAGGCGCGTATCATAATTATGGATGAGCCCACCTCGTCGCTTTCCATTGAGGAGACCGAGGAGCTGTTCCGGATCATTCGCCGGCTCAAGGAAAACGGTATCGGGATTATCTACATCTCCCATAAGCTAAAGGAGATCAAGGAGATTGGAGATCGGGTAACCGTCTTGAAGGACGGCGGCTATGTGGATACAAAGGATGTGGAGGATCTGGAAGTGGAGGATCTGATTCCCATGATGGTAGGCCGTAAGATTACGGGCGATCATTTGGGTGATCGGGAACAGATCGAGAAGGATAATGAAGTTATTTTTAAGGTAGAGAATTTAACCCGCAGGGACAAAACGGCCAGAAATATCAGCTTTGAAGTGAGAAAGGGCGAGATTTTAGGCTTTGGAGGACTGATCGGCGCAGGGAGATCCGAATGTATGGAGGGAATCTTCGGAGCAAAGCCGATTTCCAGCGGGAAGATATATCTGCGCGGCAGGGAGATTAAAATTAAGAATACCTACAGTGCATTGAAGCAGGGAATTGCCATGGTAACGGAGAACCGGCGGGAGACGGGCTTTTTCCAGAACTTTAATATCTGGAAGGAAACTTCCGTTACCACAAATCTGAAAAAATCCAAGGCAGGCGGATTGACAGGCCTCTTAAATGAAAAGGCCGAGCGTGAAATAGCCGAGGAGGAAGTAAGGACGCTGAATACCAAATGCTCCGGTGTGGATCAGATGACGGTCAATCTCTCCGGAGGCAATCAGCAGAAGGTCATTATTGGAAAGTGGCTTGCGGTTGACTCGGATGTGTTTATTTTTGACGAACCCACCAAGGGAATTGATGTGGGAGCAAAGGCTGAGATTTACAACATCATGAGAGAAATGGCAAATGCGGGCAAGGCGATTATAGTGGTGTCCTCCGAGATGCCGGAGCTTTTGAAGACCTGCGACCGTATCATCGTGTTTCGGAACGGTGAGATTTCAGGTATATTAAACAGCGAAGAGGCAACTGAGGAAAAGATCATGTTTGCGGCAGTTGCGGTAGATTAAGAGGTGAGAAGATGACAAGAGCAAAATTTAAAAGTTTTTGGGATAAGTTTGGTACATTAAGTATTTTGATTTTAATTATGATCTGTCTGTCCATTGCATCGCCGAAATATTTCATGACCCCGGACAATGTGAAGCAGATTGGTCTGCAGAGTACGGTATACATACTCCTTGCATTTGGAGAATTTTTTGCTATTTTGCTGGCCGGAATTGATTTGTCCGTAGGCTCGGTAGCCGCGCTGGTAGGCACCTTTATTGCAATGATGCTGAAGGCAAATGTTCCGGTGCCCGCCGCAATCCTGGCAGGACTTCTGATCTCTCTTGTGCTTGGAGCTGTGAACGGAGTTTTGATCAATGCGCTGGATCTGCATCCCTTTGTTGTCACTCTGGGAACAAATACCATATTCCGTGGGGTTACGCTGGTTATTTCAAAAGGATCTCCGATTTTCGGTCTTCCGGCCTCCTTTAAGGGAATTTCCGGATATGTGCTGGGATTTCCAATTCCTTTCATCTTTGCCCTGGTGATGAGCGCAGTACTTATCTGGTTTACCAATCAAACGGTAGTGGCGCGAAATCTGTATGCCTTGGGCGGCAACAAGCAGGCGGCCTGGTATTCCGGCATTAATACAAGGCAGTTTACACTGTTTGCCCATATGCTGGCATCCTTCCTGGCCGGAGTGGCGGGCGTCATAATGACCTCGCGTGTCGGAGCGGCGGAGCCCACGGCAGGTGAGGGCTATGAAACCTATGCCATTGCATCCTGTATCATCGGAGGAACCTCATTTTTCGGAGGAAAGGGAAAAATCTTCGGCGTACTGCTGGGAGGCCTGACCATCGGCACAATTACAAACGGTTTAAATATTCTGAACGTGTCCAGCTATTGGCAGAAGGTAGTTATGGGAACGCTGATCATAGCATCCGTTGCTCTGGAGAAGCTGGTAGGAAGCACGGTGAAGGATTAAACAATCCCAATATCGGTCTTTTCGTTTTAGTAAAATTATCATATAATAAAGCTATGAAAAAGGAGAAAAAAGAAAATGAAGTTTTCACCGTCTCTCATGTGTATGGATTTTCTCAATATGAGAGAGCAGTTTGAGGTTATGAATCGTCATGTGCCCCTTTACCATGTGGACATTATGGACGGGCATTACTGTAAAAATATTACCCTGTCTCCGGATATGGTGGCAGCCTTTCGGAAAGTAACAAAGGTTCCTATGGACTGTCATCTGATGACTACCAATCCGGGAGATTGGATTGAGCGCCTAGCAAAGGCGGGTGCGGCATACATTTCTCCTCATGCGGAGACCATCAACGGGGAGGCGTACCGTATCCTGAATCTGATTCAGAGCCTGGGCTGCAAGACGGGGATTGTTCTGAATCCCGCCACCCCGCTAAGCTATGCGGAACCGTATTTGAACCGCATTGATTTGCTGACCCTGATGACCGTGGACGTAGGGTTTGCCGGGCAGAGCTTTATTGATGAGGTGCTGGATAAAATTGCCCTGGCAAAGAAATGGCGTGAGGAAAAGGGATACCATTATGAGATCCAGATTGACGGTGCGTGCAATGCGAAGAGCTATAAAAAGACAACGGAAGCCGGAGCGGATATTCTGATTGTGGGATCGTCGGGGCTGTTTGGCCTTGATTCCGATCTGGATCGGGCATTTGAAAAGATGTATCAGGATTATGAGAATTGTATGAAGGGATAAAGGGAGTTGCGGATGGACAGATATGTTTTGAGCCTTGACATAGGGGGAACACACACGCGCATTGGTCTGGTAGACGAGCGGTATGGACTGACAGATTTTGAGATTGTTAAGACAAAGGAGATCCAAAAGGCCGGAAATACGGTGGATAACTTTGTGGCGGTTCTGCGCGCCTATTGGAAGGAGCATGGTGCGGGGTGTACGATTGCCGCGATCAGCGCAGGCTTTCCCTCCACCATAGATCGAGAGCGCCGGACAGTCCTATCCACACCCAATATCAGCGGATTCAACAATATTGCAATTGTCGAGCGTCTGGAACAGGAATTCTCGGTTCCGGCTTATATTGAGACAGACGTGAATATGCTGCTGCTCTTTGATATGATGGAGAATCATATTCCGGAGGAAGGAATCACCTGCGGCATCTATTTTGGAACAGGCCTGGGAAATGCGGTGGCTGTTGACGGAAAGCTTCTGGTGGGAAAAACAGGAGCGGCCACGGAGCTGGGACACATTCCTGTTCGCGGAATTGACGGGGTATGCGGCTGTGGAAACAGCAGTTGTATTGAGTTGATAGCTTCCGGTTATCACCTGCAGGATTTGTGTGAAGAAAGATTTCCGGATACGGAGATTGGAGAGATTTTTACGAAGCACGGCAGTTCTCCGGAGATTCTCAGATTTATTGATGATTTGTCGCTGGCTGCGGCTACGGAAATTAATATTTTGGATCCCAACTATATTATTATCGGAGGCGGTTTGACCTCCATGCCGAATTTCCCGTTTGCGCAGCTGGAAGCGGATATCTACCGATATGCCAGAAAACCCTTTCCGGCAGAAGAGCTGAGCTACATCTATTCCCGGCAGGGACAGGAGAACGGCGTAATTGGAGCCGGAATTTTAGGATTTCGGAAGTTAAAGGAAATAGAAAAAAGAGGAGACGATACAATATGAAGATAGGCTTTGGCTGTGATCATACCGCAGTAGAGCTGAAGCTGGCACTGATGGATCACTTAAGAGAGCAGGGCCATGAGTGCGTGGATTACGGTACAAAAGAGGCGGGAGTGAGAATGGACTATCCCGTAGTTGGCAAACGTGTTGCCGAGGCCGTGGCAGGAGGAGAAGTGGAAAAGGGTGTCCTTGTGTGCGGAACAGGTGTGGGTATTTCCCTTTCCGCCAATAAGGTTCCCGGTATTCGGGCGGCTGTCTGCAGCGAGCCTTATACGGCCTGCATGACGGTACGGCACAACAATGCCAATATCCTTGCCATGGGCGCCCGCGTTGTGGGTACGGAGCTGGCCAAGATGATTGCGGACGCGTTTTTCCAGGCGGAATATGAGGGCGGCCGTCATGAGGTTCGTGTCAAAATGCTGGCAGATATTGAGCAGGAGTATTGCATGGGAGCCCACGGTCCGCTCAATTAATTTTTGACAAAGAGAATAGAGATACGCAAGAAGCCGTAGGATGTATAAAGATATGTCCTGCGGCTTTTATATGGTTGAGATGAGATTTACGGCGGGTATTCTGCGGCAGGATTCTTTTTTGGGAGAATAGAATATGCGGATAGCGATTTATGGCAGAAAATCAAAATGGACCGGCAAAGGCGAGAGTGTGGAGAATCAGCTGACTATGTGCAGAGAATACATTGAACGGTTTGTTGACGGAGGGAAGGAAGCGGAGATTGTGGAGTACGAGGACGAGGGATTCTCCGGAAAAAATGTAAGGCGTCCCCGGTTTCAGCAGATGATGCGGGATATGGAAAGTCAGACTTTTGATTATCTGGTGTGCTACAAGCTGGACAGACTGGGAAGAAATCTGGCGGACCTGGCATTGCTGATGGAGAGTTTGGAGCATCGGGGGATCTCCTTTATCAGTATCAAAGAACGGTTTGACACAACCACGCCTATAGGAAAGGCCATGCTCTATTTTTCAGGAGTTTTGGCGCAGATGGAGCGTGAGCAGATAGCGGAGCGCGTCCGGGACAATATGCTGATGCTGGCCAGGAGCGGAAGGTGGCTTGGAGGGAATACACCTCTTGGATTTGTTTCAAAGAAGCTGGAAAAAGAGGATTCGGAGGGAAAAAGAAGAATATCCTGCTATCTGGCGGAAAAGCCGGAGGAGCTTGAGCTGGTGAAATTTATGTTTGCCTATTTTTTGAAAGAGCAGTCTCTGACGAAAGTGACGGAATACCTTTGGCAGCACCAAATCAGAACCAGAAAGGGCAAAGAATTTTCTATTATGGGCGTCCGTGACATTTTGACGAATCCTGTTTACTGCATGGCAGACAGAGAGGCGTATGAATACTTCTATGATTTGGGCTGTCAGATATGCATTGAGGAGGATGAACTGGATAATGAGACAGGTCTGATGAGCTATGCCAAGACCTCCTCCGGCGTCTATAAAAATCAGACGGCGGAATATGGAGCCTGGATTATTTCCAGGGGAAAGCATCGGGGAGCCATATCGGGCAAGGATTATGTAAGTGTTCAGCAGATCTTGTCCCGGAATAAGAAAAAAGGAGAGAGCTTCCGCAGCCCGAGAAACCATACGGCCCTTTTATCAGGGCTGCTTCGGTGCGCCTGCGGACATCGGATGCGGCCCAAAAATTATCCGCCCTCCAGGCTCAATGAAAAGGGAGAGAGAACCTTCGCCTATCTATGTCCCTATAAGGATAAAACCCACGGGGAGGGCTGCAGGGTAAAAAACGTACACGGAAATACTCTGGATGCGGCTGTTTTCCATGAGGTTTTGGAGCTGGCAAAATTGGACGGGGGATTGCTGCCTGTGCTGGAGGCGCTAAGGCGTAAAATAAAAAATGCCGATGAAAGCATTTCCTCGGAACAAAGGCTTCTTTTGAATGAATATAAGAAAAAGAGGGCGCAGATTGATAATCTGGTTGATTCATTGAAAGAGATAGGGGAAGACAGCGTATCCGTACATTATATTAAAGAAGAGATTCAAAGGCTGGACGAAACATGTAAGGACCTTCAAAAAGAAATACATCATATGGAAAAAAGGGATGAGGAAGCGGGAGGAAGCTGTGAATGGCCGGAACAGGCGGAAAGGGTGCTGCGGGATCCTTTTGAGCTTTTTAAGGAGCTGACGGCGGAGGAGCGGAGAGAATATTTGCATGGGATTGTGAGGGAGGTTGTGTGGGACGGGGAAACGGCGCATATCTATGTTTCCGCTGTGCTGCCAGCGCATTACCGCAGCCGCTAGGCCCGACAATGGCAAGAAAACTGCCGCTTTCCAGGGTAAAGGAGATGTCAGACAGAGCGAGTGTTTCACCATTCACTTCATGGTAGGAGTAGCTGACGTGCGAAAGCTCCAGTAAGGGGTTCATAAGCATGCCTCCTATTGTAATATATAGCTATTTTATGAGAGCGGCAGGAAATGGTGCTTTTCTATATCGGGGGAAATGTATGATGAGAGGGCGGAGGAATTTAAAATTTAGAGACATTTTTGATGCAACTATGATACACTAATGATGTAAATTTTTAATCATAGTTTTTATGCCCTGTTTTCATTTGGGAAAATAACCCCGGACAGCACATGGTAATTTGACAAAAAGAGGAAACAAAATGATACAGATTTTAGTAGTCGAGGATGAAAGACCCATTTCCAATCTCATAGCCGTAAACTTAAGAAAAGCAGGCTACTCCTGCCACTGTGTCTTTGACGGCATGGCTGCGGCGGATGCCCTGGATAAAACCAGATACGATCTGATTCTCCTGGATGTAATGCTCCCCAAGGTGGACGGCTATGAGCTGATGAACTATATTACGCCCTTGGAGATTCCCGTGATTTTTCTCACGGCCAAGGCGTCTGTCACCGACCGGGTGAAGGGCCTGAAGCTGGGAGCGGACGATTATCTCACCAAGCCCTTTGAGATCATAGAGCTTTTGGCAAGAGTGGAAACCGTGCTTCGGCGTTACCACAAAACGGAAAATATTCTGACCGTGCACGATCTGGTCATAGACACCTCCTCCCGGATTGTAAAACGGGACGGGGACCCCATTAACCTCACCAAAAAGGAATATGAGCTTTTGCTCTTGTTTGTCCGCAACAAAAACGTAGCCCTTTATCGGGAAACCATCTACGAACGGATCTGGGGAGGGGAATACATGGGAGACAGCCGCACCGTGGATCTTCACGTGCAGCGGATGCGCAAAAAGATAGGCTGGGAGGATAAGATTGTCACGGTCTACAAGGTTGGATACCGTTTGGAGGGATAGATGAAATTTTCCTGGAAAATATGCTTTTCAACCATTATGTTAAGTCTTTTGATTTTTACCATCGGCGGATATGTACTGATATCCGCCTTGTTTCAGTCCACCTATGAGCGGGAGGCTGCCAATGCCGGGGAGGAGAACCGGATGCTTCAGTATTCTTTTGCGGCCTATTGGAGCGCCACCATACAGGATATGGAGCCGAGCCTGGAAAATGTGCGGCGCACGGCGGACGCTATGGTGGACGGAATGGCGGGAAGCGATCTGCGGATACGGATTTCCGACGGGGACGGCAATGTGCTTTATGACAATGCAAAGACAGAACCGGACACGGGGCTTCTGGAAGCCATCACAAGGACCAGCCGGGGACATATGCTGCGCAAGAACAACGGCGGCTATGAGCTTCAGACGGCAAGCATGGTCTGTCTGGGGGAGGAAGCGTTTCTGTATCTGGAAAGCATCCGGGATGTGACGGAGCTGTTTGAGGAGCGGGAGTCCCAGTATCGGATCTACGGTCAGTGGCTTGCGGGACTTCTGGCGGTTCAGAGTATACTCTGCTATGGAATGGCCTCCTGGCTTCTGCGTCCCCTCAGACGTCTTTCCAGAGCCACCCGGCGTATTGCGGGAGGAAACCTGAGCGTCCGCGCCAGAATGGAAAGCAAGGATGAGATCGGAGATCTGGCGGCAGACTTTAACCATATGGCGGATAACCTGGAGCAGCAGTTTCAGGAGCTTGAGGATGCAGCCAGGCGGCAGGAGGATTTTATCGGAAGCTTTGCCCATGAGCTGAAAACGCCGCTGACCTCTATGATAGGGTATGCGGACATGCTCCGTACTACGGAGGTGACGCAGGAAGAGCAGTTTCAGGCGGCAAATTATATTTTTAAGGAAGGGAAGCGTCTGGAATCTCTCTCCTTTAAGCTGCTGGATCTGATGGTGGTGAAGAATCAGGAACTGGAGCTTCGGCCGGTGAAAATCCGCTGGATGGCGGAGGACATCAAGGGGATGCTGCAGCCTTCGCTGAAAAAGCTGGGGATTGTGCTGAAGGTGATCGTGGAGGATGCAAGCTTGATGCTGGAGCCGGATTTGATGAAAACGGTGCTTTTAAACCTTCTGGACAACGGGCGGAAGGCTATAGAGGGGGAGGGAACCCTCTATCTGCTTGGACGCAGGGAGGAGGACGGCTTTGCCCTCTATGTCAGGGATACGGGCAAGGGGATTCCAAAGGAGGAGCTTTCACGGATCACGGAGGCATTTTATATGGTGGATAAGTCCCGGGCCAGGCAGCAGGGGGGAGCCGGACTTGGCTTATCCATCTGTCAGGAGATTGTGAAGCGGCACGGAGGGACCATGACCTTTAAGAGCATTCCGGGCAAGGGAACTATGGTGCGGATTTTCCTGGAGATGCCGGAAATTGATTTAGGCTGAAGTGTATTGCGAGGGATATTACGGAACTGGAATCAGTAATATCCGTCCCAGTACACAAATCGATTTACAGGCACATGCATCTGTGACTGGAAATTGATTTAGTGAAGG
>OFGA01001371.1_pt1 | contig 16924 bp, 12 predicted proteins | sample 1521471 | NCBI WGS metagenome assembly OFGA01 (sample SAMEA3504086, study PRJEB24116) | mouse gut metagenome | biome: mouse gut; feature: mouse-associated habitat; material: faeces | place: Denmark | collected 2011
CGTCAGAATCTCTGTCCCGTCAATCCCCCGCCAGAGCATCGTGTCATACGGCACTTTGTTAAACTGATTCCACGCCAGCTTGGTCGTCATAAAATAATCAATTCCGCACTTCTTCATAATCTGCGGCAGTGCGCCGGAGTAGCCAAACACATCCGGCAGCCAGAGTATCCGGTTGTCGACGCCGAATTCCTCTTTAAAAAACCGCTTCCCGTGCAGGAACTGGCGCACCAGGGACTCTCCGGATGTGAGATTGCAGTCAGCCTCCACCCACATGCCGCCCTCGGGTTCCCAGCGTCCTTCCCGCACACGCTCTTTTACCTTCGCATACAGCTCCGGATAGCGCTCCTTCAGGAATGCATAGAGCTGGGGCTGGCTCGACATAAAACGATACCCCGGATATTCCTCCATCAGCTTTAAGACAGTCGCAAAACTCCGCGACACCTTCTCCCGCGTCTGAGCCACGGTCCACCACCACGCCACATCAATGTGCGTATGACCGATACAGGTTGCAATCACGTCCCTGCAGCCGGCCATATCCTCGTATAGCGCTTTTCCAATACAGGCGAGCGCTGCCTCAAGAGACGCGTAAAATTCCTCCGAGTACGGAGTACGCAGATCCAGGAGATTGACAGTTTCATTTAAGACCCTCTCAATCTCTTTCCTGTTCCTATCCTCCGCATCCATGCGCGGAAATGCCGCCAGCGGAACCCACAGATCATAATAGAGCTCCTCGATCCGTGCGTCCACCTCACACATTTCCGCGATCAGATTAAACTCCGTGTGAAGTATGCCGGTGTAGGCCTGCAGCTCTATCTGCAGCGTCTCCCCCGCCTGCGCCTCCCGGGCAAGCAGCACTTCCCTGTGGTTCATGTCGATTCCCTGAACCGCCTCGCCGTTCACAAACAACAGAAACTGGGGATTTTTCGCATCGTCGCACTCGTCAATCTGAGTGCGGACCTGCATCCACATGCACTTCCCCGCCAGTTCCTCCGGCACCGTATACGACGTCTTAAACCAGTAATGACGGTCCTTGCCGTACCAGTGCATCGTCCTGCTGTCAAACTCCTGCCATGCTTCCGTCGTATTTCCGCCATCTGATGCGCGGGATGCCTCCGCATCCTCCGGTGTAATAAAATTCCCCTCTTTGTACTCCCATTTTTCGATCGGGAAGCGCTGTCTCACCTTAAGCTTCTTTAACTCGTCACAGATTCCCGCGACTCTTTTGTCCAGAAAATCCATCGTACCCTCCTGTGTCTGTAACTTCTGACTGTAACTTAAACGTGATGTTCTTTCAGATAAGATAATATCTCATCCACAGTGGAAAAACAAAGCCCTGTCACCGTATCCGCGCACCCGTAGTAGATTGCGATTCTGCCCGTATCCGCATCTGTCAGCGCCGCGCACGGAAATACCACATTCGGAACATCTCCCACGCACTCATAGTATTCCTGGGGCGCAAGAATATAATCCCTCGAGCGGTACAGAACCTTCCAGGGTTCCTCGAGGTCCAGAAGCGCCGCGCCCATGCGGTACACAAATCCGTTACAGGTGGTGATAACGCCATGGTAGATCAGCAGCCATCCCTCGTCCGTCTCGATCGGTATCGGCCCCGGCCCCACTTTCGTGCACTGCCACGCGGAGAGATCCCCCGCAATCGGGCTCATCACATGACGATGTCTTCCCCAGAACTCCATATCCCGGCTCTGGCTTATAAAAATATCTCCGAACGGTGTGTGCCCGTTATCACTCGGCCGGCTTAACATCATATACATTCCCTGAATCTTCCGCGGAAAAAGCACTCCGTTCCGGTTACAGGGGAGAAACGCGTTCTCAAGCTGCACAAACTTCTTAAAATCACAGGTGTAAGCAACGCCAATTGTAGGTCCGTGGTAACCGTTACACCAGGTCACATAATACCGGTCCTCCAGAAAACAGACTCTCGGGTCATAGCGGTACTCCCGCGCCAGAATCTCCCCGTCCGCCCCGCAAAACTGTACCGGTTCATCCTCAATTTCCCAGTGAATGCCGTCCCTGCTGCGCCCTGCAAAGATATCCATGCTGATTGATCTGCTGTCACATCGGAACACTCCGGCAAAACCGCCCTCGAACGGCACAACCGCACTGTTGAACACACTGTTGGATACGCGGTTGCCCTCCCTGCCGATAATCGGATTTGCACTGTAGCGCCACACCGGCATGCGGCAGCCCTCCGGCTTCTCCTCCCAGGGAATCCCTGGCAGTGACTGTCCTGAAATTTTACTCATTTCCTTTCTGTTTCTCCCTTCCGGTCCATTTCTCTCGTTTACTTTTGTTGTAATCAAACATTAACATTATGTTCCCTGTTTGTCAATATTATCCTTCCAGTTTTCTGCCGTTTTCCCACCAGTCTTTGTGCATTCTGACAAAATGCATAGATTAACCCCCGTGAATTTGTATATTTTTTTCCCGACTTTTCTGTCAGCTTTTTTCGACAGAAATTCACTGTTTTTCCAGTGACTTTACAAATGTTAAATCATGTTAATTTTTCTTGTTTTCCCTCCCTCCCAATGCTATACTATTAGAGAAAAAAACGCATTTTATCCGGCTGTTTCACAATAAATTTCAGTAAATAGCAGTTTCATCATTATTTTTTCAGAAAGGGATTATATGAGCAAAGTAACCATGCAGGATATCGCAGACTCCCTGGGCATTTCCCGCGTCACCGTGTGGAAAGTGTTCAACCATCATGACGGCGTATCCCAGACACTCCGGGAAAATGTCCTGAACAGGGCAAAGGAACTGGGCTACTCAAGGGCGGGACAGTCTGCCCGCTTTCCGGACGAGGAAAAAACAGTTTCGCTGATCGTTTCCAGACCGGATTCCTCAACCTTCTGGACAAATATCATACACCGGCTGGCCCAGGAACTCTCCCATCACAATGTTAACCTGATGTATACTTATGTGCCCTCTGACATCACGGAAGACTTCTCTCTTCCCCAGGTCCTGACCGGAGGCGCGATTCAGGGCGCCATCATTTTAAATATCTATGACGCCGGGCTCACCGGCCTGATCCGGGAACTTGAACTGCCTAAAGTATTTCTCGACACAATCCCCCAGATCGCTTCCTGCGAACTGAACGGCGATCTGCTCCTTCTCGAGGGACGCAATTCCATCCGCCGGATCACAGAATCCGTCCTTGCCCGTGGAATCACACAGATCGGCTTTATCGGCGACATTCACTATGCGCGGACCAACCTCGAGCGCTATGAAGGCTTCTGCCAGTGTATGCAGGAGCACCGGCTGCAGATCTGTGAAAGCTTCTGCCTCACAAGCCGCATCGGTATTTTTTCCTATTATGAAGAACTCTGCTCCTTCCTGGATTCCCTTGAGGTTCTGCCGCAGGCATTTATCTGCGCAAGTGATTATATTGCACATTTTCTTCAGCGCTATTTCTCAGAACATCCGGGACGTATTCCCAGCGGCATCGTCGTGACCGGATATGACGGCAGCCGTGAATATTCCAATATAGACGGGATGATCACCACCGCGGATGTGAAAACCGGCCTGCTGGGAAAACGACTCTCGATGCAGATTATGTACCGGATGGAGCACGCAGATGCACCGTACGAACTCACATATATCCGTCCTGAAATCATATGCCGGGATTCAGTGATTTATTGAAATGATTTGACATTCATATGCTTATCCCGTAATATTAAAATCAAAGGAGAAATACCGTGACAGAACACTTTTTTGATGCCGCCCTGCGGCACTATACTGATGCCTGTATCCTGTTGCAGAACGACTGCCCTGACAACGCAGTCTGCTTGTTTGCAAACTCCGCAGAATGTGTATTAAAAAGCCTGATTGAAGTATATATTGGTCAGAATAACAGGTCCATCCTGCAATATGGATACGGTCATAAAGGAACCTGTCTTTTAAATGACCTGTATCTGTTTATTTCAAACTCATTTTATGCTTCGCTTCTGAATCCGGCACTTGGCCTGAAACTGTATGATTTTCTTTTACCGGACATGCTGTTTCACGAACATCCCGAAAGGCGCTATGCAGAAACCGGTCGTTTTAACAGTCAGGACACCAGTGCCTGCAAATCCGCAGCAGAGTTTTTAATTCAGGAAATGATTGAGCAATCTATTGACGGATATCTTTGAAATATAAGGAGTAAAATGCTGACATTTAACAATGAGCTGGAAACAGCACGCAGAAGTATCTTAAACTGGTCCGACAAATCTATTCTGAAAAACGTAACCATTGTGAGAGATGTATTTGGCAGATTATCTTTTTTACTGGACAGTTCAGTATATCCTGACCAGAATCAGCGCGAATTACTTAATATTCTGTTAAAAAACAGTCTGAAAGGATATTACAGCGAAAAAATCTACTGGGAAAACATATCTGGCAAAAAGAAAAAATACCTGCAGCCTGTTTTGGATTTACTGAAAAAAGAACGCAAGGAATGGCTCACGGATCAGGGAATCCTGTTTTATCTCTCAGAGCGTCCGGTTGCCAAAAAAGCCTGGGTTTATTGTCCGCCGGATTGTGATGCCGTATGGCCCTATGAAGAAACTCTTTGCGGAAACAAACCCCGTGTTGTGACATTTTATTCTTTTAAAGGCGGAATGGGCCGGACAACCGCCTTGGCTGGCGTTGCACTGCAACTGGCACGCAAAGGAAAAAATGTAGTCATGATAGACACCGACATCGAAGCCCCCGGACTGGCAACATTATTTTTCGATGAGGAGTCCATCCGGAATGGCGTGCTGGATTATCTGCTGGAACGCCCTCTCTCCCCAGGAACCGACATTACAAACTATATTCTGGATGTAACAGAACCCTGTCTGCTAAAAGAAACGGACGGAAAACTTTATATCCTTCCCGCCGGAAGTGTGGACGGGAATTACCTTCAAAAGCTGGCAAGGATCGACTATCAGGACAACAGAGAGGGTGCTCTGAGAAAAGCCATGTGCGACATGCTCGATGAGATCTGCAACCGCTATTCTGCCGACTACATTCTGATTGATTCCCGTGCAGGTTTTCATGATATGGGAGGTATCGCCGTTACACAGCTGCCTCACGGCGTCGTCTTGTTCGGAAATGATTCCAGACAGTCCTGGGACGGAATTACACAAGTAATTCGTACAATTTCCGAAAGCCATGAAGATCACATCCCGATTCTTCTGGCGGATTGCATGTGCGATGACAGCACGGCAGCGACGTTTCTCCACGCAAAGGAACATTTTATTCAGAAAGCCTATGCCGTCTGTATGGAAAATTATTATGCAGAAGACGAGGAGCTTCCCGGAAAAGAAGCTGCGAATGTTGCACATTCACCCGTTTTTCTCCCTTTTGATCTGTCGCTAAAGCAGGAAATCATCCTGTACTCCACCGGCAGCACTGTGGATGACGAACGAGTCAACGCTTTTGCAAAACATCTGGCCGCTGAAGCTTATAAAACCATGACAGGCAGAATAGAATCCTGGTTTGGTGAGGGGGATATGGTATGAAATTAGAACAAAAATTATCCATATTGAAATCGCTTTCCGAAATTGCGCCGGAAAATGCTTCTGCAGAGGACGAGGAAAATATTCTGGAACGTTTTCTTCCCCTTCGCAGCTATAGCCGGCTGGCAGATCCGAAAGTATTCCTGATCACCGGAGGGAGAGGTTCCGGAAAATCAGAACTTTTCCATATTCTCACATCAGAAAACGGTCTGGAGCACATTTTAAGCGAAGCCGATAAAAAACGCTACACCACCTTCCGTCATTCAGTATTTTTGACCGGATTTAAGACTGCCGGAAAGGAGAGCAAAGCCTTTCCGGCAAGAACAGTCTTTGACAAATATGCGAAAATGCAGGATGAAAATCTCATTACCGGCATCTGGGGTGGAATGCTGTGTGCCGCCCTGCTCCGGCATTTCCACTCTGATAAAGAAATAGAAGAACTTTCCTTTCAATTCCTTGGCAGGAAAACTGCAAAACAGATATGCAGTTACAGCACCATGCCGGAACAATGGCTTGAATGGGTCAGCTGTAATCAGGAAAAGTGGGAAACCTTCCTCGACAATTGCGACAACTATTTCGGTTCACTAAATAAGCGTATTTATATTACTTACGACGAGCTGGATCGCATTTGCCTGGAATACAGGGATTTATTTTTGTATATCCGGAGTTTGCTCAGTTTTTGGTTTACTCACAATAATCGCTGGGAAAACCTGAAAGCAAAAATTTTTCTGCGAACTGATTTGTATAATTCGAAATCCCTGCATTTCGTTGATTCTTCTAAAATGCGTGCATACCATCTGGAACTTCAATGGGATGTTTTGTCACTCTATCGGCTTCTGGTTAAGCGCCTGGCGAACAGTGAAAACCCATCTGCAGTAACGTATCTGAAAAGTATCCCCGATCTGCTCGCAGACCACAGGCAGAAAAATATCGGATATCTGCCCGGAGACGCAGAAGAATCCTTTAAAGGTCTTATGGAAAAAATGGTTGGACGTTATATGGGAAAAGACCCGAAAAGAGGCTTCAGTTATCGCTGGGTTCCAAATCATATACAGGACGCTAACGGTGATATTTCTCCAAGACCATTTTTAAAATGTTTTGTGCTTGCCGCGGCAGAGCAACGGGCACACGGCAGTGAAGTTGACAATCCTGATGACTCCAGACTGCTTCATCCCTCCAGATTACAGGGTGCACTGGAAGAGGTCTCCAGAGACCGGGTGAAAGAGCTTGTAGAGGATGAATATGGATGGCTGACCGTTTTGAGCCAAAAGCTGAATGGTCAGTCAATGCTCATGGGACGTTCCGAATTTCTAAAGTATCTCGCAATTGACAACTGGTCCTCGGAAGAGCAGCAGACATTACCCGGTACTACCCCGGACGAGCTCCTCGAAGCCCTGAAAAATCTTGGTATCTTTCTGGAAACAGATGACAGCCGAATCAACGTCCCGGAAATCTATCTGCACGGTTTTGGTCTGAAACGACGCGGCGGTATCCGACGCCCCCGTAAATAACCCGCCGGCACTTCCCCGGCAACAAAAAAAGCAGAAAATCCACACCGGATTTTCTGCTTTTTCTTTGTTATTTCATGGTAATCATACCGTTCTCATCCGCCTTGATGGGAAATACTTCCATAAAATCAGTGACCATCAGTACTGCCGGAATCCCCGTCCAGAACAATGCTGTCTCGATGGCTCCCAGCACACGCCGGCCCTGATACCAGCGGTGTCCTCCGGCCCAGCCCGTAAAGAGCATGAGCCAGAGGTATGTTTTTTTCTTAAAGGTATGGGGCTTTTTGAAGCTGTCGTACCACTTCATCAGCTTCCAGACCGGCCCCCAGACGCCGAAGGTTCTCTCCTCCATATTCACTGCATTCCGGGCTGCCTGCATCTCAAAGTCCAGATCCACCAGATCCCTCGCACTTCCGATACCGCTCTTTTTCTCCCTGGCCTCATATTCCTGCCGGTCAAAAACAGGAGCGGTCGCCTCATGCTTTTTCTGTCGGTTCTTTGCCATATCCATACCTCTTTCCAAAACTATCCTTATTTGTTCTTCATAGCCTCTGCCTTAATGCGGCCAACCTCGTCCTGAATCTCTGCCATCTTCTCTTTTGACAGCGGATAGAACTTCATCGCGACGACGTTTAAAATCCATCCGATTACCGGCATTCCCAGGAAACAGATGATCGTACAGATCATCAGCCCTGTCGTGTAAGGATCATTCTCTGTCGGAAGTGCATTCTTGTAGCCGATCGTCGCATAGACAAGCGCAACAATCGTCGTAGCCAGCGAGGAAATCACCTTGTCAACGAAGGAGAAGAGCGTACCCATCAGACCGGGAACGTAACGGCCGGAGCGGAAAACCTCGTAGTCTGCACAGTCCGCAGTCATCGGGATAACAATACTTCCGGAGAGCTGGGCAAAACCTCTGTTTAAAATATACATCAGAAGGAAAACAACACCCATCAGACTCCAGTTGGCGCCCTTGAACAGATTGCCATATGTAGACAAATTCGTCAGCGAGAACGTCGGCAGCACAAAATTGCCGCCATGTCCTGTTGCAATAATAAATGCCAGCACTGCAGCTGTACCGAGAGCTCCCCAGGTACCGATCACCAGACAGGTCTTCTGTCCCATCTTACGGGCAATATAGCCGATACCAACGATACCGAGCACCGCGATCGGGATACCACTGATTGCAGATACGGAGCCGCTCAGCGCGTAATTTCCGAAAATAATGCCGTACAGAGCCATCATAACCGTCGTATTTGTTCCTGCGCTCATAGCCAGCTTATCGGAAGACGCTGCAACAACGAGCATCTGGATTCCACGGTTGTGTGCCAGAACATCTGCATAATCGCGGAAGCTGACGCGCTCCGTCTTACCGGTTCCGAAGTATTTCACATTATCCTTGCGGGAGATACCAATAAATGCGCAGCACGCAAAGACTGCCGAGGTAATACCGAGAACGAGCTGTGTAAAATGCCACATTTCCGGATTGTAAAATCCCGTAAGCACCTGCACTCCTTCCTCGCTGACTGTGATTACCTTCTCCAGAGAGGGGCTCTGTGCAACCAGCGCTGCGAGCTTATCCCCGTGCTCTGCACTATTGAGCGTATACTTCGGAAGCAGGGTACTGGATAAAAATACCGGCCAGAACATGCTCATCAGAACCGTGTTGTACACAGAGTCAAACATGGAGAATACAGGTCTCTGCTCCGGATCGTTTGTCATACAGGACTGTGCGGACTTTGTGACAACGCACTGTGCTGTATAACCGACAATATAGATCATATAAATGATAACAAATGCAACAAAACGTCCGCCCTGCGGAATCAGCTGAATAAATCGCAGCATTGCAAATGTTGACACAAACATAATGATCTGACCAACGATAATAAACGGTCTGTTCTTTCCGATCTTTGTATTCGTATTGTCCACAATCATACCGACGAACGGATCCGTGACGCCGTCCCAGATACGCATGATCGTCATAACGGAACCCGCCAGAACCGATCCGATACCAACGATACCCACAAGGTAATAAGAAATAGACCCCAGCATAATCAGGTAAATATTGGTCGACGTGTTGTTGAGGGCATAAAATGCAATTTCCCAAAGTTTCGCGCGATGGACGCCCTTTTCCTCAAGTGGTTTTGATGCCATAATTTGTTTCTCCTTTCACTTTCGCAAGCACCCTGTCCTCCGGAATGTTTCCTTCCCGCAGTACCTGACACTTTCTTTTTCTGTTTCCAGCGCGATGCCGCATCAGCGGTGTGTATCCCACAGCCCGCAGTAAGCGTCCACCGGATCCATGCCTTTAAATGCATCTTTTCCGGCCATCAGCTTCTCAACGAGCGCATCAAACGTCTGGTCATCGCTGTCATAAGTATTGATATAAGTCCTTGCCTGCGGGATATCTGCAAGCACAAACGGCTGCCCGCATCCGACGACAACAACCGGAAGCTCAAATACATACCACGGAATCTCTCCGCCGCCCTTGCTCATTCCAAATCCGGGCCTTGCAACCGGCTGGAAACCACCTGCGATATCCACGAGCGTGATAATCAGATCCTGATTTCCCACAAACTCCCTGATCTCGGTCTTTCCCGCAAAATAAAGATTGATGTCCGGTTTCTTCCCGTCTGCAGCCTGCTTCATCATCTTATCAAGCGGACTCTCATAAATAAACGCGTCAAAACCTTTTTCTTTCAGCTTATCGCAGAGACGCTCTGCCGGACTCTTCTTCCCGCCGCCCAGATGGCTCTTCATCAGGCTTGCCATACCGGTTCCCGCGGAAAGGCCGCTGACGGAGACGATCATAATTCTCTTATAGCGGTCCGGAATCATCGGAAGCACATCCTCGTCTTTATATTTCACAAGCGTGATTCCCTTATCCGAGATCTCTTTTGCGACAGCTTTGTGCTCCGCGCAGCCGACCGTATTCTGCATCACTTCCACCGGAGGAACAAGCTCCGTCTTCGCCTTTTTGTGAAGTCCCATATGGGCTTTCAGCGCGAGAATGCGGTGCAGGGCGTCGTCCAGACGCTCCTCCGTGATAATGCCGTTCTCATAGCCCGCCATCATGCTGGCAAAGTCCTCATCCATCTCATTAAAGAACAGGAACATATCCACGCCCGCGGCGATGGTGCGGGGAAGCATCTCGCTCCGCTTCATACAGCAGGTCAGCCCCACCATATGGGATGCGTCGGTCAGAACCATACCGTTAAAGCCAAGCTTTTTGCGCAGAAGACCCTCGATCAGTTCCGGCGAGAGTGTTGCCGGCATAATGTCCTCATCCTTAATGTCCGGATTGAAATGCCTCGTGTACGCGGGCTGCATAATATGCCCCGCCATGATCGCTTCCAGTCCGTTGTCGATTAAGTTCTGGTAGACCTTTCCAAAACTTGCGTCCCATTCCTCACAGCTCATGTCATTGACACTGTTGGCCACATGCTGATCACGGAAATCGAGTCCGTCGCCAGGGAAATGCTTTGCCGCGCAGCAGAAGCCTTCATTTGTGTGTGCACCGTCCATGTACGCTTTTGTCATCGCACAGACCTGATCCACATCATTGCCGTAGGTCCTCAGTCCGATCACCGGATTCTCCCAATTGTACAGGATATCGCTCACCGGCGCAAAGGACAGATTGCATCCGATGCTGGCCGCTTCCTTATTCGACAGACGGCCCAGCTCATAGGCATATTTTACATCCTTCGTCGCGCCGATCTTTGTCTGCGGGCCGATCAGCGTTCCGTCTGTACACGCGCCGTTTCCACCGTTCTCGGTATTGCAGGCGATGATCAGCGGAATTTTGCTGTTTTCCTGCAAAACACGGTTCTGCTCGTGCACTTCCGCTCCGGTTGCAGGATTGTAACGGATCCCGCCGATGTGATACTGGTTCACTGTCATTTTCAGATAATCCTCATCACGCGAAGAACCCATGTTAAAAAACAGCTGGCCGATCTTTTCCTCTTTCGACATCCCCGCAATGGTCTCCTCCACCCATTTGCAGTCCTCGTCGGACAGGTTGAACGGCTTTGCCTTCATATCAACCATTCAAAACTCCTCCTCTTCTTTAAAATATAATATTTCAACACGGAAACGCCGGGCGTTCCCGTGTGAATATTCTTACGGCAGCCTCACTTTAAAAAACACTATTTCTTATAATCAAAATCCGGCACCTCATGCCATCTCTTCCTGAAATAATGCGCTACCAGCTTTGGCTTGCGGTCTCTTGTAAAGATTCCTTTTTTGTTTCCCTGAATGCGAAGCAGACTCTGGCTGGTTGCAAAATCCGCAAAATTCCATGCCTGCTCTCCGGCTACACAGTCAAATTCATCAAATACTTTATGATTCATCTCATAGTACTCTACCTGGTACTCTTCGGTGTACATCACCGGCGTCGTGTCGTGGAATCCGGCCACGGTATCCGCCCCGTATTCGGTAAATATTACCGGCTTATTATACTTTGCCCAGCCCTCAAGCTCTCTTCGCAGTGCCCCCTCCGGTCCGACGAGATCAGGTCCGCCCACATACCATCCGTAATAGCGGTTCAAACAGAAGACGTCGCTCAGATCTTTCGTGCAGTCCCTGTCCGGTGCATCCATCATCTGCACGCTGACCAGTGTGCAGGGACGATGCTGCGGGTCTTTCTCCCTTGCCAGGTCATAAAGCGGTTTAAAGTAATCGTAAGCCCCCTCCGCTCCGGAATCCGGCTCATTTGCAATACTCCACATCACAACGCAGGCATGATTTTTATCCCTCGCAATCAGATCGCGGATCACGTCTTTATGGTGTTCCTGTGTCTGTACCCCGTGCTCTTTATCAAAGGTGCCGACCTTTTGTCCCTGGAAATTCGCGCCGCCTCCGAAACTCAGATTGACGCCGACTGCTGTTGTCTCATCGATTACGACGATTCCTTCCTCATCACAGAGACGCATCATTTCCTCGCTGTACGGATAATGACTGGTGCGGAACGAATTCGCCCCCTGCCACTTCATCAGGGAAATATCTTTGGTGTTCATCGGAAGATTCATACCGCGGCCCGCAGGGAAAGTATCCTCATGCTTGCCATACCCCTTGAAGTAAAACGGCCTTTCGTTGATCAGGAATTTTGTCCCCTCCACGCGAACGGTGCGCACACCGTACGGCAGCGTATACACATCCTCGCCGAATGTCACCCGTATATCATATAGATATGCTGCAAGCGGCTGGCACAGGACAACCCCTTTAATTTCCAGAACGCCTTCTGCCCCGTCTGCCTCTGCAACTTTATTTCCTTTCCGGTCGAACACTTCCACTTTACAGTCGCCGGTTCCGACCGTATCCACGAAATAAGCCAGCTTTGCGTTCTTTCCATCCACAGAAGGAACAACCGTAATATCCGCGATGTAATCCTTCGGCGTCGTGTAAAGCCGGACCGGACGATTGATGCCACAATAATTGAAAAAATCAAAATTCGGATGATTCTGCGGCTTCGGCTTCCCAGCATCCCCGAGACTGCCAAACATACCGCCCATCATGCCGCCCTTACCGCCAACCGGAAGCGTCGTGTAATCTATGACATTATCCACTGCGATGGTGAGCAGATTCTCTCCCGGCTGAACCTTGTCTGTAATCTCCGTCTCAAACGGAAGAAATCCGCATTTGTGCTCACAGATCAGCTCCCCGTTCAGATAAACTTTTGCGTGATGCGATACCGCGTCACAGCGAAGCAGAAGCCTCTGGCTTAAAATCAGGGCCGGCACGGAAAACGTCCTCTGATAGAAAACCCACCCATAATGATCGCGAAAATCCACGCCCTCTTTCAGATCATTGTAAGAAGCTGGGACCGGCATCGTCATGGCATCGTCAAGCGGAGCCTCGAACCATTTCTCCTCAAACCCTTTCCCGTCGTCCAGTTTAAAATTCCACACTCCGCTTAAATCACTCAGAAAGCGGGACGGCGTCAGAACCGGATATAACATGTGTTCTTCTCCTTTCATTTTCCAGACTAAAATGTCCTGTCCGCAGAACATCCCCCTGCAGACAGGACGCTGCATTGCGATCTATCTCTCTATTACCCCTTGATACCTTCTCCCCCGCAGACCCCATCCGCGGTCTATACCCCGAGATTTTTCTCAAATTCAGAAATCAGCTGTTTCTGATACTCCTCGTCAAATGTTCCCGCCAGGAGCTTTGGAAACGCCTCATCCAGAAGCCTTGCCCAGCTTTCTCCTTCTTTCCCGGCAAGGATTGGATAAAACCAGACACCATTTTTAGCGGCCGCATCCTTATCCCCCGGCGCGTCGCCGACCATCAGTGTTTTCGCCGTCTCGTACCCCGGTCCGCTCAGCAGCTCTCCGATGCAGAACGCCTTGGAGCCCGCTTCCTGCGTCAGCAGAACGCGGCAGTCCTCCTTCAGATGATGTTTCGTCCACTCCGCCTCCACTGCCTCGCTGTTCGCGGAGGAGACCGCGACAAGATCCGACTGTCTGCACATCTCGTCCATCGCCCGCTTCACATTCTCAAACGGCGCGTCATCCCCCGGAAGCCCGTGAATTGCCCGGTTCGTCCGGATACTCCAGAGCAGCGCAAGCTCAAAACAGGGATTTTCAGACTTCTGCGTCAGCGCCATCAGGGCCGGATTGGAAAGCTCCTTCGCATCCTTCGTCCATGCCGAAAACTCTTCGAGCCCCTCCGTATGGGCCAGTCCCCTGCGCTCCACTTCCTCAAGTGCCAGCGCCAGGCCCTTAAAACGGTTGATCCCGCGTGTGATCGTGTAGAGATTGATGGAAAGCCAGAGCTCCATACACTCGTCAAAATGCGCATCCAGCCCGTAAGTTTTAATCCACTGCGGACCAAAACACTCGCGATGCTTTACTTCCATTGTGTCCATCGCACAGCCGTCGCTGTCGATGCACACCACATAATCGCTCTTCTTCTCAAAATCAAAGTATCCCATAACTGTCCCTTTCCCGCTATAAAGAGGCCCTGATTATACGCCTGAATAGGATGCGAATGCTCCGTCAATCGGGATGCATGCCCCGTTCACGAAACCGCTTGCCTCCTCACATGCAAGGAACAGAACCGATCCGATCAGCTCCTCGACTTCCCCGAAACGCCCCATCGGCGTGCCGTTTAAGATCTTTCCCGTTCTCGCCGTCGGCGTGCCGTCCTCATTGAACAGAAGCTTCGCATTCTGTATTGTGGAGAAGAATCCCGGAGCAATCGCGTTGCAGCGGATCCCCACCTTTGAGAAATGAACGGCCAGCCACTCGGTAAAGTTTGTGATCGCCGCCTTTGCTCCCGAATATGCCGGAATCTTTGTCAGCGGTGTGTAAGCGTTCATCGACGAGATATTGATAATGCTTGTGCCTTTCTTGTCAATCATATCCATCGCAAATACCTGGGTCGGGATCAGCGTTCCCATAAAGTTCAGGCTGAACACGAAAGAGACGCCATCCGCGTCCAGATCGAAGAATGTCTTCATCTGTCCAAGATCTTCCGGAACGAAGTACTCATCATCCGTGGTCGCTTTCGGATTGTTGCCGCCCGCACCGTTCACAAGAATATCGCAGGTACCGAAATCCTCTGCAATTTTATCCCTTGCAGCTTTTACGCTGTCCTTCTCGAGGACATTGCACTTATAGCCCTTTGCGGTAAAGCCTTTTGCCACGATATCATCCGCATTCTTCTGCGCCGCCTCCTCATTGAGATCCAGAAGAGCCACTTTTGCACCGCTCATTGCCAGCGCTTCCGCAAGCACGGAACAGATGACGCCGCCTGCGCCCGTCACCACAACCACTTTGTCTTTCAGGTCAATCTGAAATGGTAATTTCATAATAATATTCTACCTCCCGTAATCTGTTTTATGTTTTCTGACTCCTGTGCCCGGACAGCATCCTCTGCCGGAACTTATTTCGCGGACGATTTCTCAACCGCCTCCCACAATCCATTAATATACGTCGCACCCAGCGCGCGGTCATAGAGGCCATAGCCCGCTCTTCCCGTCTCGCCCCAGATCATTCTGCCGTGATCCGGTCTCACATATCCGGTAAAACCGTTGTCGTGCAGGGCCCTGACGATCTCATACATATCAAGAGAACCGCAGCAGGAAAGATGAGCTCTCTCCTCAAAACCGTTCTCAAGCACCGCGACATTTCTCAGGTGCGCGAAATGAATTCTTCCCATGGCCGCATATTTTTTCGCCATATCCACGACGCTGTTTTTATTGGAACAGCCAAGGGAACCCGTACAGAGCGTAATACCGTTGTGCGGATCGTCCACCAGCTTCAGGAACCGGTCGATGTTCTCCTCACAGGTAATGATTCTCGGAAGACCGAAGATACTCCAGCACGGATCGTCCTCATGAATCGCCATGTTCACGTCGCACTCAGCCGCCACCGGAATAATCTTCTGAAGAAAATACTGCAGGTTATTCCACAGATCATCCTCTGACATCGCATTGTATTCCGCGACAACATTCTTAAGCTCTTCTCTTGTGTAACTCGCATCCCAGCCCGGAAGTGTCAGGTCGCTGTCGCTCTTTAACGGATCAACCGCGTCCACCTGCTCCTGATAGTATACCAGGGATGTGGAGCCATCCGGCAGCACATGATCCAGCTGGGTCCTCGTCCAGTCGAACACCGGCATGAAATTGTAGCAGATACATTTGATGCCCGCCTTTGCGACGCGGCGGATATTTTCGCAGTAATTCTCGATATAGCGGTCACGGTCCGGTTTGCCAAGCTTGATATCTTCATGAACCGGTATGCTCTCGATGACCTCAAAGTGAAGCCCTGAATCCTCCACCAGCGCTTTGAGCCGTGCGATACTCTCCTCGCTCCACACCTCACCGACCGGCACGTCGTACACTGCGGTCACGATGGAATGCATCCCGGGAATCTGACGGATATTCTCCAGGGTCACCTTGTCATCTTCTCCATACCAGCGAAATGATAATTTCATGTTCTCCTCCATTCCGGCGGCTGCCTTTACAGCCCGCCATTTTGTTCGTCAGCTTGCATACATAAATGCAGGGCGCGACTCCCCTGCCAGTATTATAATATAAATTAACTATATCACTCTTGTATACAAGAGTCAATGTCCCATCTACTTTTTTATGTTTTGCAAATTTCCTCCGGTTTTTTTTGTATAACCTGCACAATTTTTTTCTTTCTGACCCTGTTTTCTCTTGTCCGCAGCTTGTATACAAGTCCTGTTTTCCGGTACTTATTTCCTTATCATCCCCCGTTTCCAGCCTGCCTGCGCGCCACCCGGATTCGTTCGGCGAATGTCTGCTTGTAATTTTTGCCAGAATGCTATATATTAACATTAAGATAATAAAACCCGCATCACTATGTCCGCCACCACGAGGTAAATCCCATGGATTCAAAAAAACGCACCGGCACTTCCAGAGCCGTCTACGAGAAACTGAAAGAGCAGATCCTGCATCTGGAACTTCCCCCGGGTTCCGCCATCAGCGAAATTGAGACCGCCGAAAAATACCAGATTTCAAGAACCCCCGTCCGGGATGCCTTTAAAATGCTGGAAGGGGACGGTCTTCTGGAAATCCGGCCCCACATCGGCACCTTTGTATCCCTGATTGATCTGAACATGATTTCCGATATCCTGTATATGCGCGAAGTCCTGGAACAGGCCGTCTTCCGGGATCTGACTTCCATCTATGACAAGTCCCACGAATTCGGGATCCGCCTGATCCTGCAGAAGCAGAAAGAACTGCTGGATTCCGCGCTGCCGCCGGAGGAGCTGAGCCGCGCATTTATCATCAGCGACAACACCTTCCACAACACACTCTACGAACTTGCCGGCAGGAAAAATGTCATGGGATTCTGGCAGAGTATTAATTCCCAGTACGAGCGCTTCCGCACCTTTCTCAATCTCGGGGAACGCAAAAATCTGGACCGCCTCTACCACGGCCAC
>OFGA01001376.1_pt1 | contig 16875 bp, 6 predicted proteins | sample 1521471 | NCBI WGS metagenome assembly OFGA01 (sample SAMEA3504086, study PRJEB24116) | mouse gut metagenome | biome: mouse gut; feature: mouse-associated habitat; material: faeces | place: Denmark | collected 2011
GCTGAAAACAAGAGACAATTATTGGCATTGCACAGTATTTTACGGCGTCATAGTTTATTTTTGCCTGCTTCACGGACAGGACTCATGCTGTTATACCGTGATTTTTTTGCCAACAGAGTGGATGAGATAATGCTTTATCAAGTGAAATCAGAGGAGGAAATAGTACCAAAAAGCAATCAAAGTAATTTGACTCAGCCAGCTTACCAGTTTTTGAGGTTTTTGCAAACCTATTCAGAGAATCAGAGTAGGATGAAAAAGTATAAGACAGAGATTGATTTTTTTGAAGAAAAATTAATTGAAGGGCATATTGATACAAATAATCACACTGGTTTTTCATACGATTCAAATACAGACCATGTAAGTGTACCTATGTATATGGCTTCGTCCATGGTTAATGAGATTGCCCCTTTTGTGCTGGCTCTAACAAGTAAAGATGTTTATGATGGGTTTATCATCGATGAAATCGAAGCCAGCCTGCATCCGAAAAAGCAGTTGGAACTGGTAAGATTCTTAAATCGGCTGAATAACAAAGGCATTAAATTAATTCTGAGTACCCATAGCGATACGTTTGCATCGAAAGTGAATAATCTGTATATTTTATCGAATTATGTGAAAGAACATAAAAAGGATGACATGATACAAAAATTGGGTTTGGAAAAAGAAGATTTAGTGTCTCCCGAACAATTATTTGTATATGAATTTATCAATTTGCCAAACGGGAAAAGTGTTGTCAAAGAAATAGCCGGAGACAGCCAGACAGGTTTTCAATTTGACTTATTTACAGAATCTACCATGCATTTGTATCAGGAGGCGTTAGAAATAGGAGAACTCTTACAGGATGATTAATCTTAACACTCAACCATATGACGAAAGCAAACCTTATAAGAAAAATATTATATACAAAATTGATAAAGCTGTCATTATCCCGTTTGAGGAAACACACGGAGACAGCGCTAATAGTGAACGGGTAGATTTGGTTTATGATTTATATTCCCATCAGTATGGCATATTTGCTCATGAATACAGGAATCCGGTAATTTCAAAGAAAGGATGTAAAACGGCTGATATTCTGGCGTGTGTTGTTGATGAGAGTGAGAAGAAGATTGCTACATTTATATTTGATGTAAAAAGTAATATTTCTGCATTTAGTGATAATTTGTTAAAGGATAATGCTCTGCTGACCGCGATAAAAGAGGTGCGGGATTTTGTCGAACAGATTCATGCGGAAATGTTACATAAAGATGGGTTTATAATATACTACAAAGACGTCGGATTTTCTGAGCAAGAGAATATTGGGATTATTACAAAAAGATTTGAAAAGGAAAAATTTATTGCAGCAGCGGATATGTTGGAGGATTTGCATCAGAAAGAATCCGGCACGGTTTCAAGGACATTAGAAATAAAGCTTAAAAACAGCCTTGGTCCATATAAAAATGAAGTAAAGCGTATTCGGGATTTTTCAGAGAAAAAGGTAATGCTCTGTGGAAAGGTTTATGATTTACAAGTTATTCTTTTGGAAAAGGAGTCTGAATCAGAATATACGGCTTCGCTTAGAATTTCGATAGGTTAGAAAATAGTACAGAGATGAGTCACGGCAGTTATGAGAAGTGCCGTGACTCTTATTTTCCTACAAAGTATCATCCTTTATCATTGCAATAATATTTTCCCGTATAAGCCGCCTCCCTCCGACTGCGTAAGCGCCGACGATTGCCAGAAGAATCAGGCAGGTATACCCTATTAAAATGCCGTAAGGCGCAAAGGGCAGGTATTCCGGCAGAGAGATTTCCGAGAGTGTAAGCATTGCTGTTAGCACGGCAATCTGTACCGGAAGGGAGTAGAGAAGCGGCTTAAGCCCCAGAGTCAGTCCCTCCAAAAGCAGCAGCACCCATAGCTGACGGGGAGACAGCCCAACAGATTTCAGCATGGCGAATTCCTGCCGTCTCTGCCTTAGGTTGCCGGAAATGCTCGCCCACACATTAGACAGCCCAATAACAGCCAGGAACCCCGTCAGAAATGTAATGACTAAATTAATGACGTTCTGTGCGCTTTGGGTAATCTCCTCCTTTTCGGCAAGGTCAGATAAGAGATAATCGCCGCTTGCGTAATAACTTGAGAGGGCTTCGTCCATCCGTCTGTTGGTCTCCTGAATTGCCTGGTAGTCAGGCGTTGCGGCAGAGCTGTCCGTCCAGAAAATGCCATTGATTACGTGGCTGGAATTTTGTCTCCTCTCACAGCAGGATTCCCCTAATTTCAGGACGTGATCCATTGGCATGACCATAGCCAGGGTAAAGTTAGAAAGTCCCAGAGTTTCCATGGGAAGTTCATCCACCAGTTTTTCGGCGGTAAGAATGAATTCAAAATCCCCTTCAATTTCATCGGCATTTTTCTCTGTAAATGTCATCTTCTGCCCTTCATAAATGTCCAGAAGCTCTCTGTAAAGCACGTTCCTGCGGGTACTGTTTTCAGGATCCTTGGTGTAATTGTAAACCAGCGCTTTAGTTGGGTCGTCAAAATAAGGCTGCGGTGAGATTCCAAGCTTTTCGCAGTAATCCTGGAAACTGTCCTTCTCAAGCCCAAAGATAACGGATTGAATTCTGTACTTCCCGTCCCGTTCAATGGGAGAATATTTTTTCTTTGCAATAATCTGTTCCATCCCACCAAGATAGGCGTTGATATCCTCGGCAACCCCTGTCTGGTCAATCCAGACTGCGCAGGGCAGGGAATTATTGATTAAGGACTTTGTGACTCCTGAAACTGTTTTCAACTGCTGCAGCGCCTCCATATCCGGCGTCCGTCCGTCGCTGATGGAGAGGAAAATATGTCCGGTTTCAGACGGGTCTGTCCGGAAAATGTTATCATTTGCATCCTGTATTGTGATTATATACTGAAATATTGTAAGCAGCAGGAAGGACATACACAGGGAAATAGTAGCCATCCGGTAGGAACGGCTTCTGGCTGAAACGGCGTTGGCGGCTAACTCTCCGGTGATACCAGGAAAATGAAACAGTTTCCGTTCTTTTTTTCGTTTTTTTCTCCTCTTGTCCAAAGAACCTTCTTGCTTCAGGATTTCAATCGGCAGCATTTTCGCGGCCTTTTTGGCCGGAATCCTGGCGGAAAGCCATGCGGTCAGCAGGGAAAGCAGGACGGCGGGCAGGATGGCGGGCAGTCCGAAGGTGACGACGATATCCGGCGCCTCCCGTCCCAGGTCGTTTGAGGCGTTGATTAACTGGAACAGCTTAAAATTCAGAAACCAGCCTGCCAGGATACCGAGGGGAAGGGGGATGGCGGCCAGAAGCAGCGCTTCGTACTGGACGGTTTTCTTAATCTGCTTCGGGGTAGCTCCCACTCCGGCCAGGGTTCCAAGCTGTATTAGTTTTTCGTTGACAGACATAACAAAGGCATTATGAATTACTAACACGAACACACCCACCAGAAATGCTGTAAACACCAAAAACATTAGCGGTACGGTAAGGCTGCTCAGATGGATGGGAAGTCCTTTCGCTGTTGGGGCAAAGATGCCGTAGGTGGAAAGTAGTCCGGTATTGTACCGGAGAGTGTATTCTCCGTATTCATCCGGTTCATAGCCAATAGCTTTTGCCAGGGCAGGAAGCTCTCGGTAAGTACTGCGCATTGGCTTAAAACGCAGGTAGACGGTAATCAGGTCGTCAGCTTGTATGGAAGCCTCATCAAGACCGGTCATTCCGGTATACGCAGGCACGGCGGAGGATGTGGTCGCATCCATGACGCCCACGATGGTGTAAGTCTTTGTGCCTGTTTCCTGAAAACTTTCTCCTTCATGGAAAATGTCGGTATCCATACAGGGCTGTCCGTTGTATGTGCGTCGTCCGATAGGAAGGGTCAGCGTGTCTCCTACCTGAGCTTCAGGGTGGTCTTCAAAATATTGCTTTGAAAGAACAATTTCCCTTTCGGAGAAGGGAATCCGGCCTTCTGTGATGCTGTACTTTTCGGGCATGGAGTTCCAGTATTCTTCATTTGCGCCTCTGGAAATGAGGTAGAATCTGCGTTTTGCATTTTTCATAGTAGCGGGAGCTGCATTGCCAGTTTGAATATCAGTTGTGTCAGGAAGCTTAGCAATCTCCCAGGGGCCTTTTATTAAGACGGCAGACACAGATGCATAATTCTCAATCTGTTCTAATGCTTTGCCAGGTGTATCATCAAAAAGCTCTCCATGCCAGTCACCGTTATGCCATTTTTCCAGAACCACGGCATCGGTCCACATGGTATAGACCAACCCGCAGAAGCAGGACATCAGGCTTGTCATGAGAAACAGTGCAATCATAATGATTACGCCGGAGCGTTTGTTCTGCCGGAGTGTGTCCCATACATATTCACGTAATATTTTCATTATTTTGTCACCTCGTCTGATACGATTTTCCCGTCCTCAAGAGTGATAATCCGGTCTGCCTTCAGTGCAATTTTTTCATCATGGGTGATTAAGAGCACCGTCTGTTTATATTGTTGGTTGGACAGTTGTAAAAGCTCTAGTGTTTCGTTGGAATTCTTCCGGTCTAAGTTGCCGGTAGGTTCGTCTGCCAGTAGGAGTGCAGGCTGATAAATGAGGCTTCTTGCAATAGCGACCCGCTGCTGCTGGCCTCCGGAAAGCTCTCTGGGATAGTGGGTGAGCCGGTCAGAAAGTCCCAAGGTATTGACGAGCTTTTCAAATCGTGCCTCATCTGGTTTCTCGCCGTCCAGCAGGATGGGGAGAAGAATATTTTTACGTACATTTAAGGTGGGTATCAGGTTGTAGAACTGATAGACAAGCCCTACCTTTCTGCGCCGGAAGATGGCAAGCTGCTCTAAGGTTAGGGTGGAAATATCAGTGTCTTCTATATAGATATTGCCTTTTGTGGGACGGTCTACGCCTCCTAACATGTGCAGGAGTGTGGATTTCCCTGAACCGGAGGCGCCTACTACGGCAGTAAAGCTGCCTCGGTCAAGGGTGAGACTTACGTGGTCAAGGGCTGTGATGATGCCAGAGCCTTGGCCGTAGGTCTTGGTGAGGTTGGTGCAGCGAAGTATTTCCATGTTATGTCATATCCTTTCTTTTTTTGAAATTTTTACAAGGTAGTATATTGTATATGCTTGTATCGTAACAGGTGAATGTGACAGGAGGGTGACATTTTATAAGTTAAAGATGTATTTATAATAATAAAGTTTAATAAAAGATTGTTAATTTATGAAAAATGGATTAATATTCAGAAAATTTATTGACTGAATATGTCGAAATGTGTTATAATAAATATAGTTGATCAATAGTAAGGTAATAGAGCAGTCATCGACTGCTTTATTAGCTTACTTTTTTTGTTTCATGAACAATGATTGAAAGAGAGGGGAGAAGCGTAATAATGAGAAAGATTCAGACATTTTTGAGTAAGCTGAGAAAAACGCAGGGAAAGTCAAAGAACTCTTTAAGAACAGTTATTTTAGAAAAGAGTCAAAAGTTTTTGCGAGGAAAAACCGTCGGCAGATGGAAGAAAAATCTCAAAAGTAGTATTGAAAATGGACATGAGCAAGGGAATGTCAAGACATTTTTAGAGTTATTGGGAAGTATGATTACAGCAGTATCATGCGGCGTAGCGGGTCCTGCTATTGCGGAATATAAGGGAGAAGGAATATTATATTACATGAGTAAATTTGCCATTGTAATCACTTTGGCGATGATGATTTGGAGCTTTATCTGCATTGCTGGTTACGAGCGTCTGCAAAGCATGGTCGTTGGAATCTGTAAAGCAAAGCAAAAATTGACGGGCTGTATCCATGGCTCAAAATGGGGGAAGTCGGCCGTATGTATCGCGGTGCTTATTATTATCTTTACATTATATAATTGGCATAGAACATCTTATTATTCCTCCGTGACAGAAGTTTATGGAATTCCTGTCGGGGTAGGAGAACCTCTTTCATATAGCGTAAGAAAAGAGCGTTCAGGTTATTGGAGAATTAAGGAGTATTCTTTTCGGAAATGTATTGAGGTGACCTATGAGGAGCCTTATCATCAAATGAAGCTCATGAGCGAGTATTCAACAGCATACAATATGTCTTTTTTTCAGCCATCGGCAAGAGTGGTCTATAAATATGAAAAAGATAAAAGCAGATTTCGTGATTATGGACAGGAGTTCTATATTACGGCCAGGAAAAATAAATTCCGGACACCTAAGGAGGTGCACTATTACGGTGACGATGGAAAACTGCTTTTAAAACAAAAGAAAACGAAAAATGATTTAATGGAAATTGAGTTCTATTCCTCTGATGATATGCCCCAGCTTATTAACTCAACGCTGCTTCGGGTTCCCGATGGAAAAAAGGGAGAGAGCGGTATGACATCACGGCAGATAGAGACAAGCTACTATTCGGATGGGCTTCCACGGATGCGCAGGCTCAGGCCAGGAGTCAATAATCAGAACGGCGTAAATGGGGAAAGTTATATTTATGATGAGAATAAGCGGCTGACTACATTGAGCTATCTTGATCCAGACGGAGAACCTGTTTGTAATAAGCAAGGGATTATGACGGTTAAATTTCAATACGATGACGATAACCTGCATAGTATTTGTTATTTTAGCGATTCAGAAGGAAAGAATAGGACAGAAGGCTTCAACGGCGTTTTCTGTGAGAAGATGGAATATGATTCATACGGCAACATTATAGAGCGTAAGCAGCTAGACCGCAAAGAAAACTGGTGGTGTGACGAAAACGGAGTATATATGTACCAATATACATATACGGACGGGGCCTTGACACAGGAGACGTTTTTAGGGATTGGGAAAAAGCCGGTTCGTGACAGCCGATATCACAGCCGAGTAATTAAATTTGAAAAACAGAGAGCAGGACTTGGAAAAGTGTTGTCTATTTCTCTTGATCCCATTGGAACACCTACTGCAGAGATAGATACCTTTGAAGAAGAAAAAGATGATTTTGAAGAAGAAAAAGATACTTGCGCAGGGGAAAATGAGAATTCAATTACGATAGAGACGGACGGACAAGAAGAAACCGAAGAATACAATCAGAAATGGGATAAGAAACTGACTCAAAGAAAGAATATGGATGAGGAAGAAGCCGAAGAATTAGAATACGTAAGAAAATATACTTCTATTCATTATGAAGTTAGTCTTGGAAATAAAATTGTAAAAAAGAGTTATTATGATCAGAACGCTAATTTGGTAGCAAATGAGGAAGGGTATGCTATAGAAAAGCTGCATTATGATCAGGAAAGGCATCTCATTTCAGAATTATATCTTGATACGAAATCTAATCCTTGTCATCTTAGCGGCGGCTATGCAGAGGAAAGGAATATTTATGGTTTTAACCGCGAAATTATACGTACGGAGTATCGGGATAAGAATGGCGGACTGACAGTTAATAGAGAAAAGGGATATGCATATGTGTGTTTTCAACATTCAGAAGAAAATCAGGGGAAGAAGGTAACCAAGCTTTATTATAATGAGTCCAATGAGTTGGTTTTACTTCCTGACAAGGGATATGCGATTAGTGAACGTTATTATGACGAGAGAGGTTTTGTGACCCGTGATGCATATTATGATGAGAGTGGAAAACCGATTGGCCGGTCTGATTACAGAGTGGCAAGAATAGAATATGAATATGCGGATGACGGCAATTTGATTTGTATGTGGTATCAGGATGAAAAGGGACGTCCGGTTAATCGCTATGATACAGGTTACGCGGCAGTATTTCAGGAATTTGAGGCCGGACATTTACAAGCTAAGTATTATCAGGGATACAGGGACGGAGAACTAACAGCAGTTCTGGACAAAGAAACAGGAGTTGCGAGGATTGTTTATACTTATGATAACAATCGCCTTCGGAGAGAAGAATATTTTGACACAGAAGAAAAGCCGATTTTGCGAAGTGATACAGGATGCGCAATTCTGGAGTATGAATATAATGATACAGGAAAGTGCAGTGAAAAAAATTTTCTGGGGATGGATAAAAAGCTGATTCTGCGAAAAGATACAGGGTATGCTGCTGTAAAATTGAAATATGATGAATTTGGACAAATGACGGCTTCATATTATTATGGTACAGATAACAAACCGGTGATCAGTACAGAATATCATTGTGCGGGTTATGAATATGAATTTGATGAAAATGGGAATCGAACGGATACCTGGTTCATTGGTCTGGATGGGAAGCCCATGGTTCGCAGAGATTTGGGCTATGCGCATATAAAGTCGAAATATGATGGATTGGGAAATGAGATATTGGCGGAATATTTTGACGCAGAAGAACAGCCAGTAGTGCACAAGGAAAGAGGATATGCGTCAGAAGAAAAAGAATTTGTAAAAGGTAAATTGACAGAAGCCTGCTATTACGATGCACAGAAGAAGTTAGTGCTGCGAAAAGATAAGGGGTATGCGATTATCAGGTATGAATATGATGAATACGGTCAGGCGATTTCTGAACGTTATTATGACACCGAAGACAAGCCTGTGATCAGCACAGAACATCACTGCGCTGGCTTTGAATATGCGTATGACAGGAAAGGTAATAGAACAGATGTTTGGTATCTGGGGCTTAAAGGAGACGATAAAATCATTAGGAAAGATTTGGGGTATGCCCATGTGAAGATTTATTATGACGAAGATGGAAAAGAGTCGAAAGTGGAGTATTATGATAGGGATGGACAACCTGCTATAAAGAAAGAAGGAGGATTTGCTTCTTATGAAAACTTATATAAAAAGGGGAACTGGGTTGAATCTCGTTATTATGACGAAAATGGTAATTTGATACTGCGTAATGATACAGGATATGCTATGGTTCGTAACAGCTACGATGAATATAATCGGCGTACTTCCATTCGTTACTATGGAACAGATGAGAAGCTGATTATTGGAACGAAATATCAATGTGCCGGATTTGATTATAGATATAATGAAAAAGGAAATAATGAACGTAGTACCTATATCGGTGTGGACAATCAGCCAATGTGCCGCAGAGATTTGGGTTATGCATATGAAGAATATGAATATGACGATTTAGGCAATCAGATTAGAGTCAGTTATTTTGGGGTAGGAGGAGAAGCAGCAATAGGGAAATCTGGCGGATACGCATCCCGTGAAAGAAAATATGAAGACGGAAATCTGGCAGAGGAGTGGTATTATGATTTAAAGGGAGAACTTATACAGTCAAAAGAACTGGGGTATGCAGGTTGTAAATACGGTTATGATGAGTTTGGGCAGCGTAACTCGATTCGTTATTATGGGACGGATACAAAGCTGGTGATTTCTTCGGAGAACCATTGTGCCGGATATGATTATAGTTATGATGAAAGAGGCAATAAGGTAAGCAACAGCTTTATAGGTTTGGACGGAAACAAGATGTGCAGCAGAGAGCGGGGATATGCTCAGGAATACTGGGAATATGACGATTGGGGGAATAAGACAAAATTAGGTTATCGCGGAGTTGACGGTAAGTCTGCTTTGTGGAAAGAAGGAGGCTTTGCATATTGCAATATGGTATACGAGAACAACAGGCTGGTCGAGAACCGTTACTATGATGCTCAGGGGAATCTTGTGCTTCGGAACGATACAGGGTATGCGGTTAGTAAGGAGGAGTATGACGAGTATGGTCAAAGAACTTCTTACCGTTATTATGGTACAGACGAACAGCCGGTAATTAGCAAAAGCACCTACAGTGCCGGATTGGATTATAGCTATGATGAGAAAGGGTATCAGACGGATACCAGCTATATTGGCGTTGATGGAAATCCATTGATTCATACAGAGTTGGGCTATGCAAAGGTACACTCGGAATACGACCGCTATGGTAACGAGATAAGAGTAAGTTATTATGGCACGGAGGATTCTCCTTCCGTATATAAGGAGGGCGGATATGCCTCGATTGAAAAGAAATACGAAGATGGTCATTTAATCCAAGAACGTTTTTATGGGATAGATGGAAAACTGGTATTGCGAAGCGATATGGGAGTAGCGATACGTCAATACGGATATGATGAATATGGACAGGAAATATCTATCGATTATTATGGTATTGGAGAAAACCCCATTATCAGTACAGAATATCACTGTGCAGGTTTTAGATATGATTATAATGAAAGAGGAGACAGGACACACATTCGGTATACGGGTTTGGATGGAAGCCTATTTTATAGAAGTGATCTGGGGTATGCTCATGTTTGGTATGAGTATGACGGCCAGGGAAATGTGATAAAAGAAAGCTATTTTAACTCCAATGAGGATCCAACTACAGAAAAAGAAGGAGGTTATGCTTCTTGTAAAAATGAGTATGAAAATGGAAAACTGAAAGAAAGCCGTTATTTTGATACAAAGGGCAAGCTGGTTCCTCGCAAGGATACGGGCTATGCCGTTTATAAAAAAAGCTATGATGATTTTGGACAGGTAACGGCTATCAGCTATTATGGAACCAATGAGAAGCCTGTAATACATACAGAATATCATTGTGCAGGTTATGAATATGAATTTGACGAAAAAGGTAATCAGACGGCTACCAGATATATTGGCACGGAGGGAACGCCAATCATAAGGGAGGATCTCGGATATGCAGAGGTACGTTCCAAATATGATAGTTTGGGAAATGAAGAATGTGTAAGCTATCTGGGGACAGAGGGGCAGCCGATTGGTTGTTTGGAAGGAGGTTATGCTTCTTTTACAAAGAAATATGTGAATGGGAATTTGACAGAATTACGATATTTTGATACGGATGGAAAGATCATGGTGCGTAATGATACAGGATATGCCATTTGTAAAAAGCAGTATGACGAGTATGGCAGATGTGTTAGGGAAGGTTATTATGACGCGGAGGAAGGGCGCGTTATCAGTACAGAGAGTCACTGTTCCGGATTTGCTTATAACTATGATGAGCGGGGAAACAAGACTTATATCTGGTATTTGGGATTAGACGGAGAAAATGCAGTGAGAGAAGATTTCGGCGCCGCGTTATACTATAAGATCTATGACGAATACGACCGTCTGACATGGGAGGCATATTATAACACAGACTTACAACTTGTGATTCGGAAAGACTTGGGATATGCAGGTATAAGGAGAACTTATGACGATATTCATGCTAAAAAGCTAGAATATGTTGGTGCGGATGAAAAAGCTATTTTCAATGATGACGTCGGGTATGCAGTATATGTAGATGAGTACAATGAAAATGGGGAGTGGGAATCAGAGGCATTTTATGATAAGGATGATAAACTGATTAATGGAAAGGAAGGATATGCCCTTAGAAAGTTCCAGTACGATTCCGCAGGAAATTATCAAAAAACCTTATATTATGACCAAAATGAAAAACAGATAGAAAAGGAATAAACACATTGGCAGGAGTAAGGAGTACAAATAACTTACTCCTGCCAATGTTTATTAAAATTAGATTTAGACGAGTATTATTATAAAGTGTCAGTATGTGGTAAAAAACTTAAATTCGGGCTACAGCCGATTCATCTCCTCAATCATATCCAAAAGCTCTTTCTTCCCGCACATCCCATATGACACAACGTTACGAAGGGGCATGGATGCAATCATAGCGTTATTCATCTCATCGCTAATGGCAACATCCCCATCCCCCTTATCCTGAGAAGAAGACGCCCCGAATATGTCCTCCAACTGCTTCTTAAAATCCGCAGCATATCCCGCGGTACGCTCATCAGCCAGCAAGTCCCCAAGAGTCGTATTCATATGCACCTTGAGAGGAAGCAGCTTCTGTGTCGTCAAATGCACCTTCTCAGACAGCCGCAGGTCACGGGAGGAGGCGCCAATCAAAATCCTATAATCACCGGAAGCTGCGTACCAGTCTTTGATTCCTGTGTGATACCATGCAAAACTCCTGTAATCCAGAACAAAATTTACTGTCTTTGTCTCACCAGGCTTCAAGGACACTTTCTCATATCCCTTCAACTCTCGAAGGGGACGGCGGGCGGCGCCGGTCAAGTCGCGGACATATAACTGAACGATTTCTTTTCCTTCTATATCGCCTGTATTTGTCACATCCACAGAAACCGTGACTGTATCATTCTCCGTTATCTCTGGTTTGTCGATCCGTAAATTACTGTACGCATAGCTGGTATAAGAAAGCCCATACCCAAAAGGAAAGGCTACCGGCATTTCTTTGGCGTCATAGTAACGATACCCTACGAAAATCCCCTCCTGGTACGTTACATTTTCCCCGTCTCCAAATGAAAGATAGGAGGGATTGTCAGACAGCTTGTAAGGAATGGTTTCCGCCAGCTTCCCACATGGACAGCATTTCCCGTACAGAATATCTGCCACGGCCTCTCCCACAGCCTGTCCGCCTAAGTATGCTTCCAGGAGTCCTTTTACACGGGAAAGCCAGGGCATTTCCACAGGAGAACCATTATGCAGGACGATAATTGTATCAGGCTGAACGGCAAGAATTTCGTCAATCAGACGGTTCTGGCAGTCAGGCAGACGCATGTGTGTCCGGTCGTATCCCTCGGACTCAAAACTGTCCGGCAGTCCGGCAAAAATCACAGCAGTCCCAGCCGCTTTTGCAGCTTCCACTGCCTCCCGCACCATCGCCTCATCCGTCTGATCTTTCGCGTCATTGAACCCCTTCACAAATGATACGCCTGCGATACCTGCCGCTGCCTCAGCCGCGGAAGTCACTTTATGGCTGTTGATATGAGAGCTCCCGCCTCCCTGGAAACGCGGCTCCGCTGCATATTTTCCGATAAATACCACGTTATCGTTCCCGCTCAGCGGCAGCACACCATTATTCTTCAGCAGAACCATGGACTCCGATGCCACGCGCCGCGCCATCTCATGATCACGGTCGCGGTCAAATACCGCCGTTTTATCCCTGTTCTCCTCAAAGCGGAAGACAATATTCAGAAGCTGCACCACATTCTCGTCCAGAACTGCCTCCTGCAGCTCCCCGTTCTTCACGGCTTCCACAATGCGCTTGTCGTTGAGTCCGCCGTTTCCGGGCATTTCCAGGTTCAGGCCCGCCTTCACATCAGCCACCCTCTCATCCACAGCGCCCCAGTCCGACATCACATAGCCGTCAAATCCCCATTCCTTCCGCAGGACTTCCGTCAGCAGCCACTCGTTTGCAGCCGCATAAGTGCCATTAATGCGGTTGTAGGAGCACATCATCGTCCACGGCTTCGTCGCCTTTACCATTCTCTCAAAACCAGCCAGATATATCTCACGCATTGTGCGCTCATCTGCCTCCGCGGAGACGCTCATACGCCTGCCCTCCTGATTATTCAGGGCAAAATGCTTCGGACTCGTTCCCACATGTCTGCTCTGGACGCCTTTCACGAGCGCCGCCGACATCTCGCCTGCCACATAGGGATCTTCCGAGAGATATTCAAAATTACGTCCGCAGAGCGGAGAGCGCTTGATGTTCATAGCCGGTCCCAGCAGAACGCTGATCCCCTCCGCCTGACATTCATCCCCGAGATACTCTCCCATCTCTGTGAGAAGAGCGCGGTCAAAACTGGATGCCGACGCGCAGCCTGCCGGAAAGCAGACAGCCTTAATCGAATCATTGACGCCAAGGTGGTCCCCCTGCTCATCCTGCTTGCGCAGTCCGTGCGGGCCGTCGGATACCATGGTCTGCGGGATATCCAGACGCTCCACCCCTTTTGTGTGCCAGAAGTCTGCCCCTGAGAGCATCCCCGCCTTTTCCTCCAGCGTCATCTGACTGACGAGTTCCCTGATCTTTTCAATCGTCATATCTGTTCCTTTCCGCACCGGAAACGGTGCCTGTCCCGTTTTATGTTCTACACTGATTATAGTTCAGGCAGCCCGGACTTCTGTAGCACATTTTTATGATTTTTGTCACTTTTCTATGTTCTTTTCAGGACCTGGATTTCTTCTCCGATTTCCCTTTCTGCTTTTTTGTAAACGAATTAATGTTATACCGCGCCTGATACTCTTCAAAATACGCCGTGTAATCCGCATTTTTCATTTCCCGCACACTCTTTAAATATTCATGTGTGTCAAAATTCCGCGCTTCAAGCTCGATCATAGCCACCGCGACATTCGAACAGTGATCGGCGATCCGTTCCAGATTGTTTAAAAGATCATTAAACGCAAAACCCTGTTTCATATCGCAGGCCCCGGTCCGGAGTCTTGCGATATGGCGCAGCTTCATCTCATCGCAGAGAATACCGATCAGCTCGCGAAGCGGCTCCACACGGCCCGCGGATAAAAGATCATCCTCCTGGAATGAGTCCACCGTCGTACAGACAATCTCCCTGATTGCGGCTTTGAGCACGCCGAGCTCATACCACGCATCCTCGGAAAATGTAATCTTCTTATCGTGCAGCTCATTTGCGACGATGGAAATATTGACCGCGTGATCGCCCAGGCGCTCAAAATCGCTGATCGTGTGCAGAAACTTGGACACCTGCTTGGTCTGTCCCTCGGTCATTTCCTTTCCGGTCAGCTGCATCAGATAAGTGCCAAGCTTATCCTCATACTTATCAATCAGATTTTCCTTCTCCTGCACCTTGGCAAACTTCTCCCTGGAATAATCCTCCACCAGAGAAATCGCGCGTCCGATATTTTTCCGCGCCTTTTTCGCCATTCCGTTCATCGCCATATGACTCTGCACAATCGCAAGCGCCGGATACGCCAGAAAACGCTCCTCCAGAAGATCAAAGTCCGCTGTGTCCTCGACGTCCTCCGGTGTATCCCGCACCAGAAAAAATACAAGTTTCTCAATATACTTCACAAACGGCAGCAGCAGCGAAATTGTTGCCGTCCGGTAGACGGTATTCATCAGCGCGATGGAAAACGGGCTCATCACCATATCCATAAACGCAAAATGTACAACTGCATCGGCCGTGTAAAACACCACCGACCAGAACACCATCCCGAACAGGTCGTTATTCAGGTACACCAGCGCCGTCCGCCTTCCGTTCCGGTTCGTCCCGACCGCGGATAGAAGGACAGGACAGGCCGCCCCGATCCCGATTCCCATAATAATCGGCAGCGCCGTCGCAAAACTGATGCTCCCCGTCACCGAGAGAGCCTGCAGAATACCGACCGAGGCGGAGGCGCTCTGCAGCACCGCCGTGATCAGAATACCAAGCACAATCCCCATAAACGGATTGGAAAACATCGTCAGCATATTAATGAACTGCCCGTTCTCCCGCAGCGGGGCGACCGCGCCGCTCATCGACTGCATCCCCATCATCAGAATGGAAAATCCCAGCATAATATCCCCGACACTGCGGTAAACCACCCTCTTTGAAAACATCCGGAATACAATACCGGCTATCGCCACAATCGCCGAGATCGTCGCGGTGGACAAAAGCTGCGCGACCCCGTTCGCATTGTCGAGATAGGACAGGCACAGAATCCAGCCCGTAATACTTGTGCCGATATTCGCCCCCATGATTATCCCGATCGCCTGTGATACTTTCATCATGCCGGAGTTCACAAAGCCGACGACCATGACCGTCGTGGCGGAGGAGGACTGTATGATTGCCGTCACTGCCGTTCCCAGCAAAACCCCCTTGATCGGTGTATTGGTGAGCTTGTACAAGATCAGCTCCAGTTTTTCCCCTGCTGCTTTTTTCAGACCGTCCCCCATGAGAGACATGCCAAACAGGAAGAGCGCCACGCCGCTAAGTAACGATAAAATTGATGTTATCCCCATGTCAATATTCATCCTTCGTAATCGTTCTATATAAAATTCTAACAATGCTTTCTATCATCGTTTTATATTCTGAACAGTTACATTCCTTCTCTTATAAGATTTATGATGTTTCCTCGTCTTAATCATAGCAGATTCTGTAAAAAGTGTAAAGCTCGATTCGTTTCTGTTAAAACTGCTGCCCGTCCAGATAATTGACAAACTGCTGTGCGGTGCGCCCTGAAATCCCTCCATGACTCAGCTCCCACTTGTTTGCCTCAGCTTTTAACTCCTCGTCAGACATCGCAATCCCCTGCCTGTGCGCAAGCTCAAGCACAATATGAAAATACTCCTTCTGAGAAGGTTTCGCATAATTGATCGTGACGCCAAAACGGTTTACCAATGACAGCTTTTCCTCCATTGTGTCGGAGCGGTGCATTCCATTGTCAACCTCGATGTCGCCTCTGTCATTCCATGTCTCCTTGATCAGATGCCTGCGGTTGGAGGTCGCATAGATTAAAATATTTTCCGGCTTTGTCTCCACACCGCCCTCAATGACCGCCTTTAAGAATTTATACTCCACCTCAAACTCCTCAAAGGATAGATCGTCCATATAAATCACAAACTTATAATTCCTGTTCTTAATCTGCGCAATGACATTTGACAAATCCTTGAACTGATGCTTGTAGATCTCGATCATGCGCAAGCCCTGCGGATAAAAGGCATTCACAATCGCCTTGATGCTGGTGGATTTGCCCGTGCCGCTGTCCCCGAACAGCAATACATTATTGGCTTTCCTGCCCTCCACAAACGCCCTTGTGTTATCGACAAGCTTCTTTTTTTGCAGCTCATAGCCCACAAGGTCGTCGAGCATCACCTTGTCCATATTGTTGATCGGCAAAAATTCAATCGTGCCCTGTGCCTGCTCACGAATGCGGAATGCCTTGTTCAGCCCAAACATTCCGACGCCAAAATCCCTGTAAAATGCCGTCACGCAGTCAAAAAACGCATGTTCATCTGCCGCCTGTTCGAGCTGTGCACTCAGGGCAATGATCTTTTCACTGACATTTTTATTGTACATCAGCTCTTTTTTGGTGATGGCCTGGTAGTGGGAGATGCGGTCAAAGCAGTCGATGCCAAGCGCCGCCTCAATCGGTGAAAAATCGAAGAAGAACAGCTCGCGGAAAGCCCTGAAATCGCTGAGGGCAAAGGAATTGACGCTGCCCTCGTTGGCGCCGACCTTTTCAC
>OFGA01001377.1_pt1 | contig 16829 bp, 16 predicted proteins | sample 1521471 | NCBI WGS metagenome assembly OFGA01 (sample SAMEA3504086, study PRJEB24116) | mouse gut metagenome | biome: mouse gut; feature: mouse-associated habitat; material: faeces | place: Denmark | collected 2011
TGCGGCAACTTGTTTAGGGCATTATCTGCAGGTTGCGAACGTGGGGGACAGCAGGCTTTATATTGTTAACAATGGGATCAGGCAGATTACCAGAGATCATTCTCTGGTGGAGGAAATGGTCCGGATAGGGGGAATTGACCGGCGCAGTGCAAGGAACCATCCGGATAAAAACATTATTACTAGGGCTGTGGGAGCAATGGATACCGTGGAGATTGATTTTTTCCATGAAGAGCTAAAACCCGGAGATCTTGTGCTTATGTGTTCAGACGGATTGACGAATATGCTTGAGGATGAAGAAATCCATGCAATCTTAAAAGAGCAGGTATCTGTGGAGGAACGGGCGCAAATGTTGATCGACGCTGCCAACTATAATGGCGGTAAGGATAATATCACGGTCATCATCATTGATGCGTTTGCCCGGAAGTAATGGCGGAACAGGAAGTTTCCAAAACATGTTAGATGGAGAAGAAATATGGTTAAAATCGGAATGATCATTGGAGAAAGATACGAAATATTAGAAAAGATAGGAACCGGCGGGATGTCTGATGTCTATAAGGCAAAGGACCATAAGCTGAACCGTTTTGTGGCTGTGAAAGTTTTGAAACAGGAATTTTCGGAAAATGCCAATTTTGTGTCTAAATTCAGGATAGAAGCCCAGGCGGCGGCAGGGCTGATGCATCCCAATATTGTAAATGTATACGATGTAGGGGAAGAAAACGGAATTTATTATATTGTAATGGAGCTAGTAGAAGGAATCACCCTCAAGAAATATATTGAGAAGAAAGCCAGGCTGTCTGTAAAAGAGGCGGTAAGTATCGCCATTCAGGTCAGTATGGGCATTGAGGCGGCCCACAATAACCATATTATCCACAGGGATATCAAGCCCCAGAATATTATCATATCAAAGGAAGGAAAGGTGAAAGTCACGGATTTTGGCATTGCCAAAGCCGCTACCAGCAACACGATCACTTCTAACGTAATGGGTTCAGTCCATTATACTTCACCGGAGCAGGCAAGAGGCGGCTATTCGGATGAAAAAAGTGATATTTATTCCCTTGGCGTTACCATGTTTGAGATGCTGACGGGGAGAGTTCCGTTTAACGGGGAAACCACAGTGGCTATTGCCATTAAACATATACAGGAAGAAATGCCCTCACCCAGGGAATTTGTATCGGAGATTCCGGTGAGCGTGGAGCAGATCGTATTCAAATGCTGTCAGAAAAGTCCTGATAGGCGTTATCAGTCTATGAATGAACTGATCACGGATCTGAAGCGCTCTTTGATGACACCGGATGAAGATTTTGTCAAAGTGGTCAATTCGGATGAGGAAGGCTCCACCAAAATGATCAGTGACAGTGAGATGGCAAGGATCAAAAAGCAGAGTAAGACCAGGGATGCCATGGATGAGGCTCTTCACCTGCGCCAGGAAAAGGACGTAAAGAGGGATGCGCAAAGGAACGCAGCCAGAAAACGTTATGTGGTGGAAGAAGAGGAAGAGACTGAGGATTCTGAGGACGAATATGAGTATGAATACGAATATGAGACGGAGGATGAGGAAGAAGAGGAAGAAAATTATGGTTCCGGCATGGAAAAGATCACTACCGTGCTGGCTGTGATCGCGGCAATCCTGATCGGTTGTATTGTTGTCTTTTTGATTGGAAGGGCAGTGGGTGTTTTCGATTTCGGGAAGGATTCGGATGAACAGGTAGAGCAGGAAGTAGAAAAGAAGAAAGTTGAAATGATTTCTGTTGAGGGCCATAAAGTGGACGATGTGAAAGTCGCCCTGTTAAACATTGGCCTTACGCCGGAAATTGAATATCAGGAAAGCGCTGAGATAGAACAGGGCATTGTAATCAGCGCCAGTGTAAAGCCGGGAACGATGATAGAGGAAGGCGATAACGTGGTGCTTACCGTCAGCGCCGGATCCGAGGGCGTGGAAGTGCCTGACGTGGTGGGAATGACGGAAGCGGAAGCGGTTGCCGAGCTTGGGAAAAAGGGCATTGTCGTCAATAAGACAGAGGGCCATGATGAATATATCAAAGCCGGGGATATCATCACCCAGTCACCGAAGGCAGGGGAGAAGATCGCGCCGGGCGGCACTGTTACGATCACCATCAGTTTAGGAAAGGACACGGAAAAAGTAAGAGTACCTGACTTGATGGGCAGAGATGAAGAAGAAGCAATGGCTTTATTGGTGGAATCCGGGCTGCAGCTAGGCGTTGTATCTACCGTAAACAATGAGAATGCGGATCTGACAGGTCTTGTATGTTACCAGAGTTATTCCGTAGGGGCTTACATTGATGCGGGAACGGCAGTGGACATCAGCATCAGCCTGGGGCCGGTCCAGGCAACCTATCAGTTTACAGGGGAAATTTCCGCACCCACTGCGGAAGAAGATCCCAATTACCGATCCGGCACTCTGGTGACGGTGACGCTGACGGCGGATGACGGAACCCAGCTTTTAAGCACCCAGGTAACGGCATTCCCCATCCAGCAGCAGAATATTACGGGAATCAAATCGCCTACAGGTTATATTCTCTATCAATATGTGAACGTGACGGATGCAACTACCATTACCAATGAGGACGGCTCGGTGTCAACCGTAGAGGGAAGCAGCGAGACGAAAGAGATACGGCGGCCAATCAGCTTTGCTGCGGAATAAAATAACGGGAGGATGCTTTGAGGGGGAAGATCATTAAAGGGATTGCCGGGTTTTATTATGTGCATACACCGGCAGGGCTGTATGAGTGCAAAGCAAAGGGAATCTTCAGGAAAGACGGTATGAAACCCCTTGTAGGGGATGATGTGGAAGTAGAAGTTTTGGATCAGGTACTGTTGACCGGGAATATTATCAGGATCCTGCCAAGGAGCAACGCACTGATCCGGCCGGCATGTGCCAATGTGGACCAGTCTCTGGTCATCTTTGCCATTGTAAAGCCGGAACCCAACTATAATCTTTTGGATCGTTTTTTGATTTCCATGGAAAGGCAGAAGCTTCCTGCGGTCATTTGTTTTAACAAAAAGGATCTGGCGTCTGAAAAAGAACAAAAAGAGCTCTGTGATGCCTACAGCGGATGTGGATATCAGGTGTTATTTGTAAGCGGGATAGATGGCCGGGGGATGGAGAAGATTCAAAGCTGCCTTAAGGGCAAGACTACCGTGGTGGCAGGGCCAAGCGGGGTGGGGAAATCTACCATTGTCAATGCTCTTTATCCTAAGGCAAATATGGAAACCGGTGAGATCAGCAGGAAGATTGAGCGGGGCAGGCACACCACGAGGCATGCGCAGCTTTTTGCCTTGTCAGACGATACCTTTATCATGGATACGCCGGGATTTACTTCCCTCACCCTTGGGGAAATGGAAAAAGAACAGCTAAAGGATTTTTACCCGGAATTTGCGCAGTACGAAACGGAATGCCGGTTTGGAGGCTGTGCCCATTTGAGCGAACCTTCCTGTGGGGTGAAGGAAGCGCTTTTGCGGGGGGAGATCAGCCAGGTACGGTATGACAATTATTCCATGCTGTATGAGGAATTGAAAAACAGAAAAAAATATTGACTGTTATAAAAATCTGTAAAAATGCATAATATTCATATCACAGGGCCGATTTTGGCCATGATTTCCCCAAAATCCGGATACCTTGTGGCATCCATGATCCGGTGCAAAGATAAGGGCACTCTTGTGGGCAGTCCAGTATGTCCGAATGGAAGATTCCAGCTCTTGGAAGGTGGCAATGTTTTCCGCTAAAGCCTTTAAAGCCTTTTTTCCCTCGGGGGTATGGCGGTGCATCTGGTAGTCATAATCCCCGTTGTAAAGGACGATCAAGTCGTGGGAATTTTGCTCTATTAGTTCCAGGGCTTTTTGATTGCAGGATTCCTTGGAAGGATAAATAAAATAATCAATCTTACGGTTCAGAAAAATTTTGGAAATGCTGTCACCGTCTGTGGAGACGATGGCGGCTTTTTTGCCGGCATTGGGCAGCAGATCAAAAACAGTAGGAACGGTAAGGACTGGTTTTTCATATTTTTGAATGCCATGCTCAGCCGGTGTAAGTCCGCTGTACATGGAGCCAAAGCAGACCGGGGTAACCGGCGGCATTACAGAAAGCATAGGAAGCTTTAGATCCATGTCTTTTTCCAATTCTATAAAATAACGAATGTATTTTTCGTATATCCACATAGCGATTGCGTCAGGGTTATAGACAAATATCCGGCCGCATGAGTTTTGGCGGTCCAAAACCTGCCTGATGGGCGGAGCCATCCGGCTTTCCGGGGTGATGCCAAGTAAGGTTAAAATCGTGGAAGCTGTCTGCGTAATGCAGATTTGGTTAAAATCTTTTCGTTCATTTTTCATCGTTGTCATTCTCTCTGTGTGCAGTATATTTTCACATCGTGTGTAATTTTATTTCACGTCCAGCAATGAACCGATGGATGATAACAAAGACCCTGCGATCACAAGAAGCTGGAGCGGGAGTGTGCCAAGTCTTCCACAAATAGGACTTTGGCCGGTGCGCTTGCGGGAACGGTGATAGGCAATGATGATCCCGACGCCCGTCAGGATCTGGACCACGCCTGCAAGGCGGGTAAATCCTACAAAGCTTTGGATTCCCAGTAAGGCTATGAAAAGGCAGGGAAGGGTGGAGATAAGCCAGCAGGCCTGTTTTTTCCATTTCGTCTGTTCATGGATAATATCGCGCAGGTTCAGGGTGTTTGCCCAGAAGGAAGTGGAGAGTGCCAAAAGGGAAAACAGGTAGCCTACAATACTGACCCAGCCGCCAAGATGAAAGGATAGGTCGACCAGGGCGCCGTTTTCCGTGATATTTTTGCCTGCGCCAAGCAGTGTCATAAATGTGATCAGCAGGATCAGGGCGGCATTGATCCCTGTGCCAAGGGCAATGGATCCCCTGATTTGTCTGCGGCTGCCGTTTAATCCTTTCACGACCTGAGGAACGGACATAACTGCAGAAAGGGAAAATGCTGCCATGCTGTATAAGGCCAGCATGTTACTGCCGGCAATCATTTCGGAAGGGAGGGGGCTTGTGTCGGACAACAGTGTGGCGGCAAAAAGGACACCGATCACGCCGACCATGGAACATACTGCGATTTTTTCACAGATTCCCACAAATTTCATGCCTGCGTAGACCACGCTTGCGGCAAGCACATAATAAAGGAGCATGCCCAAGGTGGTAGGAAGGGAAAACCAGGCGGAAAAAACAGCGGCAGCACCGGCAATAAAGCCGCTGACATTGACCAGCACAGAAAAGCCAAGGAAACCAAATGCAACCCATGTGGCAAGGGTTTTTAGTTTTCCCGTAAACAGTTCTTTTTCAAAGCATTTGATAAATTGTGCGCCATTGTTGTTATAGGATAGTTCCGCAATCATAAAATGCAAGACTAGATTAATAAGGTATGCGGCAAGAACGATCCATAGAAAGTCCTGCCAGCGGTTGCGGGAAGCCAAAAAAGGCACCGCCAGGATACCGGAACCGACACCGTGTCCTACAATGATACTGGAAGCTTCCATAAAAGTGAGCCTGGATTCACTGGTAATGACATTATCCTGCATACTGACCATAGCAGGCCTCCTTTCTTCGTGTATGGAATCATGGATGGTTTAGATGAATTTTGATTATATAGGAATATTTTATTCGTGATTACAGATGTTGTCAAGAATGGAAGATAGGAGCCACAGGGCAATAAATCGTTTGTATGACGTTGGACGCCACAGCGGATTCCATGGTCTACAATGGCTTCATTACGTGTAAACAGTAATACTCACAAAAAACCAAAAAATACCACAAATGAACCGAAAATATTCATAAAATATTCAAAAATATTGCCGAAGAAGGATGAAGATGGTAATATGGTGCTAAGGAAGTGAAAGAGAGAAGGAGGATATCATGAAATTTAAAAGAGTTCTTTGTGGATTTTTAAGTTTGGCAGTGATAAGTATATCATATTTGACATTGTCATTGGAGGTATCAGCCGGAGAAAAGGCAGATGTGGTTGGAAGCGTAAAGTATGGCAGGAAGTCCTGATTTTGATAGTGATTCTATTATGAATGATGAAACATCGCAATGGAGATGGTTAGGGTATCCTGAAAGCCGGATGGTAATGAACTATGGGAGTCCAATTGTAGCTAGATATGACGGAAAAATGAGTCTTAACATAGCCATGGCTGTAAAGGGGTTTCGGACAATCAATTCGGTGCATCAAATTTTAATGGGGCCTAGAACCGGTGAGGCGGTGGAGTATATGGATCTTGAAACGGCATGGTATCCATACAAACTTACTGCCGATGCTGTCTATACAGAGGGAAAGCTTCACATGGATGAATTTTTTGCGGATAAAGATACATTTATTCGTATGATTGAAGTATCTGAGGCAGCTGATGCCAAACTTCAGATGAAAGCAACGATCAATGGAGTTAGTAAAAATGGAAATGACCTTTTGGTGGAACGGGAGGATTTTTGGTTTGTATATAAAATACTAAAATTGAATGAGGCCGGAGAAGTGATAGGGCAGTACGAACCGCAGGTTTCAGGGGATAAATGGTCTGTTGAAATAACTTTTGACTCAGACAGTGCAAAATTAGCATTTTCACTGACAATGCTTCCAAAGAATGTTGCAGATAACAGTGCGGATAGTGCTCAGGAATTAGCAGATAAAACGTTAGCGGAGGGAACAAACCTGAATATAGTTTTGGCGGATACAAAACAATTTTGGGATCAAACATTAGCAAAAATCCCGGCTCCACAGAATTTTGGAGTGGAGGGAAACAAAAAAAATGGAAATATCACCAGTGAAGATCATAGAAGAGCTTTCTATGCCGCATAGGCATTCCGCTTGCAGAATATTGTTGAGCCAACACCTGAAAATGGATATGATTATTATCAGGTAACATTGGGGATGGCTTCTGCGTGGCATTCCGGCGCTGCGTCGGCTCCGAATAGCTGTTCATGGGAATCAATGTATGATATTCAGCAATTATCATATATAGAACCGGAAATTGCGTGGGATGCAATGAGGGGATTTATTTATAATATTGATGAAAATGGCATTTTGGATGGGGAATGTCTTCCGTCACAAAAAGCGCATACAGTTTGGGTTTCTTACTTAAACATGCTGAAAAACCATCCTGAAAAGGAAGCTGAGTTAAAGGGGGAATTAGAGAAGCTGTATCCGCATCTTCGCAATTATCTGCTCTGGAGAGCGGAAAATCCAAGATGGATTCATGGCTCGAATGACTTTCCCAATGAAAAAGATCTTTCCTTTGTGACTCAGTGGTACAGTGATGTTAATTATGCAATTAAGATTGCAGAGATCATTGGAAAAGATGAAGACATAGTTGTTTATAGGGAGAAGAAGGCAGAATTGGCAGAAAATTCCCGGGTCTGGTTTTTTGATGAATATGATCCAAATCAGCCGGATTCTTTGGAAAACAGAATTAAAGCTTTCTGTTTTATTGGTGAAGATGGAACACTGGAACACAGTTGGCCGGGATTATCCCACGATGCACAAAGTAGAGACGCATTAACATACGTATATGAAGCAATGGCGGTCGACTTTCCGAAGGACTTAACAGATAAACTGGTACACAGTTATCTTTCGTATACAGCCGGAAAGGAAGATGAGCCACTACTTGGATTCGAATCTTATAAATATGGAGACGGATGCTACACGGCGTATGGGCTTTTGGAGAGGGAAAAACAATATCCTGAATTAAAAGGAAAATGGATAGAATATGTTGATGCGGTTCTTTGTAATGCTGTTAAAAACACGGAATTTGGAGAGGTTATCCGAGTATATGAAGACACAACAACGATAGGAGGGGTTCATCCTTCATCATTCAGTGCATCAGCAATCATCGACTATACATACATGAAGAACGGACTTCGTCTTGACATGGGAGTTCCGGCAGCAATTGGGGATTCGGATATGGTCAAAACAGAAGAAACGGATGTTGCTGTAAAAACAAGGATTGGAGTAAAACCGGAACTTCCCAAAACTGTAACCATGGAAAAAGATGGAAAAGAGCTTGAAGCATTGGTATTGTGGCCACACATTGATGAAAAACAGTACGGTGCTAAAGGTAAATTTCAGGTGACGGGACAAATTTATGGTACGGATTTAGAAGTAACAGGTATTGTGAAAGTTCTTTCTGGAAATGAAAAATTTTAAAAATATGAATGGATTTCCATCTGTTAATCTAACAATGGGGCCGGTGTTTATGGTGAGCGGTACAACCGCATTTTATTACTCCTGAGGCGGTTCGGGGCATGACAATGAAAGAAATCCGAGAGCTGCTAGACAGTCTTTTAGGCGATGGCGAGACTGACACATCATCATATGGCAATCGAGGAAATGGGCACCATGGACATGGTGGCGGTCATGGAAACAGATGGAGAAATGGAAGAAGGTGATACTTTGAAAGATCGGGGAGTTCCGGGAGTACCGTTTATGCCAGATTTAAATAGAGTTGCCGAACGCAACAATGAAATCTTGAAACATGTGTTTAGGGGAAAGATAAAAGGCTGCTTTCTGATAGATATAAAAGATCAGGTCATGAAGGAATTGGGCTTCAATAACTTTATGAAATACTATGATTTTTGTTGGTCGGAAGAGAGAATGATTATGGGAATAGGGGAGGCTGCGGAATATGATATCTGCAGGATGATAGTGGGGACACATAGAGCGCACTCTATTTTTCTTTCAGATGATGCAAAACGGAAACACGAAAGGAGCAGAAGATATAAGCAACAGCTTGTTTCTGAAACGATAGAGAAAATTAAACTACGATTTTACGGGAGTGTATATTTTAGGAAAAATGTGTTATTTCAAGGAGAGGAATTTTTATATTATCCATTACCGTATGAGCTTTTTGCTATGTTATCTAAAATGGGACAAATGTTGATGGATGTGCAGAGCATTTGCGGCTGGCAATTATATTATGGTGTTATTTATAATGGGATTTCGGCATTGTATCTATTGGAGGGAAATCTGTTGGGAACGGCATATCCTTTATGCAGAGGGGCAATTGAAATGTATCTCAAACTTCTGATACTGAACACTCAGACAGATTATTATGATCAATATGAGACATTCAGGATGTTTGAAGTTGAGCACTCTTGTCACCGAACATATCCAGAAAAGTTCAATGCCATGTTTGAGAAACGAGTCTGCCAAGAGTCAAAAGTTAGGTCAGATTACCTTCATTTTGGATGGGTAGACTTTATTGACGAATATCATAAGACAGTGAGAAAATTACCATATTCTGTTTACGGAATTATCTCTTTTGTTAAAGCTAAAAACGAGGACAGAATTTTGGAGCTAGATCTGCTTGAGAATTTTTACAGGTCATGCCATGCATATACCCATGGCAGTATACAGACAGCAAAATATCCATTATTGCATTATTTTGAAATTTCAATCATGCTGTATTATGTTGTGCGAGGTACTTTTCTATTGATGTGTAAGGAAAAGGGCGTGGAAACTCTGGTCGATGGGAATGACGTGGTTTCAATGTTAGACAGGGATTTTGAGGTTATGTACAGGCAGTATCAAAGTCGTTCTACGGAGCTATTTGAAAAATGCTAATATTTGCTTTAATGTTAGATGTAGGTTTTCCCACCTGTGCCCTTGAAAATTGCTTATAGAAAGAGAAAAATGGCTGCTTCAAAGGGAAAAAGCCAGATTGGCGCAGGTAAAAAGAACATGCCTGCGCTAGTCAAGAAGATTGGGAAAATGGCCTATGCTGTCCGGAATATCCTTGCGCTAAGAAACTGCGCTTGGTGGTCTGCAATTAGGACATCCTTTTCTTTTAACACATTACTTGCAATAATTAAATCAGCTCCTGAGGAAATAAAATTGACAATCATAGTAAGGAAAGACACTGTACCCGGATATATAAAAATGAAAAATACGCTGCCAAAACCTAATACTACAAAAGGAGTTAAAACACCAAATAAATATGCTTTCTTTTCTAATGCCACTTTGCAGGCACAACTTGGCATCATTGCGTTAATATTAAAGCGAACCACGTTCCAGCCTTTTCCGCTTGCAACCGCCCAGCCTACACCATGTAATAATTCATGTATAACAACTGAAATTGCAATAATTGCTATAAATAAAATATAAAATGAAAGACCGTTTACCTCTAACAAATATGCTCTTTCAATTAGCAAAAAGCGATACAACAAGCCAAAAACTATTACAAATGGAAGTGCATAAATAATACCTAAAATCATGGCCTTTCCAGAAGTAATAGTAACATCTTTTTCATGATAACCCTGTTCATGTAATTGTGCTTTAGTTTTTTCAAAATTTTCGCTATGATTATCCATTGGAATTACTCTCCCTCTTGATTGTTGACTGGTGCGGCTGGCTTTGCTATTTACTGCTTTGAGGTTCGTCTGCGTTATCATTCATTCCTGATTTCTCCTTTCATGGGCATGTCAAATTTAGAATAGAAATCATGCCCTAATAAAGGGTAATTTATTTTTATTTAAATGTCAATTATTTCATACTTTTTAGCCCAAAAATATGGCTCGCCGCCTTTCTTTGCCGTTATTATTATTTAACAGATACGAGTATAACATATTTCTGGCATTTTTACGAATAAAGATTTTTAAAACACCAGTAGCTATCTTATGAATTTTTATCATTCTGATGAACCGTGTTGACTTAATTGCAATTTTAGGTAATCTTTTAGATAATGCCCTTGAAGCAATAAGAAATGAAGATGATAGATTACGCGCTGTTGTCACATTATCTTTTGAAGCAGTAAAGGCATAATCAATCTATCGAAATGCAGACTGTTCATGTTGGCGGTCTGTTTTTTTATGGACAAAGCGGAAGAAATGCCGCTTTTGCAGTATACTATGGCTGTAACAGAAACTTACACACAAAAGGAAATGGAGATTAGCTTATCATTTGTCGTAAGGAGGATATAGCACCATGAAGAATACCAAACGCTGCCCTAAATGCAATTCACAAAATATTGTCCGTGTTCCCAATAACCAAAAACGTCATGCCAGCGGGAACAATATTTATACTTCGACCTTTACATTGATGAAAAAAATCCCGGTTATACGCTATGTCTGCTGCGATTGCGGATATGTGGAGAATTGGGTGGAAACGCAAAGAGAACGTGACGAGATTAAGCGCACATTTGGATAATGAAAGCAATTTGGTGATATGTCAAGAGGAAAATGAAAAGATTTACTGCATGTGCAAGATGTAAAAAATCTCCAAAGGCAATTAAAATTCTAATTTCTTCTTGACTTTTTTAATATTATTAGCACTCACCTATTGACTTTGCTAACAATATATGTTATATAATATATATAGCAAATAAAACAATAAATAATTTTCATACCTTATGGGACATAATAAACCATAAGACATTTTTCAAGGAGGAATGATTTATGTTATTAGCAAACAGAGGTTTCAACAATTTATTCGACGATATGTTCAGCGACCCGTTTTTCAGCCGCTCTTACGACCACACATCTGCTCAGATTATGAAGACAGATATTCACGAGAAGGATGGGAACTATCTGGTAGAGATGGAGCTTCCAGGATATGCCAAGGAAGATATCAAGGCCGACCTAAAAGACGGATACCTTACCATCTCTGCCCACAAGAATATGACAAAGGAGGAGAAGGACGCCAAGGGTAATTGTGTACACAAGGAAAGATACACTGGCACCTGCAACAGAAGCTTTTACGTTGGAGACGCTTTGACACAGGATGATATCAAAGCTGCATTTAAGGAGGGCGTTCTTCATCTTTCATTCCCGAAGGAGGTTCAGAAGCAGGAAGAACTGCCAAGATTGATTACGATTGAATAAGAACTGAGTAACATTTTGGGAACATCATAGAAGACAATGTAAGGGGAGAACCTATATGGTATCTCCCCTTACATTTTACCTGATTATATTACAATCTGCTACTTAAAAAACTTAATCTTGCCAATCAGGGGCAGTTCCTTCCTGTCGCCCTTACATGCAGCCACAATTCCCATCACCATCAGGATAAAGAACACAAGCCCCAGGATATCGAAGATCCAGGAAAACATCCCTCCGCCAAAGTGTATAATCGAATGTAAGCCCCACACCCAATCACCCTCCAGCAAGTCCACCAGTGAGGATAATAAGAAAAGTACCAAGCCCTGATTCACATGATGCTTGACATACTGAGACTGCTTATCACCTGCAAGAAGGGGGATCAATACCAGGATTCCAAGGTAAGACAGAACACCCATAACTTTGTTCCTGCGAACTTCATTCTGGTCAAAATAATCCACTGATCCACACCCATACTGCTGGTAGCCTGCCTGTTGATACCCATACTGCTGATAGCCTCCTGAACCATTCCCCTGCTGATCATTCTGACCGTAGCTTTGCCGGCTGGTCTGCCCATAGCCTTGCTGACCATATGTATATTCCTGACCGCTGTTCTGTCCATAGCCCGTATCACTTCCACTTGCCTGGCTGCCGCCCGTATAACCGCCTGATACATTTGGTATCTGGGCGCCGCAGTATGGACATGACATGATTCCGTCATCCACCTTCGCACCACATTTCACACAATAAGCCATCTTTTTTGCCCCTTCCTCTCTTAGAATAATTCTATTGTATTCCCCACACGCTCAATGTGCAATCCCTTTCTGAAATATTTAGAAAATATGTTAAGAAAATACCACTGTCTCAATCGTCCAGTCCCAAAATTTCTGCCAACACCTCCACAATAATCTCGTTGGTACAGGATTTCACATATCCTAACATATGCAGGGAAATTTCATCCTGCTTCTGTGCCTCTGTAAGCCCATCATCCCTTTTGGTCTTTTCAATCAACTGGATTAGCTGAGGCGTCAGTTCCTCATAAGTCTCAATGGTCGTCTGTGTGACCATCCTTCTCAAATCATCTTTTCTGGTCGGCACCATGGATGTTCCTCCTTTTGCTAATTAAAACCTGCTTAAATATCCGGCGTTCTTCTATATCACCCAAGATTACGCACCTTGAAATCCCTCTGGGCCTCTCTTTGCTGGTCTTTTTTGGCAATATCCTGCCGCTTGTCATACAGCTTCTTACCCTTTGCCATCCCAACCTCGATTTTAACAAGGCTGCCTTTGAAATATACTTTAAGGGGCACAATCGCCACACCCTTCTCCTTCGTCTTTCCAAGCAGCTTGTTAATCTCCGACTTGTGGAGAAGCAGCTTTCTAACCCGCAGGGGGTCCTTATTGAAAATATTTCCCTTCTCATAAGGGCTGATATGCATACCATAGACGTAGACCTCGCCATTGTCCACACGGATAAAAGACTCCTTGATACTGCACTTGCCCATCCTGAGAGATTTTACCTCAGTCCCATGGAGTGCAATTCCCGCCTCATAGGTATCCAGAATAAAATAATCATGGTATGCCTTCTTATTATTGGCAATCATCTTCCCATTTGTCTTTGCCATATGCATGACCTCCTTCTATCAAAACACTCTTTATTGCCACCATATCCGGACAAACATCACTCAGAAACCGAATCTACAATCTCAAAATCAATCGTCCGAAGCATCCTGTCCGCATCCATCACCCGCACCCGAACCCGCTGCCCCAGCTTATACAACTTGCCGGAATGCGCCCCTGCCATCTCGTACCGCTCCTCGTAATAATCATAATGGTCGTCTGACATGTTCGCCACATGCACCAGGCCTTCCACAGTATTCGGCAGCTCCACATACATTCCCCACTTCGTCATGCCGGAAATCACGCCTTCAAATTCATCCCCAATATACTGCTGCATATACTCGACCTTTTTAAGCTTAACTGTCTCACGCTCTGCTTCCTCAGCCCTCCGCTCCATCTCACTGGAATGCTTCGTCACTTCCGGAAGGATACACTGATAATGCTCGATCTTCTTCTCATTCATCCGTCCTCTTAGATTATCTTTTATGATCCTGTGGATCTGAAGATCCGGATATCTCCGGATGGGCGACGTAAAATGCGTATAATAATTCGCCGCCAGACCAAAATGCCCGACATTCTCCGGCATATACCGCGCCTGCTTCATAGATCGAAGCGCCAGGCGGCAGATCAGTGTCTCCTCCGGCGTGTCTTCTGTCCTGGCAAGGAGCTTCTGGATCTCCTTAGGCCTGATCTCATTCGCTCCAATATGCATAGAATAGCCGAAATTATTGATAAACGCGGCAAGTGTACGGATCTTATCTTCCTCCGGAGCCTCATGCGTCCGATATACAAAAGGAATCTCCTGCCAATAATAGTCCTCCGCCACCGTCTCATTTGCCAGAAGCATGAAGTCTTCTATGATCTTCGTTGCAACATTGCGGTCATACGGCATGATCTCAACCGGCTGCCCCTTGTCATCCAGAACGATCTTCGCCTCCGGGAAATCAAAATCTATAGACCCCCGCCTCTGCCTGCGTTCCCGCAGGATCTGCGATAATTCCTGCATCTGTTCCAACATCGGAAGAAGTTCCCGGTACTTTTGTGTCTCCGCCGGATCATGATCCTCCAGGATCTTCTTCACACCGGTGTATGTCATTCTCTCATCTACGCGGATCACTGTCTCCGCGATCTCATGCCCGATCACATTTCCTTTCGGGTTCACCGTCATGATACAGCTGAGGGCAAGCCGGTCTTCACCGGCATTCAAGGAACAGATCCCGTTCGACAGCCTGTGCGGAAGCATCGGGATCACCCTGTCTACGAGATAGACGCTTGTACCGCGCTCTTTCGCTTCTCTGTCGATGGCACTGTTCTCCTGAACATAATTGGTCACATCTGCAATATGAACTCCCAGGACATAATTCTCTCCTTCTCTTGTAAGCGAGACTGCATCGTCCAGATCTTTCGCATCTTCTCCGTCAATGGTCACCATCTGCCAGTTCCGAAGGTCTCTGCGCCCCTGCATATCGGCGTCGCTTACAGCCTTCGCCACACGGTCTGCCTGATTCAATAGTTTCTCGGAAAATTCCACAGGAAGATCGTATCCCCTGACAATTGACATAATATCAACTCCCGGATCATTGATATGCCCCAGGATCTCTATTACTTTCCCTTCCGGTTTTTTCCCTTCTTCTCCATAAGATGTCAGCTCTGCCACTACCTTATGCCCGTCCACAGCCCCTTTCGACTTCTCGTCGGGAATAAATATGTCCTGATCAAATTTCTGATCATCCGGGATCACAAACCCATAGTTCTGTTTCGCCTTTTTCCTATAGATCCCGACGACCCTTACGATCCCTCTGGAAAGGATCTTCACGATCCTGCCTTCCCGCCGTCTGCTGTCCGGCTCTCTGATAATTACGAATTCAACCCTGTCGCCGTCGAACGCACCGTTCCTGTCATCTTCGCTGATGAATACGTCCCGGCTATCCTCCTCCGTCGTTACAAATCCGAACCCCCTTGGATTTGCCAGGTAGACTCCGGTCAGATGCTTCGCTTCACCTTTACAGTACTTTCCCCTCTTTGACAGATAGATCTTCCCCTCTGCCTCCAGGATCTTAAGAACTTCCCTCAGCTCCTCTCTTTGTTCTCTCGGAACCTGCAGGAACATGGCAAGCTCTTTGAACTTCATAGGTACGTACATCTCATCGCAGATCAGATCGTATATTACTTTTTTTCTCTTTTCAAAAGTCTTATCCATCTCCTGTACTTCCTCCTTCTATGACCAATACATGCTAAATACAAATGGACACTCCTATACAGGAGTGTCCCACCGTTCTCATAAAAATATGCCCGATCTTATGCAAATACTTTTAAATTCAACACTGCTGCCAGTACAATAAACAGGATCGCCAGAAACTTCGTTGACTTCACCAGCGCGCCCTCCATAGAACGTCCCTTGTTCTGTCCCCAGTAAGTATCCGCCATACCACTGATCGTTCCAAGCCCTGCGGACTTGCCTTCCTGCATAAGGACGATGGCTGTCAGTGCGATACAGTCTATTGCAAATATAATCATCAAAACTATCTTTAAGATCTCCACCTTCTACACCTCCTGCGTATAAACCATATTTATTCTAACATAAGACTTACAAAATAGCAAGATTGAGGTTTCGAAAAGTTATAGAAAATATATTATCTATTCCTGAACAGCATCTTTGCTATCTTCCCCGGTCCCGGCGGATTCCCTTTATAAAGAGACATCATCTTATACACTTTTCCCGCCAGCACCGTGATCAGCGCCGCCGTCACGACCACGATCCCTAGGGAGCCTGCCGCCTCAGGGATACTCATCGCACCAAGCAGGATCTTCGTCGGCGCGACCAGGATCGCAGTAAACGGCACCCACACCTGCCATGTGATCGCATCCCACGGCACATCCGCGCCGGTTCCTCCCGCATACAGCGTTGCAAAAAAACTAAGGATCAACACCATCACAAACAGAATACTCGTACTGGACAGATCTTCCGGCTTCTCTGCGATCGCACCGCCCACTGCCGCCAGTGAACAATAAAGCAAAAGTCCCGCCGCCAGCATCAGAAGCGCAAGTATCACCCCGGGAACCGTAAACATTCCTGTAAATTCCCCAAAGCTTTCTACGATCTGGATCACTCCCATATCAGTTGCAGGATTCACCATCTTCGTGAAATAGATCCCGAGGCTTACTCCGCCTGTCAGGCAGGCAATCCATACAAAGCTCTGGAAAATCCCGCTTGCAGCCGCAGCAAATACTTTACCAAGCAGCATCGCCCCGGGCTTCACGGATACCAGGAACAGATCCATAAGCTTCGACGTCTTCTCCATGATCACAATATTCGCAGTTCCCTGTCCATAGGCGAGGATCAAGAAATAGAGGATCATGATATTCA
>OFGA01001378.1_pt1 | contig 16818 bp, 21 predicted proteins | sample 1521471 | NCBI WGS metagenome assembly OFGA01 (sample SAMEA3504086, study PRJEB24116) | mouse gut metagenome | biome: mouse gut; feature: mouse-associated habitat; material: faeces | place: Denmark | collected 2011
CCATCGCCTGCCGGTAAGGAACCGAAGAAGCGCGGGCCCGAGAGGGTCCGCGCTTCTTATGCGTCTATCCTGGGGCCGTCTGGTCCATGACGATGACTACCCCCACCTTGTCAATCTGATAATGGCGGATGGTACCCCGGTGGAGGAAAACGGAGGATGGAATCCGCCCGGCCTTTTCGCTGGGGAGGCAGAACAGTGTGCTGCCTGAGGAGGACAGGAGGTATCGGACTCTCTCCGCGCCGCTTTCCGGGTCCGCGCCGCTGACCTGGAAGTAGATTCCGTCCTCCAGCTCCAGCGTTTCCCGGTCCTGAAAGACGTAAGTCCCTGCCCCCAGCTGCTCATCTGCCAGGCCGCTTTGCTCCAGGATCCAGCGGCAGAAGGCGGGACCCGCCTGGGCGTAGAGGTCCAGGGCCTCCTCCGTGTCGAAGCCTTCCTTAGAAGGGGCCTCGTAAAAGGCCAAACCCCTGTGGCAGAGGTAGACCGTGTACTCCGCCGGTTCCCGGACCAGGTATTCCGCATCGCCCTGCGGGTTGGTTAGGGGAACCTGATGCCAGTCCTGCCGGGACAGCTCTTCCAGCAGTTCTCCCAGGGCAGTCACGTCCTCCTCCGCCCCCAGCAGGGGCAGACTGACGAGATAGGCCCCCGGCGCGTCGCCGGTTTCACGGGAGTAGACCGCCAGGTCCAAATCCAGGCCCTGCTCTTCGGCGAAGCGCTCCAGGGCCTGTTTGACCAGGATATGGGGGTAGTTGGTCTGGTAGCCGGGCCAATGCTCCGTCCGCTCTCCGTAGGGGGAGGCGCGAAAATAGAGGTCCGGCGCCGCCGCCGGGGCGAACACTCCGTCGGACCCCGCATGAAGAAAAGGCTCTCCGTAGTCCTCCTCCAGCCATTGGGGAGCCAGCTCCTCCCAGCGCTTGGCCTCCCGCCGGGCAGTGAAGTCCCCGTAGGCGGCGTGCAGGTTGACGGCCCAGCCGATGGAGAAGAAGATCGCCAGAATCACGGCGCAGAGGACGATGACGGTTTTTCGCCAGGGGGGATAGCTCCGCCAGGCGGCTCGCCAGGCGCTTTTGGCCCTGGCCGCCTGCCGCTTGTCCTTCCGCGCTACGCCCAGGAGGCGGTAGAGGGGCTTATAGGCCGGGTACTTGGAGGCGTTCTGTGCCTCGTAGGCGGTGAAAATCCCCCGGCGAATTTCCGGGGACAGGTCCGGATGCCGGCGCAGGAAATCCTCCAGCAGGAAGACGAAGTCCATGTCGGCCCGGACGCTTAAAAACAGGGAGCTGCCCAAAAACTGCCGCCATTGAGAGGGGGGCGCCTCGCTGCGCTCCAAAAGCTCCAGAGCCCGTACCGCCGCCAGAACGGCGGCCGATGCGCAGCAGGGCGGCCAGCGCCTCCCGCCGCTGCCGGGCCTGGGGAACGTAACGGGCCCAGTTCTTGTGGCGCAAATCCTCCATCTTCCGGCGGCGGGTTTCCTGGGCCTCCTCCTCCCCCTCGGCAAAGAGGCGTTCAAAATCAAAGTCCTGCTCGTCCTCTTTCGGGGGGCGGGGCAGCCCGCCGCCCTCATCCAGCAGCTCATCAAAGTCGAAATCCCGCTCATCATCCCGGTGGGAGAACTGAGGCCGCTCCCCCTCCTCCTGGAGCAGCTCCTCATAGTTGAAGTCTAGCTTCTCCGATTCCGCTTTTTCTTCCGGTATTTCAATTTCCTGGATGTCGTCCTCCCGCATGGCATAACGGGAGGGAGGCGTATCCTCCGCCTGGGGGAACGGCTTTTCCCGCTTTTTCCGCTGGCGGGCAATCCGGCTGGCCGCCTGGTAGGCGGCGTGGAGGCTCTGGAAGCCCTCCGGGTCGTCCTCCGGGTGAGTGGTTTTCAGCTTTTCAGCATAGGCATGGCGAATCTCCGGCAGGTCTGAGGGGCCGGACAGGCCCAGCTGGCTCCAGGGCCAGCTCATGCGTCCTCCTCATCCCCGGCCAGGGGGTCCAGGTCCAGAGGCGGCAGGTCGTCCAGGCCCACGTAGGCCTCCGCCTGGTCGAAGAAGGCAGCCGTCCGGCGGCTGGCCTTGGCAATGCGCAGGCTCTCCTGGGTAGACAGCTGGAGCTGATACCAGTCCAGAATCTGGGCCACCTGCTCCCGCATCTGGCCCACCGTCATGGCGTACAGCCGCTCCCCCCGGGCGATGAGGGTGCGGGGGCCCTCCTGGTCCCGGGGGTGCATTTTCAGGGCCTCCAGCTCCTTCAGGCGCCGCTCCACCTCCGCCTCGGTCATGCCCGAGCCCTGGAGGACCAGCCGGCCGCTCTGGCCGTCTCTGCCCACCACGTCCACCTCAAGAAGGCCGTTGATATCGTAGGTAAAGCGCACCCGGACATACTGCTCCCCCCGGGGCCCGGGGGGCACGGCGATCTCCAGGTGGCCCAGGTAGGTGTTGTCGTCACAGTACCGCTGCTCCCCCTGATACACCTTCACGTCGATGGCCCGCTGGTTGTCCCGGGCGGTGTAGTAGGTGCCCTCCTTGCTGGTGGGCAGCACGCTGTTGCGCTCAATGATGGGGGACATGAGGGCCTTGTCGGGCTGGGCCTCGTTGATGACGTTGATACCCAGGGTGAAGGGGCACACGTCGGTGAGGACCAGCTCCTTCAAATCGCCGGCCCGGGCCTTCATGCCGGAGCAGATGCCCGCCCCCACGGCGATGGCGGTGTCCGGCCGGGCCCCGGCGGCGGGCTCCCGGCCCAGGGCCTTGGCGATGTACCGGCGCACCGCCGGCATGTGGCTGGACCCGCCCACCATCACCAGCTCGTCCAGCTCGTCCATGGACATCTCCGCGTCCAGGAACACCCGCTTGGCGGGGGCGTCCATCCGCTGGAACAGCCCGGCGCAGGAGGAGATCATCCACTCGTTGGTCAGCTCCAGGGAGGCCATGGCCCCCTCGTGCTCCACCACCATCAGCACCGGCTCACGGGTGGTCAGGGCGATCTTGCAGCTCTCCGCCTGGCGCACCAGCAGCTCCTGGCGCTGGCGGGACAGGGCGTCGAAGTCGATGCCGGAGAGGTCGCCGATGGTCTTCTTGCACTCGTCCAGCCGCGCCGGGGTATCCTCCCGCGTCTTGTTCAGCCCCTTGCGCTGGGCCGCCAGCTTTTTGCGGTAGTCGTCCAGAGTCAGCCCCTGCAGGGCGGAGGCCAGAGGAGCGAACCGGGCGTCGCTGGCAAGGATCTCCTCGTCCGTGGCCACCGCCGCCACATCGAACAGCACCTCCCGCCGCTTTTGCCAGGGCAGCGCCTCCGGGAAAAAGAACAGATTGGTCAGCAGCTTGAACCGATCCTCGTCGATGATCTCCCCCACCCGGCGGGCAAACTCGTTTTTCTTGCAGGGTACGTCGTCCACAAAGTAGTCGCTGCTGTGGCCGTCGCGGGTCTTTTCGGCACTGCCGCGTTTCGTGCTCCAGAGCTCGTAGTAGGTACGCTTGAGCTTACGCTCCACGCCGTCCACCAGGAGCACCGCCTCCACCGAGGTGATTGCCCCGGAGTCCTTCACCTTGCCCTCGTTTTCGCCCGACGTAAAGATGGGCTTGAGCGCCTCGGACTTGGCGCTCCCCTTGCTGTCCTTACCGAACAGGAGCCAGGTAAAGGCGTCGTAGACGCTGGACTTGCCGGTGCCGTTGGCACCGAAGATGCTGGCGTTCCTGCCGTCAAAGCGGAACTCCATGTGCTCGTAACACTTGAAATTTTCAAGCGTCAGGGAAATGAGCTGCATTTTCATGATTGCATTTTCCTTTCTGACCTGCTATACTGCAGGTGTGCTTGATTGTTTTTTTGCCCCTTGGCCCGTCGGGTGTTGCTGCCACCCGGCGGGCCTTTGCGCATCACATTAATCACTCTGTTCCAGAGAAATAGCAAGCTAATTCAGGGGCATAAACTACACAAACAATTGCGTCCGATGTTGGGCAATATAGCCGCCGCCGACACCGTCCTTACAGGGCGATGAACACGGCCTCGGAGCTAACCAGGTCGGCCAGTTTCGCCTCCAGGAAAGCCTTGACGGTCTGCCGGGCAGTCAGTTTCCACATACCGCCGTCGGCCTCGAACAGCCCGATATTGCCCTCCTCGTCCATCCGAAGGAGGAACTCGCTCTCCGGCTGCTCCACCTCCTGGAAGGTACGGAAGGGGCGGAGGGGGACACGGGGCCTCAGCTGAACCGTAGCCTTGAGCGCGATGCCCTGGCGGGCCTCCACAGTCTGGGAAACGCCGTTGTCAGTGGTAGCCACGCCGCTGTCCTTGCTGATGCGGGAGAGCAGGTCCAGCAGGTAGTCCACGCCCTCGCTGGGAGCGAACCGGCTCCGCAGTTCGATAATCGCCTTATCCTGCTCCCGGAAACCGTCCCGGAAACCAGGCACATCGGTGGCCTTGGCCTCATAGTAGACCTGCCGGAAGAACCGGGCGTCAGGCTGGGGCTGGCCGAAGCAGCGGACGGTCAGGTGATCGGGAATGGTGATGTAAAGCGGCTCGCCCACACTCGCCGCCTCGGTCTGCACCATCTTCACTAGGGCCTCCAGGCTGTGAAGGGGGAGGGTGTCCGGGTGGTAGATGGCGGGGTGGAGTTCCTCCGTTCCGCCGATGCCCTTGATAACGAACGTGCTGTCACCGACTTGCTGGATGATCGGCTGGGTGGATTTCTGGATGTGTTCGATGAATTCTTTCAACATGACTCATGTGCCTCCTATGCAGTTTTGATGACTCTCAGCTGGACGGGCCGTTCCTGTTCGCCTCCGTCAAATCCCATCTGTCCGGGAATCTGGGGCGTCGCCTCCACCAGGATCATCTCCCCAGTATCCCTGTCCGCCATGGCGTGCAGGGTAGTGCCCAAGGGGAGCATCTTCCCAAAGCTCAATTTGTGTGTATACTCGACGTCCACCTTCGTTCTCTGCTCGTTCGGCATGAGTTTCACGGTGATGGTAAGCGTGCGCGGGGATGTTGCCTGAGTGTTCGGGTTCATGATGTCGTCCAGGAGCTTTGCCATGCCGTAATCAGCAAGCTCTATGACGGCACCACGATCCATTTCAAGAATCGATTTTTTATCCAGGATTTCCACGATGTTCACCTCCTTTCCTGCCCCGACATTAGGTCATCTGCTCCAGATCGGCTTCCAGTGTCTTTCGGATGCCACCTCGCAGTTTTTGGGCCTTGTCACTGTCTGCGGCCTCAATCCGGCGCAGAGTTTCCCACATCTTCGTATAGGTTTCCTGCCAGCTATTGAACAGCACCATGAGGGTGGCCGTATCGGGGTCAGCCTGGGCCAGCTGCTTTTCAAGGGCCTGCATCCGCGCAGTGGTGGCCGCCTGGGCTTTCTCAACCTCGCCAGCAGTCATGGCCTGGATCTCCTCGGGAGTGAGTTCCCGGACCTGCGGCTCCTTAGCTTTCAGCTCGGTCAGTTCCTTTTGTGCGGCGGCCAGGGCCTCCTCTGCGGCTTTCCGGGCCGCGTCAGCCTTTTTCTTGGCCTCCTTGGCCTTGTCCACCTTACCCGTCATTTCCTCAATGGCGGCTTTCCGGGCAGCTTCTATGGCTCCAGTATCCGTCTCGGTGGGGCGGTTGCGCAGTTCCTCCAACTCCTGGAGCAGTTGGGCGTGTTCGGCCTCGGCGGCCTGGGCGGAAGTGTTGGCCTCGCTCAAAGCGTCCTGGAGGCGCTGGGCCTTGGCGGCGGCTTTCTCCTGGGCTTCTCTGGCCTGCTTGGCCTCGATCTCCGCGCTGGTCAGCTTGGCCTTGTAAACCTGGGCCTGACCGGCAAGTTCCTCCCGGAGCCGGTCAGCCTCCCGGCGTGCTCCCTGGGCCTCGTCCTGGGCGGCGGCAGCCGCCTCCAAGGCCTCCTCCCGTTCCTTCAAAGCCTTGTCCAGCTCGCGGTTGCTCATGCCCTCCACATCATGCTCGGCCATAAACTGCTCCCGGTCCTCCTCGGCGGGGATCGCTAGCAAGCGTAGCGCCTTGGTGTAGGTCAAATTCGCAAACGCTTGGGATTTAGCCTCGCCGCCGAAAAGGCTTTGCTGTGTGGCGCCGTATTCCCGATAAATACGCATGAAATTATTTGCTGTAGACTGGGAGTACTCCACCTCACTCTTCAAATACTCCCCCCACTGGCCATGCGGCGGCATGGCCTTGCCCTCCTCCAGCCGCCGGCCGATCTCAACGGCATATCCCAACATGATCTGCTGGGCCTGCCTCTGCAGCGTGCGGATCTCCAGCGTCACCGTTTCCACTGTGCGCGGTGGATCCGGCGTGACCTCCACTGGGGCCGGCGGGACGCTCAGACCGAAGTCGGCACTGAGAAACCGGCCATCTTCCCGATCCATGTCCATTTCGCTCATTTTGCTCATGCAATCTTTGTCCTTTCTTTCCGTTTGGCCCGGCAGATATGGTCCAGCCACGCCTTCTCGAATGCGTTGACCTCTGGAGTGCGGGCACAGTTACGCAAACCACGGTTTTGCCTGACTGTTTTGGTTTTCTCGTCAAATTCCAGCGTGAAGAACGGCATGTCCGGCTCCGCTGCCTGACGTATGAACAGGATCGCCGTCTTTCCCTCCGCATGGCGCTTTGCGTAGCTGGCCACGCAGTGATGCAGGTCCTTTCCCTCCCGAATCAACTCTGCTTCGGTCTGGCAAGGACGGATCAGCAGGCCGTCCAGTTCAAATGACAGGGGTTCCAATTCTGCGGCTCGCGCTAGGAACATTTTGTGAAGTTCCGCATTTGCTCTGACTTGCTGTTCCTCCATTACCTGGTCATGTGCGGCTTTCAGGCTGCGAGGCCAGCGCACCAAGCTGTCGCTCAAATCCCGGTGAAGTCTGCGGACCATATGCCAGTAGTCTTGAAGGGTGGACCAATCCTGTTTCTGCTTTTTGAGGTAACGGAGAATGCGCCAGAAATCCTGCGGCGGATTCTCCTCCAGAATCCGGTTGATCCCATAGACCGGCTTATTTCGCAGCAGTTTCATGTCTTCCGGCAGCTTTACAGGCAGGCCGGCCTTTTTTACAAGCCGGTACCGCTCCAGGTCCTCCACGTTCCAGCGCATCTGCCGCATATAACGGAATTCCTCTTTGTTGAGCCCCAGCATCCGTGCGGGGCGTTTTTCCTTCCAGTTGACATCCCGCAATTTTGGGATACCGCCGTGGTCGGTTCCGCGGCTCTTTTCATTGTCGATTAGCTCCACCAGAAAACGGCCGCACCCTTGTACCAACAGATTTTCCACAGCGGGGCGCTTACGCCATAGGGCCAGGTAGCTCACCAGCCGTTTGCCGCCGGCCTTCTGGTATAAATCCAGCTTGCAGTTTTCTGCTGTGGTGCCTTCCAGAATGGATTTATCCCATGGGTAGCAGATAGATACCGTGCCGTACACATCATTGAACGTCTTTCGCTGTGCCCATTTGTGAAAAACCGAGATAGCGCCCCCCATAGTCCTCAGATAGCCCATCAGACGCACAACCTTCTTTTCCTCTACCACCCAAGCACTGTAAGGGTCAGTGGTGTACCGACTTTTCCCGGACTTCTCAATTCGGCGCATTACCATCCAGTCGGCCAACACAAATCGGTCTTTGCGGCCCTCGACGGGGAGGCGGGACATTGTGGTAATCCAGACATCTTCTTCAATCCCCCTTGGGATGCTCCCAACATGAACCACTTGCACCGCAAACCTGCAGATTGGGCACAGGGTCAGGCTGCCGCTGATAACACTTTCCGACATTTCCTGGTGATACCACCCGAACGGGGCAGGGGCATAGGCTGCGCGGCATCCTCCTGCGTCAACCTTTTCTGCGTGAAAGGTTTTGCCGCAGTGGGTACATACCACCTCGACGGCAGGGCGCGTCCGATCCTCCAGCGGCTCATAGATCCGGCACGACTTATAAATTAAATACTCCTTCTTAAAGGCCTTCTTTTCCAAGGCCCACTGAACCAGGTCAACGGGCGGTGTTCTGGGCAGCAGCGGCGCATAATCAATCTGTTCCACGCGGTACCGCCTCCTTACAGAAAGTCCGCCAGATCAACCAGCTTTCTAGTCGGGGCGGGGGGAGCGGCAGGCTTGACTTCATCTGGGCGGGGGAGACCGTAAAACTCCCGCAGAATATTCTCCGCCTCCACCGGAGTGACGCAGGCAAAGTTCCCGGTCTTGTGGCTATCGGCATAGGCCTTGATCTTTTTCTCGGCCTCGGTAATGCTCATGGCCTCCACCTGCAAGTCCTGGGTGATCAGCTCCGCGCTTCGGGGCTCCTGGCGGCAGATGTCCTTCAGCTGCTCACCCACCATCCACTGAGGAGAACGGGGTTTGACCTTGGCCTGCTGGGCTTCCAACAGGCCAACAGCTTGTTCCTGAATGCTCATTGCTGTGCCTCCTTTACAAGCCATACCTGGGCGAGCTGGACGCCAAACGCAATGGCCTCCTGGTGGCTGGCAACGGCAATATCTACCGTCTGCCCGATTACGGCTCCTCCGGTGTCTGCGGCGAGGTATTGCTGCCCGTCAATAATCAATGTACTGCCCAGGGGGATCACGGAGGGGTCAACAGCGGCTATGCCGGGGGTGACCGGGAGCCCCGTGGCCGTCAGGCCGTCCCCAGTGCCGCAGATATGCTCATATGGCTCGCAGCAGTAGGCCGTGATCCTGCATTCGCCGATATACTCCCACGCTCCAACGGCCCCGTATTCCTCCGCTTGGGCAGCGCGGGCCTGCCGGTCTTGTTCTGACTGGCGGGACAACGCGCCCAACTGCTCCAAAGCATAGTCTCTGGTGTGCTCTGCCTGCCGGAGTTCCTGCTCCCATTGATCTCTCTGGTAGTTATATACCAGGGCCTGGCCCATGTTGCACAGGGCCGCCAGCATGAGCAGCCCCAGCGCCGCCTGTCTCCATGCCGCCCGTGAGCGCCGCAGCGCCTGGAACACAGGGACCGTACCGCCCCGCTCCTCATTCGTACAAATCATGCTTGACAAATCCTTTCTTATCCCTCAAAATAGAGGTGTAGTGTTGTTTGAGTGACCGCTACTTACTCGCCGTCCTTGATGTTCTCAGCATCGGGGGCGGCATTCTTCTTTTTGCCGGTGGTGGGGCTGGGGTTGCCCTTCTTCTTGGTCCGCAGGACGTAGATGCACTTCTCGTGGCGGTACAGGTCGAAGACCTCCTGGAGCTTGTGCTGGAGCCGGAAGTTCCGCACGGTGTCATACCGGCGCTTGGCCTCCTTCTCGTCCTCATACTCAAAGCACATGTTCTTCTGCTTGCCGGCCAGGAACGACTTGATAGCAGTAACCTCCTCGCTCTCCTTCGGGACACGGCGGCGCTCAGGCAGGGTTGCCAAATCATAGCTGATTTTCATTTAACATACTCCTCTCGCATAAATTGAATAGTTTTGGTTGTCCTCTGTGACAATATCTCCCCATGTAAGACCGTCAGTGCCCGGTATCGGGTCATCAAGGCTGATGGTCTGGATCCTGCGGCTTTGTTTCTGCCGCTCATTGTGGACGGCAGAGGCCATAGCTCTCCAGGCGATTGTGCTAAATTCGTACTTGTATAAGTTCGGGCGGCTGAACCAGTTTTTCACTGTGAGCAGATACCGGAATATTACAACGTCAAACCAATCATCAACCGGGAGGTGCTGCGTCCGCAGGAAACGAAATACCAGGCTGAAATTTTGCTCGGCTACGGCCTGCTCCGCTGGGGATAGCGGGCTAAGTTGGGTCGGCACAAGTTATCCCTCCCCTCAAAATAATGTCAGCTGGGGTGTCTGTTCGGGCTGCTCCGCTGGAGGTGCCCGCTCTGCCTCTGGCGGGGGTTGCTCGGATTCCGGGCCGGTTCGCATTACTCCCAGACTTTCCAATGCCAACCGCATCCGCTCCCATTGGATTCTTGCGGGCCAGGGCTCCATGTAAAGGGCAGGCATCAACCAGACCTCTTGCTCCGGGGTGGGGGAAATTAACAGCGGGTTTTGCCCATGCCCTACAATGGGATGTAAGATGGAGTCCGCCACCACCACATAGCCGGCACAGCCCAAAAGGGACAGTTGCAGGTAACACATCAGGGCCGCCGTTCGGTCAATATCCTGCGCCACATACAGGGCTACCGCAGGGCCTAGCTTGTTGCGAACCATAGTGTTGCGGGCGGCAATCAGCAAGGCCCCGGCACCACAGCATGGGTCATGGATTCCAACCCAGCCGTTTTTCTCTATCCGGGCCTCCAGGTCTGTGACCGTGATCTCCGACATCATGCGGCAGATGTTGTATGGGGTGAAGAACTGGCCTTTCCAGTGGTTGCCCAGGTTTAAGCCCATGAACATCTCTCCGAGAAAATCCTGGTCGGGTTCATCGTCTAGGGCTTCCACCAATAGGGCAAACAGTTTCGGAAAAATCTGTTGCTCTCCCTGGTTGTACCCCTTTATGGTGCGCATGTACTGCTTTTCCCGGTCATCGTGGGTTTTCCCCTCCCGGTCAAAAGCATTTGAAATGGTAATTGCGGCCATAGCTATGAAGTCGGCCCACACCTCCCAGCTGCTTTTCCTCTGGCATAAATCAGTGAACAGCTTGGAAAACTGGCTTTGACTGTCCCTGCGGAACCGTACTGCACGGGCCATGGGCTATGCCGGCTCCGGGTAGGCGATCCGCACCAGGCGCTCCAACTGCCAAGCGTCCAGGTGCTTGTCAGCCTCGGCCAGAATGCGCTCCTTGGTGGCGTCGCCTACGCCGGAGAGGGCCTTGCGGTAGTCCTCGAACGTGGTCTTCTTTTTCATGGGTACCTCCTTACTTCATCCGTTTGGGATCGATGCGCCGGATGCCTCCCACAGCGGGGGGCGTCTCCTCGCTGGGCTGGGCCGTCCCCAGCCGCATGAGGTCCAGGACATCGTCCAGGTTGATGAGCGCCTTGCGCCCGGCCCACACCACGGGGACGGCGCCGCTTTTGGCGAGTTTCCGGATGTGGAACTCCGTGACCTCCGTGTCGGGGTCCAGGGCCTTGATCTCCGCGACGATCTTCGCCGCGGTCCGCATACGCGGGATACGCTCGGTGCCCTCCATCACTTCACCTCCCTTCGCTGGAAGTGCCCGCAGATGTCGTAGGGCATCCGGGTCTTGACCCTGGGGTAGTCGCAGTGGCCGCACCGGACCCGCTGGCCCTTCGCGTTGTAGTGCTGGTAGAAGTGCCGGCAGTTGACACACAGCGGTGCCTCCGGGGTCAGATGCGTGTCGTAAAGGATCTTGCGCTCCTTCTCGGTCATGGAATTTCCTCCTTGCGTGGCCGCAGGAGGTGTGGTACAATAACCTCATGCGGGCCAATTGGTGTGTTCAATGGGTTCCGCTAGCCTCCGTTCCTGTTGCGCCAGGAGCGGGGGCGCTTTAGTTTTCTAGGGCCGGGCGGTCAAAAAAGCAGAGCTGGCCGGGAATCTGACCGGAAAATGCGATAGGTACCGGAATACCATAGGTTTCATAAAGGACCTTTGTCGCCGCGCCCACCTCAACGAAGGAGCACCCCATGTCCAGCATCACCCGCCGATTGGCGAGAATCAACTTTGCCATGCCGCCCGGGGAGACCTCCACTGGTCTATGGGGCTGGACGGGGACAGCGAAATATGTACCAGTTCGCAGGATAGCCGGGATGACCTCATCGAAGATCCAGCTCTCAAACTCGCTTGCGCCGGGGAGCTCAGATTTCGCGGCCAGGCGGCAGAGGTCGCCCTCGGGGATAAAGAGCATATCCGTTTCTCTCATAGCCGGGCTCCCATCTGCTCTTGTCCCGGTCTGGACCCATACTCCGTGTTTCGCAGGGTACCGGCAGTGTCGGTTAATCGCGTCCTGGGGTTTTGCGTATCCCAACGCATTGGCGGCATCCAAGCCGCAGAACAGGGTTTTACCATCCTCTACGATGGTTCGGATTTTCCCAAACTTGGGGTGCTCAAAAATTTTCAGCTCGTTCATGTTGTCTCCTTTCGATTTTTGATACTATCCGCGCAGAGATCGTCTTCCCGCAGCAGCTCGTCCACGGTACAGCCGTAGAGCCTTGCGATCCTGGGGAGCATATCCGCTCTCGGCTTGTTCCGGCCTGTGTCCCACATGGCGACGGTGCCCAGCGAAACGCCAAGGGCTTCAGCGACCTGCCGCTGGAGAAGACCCGCGCGTCTCCGGGCGTAGGCCATTGTCATGCCGCGTTCCTCCTTTCTTGTTTCTAATTTTTTATTAGATTTTTATTGACAAAATAAGAATCTTGAGTTATCATGAGAGTGCCAACTTTCATAAGATATCTCTAAACTAAAACCCTGATTTTTCTACAAAATTGGGGCTGGATTCTTGTTTTGCCTCTTGACGGTCCTTATTATATCTAATTTGAAACAAGATGTCAAGAGGCAATTCTAAATTTTTCTAATTTAGGAGGGGCGCTGTATGTCAATGGCTTTCTATGAAACCTACAGGCGGCTCTGCCAGAATCTTGGCAAATCAGATAATGCCGTCGCCGCAGAAATCGGGCTTTCCAACAGTACCGTAACGACTTGGCGCCAAGGTGCTATCCCGCGTAGGCCGACAATCAAAAAGGTTGCGGACTATTTCCATGTCACAGTCGAAGAGATGATGGGTTACTCCGACACAACAAAAGCGCCCACCCCGGAGGGTGAGCGAGAAATTGAAAATCCAGATATACGCATGATTGCTCGTGCTGGCAAAAAAATGACACCGGAGCAAGCCGAAAATCTTCGAAAGTACGCCCAATTTATGTATCCGGAGGCGTTTAAGGAATGACAGAAAAAAGGCGTCAAGAGATATATAGAAGCGTTTTTTCAACAATGATTGTCTATAATGCGGCGTCACTTCCGTTGGATGTAAAACAATTGTGCAGAAACATGGGGATTGAACTTCTCCCTTTATCTGAAATTACTGCGAATGCTGGATTGACGGAGGATGAAGTATTCGACATATGGGGGAATAAGGACGGCTGCGCAAATTCCTATAAAGACCACAAAGTTATTGCATACAATGATTCCCAGATAGAGGGCCGAATACGTTTTACCATTTGTGAAGAAATATTTCATTTCGTCTTGGGGCATACAGAGGATCCACGCTTCTGTATTTTTAGCCAAAAGTATGACGAAAGTACGTACCAGACATATGAAGAAGAAGCAAGGACGGGTGCAGGGCTTATCTTGTGCCAACCGCAATACTTTTTTGCAAACCCAGATAAGCTGTCCCCAAACAATTTGGAGCAGTTGTGCGGTATTACAGGTAAATGTGCGGTCGTAAGATACGATATTCTTACAAAATTTCAGGCTTCAATTTGTAAAAACCCTCTTTTTAATCAGTTGCCAATGCCTAAAGTTAAAGGTACTACGTTAAAAGAATTTGAGCATTTCAGTGGACAATCGCTCAGTTGGGACTCAGTTATAGGTCTTTAGTAAGCAAACAAGTTCGTATGCCCCAATAAAGAAAAAGCCCTCCCCGGTGCTGACAACACCGGGGAGGGGACAGAGAAAAGGAGGTACCTTTTTGGAAAACGTACAATTGCAACTGCAGACCGGATTCATCGACCGGCTTGCGGACAACGAGGTAGTCACCCAGCGAGTGACAGACGGTTACTTTAATGCCACTGCTATGTGTCGTGCGGTTGGGAAAAAGATTAACGATTATATTCGTTTGTCTACTACATCCGCATTTTTATCGGAGCTTTCTTCCGAAACGGGAATTCCCGTTTCGGGACTGGTCCAGTCCGTAAAGGGTGGCCCCCCTCATTTACAGGGGACTTGGGTCCATCCGCAGGTAGCCATCAACCTTGCCCAGTGGCTTTCCCCAAAATTTGCAGTACTTGTTTCAAAATGGGTGTTTGAGTGGATGAGCGGAAATATCCGCCAACCAACGCTTCCCTACCATTTGCGACGGTACATGGTTAATATGCCCAATGTGCCATACGGTTACTTTTCCATGCTCAATGAAGTGACGCTCTCCTTGATTGGTCCTCTGGAGCAACTTGGGTATACGGTACGTTCCAGCATGATCCCTGACATATCTTTGGGGCGAACATTTTCAAACCACCTTAGAAAATTAGGGTATCCTGTAGATACCTATCCAACTTATCCGCATAAATTTGAGGATGGACGCGTCGTGAACGCCCGTGCATACCCAAACGAATTGATTGGCGAATTGCGTCGCTTTTTTACTGAAGAATGGCTCCGTACAAAGTCTGAGAAGTATTTCGCGGAACGAGACCCGCAAGCGCTCCCATATCTTCACCGATTTCTCAGTCTCCCGAACTATCGGGAGGTTATGGGTTATATCGAAGTATCCCCCGAATAAAAATGCCGCCCCGGTGCGCTAACAACGGGGCGGCTAAAAGGGGCAACAAACTTTCCAGGGCCTGTTGCTCCTCTATTTTATCATAAAAATGGAGGGATTTCAATGGCAACCATTACAAAACAAGGAAAGGGCTATAAGATCACGGTCTCCCAGGGCTACGACTGCAACGGCAAGCGCATCCGGCAGTACATGACCTGGATCCCCGAGCCGGGGATGAGCGACCGGCAAATCAAAAAGGAGCTGGACCGGCAGGCCGTCCTCTTTGAGGAAAAGGTCCTCAGCGGGACCACGGCCAACGGCAATATGCGCTTCGCCGATTTCTCCGAAAAATTCATGGCGGAGTACGCCCAGCTCTACCTCAAGCCCAAGACCATAGCCACCTACACGGAAAACCTGCGCCGCATCAACCAGGCTATCGGCCACATCCGGCTCTGCGACCTCCGTACCGGCCACATCAACCGCTTCTACCAGAACCTCCAGGAGCAGGGCATCCGCAACCGGACCACCGGCGTCTGCAAGATCGACCTGCGGGAGCGGATCGGCACACAGCGCGGGGCGCTGACCGCCTTTGCCCGGCAGGCCGGGGTGAGCCGCTCCACTGTCAACCAGGCCCTGGAGGGGAAGTCCATCGACAAAAAATCTGCTGAGGCTATTGCCGGGGCATTGGGGCTGAAGGTGAGCCGGGCATTCACCCTCACCACCCACGGAGAACCTTTTGCTCCCGCCAGTGTGATCTCCTATCACCGCACCCTTTCTTCCATTCTCTCCCGGGCGGTCAAGTGGGGGTACATCCAGATCAACCCGGCGGACGCGGCGGAGAAGCCCAGCCTGGGTGGCCGCGAGGCCGCCTATCTGGAGGAGGCGGACGCCCGGCGGCTCCTGGAGCTGTTGCAGGACGAGCCCATCCGCTGGCGGGCTATTATCACTTTCGATCTCCTGTCTGGACTCCGGAGGCAGGAATTTCTTGGCCTTCGCTGGCAGGACGTGGATCTGGACGCGCACACCATCACCATCCGGCAGACCTCCAACTATCTGCCGGGAAAGGGCGTCTACGTCAGCACACCCAAGACGGCAACCTCCGCCCGGCCCCTGCTTCTCTCCACGGCGGCTATCATGATGCTGCTGGAGTACAAGACATGGCAGGACCGTCAGCGGGAGCGTCTGGGGGACGCCTGGGAGGACCAGGACGGGCGGGTGTTCACCACGGATACCGGGGCACCCATCTTCCCTGACAGCGTGACGCAGTGGTTCAGCGCTTTCATAGCCCGGTCCGGGATGCCGAAGGTGACGGTGCACAGCCTCCGCCACACCTACGCCTCTCTGATGATCGCCGATGGGGTGCCCCTGGTGGTGGTGTCCAAACAGCTGGGGCACGCGCAGACCTCCACCACGGCCAATATCTACGCCCATGCCATAGCGTCCGCCCAGGCAAAGGCCATGCAGACCTTCGACCGTTTCAATGATCTTATTGGTCAGGAACAGGGTGAAGAGCAGTCCCCGGAACGCAAGAAAAAAGCGGCCGGGAATTGAGTTCCAGGCCGCTAGAATGTGTATTCCGTGGTAGACCTTTGCAGGATTGGACGCTAAATGGACGCTAGACACGAAAAAATCAGATTGCCGGAGAAATAAGAAAAACCCTAGAACCGTTGAGGCTCTAGGTTTTTCTTGGAGCTGCTGGGCAGATTCGAACTGCCGACCTCATCCTTACCAAGGATGCGCTCTACCGACTGAGCTACAGCAGCATACATGCGGCGAAGCCGCTTTATATGAAAAGACCGAAGTCTAATCACCAATGGCGACCCAGAACGGGCTCGAACCGTCGACCTCCAGCGTGACAGGCTGGCGTTCTAACCAACTGAACTACTGGGCCATAACCACCCATCACTGGGCTATTATCAAACAGCAAAACTGTTAACCGCAATGGCAGGGGCAGAAGGATTCGAACCCTCGGCACGCGGTTTTGGAGACCGCTGCTCTACCAGCTGAGCTATACCCCTATATAAACTGAGGGGATTCCCCGGCGGAGTACACCGCACCCCGCCGGGGCTTGGTGGGCCTTCAGGGACTCGAACCCGGGACCAACCGGTTATGAGCCGGCCGCTCTAACCAACTGAGCTAAAGGCCCAAGTTGTTAATGGAAAAGTGAGGCCGCCGCCCTTAGAGACAGCGGCCTCATGGCTCCCCCAGTTGGACTCGAACCAACGACACCGCGGTTAACAGCCGCGTGCTCTACCGACTGAGCTATGGAGGAATGTGCAGAGTGGTCTGGTCCAGTCAGACCAGACCACTTCATGTTGGCGTTACCTATCTTTCCGGGCCGTCTCCAGCCAAGTATTGTCGGCAGAAGCGAGCTTAACTTCCGTGTTCGGGATGGGAACGGGTGGACCCTCGCCCTAATCAACACCAACTATTGTAACTGTTATGCGCAGATACAACCGATATTATACTGTGAAAATCGCTGTTTGTCAATCCCTTTTTTAAAGGTGGTGACCCGTACGGGAATCGAACCCATGTTTGCGGCGTGAGAGGCCGCCGTCTT
>OFGA01001379.1_pt1 | contig 16814 bp, 18 predicted proteins | sample 1521471 | NCBI WGS metagenome assembly OFGA01 (sample SAMEA3504086, study PRJEB24116) | mouse gut metagenome | biome: mouse gut; feature: mouse-associated habitat; material: faeces | place: Denmark | collected 2011
GAGAATGGGATAGATACCTATATAGATGAAAATAGTATTTCCGGAGGGGAGAAGCAGAGAATCCTATTGGCAAGGCTGCTTTGCCATAAAGCAAAGATTTATATCTTCGATGAAGCGACATCTGCATTGGATGAAAGTACAGAAAAAAGGGTGATCAGTAATCTGTGCAGGCATCTGGATTCTGCCACATTGATATTCATTACGCACAGGAAGAATGTCATGGATATTGTGGGAAGAGTATATAGCTTTGAGAGGAAAGAAGTCACGTATATATTAGTTGCAAGATAAGTATAGATTTGCTATAATCAGACCCATGAAGATATTAATTATAGACGCACAGGGAGGCGGTATGGGCAGGCAGCTCGTCGCCTCAGTTAAAAAAGAATTTCCTCAGGCGGAGATTACGGCGGTGGGGACGAACTCTATCGCAACTTCTAATATGCTGAAGTCTGGAGCTGATCATGCCGCTACAGGGGAGAATGCGGTAATCGTAGGATGCAGGAAGGCGGATGTGATTATTGGTCCGGTAGGAATTGCCATTGCGGATTCCATGTACGGAGAGATTACTCCGGTGATGGCGGCGGCGGTCGGGCAGAGTGATGCGAAGAAGCTTTTGATTCCCATGAATCAGTGTAATAATGTGATCGTCGGTATAAAGAATGTCTCTATGGGCTCCATGGTGGAGGCTGTGATAGAGCAGTTGAAAGATGTAATTCGGTAGTGGATGAATGAAAGGGATGAACGGAAGGGATGACAGAAGTTATCCGCATATCAGGCAGAAGCCTGATACATCCCGATACATCTCAATACAGCATTATCGAAAGAATTATTGAAGCAGAATGTATGTCTGAAGGCGTACGGATTTCCAGAAGGTGGTCCGTGCGTTTTTTTCTGTAAAATGTTAGGAGGAGCATTTAAGATAGGATGGATACAAGGGAAGTGTTAGAACAGGTAAGAACAGGGCGGATGTCCGTGAGCGATGCAGAAGCGTATTTCCGGCGGCAGCCGTTGGAGGAGCTGGGGTATGCGAAGCTGGATACGCACAGGAAATTGCGGTCGGGATATGCGGAGGTGGTGTTCTGCAGCGGGAAGGCGGATGAACATCTGTGCCGGATCTATGAAAGGCTCTATGAGTCGGAGGGAGAGGTGCTTGGAACGCGTGCGTCCAGAGAGCAGGCGGCTCTGATACAGGAGAGGTTTGAGGCGGCCGAATACGATCCTTTGTCAAGGATATTAAAGATAGAAAAGAAGGATAAGAAGAGAATCGGGAGGATCGCGGTCTGTACAGCAGGTACGGCGGATATTCCGGTGGCGGAGGAGGCGGCGCAGACCGCGGAATTCTTCGGGAATTATGTGGAGCGCATCTATGATGTGGGAGTGAGCGGGATCCACAGGCTTCTTGCAAGAGTGGAGACGATCCAGAGCGCAATGTGCGTCGTGGCGGTTGCCGGAATGGAGGGAGCGCTTGCCAGTGTGATCGGCGGCCTGGTGGATAAGCCGGTGATCGCGGTTCCGACGTCGGTGGGATACGGAGCCAGCATGAACGGGCTGTCGGCGCTGCTTACAATGATCAATTCCTGTGCCAACGGGATTGCAGTGGTCAATATAGATAACGGATACGGAGCCGGATATATGGCATCTCAGATCAACAGGCTTGGGATAGGATGCTTCGGGGACGTATAGCCGGAAGAATTTTAAGGAGGAAAGATTATGCATATGGCAGATGCGCTGGTATCACCGGCGGTGGCAGGAACTATGTATGCGGCGTCCGCAGCGGCGGCGGCATACTCGGTAAAGAAGGTAAAAATAGACGATCTGGATAAGAAGATTCCCGTGATGGGAGTCATGGGGGCGTTCGTATTTGCGGCGCAGATGATTAATTTCACGATACCGGGAACCGGTTCCTCCGGGCATCTCTGCGGAGGAATGCTTCTGAGTGCGGTGCTGGGACCGCACGCCGGATTCCTTACGATGATCGCGGTCCTGGCGATCCAGTGCCTGATGTTCGCGGACGGAGGATTGTTGGCGCTCGGATGTAATGTGTGGAATATGGCATTCTACGGGTGCTTTGTAGGGGGATTTCTGATCTGGAAGGCAATGACGGGGCGGAAGATGACCAGGGGAAGGATCATGGCGGCGTCCGTGATCGGATGCATGGCAGGGCTGCAGTTAGGAGCATTTTCAGTGACGGTCGAGACATTGCTGTCCGGGATCACGGAGCTTCCGTTTGCGGTATTCTTAGGGATGATGCAGCCGATCCATCTGGCGATCGGGCTGGTGGAAGGGCTGATCACAGCGGCGGTATTAGTGTTTGTCTATGAGGCACGGCCGGAAATATTAACGGAGCATACCGGGAAGGCAGGGAGAATGAGCCGGAAGGCCGCTGTTGCAGTTCTGGCAGTGCTTGCCCTGGTGATCGGCGGAGCAGTGTCGTTGTTCGCGTCCGGTAACCCGGACGGATTGGAATGGTCTATGGAGAAGGTTGCCGGGACGGCCGAACTGGCGGCAGAGGGCGGTATATATCAAGCGGCGGAGCGGATTCAGGAGATCACGGCGTTTCTGCCGGATTATGCGTTTAAGTATTCTGACAGTGCGGCCGGAACTTCATTTTCCGGGATTGCCGGAGGTGTGATCGTACTTGCCGTATGCCTGGGAGTCTGCGTTGTCATTAAGAAGATCAGACGGTCAGGCGGGTCATCCGGCTGTTTGGCAGAGAAAGGAAATTCGGAAGAAGGAATGCGGTAAATGATGAAGATCAGCGAGGCGATTTCTGATTTACATAAGATGGATATGGAAGCCGGGAGGCACGGATGGCTGCAGGGGCTTCATCCCCTGCCTAAACTGCTGACGACCGTTTTCTTCATTCTGACGACGGTTTCATACGGAAAATATGACCTTGCCGGACTTCTGAAAATGGGAATCTATCTGATCATAAGCTTTGTGATGGGAGATATTTCCGTAAAGCTTCTTATAAAGAGAATGAGAGCGGTTCTGGTGCTGGTCTGTCTGGTGGGAATCGCCAATCCATTTATTGACAGAAAGGTACTGTTCCAGATCGGAGAGTTTGCGGTTACCGGCGGTATGGTCTCGGCGGTGACGCTGATGCTGAAAGGCGTCTTTGCAGTAGCCGCATCCTATCTGCTGATGGTCACGACTGCCGTAGAAGATCTGGGTTATGCGCTGCGCAGGCTTCATATCCCGAAGGTATTCGTGACGGTTCTTATGCTGGTGTACCGTTATATCATCGTCTTGCTGAAGGAGATCGAACGGATGACGGATGCGTATTCTCTTCGCGCGCCGGGACAGACGGGGCTGCACTATAAGGTCTGGGGTACGATGGTCGGACAGCTCCTTCTGCGCAGCATGGACCGGGCGCAGATCGTCTATGACAGCATGATGCTTCGGGGATATCAGGGAGAATTCTATCTTAGATGCAAGAAGAGAGCGGGTGTTGGTGATTACCTGTACGCGGCGGTGTGGGTAACGGTAATGCTTGTTCTGAGGTACAGGGGATAGAAGCAGGAGATGAAGAATGAACGTATTAGAGGTTGAGGAGCTTTCTTTTTCTTATGGAAATGCAAAGGAGAAATTCCGCAATCAGGTGTTGAACCAGATTAGTTTTCATATGGAAGAGCAAGAGAGTATAGGATTGATCGGGGCAAACGGCGTCGGAAAGTCTACATTTCTGAAGCTGCTTACCGGGCTTCTGACGATGCAGGAGGGCAGGCTTCAAATTGCGGGGCTTGAGATGAAGAAGGAGAATCTGCAGCAGATCCGTGCTGAGATTGGTTATGTATTTCAGGATTCGGACAGCCAGCTTTTTATGTCGACGGTCTATGAGGATGTGGCGTTTGCACCGCGTAATTATGGGAAGAGCGAGGAAGAGACCAGGGAATTGGTGATGAAGGCCCTTGGGCGGGTACATATGGACGGCCGGAGGGACCGTCAGATCTACCGTCTGTCAGGCGGGGAGAAGAAACTGGTATCCATAGCCACGGTGCTTGCTATGGGAAGTAAGCTTATGCTCCTGGACGAGCCGTCTGTGGCGCTGGACCCGAGAAACCGCCGGAATCTTATCCGCATTCTGAATGAATTGCCGCAAGCGAAGATCATTGCAAGCCATGACCTGGACTTTGTGTATGATACATGTAAAAGGGTGCTGCTGCTGTCAGAAGGAAGGATTGCGGCAGACGGCCGTGCGGAGGATATTCTGACTGACCGTACGCTGCTGGAAGGACACGGACTGGAATTGCCGTTGTCATTTTCGAGGATAGAGTAGGCTGTCTGCTTGACAGCCTTTTTATTTTACGATAACATAGACGGGAAAGGGGAAAGTATACTTTCCGTAAGAGAGGACGGAATTTGTCTATGAAGAATCGTTTGGAAGAGCTGCGTAAGCAGCGGGGAATTAAGCAGGAAGAGCTGGCGCTGGCGTTGGAGGTGTCGCGGCAGACGATAGGATCGCTTGAAAATGGAAGATATAATCCGTCGATCGGGCTTGCGTTTAAGATCGCGCGGTATTTTGGAATGAGTATAGAGGATATATTTATCTATGAAGAAGGGTAGTTTGGGGACCTGAAAATACTGCTTGACTTTGACGCTGCGTAAGGCATTATCCTTAGGTAACCAAAGGAGGGAACTTTAAGATGGAGTATGGTATCAGGGAATTATCACAGCTTGCGGGAGTGAGTGCACGCACTCTGCGCTACTATGACGGGATCGGTCTATTGAAGCCGCTCTATGTCAGCGAAGCCGGATACCGTTTTTACGGTGAGGAGGAGGCCGCGCTGCTGCAGCAGATTCTCTTCTACCGGGAGAGAGGCTTTGATCTGAAGAGGATCCGGCAGATATTGTATCGGGATGATTTTGATATCATGAACGCGCTTGAGGATCATCTTTTGGAACTGGAGGAACAGAAGAGACATGTGGAAGCGCTGATCCAGACGGTGAAGCAGACCATACGTCAGGTGAAAGGAGAATGCATGATGAGCGATCAGGAGAAGTTCGAAGTATTTAAGGAGAGAATTATCCGGGAAAATGAGGATGAACACGGAAAAGAAATACGTGAGAAGTATGGTGATGAGGAAGTGGATGCTGCGAACAGGAAGTTGATGGATATGTCAGAAGAGGATTATGAGAGATTCAAGAATCTGGGAGAAGAGATCAAGACCCGGCTGAAAGAGGGCGTAGAATCCGGAACTCGGCCGGACAGTGAAGAGGCGAAGCGAATCGTGATCCTTCACAAGGAATGGCTTGGCATGACCTGGAAGAAGTATACGGAGGAAGCGCACAAGGCAATCGCGAATATGTATATCTGTGATGAGCGATTCAAAGCGTACTATGACGCGGAAGTTTCTGGCTGTGCAGATCTGTTGGAGCAGGCGGTACGCTTCTGGGTAGACAGGATATAAGCAGACATTTCCGGCTGCGTAGAGCTGTTGGAGCAGGCGGTACGCTTCTGGGCGGACAGAATATAAGCAGACATCCTGTGTCCGGTAGATGAAATACGGCATTTTCTCGCTTTGTGTCGTGTTCATTTACCGGGAAATACGGTATCTTGGAGGGGCAGGAGGATGAAGGCCGCATATCTCATAAGTGTGCGAAAGTAAGGGAGATGCGGCTGCATCAAAAAATAAGAAAGGAGAGCTATAGGAAATGGATCTGAAAAAGATCGGACAGTTTTTGAAATATCTGCGGAAGGAGAAGGGCATTACACAGGAACAGTTTGCAGAGATTCTCGGTGTTTCAGGAAGAACAGTTTCAAGGTGGGAGACGGGATCGAATATGCCGGATCTGGATGTCCTGATTCAGATTGCAGATTACTATGAAGTGGAGATCAGAGAGATCCTGGATGGAGAAAGGAAAGGCGAGAAGATGAATAAAGAGATGGAAGATACCGTATTAAAGGTTGCAGATTACAGTAATCATGAGAAACAGAGGTTGGCGAAGCGGATGAGTATCTTGTTCTGCTGCGGATTCATTGCATTTACGGTGTATCTGGCAATGGAATTTCTCGGAGTGGCTGATGTCAAAGGGGTGCAGGAGGATGCGGCGAGTGCGGCGCTTGGGTTCGCCTATGGCATCATGATCGCGGGAGTATTGTATACAAGCGGGTGCCTTATGAGGTTCAAGGCATTTAAGAGGCGGCTGTTTAGGAGAGACTAATAAAAATGTGTTAATAAGAAATCATTTGGGAGGTATAAAGATGGAATACGAAGGACAAATCTGCCGGGCGCCAATGGAAAGATCTTCGTTCATGCTGCCGATCATGGTGGGATGTTCTTACAATCGGTGCAGATTTTGCAATCTGTTCCGGCATCTTAAGTATCGGGAGCTTCCGTTTGAGCGGATTGAGGGAGAACTGGCACGTGTCAAAGATGTAGGAGGGAGTCCGAAGCGGATATTCCTGGGAGATGGGAATGCGTTCGCTCAGAAGAGCGAGAGGCTGATTCAGATTTTGGAAATGATAAGACGCTATTTCCCGGAATGCGAAGAGATTAATATGGACGCAACGGTGACAAGCATATTAAAGCGGTCTGATGCAGAACTTGAAGATTTTTACAAATTAGGAGTACGGCATCTGTATCTTGGTATTGAAAGCGGTCTTGACGATGTGCTTGCGCTTATGGAGAAGGATCATGACCAGAGACAGGCTTACGAAGCGATTGAACGTCTGCACAGGATTGGTTTGATATATGATGCCCACATTATGACGGGTGTAGCGGGTAAAGGCAGAGGAACGGAGAATGCACGTGCGCTGGCTGAATTCCTGAACCGGACAAAGCCGGCGCATGTGGTGAATTTCTCTATGTTTCTGCATAAAGAGGTGCCGCTGTATCAGAATATTCTGGACGGCAGTTTTGTTCCGGCGTCTGAGTTGGAGAATCTTACGGAGGAAAGATGCCTGATAGAACTGCTGACGGCAGATATCCTGTATGACGGATTCCATGATTATATTGAATTCCGGGTGAAGGGAAAGCTTCCGAAGGATAAGGAAAAGATGTTGGCGCGGCTGGATAAAGCGATCGAAGAGACGCCGGAGACAGAAGTGTATTCTTATGTACAGGGAGAATGTCCGGCGCTGGAGAGATGTGACGGCGGGAGTGTGTGGCGGATGGAGTGAGAAGGCGGCACTCCTTCCCGCTTCTGCTATAAAACTTTTCTGAAAAATAATTCCATAGGCTGGTCAAGCGGCGTATTATTAAACAATAATCCGCCGCAATCTATATATCCTAATTTACGGTATAAATGCTGTGATCCCTCGTCAACCTGCGTTGAAATCAAAGCCATCTTATAGCCTTGACCTTTCATTTCATTTTCCCATTGAAGTATTGCTTGCTTCGCAAATCCTCTTTTGCGGTATTCTTCCTTAATATATATTAAATTTATAAATGGAAGATGATCCCACAAAATGCAATGCACCAGGATTCCAATGCGCTGACCTTTTTCCCATAAGATATACCCGGATTTTGTGTACACTCGATTGGCATAGCCGGTATCGTCAACGTGATGGTCAATGCTCATCACAAACTTTTTGTCATTATCTGTTACAACCTTTATTTCCACGTCTGATCCTCCTCTTAACACATCAAATGGTGAGTTAATACTTTTATTCTAACATATTTAGAGATTTAAGGAATATGATTGTTAAAAATAATTAGAAAGAATTAAATTGCATAAAATATGTTAAAGATGATAAAAAAGGTTTAATATTAATCTATAAATGGTATAATGTATAAAAAGGAAAAGAGGAGGCGGATGATGGAATTAAAAGCGGAAGATGTGTTCAGACCGGGGGCATTTCCAGAATATACCTATATATCACGCAAATCTGGAGTTTCAGATTTGCCGTATGAATTTCGTTTAATGCAGGCAATTAAAGTGTCAGGCTTTTTGACCTCTTTAGTTGGCCCTTCCAAAATGGGGAAAACCATTCTGTGTGAAAAAGTAATAGGCTTTGAAAAGATTGTGGAGGTATCCGGAGCAGATTTTGGTGTAGAAACAGATTTTTGGAAAGTAGTTGCCGCAAAAGCGGGATTGGCGTATGAAGGTCAATTTTCTTCAGAAAAAATAATTGCAGAGACCAAGGATAAATATACAAAAAGAGAGACCTATTCTTTGACAAAAGATAAAATTATAGATCATTATAAGGACGAAGATCTCGTTCTGGTTATAGATGATTTTCATTATGCACCCGAAGAAAAAAGAATGCAGATTGCACAGCAGCTTAAGGATGCAATTCGAAGGGGATTTAAGGCAATTGTCGTTTCGTTGCCCCATAGGGCTGATGAGGCGGTACGGCGGAATGCGGACCTTTCAGGGCGGTTAAGCATGATCAATATGGAATCATGGGAGGTAAATGACCTAAAAGAAATTGCGAAAATCGGTTTTGAGAAGCTTGGGATTCGAATTGAGGATTCGGTGGCAAGTCAGATTGCAGTAGAAAGTTTGTCGTCTCCGCAGTTAATGCAGTATATTTGTTTGAATATTTGCACGATCCTGGAGATGTCCGAAAAAGATGATAGATGTGTAAAACCAGAGATTTTGAAAACAGCGTATAGGTATACGACTGCAAATTTTGAATATAGTGATGTAGTGTCTCTGATGCAGAAGGGCCCGAGTATGAGGGGAAAAAGCAGAAACAAGTTTTGTGCGGATAACGGAGAAGAATATGATATTTATGAATTAATTGTGAAATCCATTGCAGAAAACCCTCCGATTATGAAATTAGAATTTGAGGATGTCAAGGAACGCATTTACCGTCTGATATCTGCAGACAGTAAAAAACCGACTCCGCAGACTATCAGGGAAAGTTTGGTTAAGTTGCGGGAGTTATTAGATGGACGAGAGGATATATTCAAGGTTCTTGATTGGAAAGAAGGTATATTGTATATCTTAGATCCATTGTTTTTATTTTATTTGCGTTGGGGAGGACTGAGCGACAGAGATGTTTTATAATATTGGTAGTGTGCAGCATGCTATAGAGAAGTTGGAGGGTGCACAGGATAATCAGGAATTTCAATCAGCAATAAGTATTTTGATGGAACATATGAAGAAAATAGGAATGGAATCACAATATCTTATCAATTTGGAAAAGAGAGCATACTATCTTCCAAATGAATATTCGGATAAAGACACAAAGACAAGGATGCTGGAGGCTAAAAAGCGCGTGATCCAATATATTGATGAGATAATGAGCGTGGATGAAAAGAGTGGATTGCTACAGGATGTGTTAGAGAACTTTTATCTTTTTCTTGAAAATCTCATTGAGAGAAAACCGCATAAAAAAGGTGGGATTCATACAGAACAGTTAGAAAGTTTGCGAATAAAAAATGAGTATGACATCCAGCATTTTTTGTATGCATACCTAAAACCGCTCTATCCATTAGCGAGGAATGAGGTAAATGAAGATACGGGATATAATACAGTCAGGACAGATATTTGGATTGATTCAGAAAATACCATTAAAGAGAAAATCATTGAAAATCCTGTTATTTTTAAGAAAACATACGAAGAAAAGATGATAGGTAAGCAAATACATATTATTATTCATCAACCCAAAATATTATAGAAATAGAAATGGAGAACGCTTATGAAAGTCGAACTAAGAAAATGGACACCGGACGACAGAGAAGATCTGGTCAATATATGCAACAACGTGCCGCGGGATTATCTGTCCAACAGGATGCCGTATCCCTATACTTTGGAGAACGCAGATTGGTGGCTTGGCAAGGCCTGCGAGCTGGAGGGAAGAGACGGTGTATTCCGGGCGATTGTTGTCGACGGGGAGATCTCGGGCAATATCTCTGTGGAGAAGAAAGCAGATGTCTACAGCAAGGATGCGGAGCTTGGATATTGTCTGATGACAGAGAACTGGTCCAAAGGGATTATGACGGAGGCGGCCGGGCAGATCTGCAGGATCGCATTTGAAGCATTAGATATCATCCGCATTACCGGTCTGGTATATGGGCCGAACATTGCTTCCAGAAGAGTCCTCGAGAAGAATGGATTCACTCTCGAGGGGATCATGAAGAATGCAGTTGTGAAGAATGAGAATGTGTATGATCTGTATGTATATGGAAAGTTAAAATAATCAGCAAGTAAGCAGAGGAAGTAGAGATGGCAAGTATCAGAGAAGTAGCCCAGGAGGCAGGCGTGGGAGTCGGGACGGTATCAAGGGCGCTGAACGGTTCAGGTTATGTCTCGCCGGAGACGAGGAAGAAGATAGAGAAGGCAGCGAAGAAGCTTAAGTATACGCCGAACGAGCTGGCAAGGAACCTGTATCACAATAAGACGGGAATCGTAGGTGTGATCGTGCCTGATCTGGATCATCCGTTCTTTGCCGCTCTGGTGAAGCATATCGAGATGGAATTATATGAGCAGGGATATAAGACGATGATCTGTAATACCGTGGGTATCAGCAGGCGGGAGCAGGAATATCTGGATATGCTGGAGCGGAACATGGTGGACGGGATCATTACCGCTTCACATGGTCTTGAAGTGGAGGAATACCGGAAGCAGACGAAGCCTATCATATCGATTGACCGCGATCTGGGACCGCAGATTCCGCTGATCGGCTGTGACCATGCGAAAGGAGGGAAGCTGGCGGCGGAGCTTATGCTTAAGGCGCGCCGCAGGAAGGTGTTCCTGGTCTCTGGAGTATCGCCCAAGGTTATGGCGAATGACAGATACAATACCTTTAGGCAGATATTGGAAGAGAACGGGGTCAATGTGCTGCAGGAGGTGATGGAGTGGAATATATTTAACTGGGAAGCGCATTATAAGATGGCGGAAGAGATCTTCCGTCTTCAGCCGGATATCGACGGGATCTTCGGAGGGGATCTGGCTGCGCTTGCCTGTCTGAATGCGGCGCAAAGAAGAGGGCTCAGAGTGCCGGAGGATATCTCGATCGTAGGTTTTGACGCCATGGCGCCGACCAGTATGGTTTATCCGCAGTTGACAGCCGTTAGGCAAAATGTAGAATTATTGGCAGAGGTTTCCGTGAATACACTCCTTGATATGGTGGAACAGAGGAAGAATGTGCCTCATCGGTTGATTCTGGACGTGGATTTGCAGCGTGGAGGAACGGCATAATTGGCGAAAAATGTCGAACGGTTTAGATTGACATTTCTTCGCTTATATACCATCATAAAAGGTAGAAGCTTGCCATGATTTGGCATAAAAGGTATTATTTTCTATATTATGAGGTGGTATAACATGGACAGACTCCGGGGAAGCATGGAAGCGCTCAGCGCGATGCAGGTTACGAGTGATATGGAAGGGTTAGATTCCCAGAGCAAATCACTGTTACAATACGCAGAAGTTTTAGCGGTTATACTTCGAGATACGATCACAGAGTACCAAGGATATAGTTGGAAAGAGATTGCTGAGTTTATAGAGGTGGACTCGATAACCAGCACCATGGAGGTTTCGCCGGGAAGAACGAATACGAAGATCCGAAGCGATGCAACAGAGTATAATAATCTGAATGAGAAGACGTCTCTTTTCGATCTGGCATTTCGAGCCAGGAATCCACAGATTTCTACAGAAGATATACAGATTAACCTACATATAGATGTAGAGCCGCAGAAGACATATGATGTGGGATATCCCATTGAGAAGAGAGGCGTATATTACCTTGCGCGTCGCTTATCATCTCAGTTGTCTCTGGTTTTGAGGGGAACGGACTACAATCTTCTGACCAAGTGTTACAGTATTTGGATATGCAGGGATGATATCCCTGAGGAAGACCAATACAGCATATCTGTCTATGAGATGGTCAATACCAGGAATACAGCGTCCAATACAGTTTCCAAAGAAAATTATGATTTGATGACATTGGTAGTTATCAAATTGGGTAATACGGTGTATAATGGAGATAAGGAAGACGAGGGATACGAGCTTTTACGCTTCTTGAATACAATTATGTATCCGCATAAGGATGACTTTATGAGTACGGTATCAGAGTATATAGATTTCTCTGATAATGATATATTGCGCGAGGAGGTAATTCGTGTGAGTTCGATAGAGCAGATTAAGTATGAAGGAATGAGGGAAGAGTTAACGAAAGAATTGACAGAAGAATTAACAGCGGAATTAACGGAAGAATTAACAGCGGAATTGACGGAAGAATTAACAGCGGAATTGACGGAAGAGATAACAGCGGAATTAACGGAAGAGATAACAGCGGAATTAACGGAAGAATTATCAAGGAGAGGGATACAGGTATTGATTCTGAATAATCTGGCGGAGAAGATTCCCAGAGAAAGAACTCTTATAACTCTTCAAATGTATTATAATCTTACAGAAGAGAAGGCTAAGTACTATTATGAGAAATTTACTTCAGAAGAACAAAACATCATATCTGTATAGTAATAGATGGTAAGAGATCTGTAGGTACAGCCATTAGGCAAAACGTAGAATTATTGGCGGAGGTTTCAGTGAATACACTCCTTGATATGGTAGGACAGAGGAAGAATGTGCCTCATCGGCTGATTTTGGACGTGGATTTGCAGCGTGGAGGAACGGCATAACAAGGCGTCCTTTGGTAGATTTGTGAAAAAATCAGGGATTAGATTTGTTGAAAATAGATAAGAAATAGGGAGAAAGAAGGTTTTGTACAAAATGCACAATACAAAATCTTCTTTTTTTCATGCCATAGAAAAAGTGACAATACATAATTGACAAAATTTATCAAGCGTATTACAATTAGTACATGGAACGGGTTCCATAAATAAAAAACAATAACAACGGTATTTGATAATGGAATGAGAAGATTTAAATTGCAAATTAAGTGGAAACGGTTCTATATCCATGAAGGAGGAGACGGATGAATACAGGAAAGTATACAAGGTTAGAGATATTTTCGAAGGCGCTGCAGGCAGGAGGGAGTATCTGTGTGATTTCAGATGACGGGGAATGCCGGAGGTTCTCCGGGGGAGAGGCATATTATAAATGGATCAAAGTTCCGGTGGCTAAGAATACAGGGTATGAGATCTTCTGTGAGAACTGCCGGGTTTCCATCTGTTATCTGAGCGGGTGCGAGAATATTCTGGACGAGGGCGTCTGCTATCTGGAACAGGACGAGAATGGCAGATTTGTGAAGAAGGACGAGACGGACTGGTATGATTCGCCGATCCGTGAGGCTTATCATTTTACTCCCTGGAAGAACTGGATCAACGATCCCAACGGGCTTTGCTGGTTCCAGGGATATTATCATATGTTCTATCAGTTTAATCCCCATGGACAGAAGTGGTCTCATATGTACTGGGGGCATGCGGCGAGCAGGGACCTGATCCATTGGACCCATCTTCCGGTAGTGTTAGAGCCGCAGGAAGAGATCCTTGCTCATCCGGAAGAGCTGGCGGGAGGTGCGTTTTCAGGCTCCGCGGTAGTTAAGGGGGATGAGGTGGTCTTCTATCTGACCCGAAGCCAGGGACTTCCGGTTGACGGCGAACAGACCGTACAGCAGCAGTGGATGATGAAGAGCAGCGATATGCTGCACTTTACAGAAGAGAAGCTGCTGATCGGGGAAAGGCCTTCGGGGGCGTCCTTTGATTTCCGGGACCCTAAGGTGATGAGGGCGGACGGGAAATGGTATATGGTTCTTGGCAGCGCCCTTGACGGGAAGGCAGCGGTCCTGTTGTATGAATCCGGGGATATGGAACACTGGAATTATACCGGTCCGCTGCTGACGGAGGAGGAAGAGGGGATTCGCTGTGTGGAATGTCCTGACTTCATAGAACTGGATGGGAAATATCTGCTCATCGGTGCGTTGATGCATCACCAGGATACTTTCGGCAGATACCAGATGAGCAGATATTATGCCGGGGAATTCAGAGATGGTATATTTACGGAAGAGAACAGGGGATGGTTTGATTTCTGCGGCAACTGTTACGCGATGCAGAGCTTCGAGCATGAGGGGCGCAGGATCAGTATCGGGTGGATCTCGGATTTCTACGGAGAGCATCACGAGGTAGACAACGGCGTCTGCGGGAGTATGACGATTCCGCGGGAGATGCACATCAGAGATAACCGGCTGTACCTGACTCCGGTGAAGGAGATAGAAGCGTTGAAAGCAGAAGCCCTGTACCGGGGACGGGGAGAAGAGATCTGTCTTAATGAGATCGTTCCGAATACCTATAAGGCAGAGCTGGAATTCAGTGAAGATACGCATTTCTCCATCTGCCTGTCTGAGAATGAAGGCAGCAATATGTGGCTGATCAATGATGAGAAAGGGCTTCGGATCAAGACGCACGGGGTGAAGAGCGAGCATATTACATTTCCTGCGGATGTTAAGGAAGTGGAGAAGCTGGAGATATTCGTAGACCGGCGTACCGCAGAGATCTATGTGAATGACGGGGAAGCGGCGGGAACCAAGTTGTTCTATGATACATCGGACAATGGATGTTTCATATTACATACAGACACACCTGAATGCATCAAGAGGGCGGAAGTTTTCCGCATGAGATCAATCTGGGAGAGATGAGAAAGGAGCAGGAAAGATGAGAAAAAGAGCAGTTGCAGCCTTGCTTGCGGCCGTGATGGTATCAGGTGCTTTCACGGGATGCGGGAAGACGAAGGAACGGGTGAATGAAGAGGGGGAATCGGTGATAACCGTGTGGAGCCCCAGCGATGAGCCGGCGATCGAGGAATGGTGGGTCGACAAGATCGAGGAATTCAACCAGGCGCATGAGGGTGAGATCGAGCTTCGCCGGGAAGCCATCGTGCGCGCGGACTCTTATGCGTATGAGGATAAGGTCAACGCGGCGATCACGTCCAATGACCTGCCGGATATCCTGTATGTGGACGGACCGAACGTGTCGATCTACGCGGCCAATGAAGTGCCCCTTCCGCTGGATGATTTTTTCACAGAGGAGGAATGGGCGGATTTCTTCGATTCGTCGAAGCAGCAGAATACTTATGACGGGAATATCTACGCGGTAGGCGCTACCGAGAGTTCCGTCGCATTGTATTACAATAAGGATATGCTGGATGCGGCGGGTATTGACGTGCCTGAGAGCAAAGAGGACGCCTGGACCTGGTCCGAATACTATGAAGCGGCAAAGAAGCTTACCAAGGACGGAGTAGTGGGAACGAATATCATCATGGATAAAGGCGAAGGGCTTTCGTATGTATTGGAACAATTCTGGATATCTAACGGAACAGATTTTGTCAATGAGGACGGAAGCTCTGCAGAAGGGTATCTGAACAGCGCCGAAGGCGTAGAGGCGGCGAAGTTCTTGAACAGCCTGATTCAGGACGGTTATGCCAATATCGACCCGATCCAGAAGGAATTCCATAACGGCAAAGCGGCAACCATGCTTGGAGGCTCCTGGGAGGTGGCGACGCTGGAGAAGGATTATCCCGACCTGAACTGGGGTATTACTTATTTCCCGGTGGCGGACGGAGACGGGATCTTGACGTCGCCTACCGGAGACTGGGCCGCATCTGTCACGAAGAATGTCCAGGATATGGATGCGGTGAAGGAAGTAATGCAGTTCTTATTTTCCGCGGATAATGTAACCACCTACGCGCAGGCGATTTCGAAGCCGCCTACAAGGGAATCGAGCTATGATGTCCTGGAAGAATACAATGAATATCCGCGTTCCGTCTTCAAGGAACAGCTTATGGAGACCGGACATCCAAGGCCGAGAACGCCTTCCTACAGCGTGCTGACGGCAGAGTTCGCGGAGGCTATGCTGAATATCTTCACCGGCGTGGATCCGCAGGAGGCGCTTGACGCGGCGGCGGCAGCCATGGACAAGGATTATAACAAATATTATGCGAATGATTAACGAGGAAAAGGGGGATTGGTTATGCACAAATCAGTAAACAAAGTGAGTGAGAGAAAAGCAGCATACATATTCATTCTTCCGGCAGTCGTCCTGCTGGCAGCATTCTTGATCTATCCGTCTCTGCAGACGGTTCGGTATGCATTTACGGATTATAATATCATGCGCCCTGACCGGATTGTGTTCTGCGGGTTCAATAATTTTGCAGAACTGTTCCAGGATGAGGATTTCTGGATAGCGGTGAAGAATACGCTCTATTTTACCGTTCTGGTTGTACCGTTCCAGACGGTGCTTGCGTTAGCGCTGGCGCTCCTGATATCTTCCAGGAGAAAAGGCGTGGCGATCTTCCGTGCGGCGTATTTCAGCCCGCAGGTTACATCTATGGTAGTTGTTGCGATCCTCTGGACGGTTATGTACAATTCAAGCCCGGACAGCGGTCTTCTGAACGCTTTGCTTGTGAATCTGGGGCTGGAGCCGTGCGGATTCCTGAACGATCCGGATACAGCGATGAACTCGATCATATTCATGTCTGCATGGCAGGGAGCCGGATATCAGATGATGATCTTCCTTGCCGGACTGCAGGGAATCTCCGCGGAACAGTATGAGGCGGCTTCGATCGACGGCGCCGGGAAGATCGCAAGCTTCTTCTATGTGACGCTTCCGGGGCTTAAGAATGTGATCCAGTATGTTGTCATGATCACGGTCATTCAGGCGATGAAGCTCTTCACGCAGCCTTATGTTATGACCAAAGGCGGACCTCAGAATTCTACCAGGACGCTGGTATACTATATCTATGAGCAAGGCTTCCAGAAGAGGAATTTCGGGTATGCCTGTGCGGTGGCGGCGATATTCTTCGTGATCGTGATCAGCCTGTCACTGGGAATGAAGAAGATCATCAAAGCGGATTAGACCGGGGAGGAATAATACTATGACGAAGAGAAAAACATTAGGGAATATTGCGTTTTATCTTGGCAATACGTTGATCGCACTGATATTTGTATCACCGCTGATCTGGATGAT
>OFGA01001386.1_pt1 | contig 16761 bp, 15 predicted proteins | sample 1521471 | NCBI WGS metagenome assembly OFGA01 (sample SAMEA3504086, study PRJEB24116) | mouse gut metagenome | biome: mouse gut; feature: mouse-associated habitat; material: faeces | place: Denmark | collected 2011
GAATGCTTTACCACCCCCTCTCTTTTTTTTTTTTTAACTCCAACTTATCTCAGGAGTTTATATTTAAAAGCTATTTGCTGTCAGAATATCCACTCTTCTCCTACAATCTGGGGTAACTTGTATTCCTGGCTAATTCTGTATTAACTATTCTTATCTGAATTTCTAGTTGGTCTTTTGCTATCTCTGAAAACATTGAATTTAAGTAACAGAACAATCCTGCTAGGCATGAAGAACTTGCTGCATGGTAAAATGGGTAGGAAATTATATGTATCGATTCAGATAATATACACCTTTTGAGAATTAGCTGTGCAATCTTAATGTCAGAACAAAATAGCTTTCTGGATTTAAGTTACTGTTACTATGTTTCTTTCAGATAATCTATAAAGGCAAAATGAGTAGTGGTTTATAAATGGAGAAATGCTTGATTTAAGCATGGTGATATTGAAAAGAAAGTTCAATTTTTCACTTTGAAATTAAATCTATGAAGGTGATTACTTGACTTATGTTTTGAAAAGTTTTCTGTGAATTTTTCTAAATATTGGATATGTTTTTAAACATATCATTATTAATAACAGCATTATAATGTTGTTCAAATAAAATGACTTTTATTCATTGTAAATGTAATAATGAAAATAACTGAATAGGTTTGTAGCATTTAACACAGTAATTAATATTCTTTAATAAAGCTTTTAAAATCTATTCCTTTTCTTAAGTTTATTCTCTTACATGAACAAACAACTGAATGACCAGGAAAGACATAAGACCAAGTCTTTTTGTAAACTAAATTAATATCTTTTGACATTTGGCATGTTAAAAGCTTGACACTGGAAGTCAGTCAAACAAAATGTTGGTTTGGATATTTAATAGGGCCTTGGTGTACTTTCTTTTTCATGACTGGAGCTGTATTGATGACACCATTGTGCTTTTATGCTATTTCTCCTAGCAGAGTTTTGTGGGAACAGTAAGACACTCTTGTTTGTCCTGTCTTAATGTTTTCTTACAATTTATCTTCTTATGACTCCTCCTCATCCCTTCTCTCTTTCTCTCAGTCTCTGTCTTTCTGTTTTTCTGTGTCTCTGTCTATCTTTCTCTGTCTCTCTGTCTCTGTCTCTGTCTCTCTCTCTCTCTCTTTCTCTCTCTCTCTCTCTCTCTCTCTGTGTGTGTGTGTGTGTGTGTGTGTGTGTGTGAGTGTTTGTGTGTGTGTAGAGTGGATGAGGGAGAATGGAGGTGGATCTTAATGGCATGTATATATAATGTTTTTTCATGTATGAAGCTGTACATATATGTAAGTGTATATGTTCATGTGTGTGCATGTGCATGTACAGACCACATGTTAAAGCTGTGTAATTTGATGACTTTCACTCTGTTTACTGAGCAGGGTTTGGGTTGTCTAGCAAGGCAGCTTGACCCAGGATTTCCAGTCTTCCTCTGCTCAGAGTATAGGTGAGCAGACACACTCACTCACCACTGGGTACTGGGTTATCTGAACTCTTTTCCTCACATTTGTGTGGCAAGCACAATATCCCCTTAACTATTTCCCAGCTCCTATTATTTTTAAAAAAATGTTATTAGGAATTGGCTTTTACTTCCTTTATTTCTTTCTCAGCAAGTTCATTGATGGCATATATAAATATGTTGATTTTTTAATGTGACTTTGTATCACTCCAATTTGCTGAAACTGTTTGTATATAAGTTTTCTGTTGAAACTATTAAGGACAGGATTGCATTTTCTACAAATGGGGATCAATTGACTACTTCCTCTCCCATATGTATCCATGGTGGTATGTAAACATGGGCAGCACTGTGTAAATTAGTACACTGGTTTTCAAAACTAGACTTATGAGATAGTCTAGCTGTCACACACCAAGACAAATACTTAAAGATCCCACGTCCTACATCTGATATATGTTCAATGCATGTTTATTGCAATATTCACAATAGCTAGGAAATGGAACCGTTTCTTTTCCATTATGAACTTAATAGATGAAATGTGGTATATAGGGCCGGTGAGATGGCTCAGTGGTTGAGCGCTCTGACTGCTTTTCTGAAGGTCCAGATTTCAAATCCCAGTAACTACTAGGTGGCTCACAACCATCCATAATGAGATCTAATGCCTTCTCCTGGGGTACCTGAATAGAGCTGGAGTGTATATATATATATATGATATAATTTTAGTCAACTGAAAGGTAGCTTGCCACAGACAAACCTCACTTGGGTCCTTGCTCCATGGGCATATCTTGGATTCTGAGTAAAGGTGGGCAAGGATTTAACAAGAAGAGAGGCTGAGAAACAGACAGGACACAAAGGAGTGTGGATCTGAATGTAATTTGTCTCAAAGGGAGCAATAGTCTTATAAGTGACTTTTACACAAAATAGAGGAATGCCTACAAAGGACTGGCAGGGACCAATTGGGATAAAATTCAATGTTAAAAACTGGGATCAAAAGTAGCCTTCCCTAAGGTTTGCTTAATCTTAGAAGTCATAGGCAATGGTTTTGTGCCCTTGCAATAGTTCCTCTTCTAGTCTATCATATAATACCTCGGGCCCCTAGGTCATTGCAAATTCCTGTGTATGTTTGAAGCTCAAATATCTATAGTTCTAATTATCTATTCTGGTTTCTTCTTATAACACAACCTTTCTTATTCCTAGATAATAGTAAATTCTTGCATATGGTAGTAGTTTGCCCTGAGAATTCTAACTCTGTGGAACAGATAGTAATGCCTGATTTCTTTCATTATCTCTCTTACAGTACTAGAGGTAAATCTGAATGTCACTGAATAGGCAGCATCCTTGGTGAATTCAAAGACCATAGTTTGCTCAAGGAATGCCTAGGACAGGAATTCCTAGGTGAGGTATCTAACTTAGCAATATGTCAAAATCAATCCTTAGAGGCACTTACAAAAAAGCAATATTAAGGGAAAGCACACAGATCCATTTACCGACTAAAGCAAGGACATTGGAACATTCATTATACAGGTTACCATGAATACAGGAGACTAAGTTTCCGTGAAGTTTTCGCCTCGGGACCATGTCTAGGCTTTTCGGCCTGTCAGGTGGGTCACTACTGGTGTGTTTGTAGCAGTAGCTGAAATCAAGGCATTTGGAGGAAAATGGATGGAAGGAGAGTGTTTTGTTAGGTGAGTTAACATAGATTTGGAATGAGGGTATTAACATAGGTTTGCTCTCATACGGGTTTGAGATCATTTTTATATATTTTCATGCATGTGTGTGGTTGAGTGATATTATTATCTAGGAGAAAGATAGAAAACAAAGTAGAATACATATCATAAAAAATATAAAATGGTGTATAGCAATTGCTGTATTATTGCCGTGATAAACCATTATTACCAAGACAACTAGTAGAAGGAAAGCTTTTTTTGTCTTATCATTCCAGAGAGATAAGATTTCGTCATGATGCCACAACTCAGCCCTGAGGCAGAGCTGGGGCTCCAGAACTCCTCCCACATACAAAGATACCTTGACTACCAGATCTGTCATAGCCAAGCTCACAGATGAGATACCCCTTGCAGCAATACCTGGACTACCTGGGACCTCCAGGGTCCCTGTGCAGGCAAAACCTATTTGTCTTGCCCTGCTACAGACACATCTTCTTTTTGGCCCACTTCTTGGCCTGTGCCAGAGCCACTTTTCCAGATCCCATCCCACAACCCTAGACAGCCTGATTCCTGGTAGCTGAATCCCAACCAGTACACAAGCTCATACAAGGAACAGGATCCAGTCAGAAACAATAAGCCAAGTTAAAATCTGAGATAAACAGATATCAAGAGGCAAGTGAAAAATTGGAAAAGACCCAAAAAACACTGAAAGCTTTAAAAAATCAACAAAACCCTAAAAAAAGAAAACTATATACATTTAAATTCTAAAACTAAGAACATAAAACACTAACAAAATATCCCAAAATTAAAAAAAAAAGACAAACAAACACATTTCTAGAACTCTAAAAAGAGCCCCCCCAAAAAACTAAAACCTTTAACAAACCCATAAGCCAAAAAGAAACAAACAACAGCAACAAAACAAAACAGATAGAAGGTTTAAAAAAAATCCTAAAATTCTTTAAAAGCCCTAAAAAATCCTAATACCCCAAAATACCTTAAAATCCATATGAATTCAAGAAACATCCAACCCCCCAAAAAATAAACCCCAAAAAACCCTAAAACCCCCCAAAATCCAAAATTATTTTAAAAATCATAAAAAACTAAAACCCTACATAAAGTCCCTAAGTCATTCAATCCCCCCTAAAATTGTAAAAACTCTAAAATACTTATAACACCATAAAGATACCTAAAACCTTAAAAATAGGAAACCCTCAAAAACCTTAACATCTTTAAACAAACCCTAAAAAAGCCCTAAAAAGCTTTCTAAAATAACCTAAAGTGCTTTATATTTAGTATATTTTATCTATCTACCTATCTACCTCTCTACCTCTCAGCCTATCTTATCTATCTCATCTATCTCTTCTATCTCATCTATCTATCCATCTATCTATCTATCTATCTATCTATCTATCTATCTATCTATCTATCTATCTATCATCTATCCATCCATCCATCCATCCATCCATCCACCCATCCATCCATCTATCCATCCATCCATCCATCCATCCACCCATCTATCTGAGAGTATCTTGCATGGATGACAAAGATGCTATGATCTCTTTGGTGACAGGTGTTATATCTGAATGGTTTTGCATACATGGCCATGTTTATAATTTGTCCTCGGCAAAAAGTCCAAGATCTTTAGGATCAGATGGTGAATAACCTAAAGCCTCTTTTTCCAAACAGGGTTTTTGGGTCTCTTGTGATAAAAAGGAAGTGTCTGAAGGTCATTGTGCAGGTGTTGATAGTCCTACTATACCATGGGCATACAGAGAAAGTCTCTGAGGAAAAAAATCCAGGTTGTATCACTCAAATCCAATTGGACAGATAAAGGAAACCCTAGACTCACTATGGTAGATAGTGAAATTTCCAAAGCTCCTGGTGAAACATTCGCTATTCCTGGCTTGCTTTTTGTACATGACAAGCTTCCAGATTTTCCTGTAGAAGACAGGCATGGGCCTACAACTTCTAGAATAGATAAAGAAGGTTCTGATTCACTTGAGCAGATGAGGGCATTGTCAAAGATTCTAGGGCAGATGATACAGGTCATAGTGTTCCCTGTCCAGATAAAGAAATTACCATGACTCCTTTGGAAAAATGAGTAGATCCTGAAGCATCTGAAGCATATGGATCTGTTTGTTGGACCATTTGTGGAGTAATCAAATAATAATTTGGTCTGTAGCATGAAGTTTAAGACCCCTCTGTAGGTTTAGAGTGATTATGTGTAAATGAATGGATTCAAAATGCTTAAGGAAAAAAGTGAGGAACTAAGATGGACAGAAATTGCAAGTTACACTGGTGAGTCACTGCATATCACATGTCCTGGGGTAGCTGTTGAAAATGATTGTCCACCTGATGCAAATGATGAATATCCTAGAGTCCCCTGGGGAGATGGCAAAGGTTCTATAGAGCCTTATGCAGTTCCTGAAATACTCAGAGGTCCTTGGATAGATCTAAAAGTCCTTGCTTTATTTGGAGCAGGGTCAGTATATCCCTGACACAGCTGGGAAGTTGGTGAGTCTTCTACTGTATAGTATGTAGATGTGGACTGAGTTCCTATACCTTGTTTATGTAAAGAAGGATTTAAAAGCCTTTGGAACATGTAGAATCTTGGGTAGACCTTTGTGGACATGTGGAGAGACATAAGGTCTCCTGTGCAGAGAGGCAGGGACTCACACCTCCAAGAGGAGAATCTGAAGATGCTGGAGTCCCTTGTTCTGAGGAGGAAAGACCTAGAGAATTAGAAGAACATTCATATCATTGGTATGTATTCATCACTGCCTATGATGAGATAGAAAGTTTCAGAGGCCCCTGGGTAAATTTCAGAGGTGCTAGATACCCTTAGCCAAATGGGAAAGTCTCTGCACATCCTTGGGTAGAATATGAATGTCTAAAAGTTTTTGGAGGTGATGGTGGCAAAGTTCATAGAGTCACTGAAGTTGAATGAGAAGGTTCTATATCCTCTATCACTCCAGGCAAATGCCCTAAACTACTCTGTGAGTCTTTTTTTGTGTGTGTGTGTGTGTGTGTCAATATCCATGTGAAACCTGTTGAATTTTCCAGATTTATATGGTTGAAGAAAAAATAACTTTGTATGTGCAAAGTTCCCTCTTCTGTCCTGAAAATTTTCTTGGGCTTTTGAAAAGATGGAAAAGCTTCTAAAACCACATAGGTACAATATGCTCCTGAACACCTAGTAGAGGTGTGAAATGTCCTCCATATGATGGTGAAGGACAAATGGATACTTGACATTTCTGACTAGGTGGGGAAATTCCAGTGTTTTTTGGGAAAGCTGGGAATCTTTATGCAAAATGTTAGTAAGTTGGAAAAAATCCCATATCTGTTTGCAAAGAAGTTGGAGCATTCAAACTATTTTGAGCAGATAAAACATTTTGTGCAGTCCCTTGTTTAGATGTGGACAGTTTTAGAGACATTTGGGTAGAACAGAAATGTCCAAAGGCCTCTTGGGAAGATGAAGAACTTAGAGTTCCCTGTGAAGCTAAAGAAACTCACAGAGGCCTCTGATCAGATGACACAGATTCTGGTAGCACCTGAGTATATTTGGTAGACCCCAAAGGTCCTGGAGTGGGAGGCAAAGTTCTCACAGTCTGCACAGTGTGCCCAGACAAAGAACTTTGCACAGGCAAATTTCCAATTGCAACTGTTCAGATATGTACTTCCCTACTATGGCTTGTGCAGATAAAGAATGCCCCTCTGTGGCCTGAGCAGATGTGGAATACCCTATAGTACTTTCTTTAGATTTAGTCACTTTCAGACACCTTTCTTCTGATAGACAAGAATCCCACAGTTCCTTACTCAGATCTCAAAGATGATGGTGTCATCTGTAGCTATGTAGTAAGATTCAGATGCAGTCCAGCACATCTGTAAGTGTCTGAAGTCTCTCGGAAAGATGGAGCATATTCATTTGTTTCTGATATAGCTGGGCAAGGAGCTGAATGCAGTAGAGCCCTGTCAGTAGGCCTTGAGTGATGTGTCATTGCCTGGGCTGAGATGGAAAGTGCCAGAGGCCCCAGGGCTGATTGCAAATGTCCTAGAATTTCTGGACCAGATGGAAATATTTCTGCACCACCTTTAGGAAAAGATGAATGTCTACCAGGTTCTTGAGGTGATGGTGGCAAAGTTCATAGAATTGGCAAAGCAGATGGAGAAGTTTCTATATCCTTCATTACTTGAGGCAATGGGCCCACAGTAGTCTCTGTGTCTTTACATTGTCCCATTCCCAATATCCTTGTGGATTCTGCCAAAGGTTCTACATACCTTTGGATGGATGACAAAGAAATTTGCATAGTCAAAGTTCTCTTTGCAGCTGTGGGACATTCCTTAGACTTTAGAGAGGTCAGAAAATATCCTTGAAACTCTGGACTAGAAAGAGGGTGATCCTGAGTACCTAGTACAGATGATGAGTATGTTACATCTCGTGATGAATGATGAAATGGATTTTTGAGATTTCTGGCGAGGTAGGAACAGACCAATGAACCTTGAAAAAGCTGGGGATTTTTGTCCAAAATGTTAGAAAGAGGAGAAAATCTCATAGCTTCCTGGCAATATGTTGGATGATGCACAGTCTTTGGAGAAGATGTCACAGTTTCTACAGACCCTAATTTTGATGTGGACTGTTTTAGAGACCCTTGCTCAGAAAGGGATATTCCAAAAGCCTCTATGGAAGACGAAGAGCCTAGAGTTCCCGTTGAAGTTAAATAAATTCCCAGAGGCCTCTGATCAGATGACAATGACTCTGAGACTACAAGAGTCACTTGTGTAGACCCCAAAGGTCCTGTAGTGGTAGGCAAAGTTTCCAAGTCTGCTTTGCAGACATGGAGGTTCATACTGTGGCTTGTGCAGATAAAGAATGCCCCATAGTATCCTGAGCATAAGCATACAACCCTATAGATGTTTCTTTAAATTTAGTCCCTTGTTCAGATAAGCAAGTTTCCACAATTCCTTGTTCAAATCTTGAAGATGATTGTGTTACCGGTAGTGATGTAGTAAGATCCAGATGCAATCCAGATCTTTTGGAACTTTCTGAAGTCCCTTGGGTAAATGGAGAATATTCATTTCTTTCTGAAACTGCTGGGGAAGAAGCTGAATGCAGTACAACCCCATTGGCAGATCCTGAGTTATGTGTCATTGTCTGGGCTGAGATATAAAGTGTCAAAGGCCCCTGGATTCATTGCAAAGGTACTAGATTCCCTGGACCAGTTGAGAGCATTTCTATACCTCCTTTAGGAAAAGATGAATGTCTCACAGGTTCTCGAGGTGATGGTGACTAATTTCCTACAGTAGGGAAAGCAGATTTAGAAGATCTGGCATCCTTCTTCACTTGAGGCAAAGGGTCCAAAAAAGTCTCTGTGTGTTTACATTGTCTTAATTCCAATATACCTATGGAATCTGACAAAGGTAATGGATTCCTTTGAATGGATGACAAAGAACTTTGAAAATGCAAAGTTTCCATTGCAATTGTTAAGTTTTTCTTGTGCCCTTGAGAAGTAAGCAAAAGTATTACAGCTACTCGAGTAGGTATTATATGCCCCTGACCATCTGGTGCAGATAGGTAGTGTTCTGGATAACCTGGCAAATATAAAAATTTCTTCTGATTTTTCTGGCTAGAAAGGAGAGGTTCATTAGTGTGGGGAACATGATGAACATTGTATGTTGAGCACATGGAAAAAATTTGAGAGCCCTCTAGTGTGTAGATTGATATTTGAAAGACTTTGTTAGAGATGCAGAGTACCTACAGGTTCTTGTTTGGGTGTGAACAGAGACTCTTGGACAGATAGGGAAGTTCCCAGAACCCTTTGTACAGATGGTCATGATCCTACCATTCCCTCTGCAGGTAAGGAAATTCCCAGAAGTACTTGGTAAGATGGAAAAATTCCTATTTCCTGCTTGTCACTTTCTTTATAACCTGGGCTGGACAACAAAAGTTGTTGAACTCCCTGGGCAGCTATGGGCTGTCCCAAAGTAGATTCTTGATTGAGGTAAGCTTGTCCATTCACCTGAGTAGATGGTGAGAACAATGGAGAGATTTATGCTACAAGAGTTGCTTGTGAATACAAGTTGTCACAGTTTCTTTTCATAGATGGTGGAGGGGATTGACATGCTTGTATTGGTGAGGAATGTCCAATAGGCTTTGGGACTTGTAGCAATGTTCCTGTCATCCATAGGACACATGAATACATTCCCAAAGAACCTGAGACGAAAGAAAAATGTTAATGAATACACTTGGCACACTCTGATGTTCCCAGAATCTTTTGGGAAGATGATGACTGCTGGATAGACTGTTGAGCATATAGTGAAAGGCCTAGACATGCCTCAACAGATATGAAAATTTGGTAGACTTCAAAGGTGCTAGATCCCTTGGGACTTCTAAAGAATTCTCCTGAGATCATTGGTCAGGTTGTGAATATCCTGTATGACTTGAGGGATGTGGCAAAGGGACTGTAGTACTTTGGAATATTGGTGAGGTATCCTGAGATTCTACCATGTTGACTAGTTCCCTCGCTTCTGTTGGAAAGATGCTGAATGTTCTAGAAACCCCGGGAATCGTCAGCAAAAAATCCAAAGTTTCCTGGACAGGTATAGAATATTCTGGAACTGCTTGTTTACATCTCACAGTTGTTGGAGTACCTGATGTAATTAGTGGAAATTTCTGAGCACATGGTACAGAAGACAAAGGTTTCACAGTCACTTGGGAAGATAACAATGTTTTTTTTTTTGTTGTTGTTTGTTTGTTTTGTTTTGTTTTTGTTTTTTGTTTGTTTGTTTTTCTTTCTTTTTTTTTTTTTAAGTTTTCCTGGTGGATGAAGAATTTTTTTCAGATGGAGATGTTTCTGACTTCCTAGGTTCAGATTTGGGAGGTCACATAACCTCTGTAGAAGGCAGAGGATTTGTAGTCCCATGGAAAGATGGCAAGGTATCTAGAGATTCTACCATGTGTGACAAGTACCATAGCTTCTTTTGGAAAGGTGCTGAATGCTCTTAGAATTCCTGAGATAGAAGTAAAAATCCCTCCTTCACCTGGACAGGCACAGAATCTTCTAGAGGCCCTTGGTTACATCTGACATTTGTTAAAGTTCCCGTCATTGTGCATGGAGGTTTCTGAGCATGTGTTGCAGTTGATGAAGGTTTCACATTCCCTTTGGAAGATAACAATGTTTTCTTAGTCCCCTGGTTAGATGGAGAAGATGTAAGAACCTCTGTATCAAATGGTAGATGTCACAGGGTATCTTACAAAAATAGAGAACGTGTAGAAGCCTTCCCAAAAAAAAAAAAAAAAAAAAAAAAAAAAAAACTGAAAATTTTCTCAGGTCCTGGTTCAGATGGTGAATTTTTTAGGGCCTAGTTTCAGATTTGGGTAGTCCCATAGCCCCTCTAAGAGACAAAGAATGTTTCTCAGTTCCTTGAGTAGATGGAAATATTTGAGCCTTCCCATGAGCATGTTGAGTAGATCCTAAAGCCCTTGTATTACTTTGTGATGGTTCTACAGTCCCCCGTGGTGATATAGACTGTCACAGAATGTCTTATTCTGATTTGTATTTTGTACCTTTCCTTGTGGGATGATATAAAGACTCTAGTGTTCCTTGTGCCAGTGATGACATTTCAACATTTCTTTGCAAATGGAAATACCCTAGTGTAGATATTGAAGAATGCAGAGTCTGTTTATAAGGTATGTAAGTGGGCAACATGCTCTTGGGTAGACAAGAAAGTTTCCACAGTCCCTTGGTCATTTGTTGAACATTTCAAGGTATTTTGGATAGAGATGTTGTGGGACTCACCTGAGGAATAGTTGTAGCTTTTGATGTTTTTTTTTTGTTGTTTTTTTTTCAGCAGGACATGATGCAAGTATTACCTTTTAACAGAATTTCTGAAGTGTCCTATTTCAGAAGGATCAACAATTAACCTGGTTTTTTTGTTTGATTGTTTGTTTTTTTTTTTTTTTTTGTTTTTTGTTTTTTTTTTAATTCCTAGAAACTGGATGCCTGTGGATCACTTTGGTAGAGGGCAAATGTCTACTGCTTTCAACCAGACAAGACAAGGAAAATAAACACTCTAGGGTAGATGGAAATAATTGTAAAGCACCCTGTTCAGATATGATAGACATATGACCTTTTGCACAGATGGTGAAGGTCTAAATTTCCTTGTGTATATGTACAAGTCTTGACAATAGCTTCAGAATTAGGAGAAGGCCCTAGAGATACCTGCGTAGATGTGGCCTCTCTTAGAGCTTCATGGACATGTGTAAAAGGTCTAAGAGCCTCATGGGCATTTAGTGAAATTTTTAGACCTCCTTGTGTAACAGTGGAAGTTCCAAGAAAATTTTCTTCAGCTAGAGAATTGGATAACAACTTCTGTGTAGATATTTCAGGTGTCATAGACTACTTGATGGGCAAACAGGTTCCAAGGGCCCTTTGGAAGATGAAGTAAAATCCAGAGCTTTTTCAGGCATTTGGAATATATTATGGAGACTTATGCAGGCATGGAGAAGGACCAACAGCCCTTGTGCAGGTGGATAAGAATGTGTATTTGGAGAAGAGGGCTGATCCTCTTGAGAGATAGAGAAGTTCTCATAGTCTCCTGTGAAGTTTGGGGAGATCATATGAATTCTTGTGCACAGGTAGAATACATGGAATTCCCTTCTTTGGGCTGTACAGGATGCTACAGACTCTTGTGCGTGCAAATCACATCCGATAGCACCATGTTCACATAGGATTGGATCCAGACCCTTCTTTACAGATGGAATCTGTCCTAGAACATCTTTTGAAGATGTATCATATCCATGAGCCATTTCTAAAGATGGGACTGTGGCTAGAACTCTCTTCTGTAGATTTATCCTGTCCTACAGTCCCTTTATGTGATAGAGTAGTATGCAGAGACTCCTGTACAGGTTTTGGAAATCCTAGAAACTTGGACATATATGGGGAATTCTTCACAGCCTCTAGTGTCCCCAGTGGCAGCTGAGAGGGTGATATCCTCTTAGTTGTGTATTCTACGACAAATATTGAAATTGTTTAGCTCACTGGAAGTGTTTTGGAATAATCTCTCAGGTGTTTGGGGCCTGCTGACAAATCAAGAGGGCTCTTTTGGCTGATAAGAGATATCTGAATAATTCTTGATCAGATCAGGACTTTCTGAAGACCCATTGTTTGGACAGAGCATCTTTCAGTCTTCTACTAGAATGACAATGTTTGTGTCACATTTCATAGCAGGAGAATGATATAATCTTCCTTTCTGTGGTAGAGAAAACTTAAGAACTGTCTTTGAATCTGTTCCATAGAGGGGGATAATCTTCTTGGCCCCCTGACAGAATGAGAATTTATCATAACCCCTGGGGAAGTTGCCTATGGTTCTAGTTCACTTTGTGCAGAAGTAAAGTAGAGTCCCTTTGGAGGACTTAAGTGATTCTACCACATCTTGAGTATGTGTGGAACACTCAAGTGCAATTCCATGAATGGCAAAGTACTTGAGCTCCTTGTGGAATTTTTTTCTCTCTGCTTGGGCAGGTATGAGCTGTGTGAGGCTCACTTAGGAAGTTGTGCATTTAATTCCCTTTTACTGTAAGAGATGACATGAGCCCATTTTATAATGATAAATGACTTTGAAATCCCTCTTGGTTTAATGGGGAAGTTTTGAAACCCCCTTGTTCAGCAGGGTCCGCTCTCAAACTCATTTTACTAAAAGCAGATTGCATATGGCACTTTGGGGGAGAAAGGGAACATCTTTGGCTGTCATTTTGAGAGGACTTAGCTCTCTGCCCCGCCTTGGCATCTGTCAAACATGTTGAATTCTCCTGGGAAGAGGAGGTGGGACTTGATGCATTAGGGACTAATAAGACATCACTGACATTACCGTTAGGCGAAGAAGGTTTGGAGCCCTCTTTGTCTGATGGGGCCTGTTGCTTGACAAGAGAGTTCTTCTCCAAAATGCTTTGGAGGAGAATTGGAAAGAATACAGTTATGTAGGGTAGGGAACAAACTTTTGAACTCCTTCTGGAAGAGGAGGCATTTATGAATTTCTTTTAAGCACACGTGGGAAGTCTATGGGATGCCTGGGCAGATGTGCAATGTCCCATAGAGTCTTGGAAACTTTGCGTTAGTTCTCAAAACTTTTTGGTGCATAAGGACCTGCCCTGAGAATTTGAAGATCCCAGATCTCCTTGGTTAGATTGGGAAGGGTGTAGGGAACCTTGAATGTGTGGGGAAATTACCTGTCCATGTTGTCCAGCAGACGATGGCCCAGGCACTGTGTTATCTTCTTTGAATTTGTGACTGGTATCTCCAGCCCTGTGTTTGGAAGATGCTGCAGGCACTCTGGCACCCGACTGGTCAAAATCCCTAGGTTCTTCAAACCCAGTGGACATAGGCTGGCTTCTTTTCACCTATCTATGCATGGACACAGCAGATGAGGCCACTCATTTTCTGGTGGAAGGTGGTAAAACAGATTGTCTGGTACCCTGCTCAGTGGGTTACTCATGAACTCAGGAAACATCAGAGAAAGTGTAACTGATCATTTTTTTTTGTTCTCTTTTAGCTCCTTCAGAGGGCCCAGGGTCGTGTAAATGGCTAAACGCTTTATAAGAGCTTTGGGTTTCTGTAGCTCGTCTGCAACATGAGCATCAGATTTTTTTGAATGTGTGGTCTTCATAGGGCTTTAGGCACCTGAACTTGTGCCGTTTCTGTATAAGGAGCCCTGGAGGCACAAAGTCCTTCGGGTCTCTGCTGGTCAAATGCTTCCCCTGTTGGCTTAAGGTGTTAAATACAGCTGGGGGTCAGTGAAGTGGGCCCCAGGCTATTCCCCGATTGGGGTAGGGTATCACCTTTCTTTGGGCGACACTGAAGGCAGTACCAGGCTCTAGAAGCAGGGAAACCTGTGGTCTGTGGTCATAGGGTCAAGTCTGTGCTGAGGCTCGCTGCCATCTCTCCACATGTCTTGCCATTTAATCATTAAGAAAATTGTTCAAGAAACATGAAATGGGCGACTGACCCTTAAAGGGGCAAGGAATGGACTTGCCAATGGTGACTTGCAGAAAGAAACAATGAAGCAGCATCCTTTAAGAGTGATGCTCTCTCCTGAAAATTTTGGACATATCGTAAGGCAAATCGCACAGAATATAAGTAACAGTGGCCTCAGGAATCAAGCAAATTTTGAGAACGGCTGTCCTCATGCCTTCTCGGGCCTGTCCCGAGCCTAGATAATGGCTACCCTCTTGCCTGCACAGGCCAATCTGGAACCTGTAGATTGGTTGTCCTTGTTCTTGCACTGGCCAATCCTAGGCTGCCTCACTTTGCAGTTCTGCTTCAGGTAGCACGGCAATCGTCCAAAGTTTCTGAATGAGGAAGGACCCCGAGGACTCTCTTCTTTAGGGTTCAGAGTGCTACCTGGTCTGGTGCCCACTCTAAGGGGTCATGACAAGGAATTGTTGAAGTCAGAGCATGATATGAAATAATGGACATGTTCTTAGGAGGCTGTGATCTCAAGTCCATTTTAAACCAGGATAGATCCCTATAACCTGTGGTAGTCAGTGAGATTTTCAGTGACGTCAGTTTCCATCTCATAAATGAATGGGTAAGTTTTATCCATACAATTCCTCCTCAGAGGCTATGGGGATAGACAAACACTGGCATACTTGCTAGGGAAAGAACTGGTGATAGTATTTGAATAGAGCAAAGAATGCATGGAATTGATATCACAGATATTATTCTGTATTTTAAAAACGAACTCTCCTAGATAAATTTGTGACAACTGTGAGTCTAACTGGATGCTGAAAGACATCTCTGAATGACTAATACTTACTGAAATATTACTGTGCAATTAACATGTTATTGTTCAGAGAATAAGGGCAAAACAGTAATCTATTTATAGTACAGATGCAAGTTTTATTTCCAATATTTTAACTGTTTTTGACTAGATTCAGAACACAGACAAAGTTGGACTCCTGAATGTAGCACTAGTGGCCTTAAAGAATTGTTTTGTCTGTCACAGTTAGCAAGTTGGGTTCTTATTCATTTTCATATTTGGATTGCTTGTTGAAGGTCATATAATTCTCCTGAAGGACAACAGGCAAATGGCTCACATCAGTGGCAACACATGGACCATTCAGTTTGAGTCCAATGATGCAGCTGGAATATAGTTGCACAGGATTGTTTATTAAACACTTAGTCAAGCTGATTCTTTGAAAGGTCATGTTTTATAGAAATTGGTACACTGAGAAAGTGTAAAATTGAGGCTATAAGTGAAGATCCTTCTTTACTGACACAGAAACTTTGTTTGCCTGTTGCATACCTTGCCAGTTTTCTAAGAGCAGTTTTTGATCTTGCTGGATGAAAGGTGTTTATTTGGCTCCTCTCTTTGATTTTTCTGAAGGATTTCGGTTTCCCTTTGGCTACACAGCAATAAAGGCTTGCATCATTCAGAAACACAGGGGCACTTTCTAATATCTAATTATTTCCTTGTGTCATTGCCTCAATGCTATGCCATAAGTTCTTTCTTCTTGGAATTCCTGAATGCTTTAGCACCCCTTTTCTTTGTTTAACTCTAATTTATCTCAGTAGTTTATATTTAAAAGCCATTTACTGTCAGAATATCCACTCATTTCCTACAATAGGGGGTAACTTGTATTCTGGATAATTCTGTATTCACTGTGCTTTTCTGAATTTCCAGTTGGTCTTTTTACATCTTTGAAAACATTAAATTTAAGTACCAGAATAATCCTGCTAGGCATGAAGAACTTGCTGCATGGTAAAATGGGTAGGAAATTATAAGTATCAATTCAGATAATATATACCTTTTGAGAATTAGCTTCACATTTCTAATGTCCGAACAAAATAGCTTTCTTAATTTAAGTTACAGTTGCTATGTTTCACTCAGATAATCTATAAAGGCAAAATGAGTAGTGGTTTATAAATGAAGAAATGTCTGCATTAAGCATGATAATATTGAAAAGAAATTACAATTTTTCACTTTGAAATTAAATCTCTGAAGATGATAACTTAACTTGTGTTTGGAAAAGATTTCTGTGAATTTTTAAAAATATCATTATTAATATCAGCAGTATAAAGTTGTTCAAACAAAATGACTTTTATTCATTGTAAATTTAATAACGAAAATAACTGAATAGTAGGTTTGTAGCATTTGACACAGTAATTAATATTCTTTAATAAAGCTTTTAAATTCTGTTCATTTTCTTTGTCAGAGTACAAAGCAATAAGATTCCTTAGAGCATTTTCACAAATATGCTTTTATTGGTTTAACTTATTGCAATGTGTAATAGAAAAATCCACTGTTGTCTTGGTGATTTCCAAATTTATTCTGTCTGTCTCTGTCTCCATCTCTGTCCAAGTCTCCATGTCCCTCTCTCTCTCTCTCTCTCTCTCTCTCTCTCTCTCCCTCTGTGTGTGTATGTGTGTGTGTGAGTGTTTGTGTGTGTGTAGAATGGCTGAGACAGAATGGGGGTGGATCTCAATGGCATGTATGTATAATGTTTTTTCATGTATGAAGCTGTACATATATATCATATGTACACACACACAAACACACACACATATATATATGTGTATATGTATGTGTGTATATGTGTATAATGTATATATATGTATATGTATTGATGTATATGTGTATGTATATACAT
>OFGA01001387.1_pt1 | contig 16736 bp, 14 predicted proteins | sample 1521471 | NCBI WGS metagenome assembly OFGA01 (sample SAMEA3504086, study PRJEB24116) | mouse gut metagenome | biome: mouse gut; feature: mouse-associated habitat; material: faeces | place: Denmark | collected 2011
CCCCAGCCCCGCCGAAACGGCGATGCCCAGGGGCGTGGCGTACTCGGGGTCGTTCAGCTCGTACTCCCGTGAGAAGGCGCTGATGTCATAGTTGTTGCCCGCCAGGGCCACCCTGCGCTCATCCATGCCCAGCTCCTGGGCCACCAGCTCCCGCAGGCCCAGCAGCTTGCTGCCGCCGCCCGCCAGGAACATGGCGGAGGGGGACGCGCCGTTGAGCCCGGTCACCCGCTGGGCGATCTCCTGGGCCAGGGCCTTGGCCGCGCCCCTGAGGGTCTCCTGGATCTCCGTCCCGGCCACGGTCTGCTCCAGGCCCAGAACATCCCGGTAGGCGATGGTGGCCTCATTCAGCTGCATCTTCATCCGCTCCGCCGTGGCGAAGTCGATGAGAAAACGCCGCATCAGCGTCTCGGTGATCTCGTCTCCGGCGGTGGTGGCCATGGTATAGCCTACCACCGCGCCGTCCCGGCAGATGGCGATATCCGTGGTGCCCGCGCCGATGTCCGCCAGGACCAGGTTCAACAGCCGCAGATCCGCGGGGATCACCGCGTTCAGAGCGGCAATGGGCTCCAGGGTCAGGCTGGCGACCTCCAGCCCCGCGGCTTCCATCACGGTGTAGAGGCTCTCCACCACCTCGCTGGGCAGGAAGGTGGCAACCACCTCCGCCTCCAGCTGCTGGCCGTTGTGGTCCTTCAGCGTAGCCAGCGGGTAGCGGTCCAGCAGATAGCCGGACACGGTGTAGCCCACCAGGTAGGAGCGCCGCTGGCCGTCCTGCTCCTCGCCCAGATGGCCCTCAGCATCCGCCACCGCGCCGCTCTCCAGCTGGCTGATGATGTCGCTGCCGATACGAGTGACCTGGGGCAGCTCCATGGCGTAGTGCCCCTTCTCCGTCCGCAGGGCGCGCCCCGCAGCGGCCACGCAGACCCGGCTGAGCTTACAGCCCAGCTTGGTCTCCAGGCGCTCGGTCACCCGCCGGGCCACCTTGGCCACCTGATCGATATCCTCGATCTGTCCGTCCAGCATGGCCCGGCGGCCATGCTCTTCCTTCTCGATGGCCAGAACCTCCAGACGCTCTTCCGACACCCGTCCCGCTACGCCAATGATGCTGCGGGTACCGATGTCCAGCGCGTAGATCAGCGCCGGGTCCTGTTTCTTCCACTCCTGGGGCATATCGCTCACCTCGTTCCTCTCCCGGCTAGGACAGGGAGAATGGATATGGCATCCCGATCCTCCGGGACGCCATATCCACTATGTATCCTAAGTGCTTCTTTCCCCGCCAAGCTCAATACTTGATGCCGCCGAAGGGATTGTCATTGCTGTGGCCGCCCAGCATCAGGGGGTCCTGGGTGGAGGAGGGGACCTCCGCCCAGCCGTCGCCGCTGCCGGCAAAGGAGCTGCTGCCGTTGAAGCCGCCGCCGCCCAGGCTGCCGCGGTTGCCCACCTTGAACTCGGCCATGAGCTGGTGCATGATATTGGCCTGGGAGGACAGCTCCTCGCTGGCCGCCGCGCACTCCTCGCTGGTGGCGGAGTTGGTCTGCACCACCGCGGAGATCTGGTCGATGCCCTCGGTGATCTGGGAAATAGCGGTGGTCTGGCTCTCCACGGCCTCGGTGACCTGATCCATCAGCTGGGACACACCGCTCGCCAAGACGGTGGTCTGCTCCAGGGACTCGGTGACCTTGTTCACCACGTCGGCGCCCTCGCGGACGGCGGTGATGGAGTTCTCAATGAGGTCCTTGGTGGCCTTGGCGGCCTCGTCAGACTTGCTGGCCAGGTTGCGCACCTCGTCGGCGACCACGGCGAAGCCCTTGCCCGCGCTGCCGGCACGGGCGGCCTCGACGGCGGCGTTCAGAGCCAGGATGTTGGTCTGGAAGGCGATGTTCTCGATGGTCGCGATGATCTTGCTGATCTCCTCAGAGGAGCCGGAAATGTTCTGCATGGCCACGTTGAGCTGCTTGACGTACTCGTTGCTGGCGTTCACCTGAGCGCCGGCCTGGGCCACGCTGGACTGGGCCTCCTCAGCGGAAGCGGCGGTCTGCTTGGAGCTGGCGGAGATATCGTTGATGGTGGCGGCAAGCTCCTCCACGGCACTGGCCTGCTCGGTAGCGCCCTGGGCCAGGGACTGGGAGCTATTGGAAACCTGCTCGGAACCGGCGGACACCTGGCTGGCGGACTGGGAGATGTTGGTGATGGTGTCGCTCATACGGATCACGAACTGATTCACGCTCTGCTGGATGGGAGCCAGGTCGCCAGGGAAGGTGGCGGTCAGCTCCACGTCGAAGTTGCCCTTGGCCATCTGGCCGGTGGTCTCGGAAATGTCCTGAATGACGCTGTGAAGGACCTTCTGGCTGGTACGCAGGGCGTCGCACATCTCGCCCAGCTCGTTCTTGCCGCTGAACTCCACGGGCACGCCCAGGTTACCCTGGCTGAAGCCCACCAGCGCGGCACGGACCTGATTGCTGGGCTCGGCAATGCTGCGGATGATCTTGGTAGCCATCAGCAGCACGACGAAAGTGGCGACCACCATCACCGCTATAATGACGACGATGCCGATGGTGGAGGTAAGATTCTGCTGCTCAATGATCTTCGCCTGTCCATTCTGGAGCTGGGCAGCCAGATTATCGCCGGCCGTGGCAGCGGCAGCCAGCTTGGGAGAGCACTGATTCACGATCATGGGAACGGCGCTCTCGCGGTCTGTACGGGCTACCTCCATGATATTCTGGGCCTCTTTGCCCCACTCCGTCATGGTGTTGATGAAGGTATTGAGCTGGGACTTGTCATCCATGGGGAAGCTTTCACTAAGCTCCGTAATGGCGGTCTCCAGGGCGGCCATCTTGGTCTTGGCAGTATCCAGGTTGGTCATATTGCCGGAGAGGACAGCGTCCCGAAGGCCCCGGGCGGCGATATTGTAGTCGATGCGGCACTCGGAGGCCCTCTGGTTAGCCTCCACATAATGGTCGATGATGTCCTGGTAGGCGCTCTTTTGAGAGCTCATCATCACCAGAGAGGCAATAATGATAGCCAGAGAGACCAAAATTGTCGTACCGAACCCTACGATCAAGCTCTTCTTGATAGACATGTTCTTGAAATTCATGGCGCGTTTTCCTCCTAATTTTTCCCGGACCGGTCCTATACCGGCGGCGGGTTTCTCTTTTGCCGGATATCCGGCCTTTCTCTCTGCCCAGGGTTCCTCCGGCGGGGCGGCAGAGAGCCATGCCGGATATTCCGCGGGGGTATCGCTGTGGGTCGAAGGATCTATGTCAGCCGGCGCTCAGACGATGTCGCCGTACTTCCCTTTTTTAACATCTCCCGCCACCTTTCCGTCTACCAGGGTGATGACCCGCTTGCGCATGATATTGACGTACTGACTGGCATGGGTCGCCATGACGATGGTGGTCCCCCGGGCGTTCAGTTCCGTCAGCAGGTGCAGCAGGTCCCAGATGACGTCGTCATCCAGGTTGGCGGTGAGCTCATCCAGCAGCAGGATCGAGGGACTGTTCAGCACCGCCCGGGCCAGCTCCACCCGCCGGCTCTCGCCGATGGACAGCTCCGCCGGGTAGCAGCCCTCCACGCCGGGAAGCCCAACGATCCCCAGGGCCTTGGTCACCGCCTCCTGGCTCTTGCGCCGCAGTCCGGCGGCGTTGGCCGCCAGGAGCAGGTTGTCTCCCACGGTCCGCTTGCGGATCAGGAGCCCCTGCTGGCTCACCACGCCGAAGGTCCGGGTGGCCCGGACCCGCCAGGGCCCGATCATTCGGGACAGGTTGGCCCCGTTGAGGAACACCGTGCCCTCGTCCGGGGACAACTCCCCGCTCATCAGCTTGAGCAGCGTGGTCTTACCCGCGCCGCTGCTGCCGATGAGGAAGACGAACTCCCCCTGCTCGATGGTCAGGCTGATATTCTTCAACGCATAGAGGGCACGCCGGTCCTCAATATAGCGCTTTGATACTTGTTCCAGACGAAGTTCCGCCATGCCGCGGCGCCGCCTCCCGTTCTTGCAAGCGCGCCTGTTCCGCCGGCCCCGGCCGGCGGAACAGTCACGGCTCTTTACTTGTTATAGTAGGACTGCTCTCCAGCCATCCGCAGGCTGGTCCGGCGGTCCAGTTCCACCACCTGCTCCAGCAGGCGGCGGGTCTTTCCCGCCTGTTCGGAGAAGATCCGTTCGCCGTCCTCCCGAGGCGGTTCCCCCTGGCACAGGGCCTTCACCCTGTCCTGGTCCTCCTCGGAGAAGGTTCCCAGACGGAGCTTCTCGCTGTTGTCCACCTCCGCCAGCTGCCGGATGGGGTCCTGCCGCATGGCGATCAGCATCCTGGTGGACACCTGATCGTTCCGGTCCAGGCTCTCCGCCAGCTGGCGGGTCACGTCCTGCACCTCCGTCAGGTAATTATACTTCTTTCTCTCCAGTACTGTCAACTCCAACCAATCATCCCGGGTCATGCCTGGCCGTCCTTCCTCTGCTGGGAGCCGCTGTTCTTCTCGGCGATATGGAACGCATCCCGCATATCTGTGAGGAGGGGCCGGAGCTGTTCCAGCTCCTTCTTGTTCCGGCCGATCTTGATCCGGCCCAGCTGATAGGTGAAGTATTCGTACATACGGCTGAGATCCTGGCTGATGGGGTACTGGCGGTCCAGCGTCTCATCCAGATAATTAACAATGTCGGTACAGCGGTCAACAGCGGCTTCAAAGGCGTCGAACTGCCCTTTGTCCAGAGCGATGGAAGCCATCGTCGCGCGCTTGACCAATTCGTCGTACAGCAGCAGCAGGAGCTCGCCGGGGGTCATAGACCCCACCGATTGCTGCTTGTACTGCTGGTAGCCTCTTCTATCCATGCGAGGCGCCGCTCCTTTCTGTCATCGGGAGACTCAGCCGCCCATGCCCATCATACCGGCCAAGGTGGAGCTCTGGGAGTTCATCTGGTAGATGAGGGTCTCCAGCTTGCTGAACATGCTGGTATACTTATCCACCTGGGCCGTCAGCTTATCCTGCCACTTCTCGATATCCGTGTAGATGCTGTCGATTTGGTTCTGCCAGGTGTTGTTCATCAGGGTCAGGGAGCTCAGGGGGGTACCGGCCTGCTGTACCAGGATACCCTTGACGGCGCCCGTGGTACCCGCGTAGCGGTCCAGCTGGGTCTTCATGGACTGCATGAGGCCGTCGGAGGACGCATTGCCCGCGCTGGCGCTGCGGGTAAAGAGATCGGCCACCGCGTCGGGATCGCTGTCCAGCATATCACGCAGCTTGCCCTCATCCAGGGTGATGGAGCTGGAGTTGTCGGTGGCGGAGAAGGAAACGCTGATGCCCATCTGCCGCAGCAGCGCCTCGTCCTCGCCGCCGGGAGAGAAGACGTTGAGCATCCGGTTATAGAGGGCGGAGAGGTTGCTGTCGTTGAAGAGCAGTCCCTGCTTGGCCTTCTCCTCATACTTCTGGATGGCGCTCTCGCTCATGCTGGCCTTCTCTTCATCGGTGAGGGGCTCATAGTCCTTGAAGGAGCCGTTGCTCTGGTAGGGCAGGGTGGCGTACTGGCCGCGGATCTCCGCCATCATCTCGTTGTAGTCGGCGATCATGCTCTTCACCGCCTCCACGATCTTGTCGGAGTCGGTGCTGCGCTGGAAGGTAACGGCCTCGGTCATCTGCCCGTTGTTGGCCGCAATGTCCTCGGCGGTGTTGAAGGTGTCCTTCAGGGTCACGTTCAGGCCGTCCAGGCTGAAGGTATTGGAGCCTCTGGTCATCTCCATCGCCTCGCCGTTGATCTCCACGGAGAACTTGGCGTCCTGGCCGCGGGTGTAGGAGATCTTGGGCGCGTATTCCGGATTGAAGCTGAGCTTCAGATCCTCCTCCACACCAAGATTATCTTTGGTCGACATCTCAAAGCGGACGTTTTGCCCATCCTTGTCGGTCACTTCCAGCTGGCCCGTGTATTTATTGTAAGCAGCGGTATAGCCATGATTCTTATCAAGTGACTCGTTCAGCTTGCGGGCAACATCCTCGATCCTGTCGGTCTTCCCGATTGGGACATCAAGTTCAAAGCTGTCAAATTGGAATTTGACTTTTTGCCCGTCGAGCAGTGCAACTCCGTAAATATCGCCGAAGGGCTTGTCTGGGCTGGTATTGCTGAGCTCGGTCGAGCCGAATATGGTCTCCGCCAGGCCCCCGTCGATCTTGATATCGTTCTCCGAGCCGGTGTCCTTGCTGGTGAAGGTGAACTTCCGGGTGGTCTGGGAGTAGCTGACCTTCACGCCGGCCTCGTTGTTGCTGTTGATATCGCTTATGATGGTGGACAGCGTGGTGCCCTTGCCGTAGTTCCCGATGGTGGCACCATTGATCTTAAAGGCGTACAGCTCGTTGCCGTCCTTGTCCACCAGGTTTCCGTCCTTGTTCACCAGGTTGCCCTTCAGGTCCACCAGCTTGCCGTTCTTTTCGATGGGACCACCCACGCCCTTGGCGGGAGTGAGGCCGTCCCAAGCGCCCTCCTCCATCAGCTCGCCCAGGGTCTTGCTGGTGCTGAGGTAGTTGGTGGCGATGTTGCCGATGCCCATGGCCTTGCCTACGTCGGTATTGACGACCAGATCGGAGTTGGCCTGGGACTGGAACTTCAGCTGCATACTGTTGGTGAGCTTGTTGTCGTCATAATCCGTGGCGGTGGACTCATTGGTCACCTTGATCTTGCCGGCACCGAACTCCTTATCCAAGGCCGCCTGCACCGCGGCGGCATAGCTGTCGCCGGTCAGGGCCTCCTTCTTGCCATCGCTGTTTGTGATCTGGTATTCGCCGTCAGCGTTCTTCGTGATGGTGGGCAGCTTGATGGACTTGCTCTTCCCATCCAGGGAGACATTCATGGTCGCGCCGGAGATATACTTGCCGATCTCCTCCGTCTTGGTCAGCTTGGTGCCGCTGGTGACGGAGATGGTGGCAGGCTTCTTCTCGTCCGCTTCATCCAGGTCCAGGCCCAGGGTGCTCTTCACGCTGTCGCTGGCCCCGGACATATACACGTTGTTGCCGCCGGTGGTCTTGTCCTTAAAGGTGATCTGACCGCCCTTGACCTCCACGTCGATCAGCTCGCTGGCCGCCTTGGTCTCGCCGCTGGAGAGGGTGACTTTGGCGTCATCCAGCTTCTTCTCGATCATCTCGCCCAGCTTGGCGGCTTTCTCGCTGGCGCTGAGGTTGTTGTCGATCATGTCCTTGCTGGGATCGAACACCACGCTGACGGTCTTGCCGCCGTAGTTCAGCGTCAGGGAGCCGGACAGGGTGCCCGTGTCGAAAGTGTCGTCAAACTTGACGGGTTCCTCCGCCATAAAGGAGAAGTCGTCGCTGATGCCCTTGAGGTTGCTGGCGGTGCTGTACCGGGCGGAGGTGGCCAGCTGCTTGACGCTGGTCAGCCTGATGTCGCTCTCGGTGCGGCCGGTAGCGCTCACCTTGTCCTTGTTGGCGCCCATGGTGGCGATCTTGACCGCGCTGTTGAAGAAGGACGCGCTCATGAGGTTGGTACCGGAGCTGTAGGAGGTGTACTTGCTCCCGAAGGAGTACATTTTGCTGATGATGCTGCGGTAAGCCTCCTGCTTCCACTCCAGTTTGGTGGCCTTGTTGCTCAAATTCTGAATCTTGGTCTGGTAGCTCTTTACCAGGCCTTCGATCATGCCTTCCGTGTCCAGGCCGCTGGCCAGTCCGCTGATGACGTTGGCGCTGTTATAGAGGCTGCTGGTCATGTTGCTGCCGCTGACGCCGCCGATAGATGCCATGTCGATCTCCCCTTTATCAAAAAGTTATCAGAATCTTTTTTAAATTTTGCAGAAAAAAAGAATATCCCTCTGTACTTTTTTATCGTCACGTAGTATAGTAAAGTTAAGAGCCACTGAAAAGATTTTGCAGAGCGGAGGGGATATTTTGTCTGCTGTTATCGCGATCACCAATCAAAAGGGCGGCGTGGGGAAGACCACTACCTCCTGCGCCCTTCTGGCAGGCCTGCATCAGATGGGCCGGCGGGTATTGGGCGTAGACCTGGACCCCCAGGGGAGTTTGGGCTTCTGCCTGGGCCTGGATATTGACAACTGCGCCACCGTCTACGACGTTATGAAGGGTTCCCGCCCCATCAAGGAGGTCATCGTCCCGTCGGAGTGCGGGGACATCCTGCCCAGCAACATCCTGCTGAGCGCCGCAGAGCTGGAGTTCAACCGCCCCGGGCGGGAGTTCCTGCTGAAGGCCGCCCTGGCCGAGGTCCAGGACGACTACGACTATATCATCGTGGACACGCCGCCGGCCCTGAACGTGCTGACGGTGAACGCCTACGTTGTGGCCGACGGCCTGATCATTCCCATGGCCCCGGAGATCCTGAGCCTCCTGGGCGTGGCCCAGATCCGGGAGACCATCGACACCGTGCGCCGCTGCTACAACTCCCGGCTGAAGGTCCTGGGCATCCTGCTCAACAAGTACAACCAGCGCTTCACCCTGAACCGGGAGGTGCTGGACATGGCCGGCCAGATCGCCGCCCAGCTGGATACCTCCGTGTTCCAGGCCAAGGTCCGCACCAGCGTATCGGTGGCGGAGGCCCCCGCCCACGGGGAGAGCGTCCTGAGCTACGCGCCCTCCTCCAAGCCCGCCGCGGATTTCCGCGCCCTCATCGACGAGATCGTCCGGGCGCTCCCGTCCCCCTGATGGGACCGCAGCATCCATCGATAAAATTCCTAAGGAGAGATCATATTCATGGCCACCGCGAAGAAAAACGCCAAAAGCAGTAAGACTGCCCACGTATTGAATCTCCTCGCGCCGGGCGGGGAGAATGAAGCCATCCGGCCTCCCGCCGTCTCCCAGGCCGAACCGGCCTCCTCCCCGGAGGATGCCGCAGCAGCGCCCGTGCCGGAGGCGGTCGCAGCGCCTGTCGAGGCCTCCCGTCCCCTGACGCCGCCCATCCTGGAGGTGGCCCGCAGCAACGACGAGCAGGTCTCCCTCCAAATCAAGGACGCGCTGGAGAGCGAGCTGCTCTCCGAACTTGGGGACATGCCCCCCGCCCTGGAACCGGAGCCCGCTCCTGAGCCGGAGCAGGAGCTTGAACCAGAACCAGGCCCCATTCCTGAGCCGGAGCCGGAGCCGGAAATTGAGACTGAGCCCATCCCCGAGCCCGAACCGGAGCTTGAACCTATTCCGGAACCTGCGTCCGAGCCTGAGCCTATTTCCCAGCCGGAATCCACTCCCGCGCCGGAAGCTGTATCAGAGCCCGAACCGGAGCCGGAGACCATTCTGGAGCCTGCGCCGGACCCCAAGCCCATTTCCGAACCGGAGCCGCAGCCCGTGCCGGAAGCCGCGTCAGAACCCGAACCCGAGCCGGAGCCTATTCCGGAACCTGCTTCGGAACCCGAACCCATTCCCGAACCGGAACCGCAGCCCGCGCCGGAAGCCGCGTCAGAGCCCGAACCTGAGCCGGAGCCTATTCCTGAACCCGCTCCGGAACCCGAACCCGAACCCACTCCCGAGCCGGAACCCCAGCCCGTGCCCAAGCCTGCCCCCGCGGCGCCTCCCGCTCCCGACCCCAATGAGCTGGTGGTCATGAACGTCATGGAGGCTCTGGTGGAGGAAAAAGCGCCCCGGTATATCAAGATGTTCGGCCTGTGCTCCTGCAAGCGCTGCGAGGCGGATGTGAAGGCCCTGACGCTGACCAACGTCCAGCCTGCGTACATCGTCCGCCGCCGGGCGGAGGCGCACGCCATGCTCACCGTCTACGAGAGCCGCTACAACAGCACGATCTTTGCCCAGCTGACCCGGGCCTGCAAGGCCGTTATGGACAGCCCCCGTCATGACCGCGAGCAGTCTCTCCTGTGACCGTTTCCCGCTCTATCGCCAAATCCTCCTCCCCCTTTCCTCCCGGGCGTGGAGCATCGAAAAGGCCGGACCCCAAAAGGTCCGGCCTTTTATTGCTCTTATCGGATAAGCCCTCACGCTTCCCCGGCGGAGGCGCCGGTGTCCATCAGCTGCTGCCAAATGTGGTTGACCTCGTCCAGGCACTGGAAGTATATTTCCGGCAGGCGCTCCATGGGCAGGCCCAGCTCCTCGCCCAGGCGGTTGATCGCGGTCCAGTCCGCCCGCTCGTAGGCAAGGAGCAGATCGTACAGCATTCCGCCGCGCCCCTCGTGGCTGAGCAGCGCCGCCTTGACGTGCTCGGAGATGGCGACCTCCGCCAGAATGTCCTCCAGCGGGGCGGCGATCAGGAAGGGCAGGGTGGAGAACATCCCCATGAGGTAGGCGTCGTTGCGGTTGATGGGCATGTTCTTGGCGAAGCGCATCAGCTCGCTGGCGAAGCTGGCCCGGGTGAAGGAGAGCTTGAGCATCTCCTCCTGGCTCTCGTCCAGCTCGCCCTTCTCGTTGCTGCACCCCATCAGGTAGATCCATTGGCGCAGCTGCCCCAAGCCCAGGATGGTCACCGCCTGGTGAACGTTGGTGGCCCGGTTGCGCAGGGCGAAGTAGGCGGAGTTCACGATCCGCAGCAGGCTGTAGGTCAGAGTCGCGTCCATGGAGATGATCTCCTCGATCTCGTTCACCTCCGGCTCATCCTTGGTGATGGCTACCAGCAGCCGGAAGAAGTTGCTCTGCAGATAGCTGGCGGAGTGGACGGCGGTGAACATCTGCTCGGCGGCGTAGCGCCCGGACATGGCGTCCGCCCCCAGGATGAAGGCCTTCTGGTACAGGTCTTCGTCATCTACGCCGGTAACGATGCACTTCTTCCCCATGCTGTGGATCATCTCCGTCAGCCGCTTGACGCTGTCGTCCTCGGCGTGATGGAGGTCCACCATCACATAGTCGAAATGGCGCAGGTTGGAGATATACCGGGGCGCGAACTGGAAGTCCTTTATCGCGATGGAGTATCCCTCCTGGTGATAGCGCTCCAAAAAGCGCATGGCCAGCGGGTGGATGATGACGCTCTCAGACACCTCTATCACCAGGTCCTCCGGCGCGAACAGCTTGGGCGTGTTCTTCATCAGCAGGTTGGTGGTGAAGGTCATGAAGTTCAGTCCGCCCTTCAGGGTCTTGTCCCCGGCCTGGGTGAGGAAGTTGTAGATGGTCTCCGCGGCCATGAAGTCCTGGCCGGTCTCCTCATTGTACCCGTAGTTCTCGCCGGTATACCGGATCTCATACCCCAGGGTGTTCCCCTTCAGGTCCTTGATGGGCTGGCGGACGATGTATTTGGTCCTTGCGATCTTGGCCATAGCGCTCTACTCCTCCCTACTTGTTCTGGGATGCAGACTTCTCCAGCAGATGGTCCATCACGTCTACCAGGTGCCCGATCTCCGGCTTGGTCAGCTGCTCGTCGGCGCCCAGCTGGCGGCCCTTGATGCGCATCTCCTCGCTGATGAGGGAGGAGAAGATGATGAGGGGGATGCTCTTGAAGCGGGGGCTGTCCTTCACCAGCTTGGTCAGCCGGTGCCCGTCCATCTGGGGCATTTCGATATCGGTGATGATCAGCGCCGCCTGACGGCTCAGGTCGCCGCTCTCGGGCAGCTCGTTGAGGGCCTCCCACAGCTCCCGGCCGTCGGAGAACATATGCAGGTTGACATAGTTGGCCTTCCGCAGGGAGTCCCCGATCATCCGGCTGAGGAGGATGGAGTCCTCCGCCACCCAGATGGGCTTCTCATTGCGGTCCCGGGGCCCAAGGTTCTCCACCTCGGACACCTGGATGCTGGTCTCCGGGGCGATCTCCGCCACGATCCGCTCGAAGTCCAGGATGGTCACCAGCTCCCCGTCGCACTGGGCAATGCCGGTGGCCACGCCCTCGGCGCCGCCGGAGACGGTCTTATCCGGCTTCTGGATGTCGGTCCAGGAGATCCGGCTGATACGGTCCACCGTGTGGACCCGGAAGGCGATGAACATCTTGTTGAAGTTGGTGATGATGAAAATATCCTTGGGGTTCTTCTCGCTGTCCACCCCCAGATACTTGGGCAGATCCACTACCGTCAGCACCGCGTCCCGGGGCTTGAAAATGCCCTCCACCGCAGGGTGGGCATGGGGCATGGACTTCACAGGCTCAGAGATCATGATCTCGCGGACCTTGGCCACGTTGATACCGTACAGGTTCCCCGCGATGGTGAACTTCATGATCTCGATCTCATTGGTACCGGACTCCAGCAGGATCCGGCTGTTTTGCGTATCAGCCATTTTCTGACACTCCCATCTCTTAAATTTTGCCCTCGGTCACGCTTAAAAAATGATATCCTGCCGGCCATAGGACTTGATACATCCCTGGCCGCTGGCCACATCAAAAAGCAGGGTGCGGGCCACCGTGCCCCCCACGTTCTCCGCCGTCAAGCGGACGCCCTCCTGCCGCAGGATGGTGTGTACGCTCTCGATATTCCTCTGTCCGATGTTCCCCAGGCCTCCGCCCTTCACCTCGAACATTTTGGCTCCCCCCGCGATCTTTACCGTAATCCGTGACTTCAGCGCCCCCTGAGACGTCATCTGCCGCAGCGTCTCCCGGATACCGGTATCCGCATACTTGAATGCGTTCTTTCGTCCCGCTTCCATATTCATTGGCAGCATGATGTGCAGCAGCGCGCCAAGATGCAGCGCCGGGTCCTGGAAGCACAGTCCGATACAGGATCCAAGGGCGTAGGTGATGAGGAGCCCCGAGCCCTTGGCCATCTTCATATCCGCAATTCCGACAGTAATCTTATCGTTCATTCCGCAACGCCCAGCTTTGCTAATAAGAAATTCAGAGACCGCACGTCAGGTGAAAGCAGCAGATGGCAGGGGACCTGCCGGTTATCGCAGATAAAGTTCGCTCCGATTGTCATAAGATAGTCGCTGGTCCCCCCGTACATGGCCATAGGAACCGCCAGGATGGCGCCCTGCATATCCACAGCAAAGGCGGGGACCGTCAGATTGACTGAAATGCCGGACAGGCCCGACAGGGCATTGATGAAGGTGGAGATCAGGATGTTCCCGATCTCGATCAGCGTGGACTGGCACAGCTCGTCCAGTTCCCCGTAATCCTCTATCCGGGTCCCCAGCATGGTCTCCAGCACCAGATTGATGAACTCCAGCTTCTGCACAGACAGCATCACGCCGCTCATCTGACCGCCCATACCTACCAGCACACCCGCCGTCACAGCCTCCGGGCCGCCGATCCAGTCGATAGCCTCGTTATAGCCCATGATCCGGACCTCCGGCAGGGTGATGCGCACCCGCTTCTCCAGCAGCTGGCCCAGGGCGGTGGCCGCGTTGCCGGTCCCGATGCTGCCGATCTCCCGCAGCGTATCCAGCTCCATGGAGCTGAGCTGGTCAAAGCTCTTGATCTTCATAGCCCGTCCTCCAAATTACCCGCGCAGGTTGTTGAAGGTGGTCTCGATCTCGTCGGACGTAGTCACCATCTTCAGGCAGTAGCTGAACGCCCGCTGGGACTCGATGACCTTGATGAACTCCTGGGTCAGGTCCGTGTTGGACATCTCCAGCAGGCCCCGCTTCACCTCGCCGGTGCCCAGGTACAGCTGCCCGTTGAGGTCCGTGGCCAAAAACCGAGAGCTGTCGGCGTGCTGCATCCCGTAGTGAATGGCGTAGTCGAATACGCCCAGCTCCAACTCCGCCCCTCGGTCCTCAGGATCGATGACGATAAAGTTCCCCTGGGGGTCCAGGACGCACCGGCCCTGGTTGTCGCTCAGCCGCCAGACCGAGGTGGGCTGGGGCGGGATCTCCTCGCCGTTCTCGTCCAGCTCCGGCTCCGCGTCCTCGGCGGGGGGGATCCAGAACTGGGTCATGGTGAAGGACCCGTCCCGGGTGAAGGATATCTCCTGGGTCTCCGGGTCGAAGAGGGCGAAGAAGCCGTCTCCGTTGATGGCGAAGTCAAAGGTCTTCCCGGTATCCATGAAGCCCCTGCTGGTAAAGTCCACGGGGGCGTGGATCATCCGCGCGCCGGTGCCCTTAGGCAGCCGGGCGTCATCGATGCCCACCACGTTCCGGTTCATCAGTTCTCCAAACGCCGCGCGCTCCGCCCGATAGCCTTGGGTATTGACGTTGGCAATATTATTAGACTGGACGTTCATGCGCAGCTGCTGCTGCTGCGCGCCCACGGCGGCGTTGTAAAAAGACATATTCATCCCTTACGCACCTTCCTTTCCTATCTGAGGGCCTGTGCTCCCCTCACTCTTACAATCGACCCAATTCCGTCGTATCTTTAGTCATGACCTGGTCATAAATTTTACTCATCTGCGCCGCGCTCTGGAGCGCCCGCTGGGCGCTCATCATGGAGACCATCTCGTGGACCATGTTGGCGTTGGAGCGCTCCACCCACTTGTGGTGGATGACGAAGTTCTCGCTGGCCTGGGGCTGACCGCCGGTGAACAGGCCGTGGTCGTTGCGCTCCAGGGCGCCGTTGTCCGCGAAGGAGAACACGCCCAGAGTGGCCAGATGGTTCCGGTTGGCCAGGGTGTAGATGCCCCCGTCCACGTCCACGTAGATGTTGTCCGTGGGCAGCTGGATGGGCTGGCCGTCCTCGTCCAGCACGCGGCCCTGGCCCGGCAGGACCAGATAGCCCTCGTCGTCCAGATTGAAGCTCCCCGCCCGGGTATAGGCCACCTGCCCGTTCCACTCGATGGCGAAGAAGCCGTCCCCTTCAATGGCGAAGTCCAGGGGCAGCTCCGTCTCCTCCAGGGAGCCCTGGGTGTAGTCGGTATACAGCTGGTCGGGGGCCAGGATGTAGGCGTAGGGCCCGATCTCCTCGGTGTTCACCTTGTCCTTGTTGCCCACCCGGCTGAGCATGACCTCCCGGAAGGCGGTGGAGTCGGTATACCGGTCGGCCTTATAGCCGGCGGTGGAGACGTTGGTCATATTGTTGGCGATCACGTCCAGCCGGCGGCCCTGACTGAGCATACCGGACGTCAATTGATAAAAGCCTCTGAACATTATGTATTCGCTCCTCTCACGCCGGGGGCTGAGTTCCCCCGTTCATGTACTGCTGCATATATAGCTTTAATTTCTGGATCGCGCGGGAATGGATCTGTGATATCCGGGGCTCGCTGACATCCATCACCTGGGCGATCTCCTTCATGCTGAGATTTTTCCGGTAGTACAGGGACACCACCGTCTGCTCGTTCTCCCGCAGGGAGGCGATGCCCTCCGTCAGCGTGTCCAGCAGCTCCTGGCGCAGGAGGGAGTCCTCGGGACGCCCGGTGCCCACGCTGTCGGCCACGTCCATGCCTCCCTGGTCCTGGTCATCGAAGAGGGAGTCCAGGCTCAGAAGGTTGCACAGCGCCGTGTTGGCCAGGTCCTCCTGGTACTGCTGGCAGGAGATCCCCAGCCGTCCGGCGATCTCCTCGTCGGTGGGGCTCCGGCCCAGCTCGGCGTACAGCTCCACGCTGGCCTGGTCGATCTCCCGGGCCTTCCGCCGCACGCTGCGGGGCACCCAGTCCTGGCGGCGGGCCAGATCGATGACCGCCCCGCGGATGCGCTTGGAGACGAAGGTCTCGAATTTGATGCCCTTATCGGGGTCGAACTTATCCACGGCCCCCACCAGGGCCAGGACGCCCTCGTTGATGATGTCGTCCACCTGCGCGAAGCTGGAGTAGACGCCCCGCACCTGCAGGGCGATGGACTTCACCAGCCCCACGTAGCGCAGCGCCAGGGTCCACTTCAGCTCCTGACAGCCGGTGCTCCGGTAAAGCAGGAGGAGGTCCTCCTTGCTCATGGCGTCCAGCTGCTCCTGGGTATAGCCCGGCTCGGGCGTCATGGCCGTGGCCGCCTGGCCGCCGCTCATACCGCCGCCGCCTTTCTCTCGCTCCGGGCCAGGGTGATGTTGCCAAGGGACTGGATCTGCACGTCGCTGGTGATCTCGTTAAAGGCCAGCACGTACAGGTTGGGATAGAACTGGGCCAGCATCCGGCTGAAATATACCCGGATGACCTGGCTGGTCAGCACGATCGGCGTCTGGCCCAGGTCGTTGAACTTCTTCATCAGCTCCGCCAGCTGGGTGACGATCTGCTGCATGAGATCGGGGCCCATGGCCAGATAGATGCCCTGCTCGTTCTTGCTGAGGGAGGCGATGACCCGCTTCTCCACCTCGGCGTCCAGGGTGACCACCCGCAGCTGCCCGTGCTCGCAGAAGCGGCGGGTGATGGTGCGGCTGAGGGCGGCGCGGACGTTCTCGGTGACCATATCCAGGTCCTTGGTGGAGCCCAGGGCGTCCACCGCGGTCTCCAGGATGGTCCCCAGGTCCCGGATGGGCACGCCCTCCCGCAGAAGGTTGCGGAGGATGCGCTCCAGATTGGCATAGGTGAGGAAATTGGGGATGGCCTCCTCCACCAGCTCGGGGGCGGTGCGCTTGAGGTTCTCCACCAGCTGCATGACCTCCGCCCGGCCCAGCAGCTCGTAGGCGTGGGAGCGGACCACCTCGCTGAGGTGGGTCTGCATGACGGACAAGGGGTCGATGACGGTATAGCCGTAGATCTCCGCCATCTCCTTGTTCTCCGGCAGGATCCACCGGGAGGGGATGCCGTAGGCGGGCTCCACGGTCTCGATGCCGTCGATCTCCCCGGTGGGGTTCGTGGGCTCCAGAGCCAGGTAGTAGTCCACCAGGATCTCTCCCCGGGCCACCTCCTCGCCCTTGATCTTCACCACGTACTGGTTGGTGCCCAGGGCGGAGGAGTCGTGGAAGCGGATGGAGGGAATGACGAAGCCCATATCCTGGGCGTACTGGCGGCGGAAGATGACGATGCGCCCGATGAGCTTGCCGCCGCTGTTCTCATCCACCATGGGGATGAGGCTGTAGCCGA